>Ga0193727_1000203_pt1 | contig 21173 bp, 25 predicted proteins | sample H2c2metaG_FD_143051 | JGI IMG/M metagenome (GOLD analysis project Ga0193727, IMG submission 143051) | Soil microbial communities from a riparian zone of the East river system, Colorado, United States - H2c2 | ecosystem: Environmental > Terrestrial > Soil > Riparian zone | place: USA: East River...
GGGGTGGCGAACCTCCAGGCCCTCCTGCAGCTCCGTCAGATGCCGGGGGCGGACACGATCAAGCAGTACTACGAGGCCATGACCCCTGAGCTGCGCGCGGAGGGCCGCATGATCGAGGCGACCCTCCGCAATGTGGCCGAGATGCTCAAGGTGAACACCTTCCAGTTCGAGTCCAAGGCCAAGCGGATCAAGTTCCTCGGGGACGCCGGGGTGGCGCTCGAAGACTTCGATTTCGACCCCGGGACCCTTGTTCCCGCGATGGAGGAAGGCCAGCCCGGGTACACCCCTGAACTGGATGCCTCGGTCCCGCGGGCCCAGCGCGCGCAGTTCTTCCAGTCCATGCTCACCTTCCGGGTCGCCCCCGGGAGCATCCTCGCCATGAACGCGGCCGAGCAGAAGATGCTGCGCCTCCAGCTCGCCCGCATGGGCTACTTCGATTTCTGGAGTCTCATGGAATCGCTGGAGGTGCCCAACATCGGGGCGCCCCCTGCGATGCCCCTCCCGCCGCTGCGCCCGCCGGACCCCACCGCGGTGATCGCGTCCTTGACCCAAGGGGACGGGAAGTACATCCTCAACCCCATGAACGGCCAAATCCTCGAAACTCGCGTGCCTCTCACGGTGACCGAGCGGCTCATCGCGCAGCAGCAGTTGGGGATCGGGATGACGGCCTCGCCGGCCGGGCGCAAAGCCAGCGGGCAGGAGCCCCCGCATCAAGAAGGCGGGAAGACCGATGACACCGGCGCGCCGCGCCAAGCCATCTCGGAGTCCAAGAAGTGAGTGCGGCGTCCTCCTCCGCCGCCGTGGTCGACGCCCTGGAGTCCCTGAACTCCCCCACCCCCCCGACCTTCGCGGAACTGCTGGAGCGCCTCTATCAGATGCGCTTCCAAGGGGCGGTCACCCTCCATTTCGCGGGCGGGATCCCCCGGGCGGTGGTCCTCTCGCAGCCCAAGCAGATCCCCTTGGACACGCTGGAGGCGGTAAAACCCTTGACACGCACGGCAACTTAGGGCAGGCTCTAGAGCGTCATCGGTGCATCGGTTCCTGAGTTCCCGAGGGTTTGTCACCCCACCGGGTATGGGCGGAGAGGCTAAGAACCTCCCCGCCCTTTTTTGTGTTTATGGGCCCAGCGCCTTCCAAGGCTGAACGCGAATACCAGGCCGAGGACGATCACCGCACCCTCACGCGCGCCGCCGAGGTCCAAGGGAACTCGACGCGCATGGCAGGGGTGAAGCAGCACCACCGGAAACAGCAGAAGGCGCTGGCGACGGTGGGCCGGACCCTGAAGGGGAAACGCTGATGCATAAAGCCATCCTCGCCGCTGAAAAGGGAGCTGCCAAGGGGATGGTGGTGACCGCCAAGACCAAAACCAAGGTCAAGGTGAAGCCGACGTCCCAAGGCCGTGCGCTCCGCGGCGGGAAGCGCTGATGGCCGGAGGCGGGTACCTCCCGGTGGACACACCCCCCGGGACGGCGCCCATGCCCCTCGGGAAGCCGGTACCCGCGAAACCGGCCGCGCCCTCGACCCATCCGCCGCGCATCCCCAAGGGGCCGAAAGCCTCGGGGAAGGGCCGGATGAAGAAACCAGCACCACGGAGATCCAGATAATGGCGAAATCCAGCGGCAAGAAAGGCATCGTCACCTCGCCCTTCAAGAAGCCCATCGCGGGCCGGAAGATCGGCAAGTAGATGCCCGGTACCCTCCCCGGGAGTGGTCCGATGGACACCCCGCCGCCGTCGCCGTCGATCCCCGGTGGTGGCGCGGGGGGCCAGATGCCGACCCTCTCGGGGCTCGCGCAACCGGCGCCCATTGGGTCCGCGAACATCCCCCCCGAGATCCTCACCGGGATCCTCGGCGCGGCGCAGAAAATCGACGGGATCTTCGATTCCTTCGCGCAGGTCACGCCGGATTTGGCCGCGGATCTGGATCTGTGCAAAACGACGCTCCAGCGGTATCTGGGGAAGGTGCTGTCGTCCGGCGGTGGGGCGACCACGCCAACGGCTCCCGGGAATCAGTTCCCGGGCGGCGGCATGAATGCGGGCATGAGTACTCCCGCGCCATCGTGAGGAAGGACCGCGGTTCTCGCCCGGCACCCAGTAGTCACTGGGAAGGGTACGCAGCACCGGTCCGGCACCTCGTCAGCAGGTTCCCATGGCAGTGAAAGACGCATTTCTGGCCGGCATCCTCGCCACCGTCCCCGAGGCGGATCGCGGAAAGGCAGAAGCGAGACTCGAAGCCCTCGAAGCGGGGGAACTCAAGCAGTCGGATTACAGCCGGTTGGCCAATGAGGCCAATGCGGCCAAGCAGAAGTTCGATGACCTCTACACCAAGAACACCGAGTGGTACACCCAGCGGCAGACGGATCTCGCCGAGCTGGACGATCTACGGGCCAAGGTCGCGGCGGGGATCGTGGGAGATCCTGCCGTGAAACCCGTCGTCGTCGTCCCCCCCGACGTGATCACCAAGAAGGTCTTCGAGGAGACCCTCGCCGCCACCGAGCGCGGCGCGGTGGGCTTCATCGCGGAGGCGAATGGCCTCACGATGAAGCATTTTCAGCAGTTCGGGGAAATCCTCAACATCAACGATCTGCTCACCGACCCGCGGGTGCAGCAGATCGGCCTGCAAGGGGTGTACGCCGACAAGTTCAAGGACCAGATCAAAGCCAAAGCCGACGCGGCGGAAACCGCACGCCAGGACGCCATCCGCAAGGACGAGCGCACCAAGGTGCTGGCCGAAGTCGCGGGGCAACATCACCCCTATCCTGTGGTGGGCAACGAGTCCTCGTCGCTCGATGCGATCGAGGCCGCCGCCCGCTCCGGGGATTCCAAAGTCGTGGTGAAGTCGCTGGACGACATGGCGGCGGAGTACGCGCGGTTGAACGCCACCCGCGCGGGCGCCTCCACCTAGTTGTGCAGCCCCTCATCGCGGAAGGAGCAACGAACGTGACGATTTGCCGGTTCCTCGTCCAGCCACCGCTGGACGCCCTCGTTGCTCATCCGCGCCTCCTCCTGCTGGTCACCATCACGGTGGCGGCCCTCACACACCACCTCCACCCGGGACTGTCCCTGCTCGTGATCGGTGCCATCCAACTGGATGACGTCAACACCATCACGACCAAGGACATCATGCCGGGGGTGGCGGACAACTTCTTCCGCTCTGGTCCGGTCACCGCCTACATGCGGGGACGGTTCACCCGCAAGTGGGTCGGTCCGCAGATTCAGGAAAACTACCTGTTCAAGCCGATGAAGGGCGGCGCCTACAAGAAGGGCGCGCAGTTCGACATCACCAAGCGGCAGGTCGCCTCTGGATTGCTGTTCACGCCCCGGTACTACGACGTGAACGTCACCGAGTTCCTGGAGGACCTGGAAGTCGAACAGACCGGGCCGCACGCGATGTTCAGCCGCATCAAGCTGGACATGAGCACCGCGGCCCTCTCGATGTCGGCGCTGCTGGAGATCGCCTTCTTCCACCACGGGCAGTCGCTCGCCGGGGATGACCGCTCAGCGGAACTCAACGGCGCGGAAGAAGCCCTCACCGATGGCACCTCGGCCACCATGTTCGGGAACCTCTTCCCCTCCTATGGCGGCCAGACCCGTGTGGATGTCGCGCCCGCGCTCAATTCCCCCACGGGGCTCGTCGCCGCCAGCGCCGGACCCTCCCTGATGTTCCGGGTGCTCGAACACTCGTTCATGTCCACCGTGATCGGGACCGAGCGTCCGAAACTGGGCGTCACCTCGAACCGTGGGATGGGCTTCATCGCCGAGAACTTCTCGCCGCAGCAGAAGATCGACGTGATGGACCCCGAGATCAATTGGCCGGGGTTCAAGTTCAACACCGCGACCATCGTGGCCTCGCAGTACGCCCCCTCGCAGGACGGCGTGAACGATCCGGACCTCGGGAACTACCTCGCCACCGCGGCGCAGGGCGAACCCCTCATCTGGATCAACCCCGGCCCCCAGGGCGACGACGCCTACATCCGGTTCTACATCGCGCAGTCCCCGAAGTTCGCGTTCGGCTTCACCGGCTTCAAGGGTGCGCGGGACGACAACATGGTGGCCGGACAAATTCTGTTCGCCGGCAACTACACCTTCCGTTCGCCGCGCCTGTCGCGCTGGCTGTACGGGTTCACGAAGTAACGGTAAATCGTTGTGAATAAAGGACTTCCACACACGTTGGCACTTGGACAGGCGGGGGTATACCGCGTCTGCGCCGAATTGCTGGTCCGGGGGGTCAATTGTGCGATCCCCACGGTCGATACAGGTGTGGACATCCTGCTGCTTGATGGACGGCGGGTGCAGGTCAAGGCTACGCGGCTCGCGTCGCGGCGTAGCAAGGACAAGCAGGCGCCGTCATTGGGGCCCGCGTATCGTTTCACGTTGTCTGTGAAGGGATTCGGAAACCCCCATCAAGGAAGCTGGCGCCGTCATGCATCCAGCCGTCCCTTCGTGTTGCGCTCCTACAGCAACGAGGTGGATTTCCTCGTGTTGTGGGGCGTGGATGAAGATCGGTTCTGGGTCATCCCGGCGGCCATTTGTGATCAGCGACAGTGTTTGGTCCTCTACCCGGGCCATCGGATTCCGCAAATCCGCACAAGCTCGGATGTGGCCGCGTTCGGAAGTGTCGTCCACACCTACGAAGGTCGGTGGGACCTTTTAGGATCCCCCGTTCTTCAGGAGGAATCACCCGTGCTTCGCACCGTAGGAGAGCCCTAACATGTCGAACAACATCCGCCTGCAGCCGATGTACCTCCAGTCCGGGGACCCGGAGAGCGAGAACAGCGCCACCCTCCCGTATCCGGGGATGCTCGGAGGCCGCCTCACGGTCAAGGAGCCCGGACCCCCGGGCACGCCCACGACCGCCGGGCAGTTCCGGTCCAAGACCTATCAGCTCGTCCAAACGGACTCCTCCATGGCCACGTTCCCGTTCGCGGGTGCCGTGGCGTGGTGGTCGGACAAGACCAAGTACCTGGTCACCACCAACCCCGCCACGCTCGGCCGCGGGCGCGTCGCGGGCGTGTTCCGCAACGCCATCACCCCGGGGTTCTACGGGTGCATCCAGACGCAGGGGCCGTGCCCCAATGTCAAGTTCGTGGATGCGCCCGTGGCGACTCCCACGGCAGCGGGGCTCCTCGTGATCCCCTCGGCCACCGCGGGCAAGGCCGATTGCCTCGCCGCTGGCACCGCGGCCACCTACCCGCTGCTCGGGGTGAGCGCAGGGGCCATGTCGCTCGGGGACAACACCGCCTCGGTGGACCTCGACGTGCCGGAGACGCCCTAAGCCATGGCTGCCAACGTGGATTTCACGCAGTTCCGTGGCGAGGACGGCTCCAACACCAAGCGGCGGATGCAGGGCATCTACACCGGCCCCGCCGCGTATGTCACCGGGGGGGATCCGCTCCTCCCCGGGGACGTCAAGCTCGGGTCGATCGATCTGCTCGACTTCACCACCGCCAACGACAGCCCGTTCACCACGGCCTACGCGCTGGTCTACGATTACGTGAACCAGAAGGTGATCTGGCTGGTGCAGACCACGGGTGTGCAGGTCGGCAACGGGACCGTGCTCTCGGCGGCCTCCGCGCGGTTCGAGGCGATCGGGCGGTAGGCGTCATGCCTGCAGAGGTGTTCGGTGACGCATGGAGGCGCGTGCGTCTCCATGCGCCCGATTCCCCATTCGGCCTCGTGAAGGAGTGGACCCAGCACGCCTACGAGGATCTGGTGAAGCGGCGCCCGTGGAACTTCGCGCGGGTGCATGCCATGTTGTCCGTCCCGCCCTCTCGGCAGGTCACGGTCACCTTCACGCTGGGGGCGTTCACGGTCACCGCCGCGCCCGGGACCTTCTCTCAAGCCGACGTGGGGGTGCAGCTCCGGATCGCCACGCAGACCGTCCCCATCTACACGATCAACCTGGTGGATGTCACCGGGGGGATCGTCACCCTGGATATGCCCTACGCGGACCCGGCGACCGCCGGGACGCCCCTCGCCGTGACCCTCATCGGCCTCTACCAGACGATGCCCGCGGACTTCGGGGCCTTCCTCCTGGTGATCGACCCATATAACCAGCGGCTCATCCCGTGGTGGTACACCCAGGAGGATCTCGCGCGCCTGGACCCGATTCGGTTCTCCACGGACACCAATCCCCGGGTGCTGGTCTCGCGGCAGCTCTCGACGGTGCCGTCCACCCTTGGGCAGGTGCAATATGAGTGGTGGCCCGGTCCCACCACCGCCAAGCAGTTCCCGTATTACTACAGAAGGCAGGCCCAGATCCTCCAGGATACGGATCCGCTGCTCGGCGTGGTGACCGCGCGGGTCCTGGAAGTGGGGGCCCTCGCGCGGTGCGCCGCGTGGCCCGGCACGGCCGAGCGGAAGAATCCATACTATAATCTCCAACTGCACCTCAAGCTCCTCGACGAGTTCGACCAGCAGTGCGCCTCCCTCGAACTCCGGGACGACGATCAGGCGCAGGAATCGTGGACCACGCTGCCCTATCACCGCTGGGGCACGTGGGACCTCACCTTCGATACGCGGTACCTCCGGTCCACCGATGCGAGTGTCGGGGACTACCGGAGCTTCTCCTTCTAGGAGTGCAACCATGGCAGTTCGTGCAAAAGTCACCTGCGAAGGTATCAAGGACAACGCGGTTACGTTCCGTACCGTCTACGAGCAAGACACCTCCAAGGACACCGAGAACGCGCGATTCACGAAGGCGACACCGTGGGGCGAGATCAAGCTGGGCATCGACAATCCCGCCGCGCTCTCGCAGTTCGAGGCCGGGAAGTCCTACTACGTCGATTTCACCCCTGCGGAATAGGAAGGAGTGCCTGATGCCCAAGGACGCCCTCACCGGCTCGCCCTTCGAGAACCCTGGTTGCCCAGCCCCCTCCCCCTCGGAGGGCACCCTCGCGGGCCAGCGCGGCGGCTACGACGACACGGACATGCCCAAGGAGACCGCCAACATGAGCGAGTTGCCCCTCGGGCTCAATACCACGCTCGCCGTGAAGGAAGGCCCTGCGCGCGGCACCACCGTGGCCGTGGAGCCCGGCGTGGCCTCGCCGGCTGTCCCGGCCGGCAACATCCTCAAGGGGAAGTAGGCCGCCATGCAACTCGGACGACGCCAGCGTGTGCGGGCTGGAAGCGGGTGCGCGCCCGCGGACCCCAACTTCGGGCTGTTCAGCGGGGCCCTCAACCAGAACGCCTCGGCCAACGGCCGGATCCTCATGCCCCCGATGACGGCGCCATGCGTCATCCGGGACATCCAGGTGGTCTCGTTGGACTCGAACATCTGGGAGTTCTGGTTCTTCTCGAACTCGCTGTTCGCCACCGGGGACGCGCGCGAGGCGTGGCGCGGGACGGTCCTCATGGCGGCGGCGGGCACCCAGATCGGCGCCGCGGGCCTCGCCCATGCTCAGGCGATCAACGCGGACATCTTCTACGAGGACGACGATGCGGCGACCATGACGCCGCCGGTGCCGCCGACCAACCCGGACCCGGCGTGGCGGGCGGCGAACGGGCAGACCGGCACCTATCTCAACGTGTCGCTCATCAACCGCTCGGCGGGCGCGAAGACCAACGCCGCCTACTTCGACGTCACCTTCGTGTGCGAACCCGTGCTGGGCTGGTAGCGTGCCGCCCCATGCTCATTTTCGTGCGGCACGCCCCCACGGCGCACAATCACCCGGACCCGGCTAAGGATCGCACGCGGGGACAGCTCGCCCTCCCGCCCACGCTTGAAGGGCGCCAGTGCGCGGTGGACACCGGGGAGCGGTTCCGGGGGATCCCCCTTGCGGAAGTCTATTCCTCGGACATGCCCGCCGCGTCCATCGTGGCCGAGGAGATCGCTCAGGTAACCGGTGCCCCCCTCACACTCACCCCGGCGCTCCGCTCCTGGCACCTCGGGGACCTCGCGGGACAACCCGTGGCAGCCACCGTGGAGGCCCTCAAGCAGTACATGCACGCACCGGACACCCCCATCCCCGGGGGTGAATCCTGGAACAGCTTCGTGGACCGCTACCTCGGGTTCCTCCGCCCGCACTGGGCGCAACCCGGGTACTGCGCGCTCGTGACCCACGGCCGGAACATCATGGTGGCCCGGGCGTGGCTTACGGCCGGCGCGGCGGGCGCGAAGCTCGATGACAGTGTGCTCGGGGTGGACTACAACGGATTTGTCCCGCATGGCGGCTGGGTCACCGCCGCCGGCGACCGCGTGCTGGACGGGATCCGCTGATGGCGTTCCAGACACCGCTCCCCTTTGATTCGTTCGACCACTACAACACGTCCCAGATTTTCCTGAAGTGGACGGGGCCGGTGAACTTTGCCGGACCGGGCTATGTCTTCTTCGACACCTCCAGCATCAATCCCACGGCCGGACGCTGCGGCACCGGGGCGCTCCAGGTGAAGGGCTCGGGCCCCGTGGTCCCCGGGTGCGGCCCCTCCTCGGTGTTCCCGGCGGTCTCCCGGGGCATCTGGGGCGTGGCAGTGTCCATCTCCGCCTTCGCGGAGCGCACCCACCTCTTCCGGCTGCACTCGGGCGGCACCGACGACGCGCACAACCAGGTGGCCATTGGGGTCAACAACGACGGCACGCTCTTCGCGGTGCGCGCCGCGGATCACACCACGAGCGCGGTGGATCTCCTCGGTGGGGTGCCCCTCGGGGTCTCGGGCCAGGCCCTCAACATGGGGGTGTTCTACTACGTGGAGGTGGACGTCACCACCAACAACGGCGCGGGCGCCATCACCGTGTATGTGAACGGCGTGGCGTGGCTCACCCTCACGGGGCTCAACACCGACCCGGTAGGCAGCGGGACCATGAACTCGGTGCAGCTCGGGCGCGTGGGCGCGGGCGGCGGCACCCCCACCACGGTGCTCACCTTCGATGACTTCTACCAGATCACCCCGATCGGCGCCACGCCCACCGCGCGCCTCGGGGACCAGAAGGTGGCGATGCGCCTCCCGCTCGGCGGCAACGGGGACGAGACCGGGTGGACGCCCGTCCCCGGCCCCAACCACGGCGACATGGTGAACCAGCTCGTGCCCGATGGGGACACCACGTATGTGAGCGCGCAGGCCCCCGGCACCAAGGACAGCTACCTCTTCCCCGCGCTCGACATCTTCACGGGCGTGATCAACGGCGTGGCGATCGTCCCCTGCGCCCGCAAGGATGACGCCGGATTCAAGCAGCTCCAGGCGCTCGTCCGCATCGCGGGGGTGGACTACCTCTCGGCCGCTTCCGCGGTCCCCTCGCTCACCTCCTACGCCTGCTTCTCCCTGTTGTTCCCGGTGAACCCTACGACGAGCGGCGCGTGGGACGTCGCGACGGTGAACGCGATGCAACCGGGTGTGTTGGTGGAAACCTAGTAGAGAGGTCCGGATGTTTCGTGGCGCCCTGTGTACACCAACGAGGTTCCTGAGATGAAACGTGTTTTGCTGAGCCTGTTCGTCCTTGTGGGATTTGTTACGATCGCTTCCCCGGTGGCACAGCCCGTTCGCGTAGGGCTCGTCAACCTCGCCACGATGGTGACGGGTAATCTGGGGATCACGCATCTCAATTCGGGGACGAGCGCCAGTAGCTCCACCTTCTGGAGAGGGGATGGGACGTGGGCGACTCCCGCAGCCGGGGGCTCGGGCACGGTCACTAACACATCGGGCAACCTGACAGCCAGTGCGTTGATGGTGGGCAATGGCACTGTCGATAGCAAGGTGCTCGCGTCGCTGGGGACCGCGACGACGGTGCTGCATGGAAATGCCGCCGGACTCCCGACGTTTGGCGCGGTCAGTCTCACGGCCGATGTCAGCGGTAATCTGCCAGTCACGAACCTGAATGGCGGCACGTCCGCCTCATCGTCGACGTTTTGGAGAGGCGATGGAACGTGGGCCACTGCTGGAGGAAGCGGCACCGTCACCCATACAGCGGGTGCGCTCACCGGGAACAGATTGATTATGGGCAACGGCAGCGCCGACATCGCCGTGGCTGCTGGCGGCGTGTTTATTGACTCTGGCGACTTATCGCTTGCCAATGGCAATATCAACCTGACGAGCGGCGGTTCGCAGATTAAGTTCGGTGGGGGCACTGGGACGATCACGAATGTTTCCCAGTCGTCTGCGAGTTCGATCACTATTTCAACCGCCGCCATCAACGGCGCGAACACCGCGCCGATCACGATCAAGACCGGGACCATCGCCTCCTCTGGCGGCAACGCGGGCGCGATCACCATCGACACCGGGTCGACCAACAGCGGGACCAACGGCACCGTGAGCCTCGGAAACACGAACGCCGGGGCTGTCGCCATCGGGCACAACGGGGTCAACTCCACCGTGAACGAGTACGTGAGCGCCGGCACCGCTCCCACCGTCGCCAATGTGGGGGCGAACTCCTGCGGCACGACGGCCGCGACAATCGCCGGGAATGACAACGCCGGGACCGTGACCGTGGGCGCGACCGCCGGGACTCAGTGCCGCGTCGTCTTCGCCGTCGCCGCGCCCACGCACCGCGAATGTGTGGTTAGCGATGAAACCGCCACGATTGCGACACGCGCCACCTACGTCGATACCACCCACACAGACTTTTTTGGTGCCTTTGGTGGTGGGGATCTCGTTTCCTACGTCTGCGTCGCCCGGTAGGTGTCCCTATGATTCATTACGGTGACTTCGCGGCGTCGAAAACGGTTCGGGCGAATTTCAATACGGCCGACCCGACGGGGGCGCCGATCACCCTCGCGGGGGCTCCGGCTGTCGCTGTCTACAAGGACGACAGCCTGGTCCAGTCGGTGGCGGGGGTCACCCTGACGGTTGATTTCGATGGCGTCACCGGGCTACAGCACGTCGCGGTGGATCTCAGCGCGGACCTGGCGTTCTACTCGGCGGGGAGTGACTTTTCGATCGTGCTAACGACTGGCACGGTCAACGGGATCAGCATCGCCGGGACGGTGATTGGCTCCTTCTCGATGGTTAACCGGCTCCCCGCGGTGCCGGTGAACTTCGCCACCCTCGCCATCGACGCCAACGGCCGCGTGAAGGCCCTGGTGGACGTACAGAAGAACGTGGCGCTCGGCCACTTCACGTTCCTACTCACCGATTCCACGATTCACCAACCCCTCACCGGGAAGGTGAACGGGGACTTCCTGCTCAAGCAAGAGCGCATCGACGCCGCCGCGACCGCCGCGCTCTCGGGGACCATCACCGAGGTGGACGCCACGAACCAGCCGGGGATCTACGACATCAGCCTCATCGCCGGAGAACTCAACGGGCAGGTGATCACCCTGTACTTCCAGACGGTGGACTCGGACCCCACGGTCGTCACCCTCGTCACGAGCGCGTGATGTATGCGACTCCTCTGGCGCGGGAAACGGGTTCGCAGCTTCGGCCACTCGGGTGGCGGGCGCCTCTGGGTCTCCACCCCGCTCGCCGCCTCGCACCCGCACATCCGGGTGACCCAGCTCGCGTTGGAAGAGAGCGGCGCCGGGCCCACCGGGATCCTCGTCACGCAGCTCCCGCTCGAAGTCAGCGAGATCGGGACCACCGGGATCCGCATCACGCAGCTCGCGGTAGAGTATATTTATCCCTTCCGGTGCTTCGATCTGCCGCCGATCACGCCCATCACGTGCGGCCCCTCCTGCCCGGATCCGGTGGACGATCTGCCGGTGGCGCCGTCGTCGGGCGGGCATGGCTGCGGGGGCGACGTCCCCACTGCACCGCTGTAGGAGGCTGATGTGATCCGGTGGCAGGGCTTCTCGCGGCTGAACAACTCCGGGGCCCCGGCGCCCTCGGCCACGTGTACTGTGTACAACAAGGGCACCAACAGCCTGAGCCTGCTCTACAAGGCCAACGATGCGGCCCAGCCCCAGGCGAACCCGTTCACCACAGGGACTGATGGGTTTGCCCTGTTCTACGCGGCGAACGGGCGGTATGATGTGCAATTCTCGGGTGGGGGGATTGCGACCCCGTGGAGCTATGGGGATGTCGCACTGTACGATCCCGGAACGCTAGGAAGCTGACCTATGAAACGTGTGTACCTGACGCTCCTTCTCGGCTGTCTCCTTGGGGTGAGCCTCGCGGCCCAGGATACCCTCTCGGCCCAAGTCCTGCGCCTCCTGACGATCAAGAACACCTGGACCGCCACCAACACGTTCCTCGACCTGCGGATTGTCCAAGGCGTCCCTTCGGATACCGCGCTGCGGTTCTACGCAGACAACTCGGGGGCGCTGTACTTCAACGGGAACGCCGTGACCGCGCCTGGGGGTGCCACGCTCCCGCACAACCTACTCTCGCTCACGCATCCGGATACCCTCCCGGCGTCGGTGCAGCGCGGGGCGCTTGTGGTGGGGAACTCGACCCCCGCGTGGTCACGCCTCGTCATCGGCGCGGCCGGGGCGCTCCTGCGCTCCAGCGGCACCGACGCCGTGTGGAGCACCGATGGCTCGGGGCTCACGATCCTCAACGCCGGCGCCCTCACCGGCGCCCTCCCGGCCGTCTCCGGCGCGCTGCTCACCAACCTCAGCGCCGGGGCACTCGCCACCGGGACCGTGCCCCTCGGGCGCCTGGCGAACCTCACCACCACGCAGCTCTCGCCCACGGCGGCCATCGCCTACTCGCAGCTCTCGCTCGCCGCCTCGATTGTGCTCACCACGGACGTCACCGGGGTGCTGCCGCTCGCCAACGGTGGCACCGGGCTCTCGGCCGCCGCTGATGACACGGTAGCCGTGAGTTCCGGGACCGCCTGGGTGGCGACTGCGCTCCCCAACTGCGTGGACGCCACGCATGCGCTCGCCTACACCACGGCCACCAATGCCTTCTCGTGTCAGGCGCTCACCGTGGGCAGCGGGACGGTCACCTCGGTGGCGCTGGCCCTCCCCGCCTTCCTGACGGTCTCGGGGTCCCCGGTGACCACGACCGGCACCCTCACCGGGACCCTGGCTACCCAGACGGCCAACACCCTCTTGGCCGGTCCCACCACAGGGGCTGCGACCGCGCCGACCTTCCGAGCCCTGGTGAATGCGGACCTCCCGCTCACCGGCGTGGTGGCGGGGACCTACCCGAAGGTCACCGTGAACACCGCGGGGGTGGTCACCGCGTCGGCCTCCCAGATCACCCTCACCACGGATGTCACCGGGGCTCTCCCCCGGGCCAACGGCGGGACGGGGGTCGCGGTCTCCGCCGATGACACCGTGCTCATCGGGAGTGGCACCTTGTGGGTGGCCTCCACCCTCCCGGACTGCACCAACGGCCAGCTCGCCTACACCCAGAGCACGAACCTCTTCTCGTGCCCCACGAGCCTTACCGCCTCAGCGGCGGGGGTGGGGACGCTGGGCAGCACCGCCCTGCCCTTCGCCTCGGTGGTCCTCGGGACCGCCGCGACGAACAACCTCACCGTGACCCCTGCGGCGTTCTCGCAGGCGACGACCGCCACCGTGGACGACTCCAAGCTCGCCGCGGTGAAGCTCCCGCTGGTGGTCCGGGGGACGATTGCCTACACCTCAGGCGCGATTGGCAGCGGGACCTGTTCCACGCCGATCACCGCGACCGTGACGGGCCTGCTCACGACCTCGGTGGTGCTGGCCTCCCTCAATGCGGCGCCGCTGACCGCGTGGAAGACGGGGATCTTCGCGGTGGCGTATCCCACCGCCAACACGGTGAACATCACGCTCTGCAACGGCACGGCGGGGTCGATCAGCCCGGATAGCACAACCTTGAACTACCTCGCGGTGGTGCCGTAGGAGATCCATGCACAAGCTCACTTGGACGGAGTGGCTCGGGGTCGCCGGGGTGGCGGCTCTCATCGCGGTGCTGACGTGGGCGGGCCTGGGTGTGGGCGCACACCTCCTGCAGGATCATGCGGACCACCATCTCGTGCTGGAGCTGCTCAAGTACAACATCCAGCAGGGGCATCTCGCGCAGCTCCCGGTGGGGACGGCACCGCCTGCGCCGAAGCCGACTCCGGCGCCGGAGAAGAAGTAGCTAGTTTAGGGCTTAGTGGTGTAGTAGCGTCGAGACATAACCTTTGCACAAGTTAGCCGGTCGAGTGCAGCGCGGGATTGAACACATAACAGGCATCTGGAATGTCCTATACTGCCATAACGCTCGGACAATTAAAAGCTAGATTAGCCGATAGATACGAGTCCGTTACTTATTGGAGCCCAGAAGAAGCCAGACGTGCGTTAAACGAAGGCTTACGCGTATATTCCGCTGCAACAGGGTTTTGGAGAACTATTGTCTCGGTCCCCACGGTCCCCAACAGCCACTATGTGGCGCTCCCAGGCACCCTGGTCCAGGCTGCGCGGGTCACCTGGAACGGCCTCCCGCTGGAACCCGTGACCCTCACGGACCTCTCGTGGAGCATTCGCAACTGGCGGCGCACCACCACGGCGACCCCGGGGGCCCCGCCGCGTCCGGTGTATTGGGCCCGGGCCTCGCTCACGCTCTTGGCGATCTACCCGGCGGATGCCTACGCCTCCATCGCCGGGACCCACGCCATCCAGGTCAATGGTGTGCGCGCGACCCCGGTCCTCGTGAACGACAGCGACTTCGTGGACCTCGGGCAGGAGCAGTTCGATGTGCTCCTGGGCTATGCGCAGCATGTCCTCGCGTTCAAGCTCGGCGGGCAGGCCCTGGTGTCCACCTACCCGCTGTGGCTGGCGTTCCTCCAAGCCGCCGCGGTGGAGAACGCGCAGTTCGCCAAGAGCAGCTTCTATCGCAAGGTGATGGGGATCGATGTGCTGCGGCGCAAGCGCGGGACCGAGGCGTCCGTGCAGTCCGCGGTGGACGAGGCGCTGGCCTCGGATGTAGCGTTGGGGAATCAGCCCTGAGATGGCGATCACCGATACCGACCAGTTGAGCGAGATCCAGGCGGTGCTCCAGGAGGACGCCGCCTTCTCGAACGGGTTGTGGACCCTCCCCGAGGTGCTGGGGTACTTCAACCAGCGGCAGTACCGTTTCCTGTTCGAGACCAAGATGCTGGCGGCGCTCGGGACGATCGTATGGATCCCCGGCCAGGAGCAGATGCCCCTGCCGGTGGACTGGATCACCACCATTGCCGCGACATGGCATGATTATGCGACGGATGAAGTGATCCCCCTCCCGCGCGCGGACTCCTTCGAGATGGACCGATTATTGGGTCCCACGGTGGTCGTGACCGATGCGCTCCCGCAGGCGTTCCGCGAGGAGGACACGACGGATACCCTCACGATTGCGGTAACCCCGCCCCCCAAAGCCTCCGGGGCGCTGGGCTTGCTCTACGTGTCCCTGAGCGATGTGCTCGATGGGCTGGGGACCTTGTTCAATGTCCCCGATGACTGGGTACCCTACCTGAAATACGGGGTGTACGCGGACATGCTCGGGAAGACCGGGCGCGGACAGGATCTCCTGCGGGCGCGGTATGCCGAGCAGCGGTACCAGGAGGGGATTGTGCTGGCGCAGTCCCTCCTGCAAGGGTGGCCCTAGATGGCGGCTGAATCCCCCGCAGCGGCACACCTCGTTTTCGAGACCCCCATCGCGCGCATCGGCCGGGACGGCCTCCAGCTCACCAAGTCCCTCGATGACCTCACGATGCAGGAGGTGTCGCGGATCGCCAACTTGTTCCACGCGGGCGGGGACCTCTACACACGCCTCGGGCAGGAACCGGTGGGCGTGCTCGCCGCCCCGGTGCATTCCGTGCGGCGGCTCAACGACCCGCAGGCGGGGACCCACACCCGCTTCTGGGGCGCGGGCACCAACTGGTACCGGGGCCTGAGCGGGGCGCTGAGCGTGTTCGCGGGCGGCTTCTCCGGCAATCCCCTCACACACCTCACCGTGCGCCCGGCGCTCTCGGGGGAATCCTGGATGGTGGCGGCGGACTCCGCGCAGATGCGGAAGGCCACCCTCACCTCACCGGCGTTGCCGCTGGGCCTCCCGGTCCCCACGGGGGTCACTACGGCGGTGCAGCCCGCGCTCACGGCGGCCATTTGCAACTTCGACAGCAGCGACAGCTCCCAGGTGGGGCCGTGGATCCGGTTTGCGGGGAAGCCCCCCACCGGCTTGGGTTTTGCCTCCTCCACCGTCGTGGCCCTCACCAATGTCCCGGGGGCGGATCCCGCCAACGGGAACGGCAACGCGGTGCAGCTCGCCTTTGACCTCACCAGTGGAGGGGCCTTCCCGATCAACACCACCGTGGCCGCGGGCTTCATGGCCGGCATGGCGCTCCCCCGGCCCCCCCGGGACCTCTCGGTGTTTGGCAGTGGGGCGCCCATCACCGACGACGACATCCTGCACCTGAGCCTGCGGATCAACACGCCCACCAACGTCGGGGAGATCCGCATCTACTTCGTGGTCAGCCCGTTTATTGCCCCACCCGGCAGCACGAGCGCGGCGCTCCCGGACTTCTCGCTGCCGGGCATGGGCTTCGGGTCGTTCAGCCCCTCGGCGTACATGCTCACCATCCGCCCCTCGGACTACACCAGTGCGCTCATCGCGGAGGAAACGCTGCAGTCGGCTGCCGATCGGGTGCGGACCGCCGCGTTCCTAGAGACGTTCGCGGACCCGGTGGTCGCGGCAGCCGCCTCCACCCCCTCAGCGGAAACCAATGCGGGCGCGGGCATCTGGAGCACCTTCGGGGAGATCAACCTGCCCACGATCCGCCGAGCGGATCTCGTGAAGATCGGCACGGCGGGGCTGCCCGGCACGGACTGGACCACGTATCAGGGCCTCTATGTGGTGGCAACCACCGCCGCCGATACCTTGTTGCCCAACTTCACCATCGCCTTCGATGCCCTCTACTTCACCGGGGGCTCGGGGCCGGATACCTCCGAGCCGGGCGCGCAGAAGTATGACTACCGCGTGGTCAACGTGGATCCGCGCACGGGGGCCCGCAGCAACGGCACCCCCATCCAGACCGGGGCGCAGGGCGCGGTGGATGCCAACGGGGTGATCCTCATCGACACCCTGAACGTGCCGGACCTCACGCTGGATGCCCTCCGGCAGCCCATCCTCGTCACCCCCCCGGCCTACGGGGCCGATGGAGCGATCCGCCAGGAGGCGTTCCGCCGGGGCGGGACCCTCAACGACAACTGGTACTTTGTCGCCCGGAACGCGGCGAATGGCGGGCCGATCACCGATAGCTTCGCGGATGCGGACCTCCTGAATGTGGACACGGTGCCCATTGATCATTTCCAGCCCGTGGCCACCGTGAACGCTGCGGGGGTCACGGTTCTCGCCCAGCCCCTCCCCATCCTGTTTGGCCCCTTCGACGATGGCACAGTATGCGGGCTGGGCGATCCGCATCAACCGGGCTTCCTCTATGCCTGCCTCCCCGGGGAAATCGACCACTGGCCCTCCACGGGGGGCTACGCCGTCGAAGTGTGCGCCCCCGCCGAGGAGTTGATGAACGGTTGCGTGGCGGGCGGGCAGGGCTTTGTGTTGTCCCGAGAGCGCGGGTACACCGTCCACACCAACATCGCGGGCGGCGCGGGGATTGTCGCCACGCCCAGCGGATGTGTCCCGGGGCTCGCCGCGCGCTGGGGGCTCTGCCAAGGCCCGGGGGGGATTTATTATGTCGCCCGGGACGGGGTGCGCGTGACCAACGGCGGGGACTCCGTGATCCTCTCCGAGGCCCTGCGCCCGCTGTTCGAGAACCGTACGGTCAACGGGTTCGCCCCGGTGGACTTCTCGGTCCCCACGGCGATTCGCCTGGCCGTGTATGACACGGACCTGTGGTTCCTCTATCAGGACACGAATGCGGTGCGCCAGTGCCTGGTGTTCTCGCTCGCCTACCGGTACTGGCGGCCCTACGTGTTTGCCAATCCCCTCGCCGTGGTCTATCAGGATGAAACCCAGGAAGGGGACCCGAGCGCGGAAGGGGCGCTCAAGGCCATCCTGGGCGGCGTGGGGGGCTCGGTCTACACCTACGGCGGCTTCACCGATGCCGGCACGCCCATTCCCTTCTCGGTCCGCACGGGGGCGTGGAACTGGGGCCGCCCGCGCGAGGAGAAGCTCCTCGGGGATCTCATCCTGGAAGCGGACCTCCAAGGCATCACCCTCACGGTGCAGACCTTCCTCAACACCGAGGCGGTGGCGAACCTTGCCCAGACCGTGGCCGGTGGCGTCGGCCGCACTCGCTTCATCTTCGACCCCTTTGGCACGACCCCACAGCACGCACGGAATGTCTCCTTCGACTTGAGTGGCACCGCCCCTACCACGGCCCAAGCGTTCCTCTCGTTCCTCGGGATGGGTACAGTCATCCAGCCCGAAGTCACCATGAACCGGGCCACCACCTGGGAGCCCCTCTCGCCCACCGAGGGCTACGTGTACGCCTGCGTGATCGACTGCGACACCGGGGGCACCGATCGCACCATCCTCGTGGAATATGATTTGGCGGGCGTCGTCGCCACCGCGGCCACCCTCACTGTGAACGCGGCCGGGCGCCACAAGCAGTGGTTCTCGTGGCCCGTGGTGCATGCCCAGCTCGTGCGGCTGCGCCCCGCCGACAACTGCGGCCCCTGGATGCTGTTCAACGTCGAGTGGATCTCCACCCCGGAGCCCCCGCGGATCGCCGGGTGGGACACCAACCACGAGGACCTCGGGGACTCCTACTACACGGGGCTGGATCTGGAGTTGGACACCTTCGGGCAGGACAAGCAGATCCAGATCGAAGTGGACGGGGTGCAAATCCCCGGGTCGCCCTTTACGGTGAACCGGAACGGCCACCTCCACCAGCACCTCACGTTCACCCCGGGACGCGGGCATGTCTACCGCTTCATCGGGATCGACGACAATCCGGGGTTGCTCTACTCGCACACGTGGATCATCGAGGCGGAGCCGCTGGAGCAGACCAACTGGAACGCGCCCTACACGGTGTACAACAGCCTCAGCGACAAGTACCTCAAGGGGGTGATCATCGAGGCCGATACCTTCGGGCAGGCCAAATCGGTGAACGTGGAGGCGGACGGGGTGCTCGTGGCGATCATCACCCCTGTGCTGCACACTGGGCGGTCGGTGAAGAACTACACGTTCCCGCAGGTGCTGGGCCGGGTGTTTCGGATCATCCCCACGGATGCCTTCCCCTCCAGGCTCTATACCGCCCAGCCCCTCTTCGATGAGGAACCCTTTGCGTTGGCCCGATGGGAAACCCAGCTCCTGGATTTCGACCTTCCCGGGAGTGGGTGGGGCTCGGCGGTCAGCTTGGACTGTTGTTATAAGGCCACCGCGGCGGTGACGCTCACCATCGCCATCTACGACGCCACCGGGCGGCTCCTCCAGACCCTCACAGGCTTTGACCTCGCCACGCGGGTGGCCCTGCTCCCGTCCACCGCGGGGCTCAAGCAGAAGCGGTTCGTGGTGTTCTCCGCCAACAAGGGCGTGCTGTTCAAGCTCATCGCCACCTCAGCGGACGGCTCTGGGGTGACGATCTACAAGGAGGAGTCCCGGATGCGGCTCCAGCCGTGGAGCGGGAACGACGCGGTGGTGAAGGTTTTGGGGAACGATGATCTGGATGCCACCCGGGAGATGACCAAGGCCGCCGTGGCGGCTGGGCGCCAGGGCGGGGCGGCTCGCTGATGGCCATCACCAAGGTCTCGCCCGCGGCGAAGTACCCCGGGCTCTCACGCATCCAGGATGCGGACCTCCAGTCGGTGCTCAAGAACCTCTTCGATATGGTGGGACAGGTGCAGCAGCAGGTCCCCAAGATTGGCACCGTGACCGCGCCCCTGGCCGCGCACCTCGATGCGAACGCCAATCAGATCAAGGCGGTGGCGGACCCCACCGCCCCCCAGGACGCGGTGACGCTGCGGTACCTCCAGCACTATGTGGAGAGCCGGGTCGTGAGCGTCGCGACCAAGGCCACCGCGCCGCCGCCGACACTCCCCCCCTCGAATGGGCCGATCATCCCCAATCCGCCGGCGCCCGGCGCGCCCCCGGTGACGCCCCCGACCTCGCCCCCCGGGACGGGCACCATCAGCCCCACGGACATGTTCGCCCTCAACACGGCGATCATCGAGAACGCGCCCCCGGACATCGCCACGTGGCCGCAGACCGCCACGCTCACCGTGGTGGACTGGCAAGCCTCGGGGGTCTTTGTGGACTTCACCAAAAAGAGCGGCGTAGGGCGGTGGCCGGATGTGATCCCTCCGGGATTCACCGGGCCTATTGAGTACACCCTCTGGTTGTTCGAGTTCATCAGCGGCCAGTGGTTCGGGTCCGGAGTGATTCAGTTCTGGTTCGGGCTGGACCGCAACGGGGGACCCCCCTCGGGGGTGGCGGCGAACTGGTACTACGATGCCGGACGCTGGGGCCCCTTGGCGGGCCGGCAACCCGCGGTGGGCGAGCAGGTCGGCATGATGGTGTCGGCGGGGAACGCGCGCAACCAAACCACGGTGTCCTCGGTGCAGGAACGGTCCCAGGTCGTGCTCTTGCCGTTCCCGAGTGACAATGGAGCGATCTACCACACATGAGTCTCGCAAGGTAGCGTAAGATAAGGCCCATCATGCCTGATGCGTCCCTCCCCATCCTCGCCGGCCGCGTGCTCCCGCCCGAGGAATGGGCTACGCAGCTCCGGGGCACCCCGCTCGACGGGATGCCCCTCACGCCCGGCGCCTCGCTCGTGGTGGTTGTGGAGGAGGACACCCTCGTGGTGTCCCATGCCGTGATCCTCTCCGCCACGCACCTCGACGCGCTCTGGACCGCCGAGAGCCACCGGGGGCACGCGGGCACCGCACGGGCCTTGGTGTCCGCCCTCACCGCCGTCCTCCAGCACTATCACATCCCCGAGGTGCTCGCGCTCTCGCAGACACCCGAGACCGATGCGCTCTACGCCCATGCGGGTGGGAAGCGGCTCCCGGGTACCCTGTGGGTCATCCCGGTGGAAGGGAAGTAATCGATGGGCAACCTGATGGGGAACATCCAGCCGGGGGGATCCGGCGGCGCCGGGGCCTTCAGCAGCCTGGGGGGAGCGGCGAACACACTGGGATCCGCCGGAGGCACCCTCACCAGCATGGGCATCCCGCAGCTCGCGCAGGCAGGCGGGTACTTCTCTAAGCTGGCCGGGGGGAACCGCGCCACCATGACCCAGGCGCTCGCCCCGGATATCCAGAGCATCAACAAGGTTTATGGGGGGACCGCACGCACCCTCTCCCGGTTTACCAGAGGCCCCACGCAGGGCGTGCAGATGGCGGAGGCCGATCGGGAGCGCGCAGGACAGATCGGGAACCTCTTCAGCACCGCA
>Ga0193727_1000204_pt1 | contig 21129 bp, 17 predicted proteins | sample H2c2metaG_FD_143051 | JGI IMG/M metagenome (GOLD analysis project Ga0193727, IMG submission 143051) | Soil microbial communities from a riparian zone of the East river system, Colorado, United States - H2c2 | ecosystem: Environmental > Terrestrial > Soil > Riparian zone | place: USA: East River...
TTGAAATTTTGGGGTCGATCCAACCAGAAAGCCCGTTTTCAAATCTTGCGACGTCGTGCCGCCGTTGGACGCGGCGATACAGACAATTCCGCCGATCGAGAGCGCAGTCACAAAATAATTGGGAGTGGTCCAGCCGATGATGAGAAACACCAGACACGTGAGCAACAGCGTCGCCACCGTCATTCCTGAAATCGGGTTCGAAGACGAGCCGATCTCGCCAGTTAATCGTGACGACACGGTCACGAAAAGAAAGCCAAAGATCACGATCAAAGACGCGCCGAGCAGATTTCCGCGCAGATGCAATTGCGGCACAGCCATGATCACTGCAATGATGGCGAGGCAACCGATGATCACCACGCGCATCGACAAATCGCGATCGGTACGCGGCGCATGTTCGCGCGGACCATGGTGACCGAGCAAATCCGCCAAACCACCCTTCAATCCGCCCCAGATGGTTGGAATCGAGCGAAACAGGCTGATGATTCCACCCGCCGCCACTGCGCCCGCACCGATGTAAAGAATGTAAGCGCCGCGAATGTCGTCAGGCCCCATTTCACTGATCGGGATTGTCCCGGGCGCAATCGCCGTCGTGGCGTGTTCGCCGAAAAATTTGATCGCCGGAATTAAAACGAGATAGGAGAGCACGCCACCGGCACACATGATCGACGCGATCCGCGGTCCAATGATGTAACCGACGCCAAGCAACGCAGGCTCAATCGTGGCCGAGATCGAACCGCCCTTGAATGGCGCGGCAAAAATTTTCTGCGGCGTGTCCTTCCACATCCTGAAGGCGCCCATCGCGGCCTGATAGAGGAACCCGATGCCAAATCCGCTGAAAATTACTTTGCCGCCGCTTGCGGCTTCTTCGTTAACTATCTGAGCGTTCGCGGTCGTATGAGTTTTGTCCGCCACGGCGAGCGATTCCTTGGAAGCGGCTGCCTTGAGAACTTCGGCGCAGGCTGTGCCTTCCGGATATTTCAGAATTCCATGCTCAGCAACGATGAGCGCGCGACGCAGAGGAATCATCATCAATATCCCGAGCAATCCGCCCAGAACCGCCACGAGCATCACGCGGGCAATTTCGAGATCAAAACCGAGGATCAGGATCGCAGGCATTGTTACGCCGAGACCGAAAGCGATGGACTCGCCCGCTGAACCGGCGGTTTGGACGATGTTATTTTGCAAAATATTGGCATCACGGAAACCGAACTTCGAAACCAAACGAAAGATCGTGATGGAAATGACGGCGACCGGAATAGACGCGCTTACGGTCAATCCGACTTTGAGGACGAGATATAGCGACGACGCACCGAAAACCATTCCCAACAACGTGCCGGTGATTAAGTGCGGCCACGTCAACTCCGGCAATTGCACGGACGCCGGAATGAACGGTTTGAAGTTGGCCGCCAGCGGATTGGTTGGTCGCGCGCCGACGATGTCGGGATATTCCTGCGGTGGATTCTCCGTACCGACGGTTGTCATTGAGAAAGCTTTGAGAAAATGCGCCAAAAGCGCAAGCCGAATGATGGAGTCCTTGCAATTCCCTCCGTGATTGATAGCAATGGAAAAGTGAAAAAACGCTGGAACTGGTCGCTGTCGGTCGGATTTCTGTTCGTGCTGGCCGGTTTCCTCAGCTACCCATTGTTCGCGCGCTTTCCTATCACCCGGGATTTTCCATGGGCAAACTTCTTGTTATTTGGCTTTGGTGGAATTTTTCTTCTCGTCGGCTTGGTCCGCGCTTTTGGTAAACCGCAGCTTTATCGCGGCAAAATTATTGGCGCGATCCTGGCCGGACTAAGCGTTGTAGTCTTTGGTTTCTTTTCGTATCTGATCTTTTACGAGCTGCGGCAGTTGCCATCGTCAACTGCAGCGCCGCGCGTCGGCGAGAAAGCGCCGCCATTTACATTGCCGGACCAAGATAACGACCAGGTCTCGGTCGCCGATCTTCTCGCAGCGCCGGCGTCGAGCGCGTCAACCGCGAAGGCGAATGCGGTGCTTCTGATTTTTTATCGCGGGTTCTGGTGACCGTTGTGTAACTCCGAGTTGCGGAGTTTTCAGGATAAGCTTTCGGAGCTCGAATCGCGTGGCATTCGCGTCGTCGCGTTGAGTGTCGACGCGCCGGAAATCAATCGCCGCCAACGGCAAAAACTGCATTTCACTTTCACGTTTCTTTCCGATCCAAAGGCGGAGGTGATTCGGCGTTACGACCTGCTGCATGCCGGCGCCGGGCCGAAGGGGACTGATATCGCTCGCCCGGCTGAATTTCTAATTGATTCCAACGGGATAACTCGCTGGTTGAATCTCACGGGAAACATAGCCGTGCGCGCGCGCCCCGAACAGGTGTTGGAAGCTTTTCACGAAATGGAGCAAGGCGGCACATCTACCGCCCAATGATTGACGGCGCTTGGCAGAATCAATAACTTCAGCGCGCGTGCATCCTGAATTGGAACAACTGCTCGTTCTTCAAGATCGACAACAAAAGATCAAGCAGATCCAGACCGAAATAGAGACCGTGCCGCTGCAACGGAAAAGCCTTGAAGCGCAATTGGCTTCGAGCGCGGCAGGAGTTGAAGCGCTCAAACAGCGGGGACGACACGTCGAAATGGACCGGAAGAAACTTGAGCTCGACGTGGGAACCCGCGCCCAGACGATCGCGCGGCTCAAGACCCAGCAGTATCAAACACGCAAGAATGACGAGTTCCAGGCAATGGGCCACGAGATCGAGCGTTATGAAAACGAGATTCGCAAAATCGAAGACGAAGAGCTCGAACTGATGGTGGAGGCCGACAAGGTTAAGGCGGAACTGGGCGCGGAGGAAAAGAAGGCCGCTACCGTCAAGGAATCGATCACCCGGCAGACGAAGGATCTCGAAGCGAAATCAACGACTTTGGAGTCACGGCTGGAAGAGCTGACAAAAGAGGCTGCCGAGATCGGTGGTAAGATTGAGGAGGATTTACTGAGCCGGTTCGAACGTCTTTTCAAAAGTAAGGGCGACGCTGTTATTGTCGCGCTCGAACACGAAGTTTGCACCGGCTGCCACATGAAAGTGACAACGCAAACTGCGCATCGAGTCAAAGCGGGGAAGGAAATCGTGAGCTGCGAAAACTGCGGGCGCATCTTGTACGACGCCGCGTAAAATCGGCATCTTGTTCTCTAGGGGCAGGCGGGTCGCCTGCGGAATTTAGGAATGCGGCCGACACGGCCGCCGCTACAGCTCATACATTAAAGCGAAAGAGAATCACGTCGCCGTCGCGGACGACGTAATCTTTTCCCTCACTTCGCAGCTTTCCAGCTTCACGGGCTTTGGCGTAGGAACCAAGAGCGACCAGATCATTGTATTGAATCGTTTCCGCGGCAATAAAACCACGCTCGAAATCGGAATGGATAACGCCGGCGGCGGCGGCCGCTTTGTCGCCGGCGTGAATTGTCCATGCGCGCGTCTCCTTTTCGCCAGTCGTGAAAAACGTGCGCAGGCCAAGCAGATGATAGACGGCGCGAATGAGCGCATGCACGCCGCTGTCTTCCACACCGACACCACGCAAATATTCCATCGCCTCGTTTTCGCCAAGATCGACGAGTTCACTCTCAATCTGCGCACTGATCACGATAGCTTCAGTTGCGAAATGGTGCCGCGCATAATCCTCCACCGCGCGAACATGCGCGGCCGCGCTGGAGCCGGCGTCGCTGACCGCGGGCTTGCTGGATTGAAGCGATCCATTACGGCCGAGATCAGCGTGCGCGGCTGCTACTGCGAGATCTGATTCCGCCACGTTGCATGCGAAAATTGTGGGTTTTGACGTGAGCAAAAAGAATCCGCGCGCGATTGCCTTTTCTTCCGGAGTCAATGCGGCGGTGATTGCCGGCCTTCCCCCGTCGAGATGCGGCAATAGTTTTTCGATGATTGCGCTTTCAACTTTCGCTGCCTTGTCGCCTGCGCGCACTTCCTTCTGCAATCGATCGTGCCGTTTCTGGAGCGACGCCAGGTCGGCGAGCACAAGCTCGGTATTAATAACTTCGATGTCGCGAATTGGATCAATCGACGCGCTGACGTGATGAACATCGCTGTCTTCGAAGCAGCGCACCACCTGCACGATCGCGTCAACTTCGCGGATGTGATGCAAAAATTGATTGCCTAGTCCTTCACCTGCGCTTGCGCCTTTGACTAGGCCGGCGATATCGACAAACTCGATCGCGGTCGGCACGAGCTTCTGCGAATGTGAGATTTCCGCTAATTTTGCCAGGCGCGCATCGGGCACGGTGACGATTCCGAGATTAGGATCAATCGTGCAAAAAGGATAATTTTCCGCCGGTGCCTTGTGCGTGCGGGTCAGCGCGTTGAAAAGGGTGGATTTGCCGACGTTCGGCAATCCGACAATTCCGGCGCTCAGCATGATTTTCTCTGTAGCGGCGGAGTATGCCCGTCGCAAATTATTGGACGAGTGCGACCCTCACAACCGTTGCTCCAGAAGCAATCGGGCCGGCGGGATTTGAACCAGCGACCTGTCGCCGCGGCGGCCGCACTAGGGATTCAACCTATTGAGTTCATCGCGACCTCGCCCTGATTTGTAATACCGCTCCTTTCTAGCGGCTTGGGCGCGGTTCGAAAAGCTCTCACTGTGCAGCAAAATCCATGGAATGCCGTGGCGTGTCGCTTTGGAGTGACCGGCATTATGCCGCCGGAGACGGTCAGCGAGGTTTTCACATGATCCAATGTAGCGGCGACCTGTCTTACTGCTTCGAAGAACATAGACGTAGAACATAGAAGATGGAGCTCTAGTCGCCCCGCGTTCTTCGAAATCGGGCCGGCGGGATTTGAACCCGCGACCTCTTGAACCCCATTCAAGCGCACTACCAAGCTGTGCTACGGCCCGTTTGCGAAGTTTGACTATCTATTCGCTCGACCAGCTCGTCAAAAAAGCGTCGATTAACTGGGGCAGTTCGTTACTGTAGCCGCCTTCCAAAATTGCCGCTGTGGGGATTCCGATAGTGCGCAGCCATTCTCCGAATTTCGCAAAATCTTCCAGCTCCAGCGTCATTTGGACCAGAGGATCGCCAGAGTAAGCGTCGAAGCCTGCCGAAACCAGCAACAGATCGGGCTTGAACCTTAAGAGTTTTTCCAGCGCGTGTTCCGCAACATTTACATGCTGGGCTCGGGGAGTGTGCGGTGCCACCGGATAGTTGTCGACGTTCGCAAACGATTTTGCGCCTGTTCCGGGATAAGCTGGGAACTGATGGATGGACGCGAACACAATCCGCGGATTGTGCGCGACGATCGCTTCGGTGCCGTTGCCGTGATGCGCGTCGAAATCCCAAATCGCCACGCGTCCAGCGCCATTCTCTAAAGCATCAAGCGCCGCGATTGCGACGTTGCTGAAGTAACAAAATCCCATGGCGCGGTCACCGGTCGCGTGATGTCCCGGCGGCCGCATCAGACTGAAAGCCCGCCTACCGCGGAACGCCGTTTGTGCTGCATCGATCGCCGCGCCAGCCGAACGTAAGGCGTGTTCGTAAATGTTTCGATACGCAGGCGTATCCGCGTCGAAATCGTGGCTGGCATTTTTGATCCGTGTGAGATGTTCTGGCAAATGTGCCCCTAGCAACTTGATTTCATCCGGTGCGATTGGCTCGCGCCATTTCCAATCCGGATGTCGATCTCTCAATGAAGGCGCAGTGGTCGCAATGCGTTCCGCTCGTTCCGGATGTCCCGGACTGGAATACTCGAGGCAACGTGCGTCATGAAAAATGATCATCGAGGAATTCTTGGCGCACCGCGCCGGACGAAGTGGGCGCTACGGATTGGGCTGTCTCGCAACCGCATTTCGGTTCCGCCTGGCCCGCTGGGATTAGTTCGTCCTATCGTTTGATGTCCGGCAGGTGGAACGCTGGCCGCGTCGCCCGCAAGGCCAGAGCAGCAGCTCGATTATCCTCTTACGACGTAGTGCCCGCGGATCCAGACTCTCTGGCCGTTGACCCATCTCCAGTGTCCCGGCCTCCAGACGTAATAGGTCCGCCCGACGTAATACCCAGGGCCGCGAGTATAGTACGGCCGATCGCCAACCGCGACCGTGACGGAGCCTGGGTAAGCTGCATACCCTGGACCGTAACCGGGTCCGTACCGGCCACCGCCGTAATACGACCGTCCATACCCCCGAGCACCGGCGTAGTACGGGCCATCGCCGTAGTACGGGCCACCGCTGTAATAGCCACCGCCGTAATACGGATCGGCGCATCCGCCTGCGCCAATCATGACAACAACGAACAGGAGCCCGAGAACTGCCCACTTTCGTCTCATTGTGGTTTCGCCGTTACCGGGAGCTGCCTTCGCTTTCCGATGATCAACAGTATTGGTTTTCATACATTCATTATTCGCATTCGACCAAACTTTTGCGCGCTTCCACTGTGTTAACAGTGTCGCGAGCGAATTGCTTAGGATGTCGCTGGCGGGGGATCAAACTGGGCGGCGACGCTCCTTTTTTTTCAAAAAAGAAGACTCCAAAAGATGGACAGTTAAACGACACCCTGATCAAGCATGGCGTCGGCGACCTTGACGAATCCGGCAATGTTCGCGCCAACCACCAGATTACCCGGGTGCCCGTATTCGGCGGCGGTCTCCCACGCGTTTTTGTGGATCGTGGACATGATGTGACGCAAACGCGAATCGACTTCTTCGCGAGGCCACGGCAAGCGCATCGAGTTCTGGCTCATCTCCAGACCGGACGTTGCCACACCACCCGCATTTGCTGCTTTACCGGGGCCAAAAAGGATTTTTCTCTCGAGGAACAGATCGACGCCCGCTGGGACAGTGGGCATGTTGGCCGCTTCGGAAACCAGGTAGCAGCCGTTCTCGACTAGCTTCCGCGCATCGTCGCCGGTGACTTCGTTTTGAGTGGCGCACGGGAATGCACAATCGCATTTGATGCCCCACGGGCGCTGCCCTTCTACATATTTCGCACCCCTGAACTTCTCGGCGTATTCTTTGATGCGTCCCCGCCGCACGTTCTTGACGCTTTGAATCCAAGCCAGTTTTTCTTCCGTGATGCCGTTCTTGTCGTAAATAAAGCCGCTGGAATCCGACATGGTGAGTACCTTCGCGCTACACTCGATTAATTTTTCCACGGTGAATTGCGCCGCATTCCCAGCCCCGGAGACGGTGCAAATTTTACCTTCAATCGTTTCGTTCCGCGTCTTAAGCATTTCCTGCGCGAAATAAACCGCGCCATAACCGGTGGCCTCCGGGCGCATCAGCGAGCCGCCCCAATTACGGGCCTTGCCCGTGAGCACGCCGGTAAACTCATTGGCAAGTCGTTTATACTGACCAAAGAGATAACCTATTTCGCGACGACCTACCCCGATATCGCCGGCAGGCACATCGGTGTGGGGACCGACGTGCCGGAATAGCTCGGTCATGAACGATTGGCAAAACCGCATTACTTCGTTGTCGGATTTCGCCTTCGGGTCGAAATCGGCGCCGCCTTTGCCGCCGCCCATCGGCAGGGTAGTGAGCGAATTTTTGAAAACCTGTTCAAAAGCGAGAAACTTCAGGATGCTGGCGTTGACCGTAGGGTGAAATCGGAGACCCCCTTTGTAAGGCCCGATGGCGCTATTCATCTGGACGCGAAACCCGCGGTTTACCTGGATTCGGCGCTTGTCGTCGACCCAGGGAACGCGGAACTGGATCAGCCGCTCCGGCTCAACAAGACGTTCAAGGATCTTCCCGTCCCGATATTTTTTATTCCGTTGAACGGCGGGTTCGATGGACTCGAGAACTTCGGTGACCGCCTGGAGAAACTCCGGCTCGTTGGGATTCCGCTTTTTGACGATCTCGAGAACTTCCTGGACTAGACCCATAAGGATTTCATTTCTGCAGGTTATTTCCCTCGCGGGCAAATAAAAAGATGGTGCGCGATGAGGGGCTTGAAGATGGAGTATGCCTTAAAAGGGTCCTGCCTTTTGCGCTTCGCCGTCATCTAGAGTGCTTCGGCTTGCTTCCGCACCTTTTCTTTTACCTCGGAATACGAGGGGTCTGAAATTTTATCGAGGAAAGACAACGCTTCAGCTTTCTTGTTCCGCTTCACGCTGACCCGCGCGAGCTGCAAGTAGGCGAAGTTCCGGTTCGTGGAGAGCTCGAGATAATGCTGCCAAGCGACTTGCGCCTCTTTCCAATCGGCGTTCGGCATTCCATAAAACGTTTCCGCGTAAGCTCGGGCATATTCCAGGTCGGTCGGAGCGAGCCGGCTGGCTTCGCGAAATTGAAACAGGGCGCGTTGCAACAATTCCGCAGAATCGATGTTCCAGGCCGCAGTCAGATCACTGCGGAAGATAAATTCGACGTTCCCGAGGTCGAAATGATAATCGGGATTGTCACTTTCGAAGCGAACCGCCAAAAGAAACTGCCGCGCTGCTTCGCGGACGCGGCCCATCCTGAGGTACGCGCCGCCCAACGAGTTGGCCGCTTCAGCATTCTCCGGATCGAGCCGTTGCGCTGTCCGCCAATGTTCGATGGCTGCTTCCGTCTTCCCGTTTTTCGAGAGAAACGCGGCAAGGGCGTTTTGCGCCGGGACAGACTGCGGATGGTCTCGGACGAGCTGGTAGTAGATTTGCTCCACACGCAGACGCTCTTTTGCCGTTACGTTGGGATTCGCGAGCGCCGCCGCTGCCTTATGGGCCGCTTTGATGTCTATCCACGTTTTTGCCCACGCACCAATGGATTCCGCAGGCGCGAGCAAAGGCGTAAAGAGCAGAATGAAGAGCGTGGCGGCAGCCCTCTTGCATTTACTCCGGTTCTTCCACCGGCGGTTGCGGATTATTAGCGTGGCGTCCACCGATGATTGATACGCAGGAGTAAGGTCTGTTGCAAGAAAGCTATCGGAGGATCTATTCAAACAGAGAAGGCTGAAGCGATTCGAAAAAACTGGCGAAATTTGTTTGACAAATACGTCACTGACGTTACGCTCATGTAAATTACCGTTATTAAAATGACTGCAATTGCTTCATCAACGCTCGCTTTGCAAGCCGCGCCGGCGGATCGCGCCGCCGCCCGGGAGGAAGCGCATCGCGAAATGGGAAGAATGAGCGAAGCGATGATAGAGGAAAAGGGCCTGCTCAATCACGCGCAGGCGGCACTGCTGTTGGATGTGAGTACGAAACGTGTCGGGGAACTCGTTAGGCTGGGAAAGCTCACAGACTTCGTATTTCTCGGCCGCAAGTATGTGTCGATGCGAGAAGTTTGGGAGCGGAACACGCAAGAATTAAAAGCCGGTCGTCCACCGCGCTCCGCAGGGCAACGCATCGCTGCACAGTTGAAGGCGGCTGTGAACGCCGATAGCGCACAAGGGTCGCTTGGTGGGTATGCAGGATCGTATTTCAAAAAACAACGGGAAGAAGCGAACGAGAGGCGGCGAGCGGAATTCAGAAAGAAATGGCGCGAAATCCTAGAGGTGAGACGAAATGAACGAAACGAGTGACCGGGATGTTGATCAATGTGTGAGTCTCTTGCGTGCTGCGAAAATTCTTGGTGTCTGCGTTCGCACAGTTCGGCGGGAAATCGATCGCCGACGACTGGCAGCGTTTCGGGTTGGTCGGAATCTGCGCATAAAAATGAGTGAGTTGCGGCGATACATGGACCGGCAGCCGGTGAACGTATGATGTCTTTCGTTTTCAGATCGAAACGGCGGGGTCAATGGAAAGCTGCGCGTTAGCAGATGGTGCGCGATGCAGGGTTCGAACCTGCGACTTCTTGCGTGTGAAGCAAGCGCTCTACCGCTGAGCTAATCGCGCGAATTTTCGAGAGCCGACAAAATAGAGCGCGAGAGAAGCAGCGCAACCATTGCCGTGGAATTGTGGCCCAACCCCGAAAGCCTTCGGGGTTGCCCTGCAACGCATCGCATTTTATACAGAAGAATGTCCGAACACAAAATCACTCTCACCTGGCAACGCGGCGACAAGCCGTTCGAGTATCAGAAGTATTCACGCGATCACACCTGGAAATTTGAGGGCGGACACGAAATGCAGGCATCGGCTGCACCTGCCTATCTGGGCAATCCGAAACTTGTTGATCCGGAGGAGGCATTCGTCGCATCGCTCTCGAGCTGTCAGATGCTTACCTTCCTCGCCGTAGCCGCCAAAAAAAAGTTCGTGCTCGACGAATACGTCGATGAAGCCGTCGGCCACATGGACAAAAATGCTGAGGGCAAACTGGCAATCACCCGCGTGACTTTAAAACCGCGGCTAAAATTCTCAGGAGATAAGCAGCCGACCCCGCAAGAGATTGAAGAGATGAATCACATGGCGCACGACCAATGTTTCATCGCGAATTCGGTGAAGACTGAAATCACCGTCGAGACGCAGACGTAACCGCGGATAAGGCGGATGCTGTAGAGGCGGGTGTGTCGCCTGCGGAGCTTAGGAAATGCGGCTGGCACAGCCGCCACTACAGAATTCTCTGCGTTGAATCTGTGTAATCTGCGTTAATCTGTGGCCGAAATAATGAACAAGTCTCCTGACTCCCAGCGCATGGAAAAGATCGTCAGCTTGTGCAAGCGGCGCGGGTTTATTTTCCATTCGAGCGAAATTTACGGCGGTCTGAACGGCTGCTGGGATTACGGCCCCCTTGGCGTTGAACTAAAGCGCAACCTGAAAAATTATTGGTGGCGCGTGGTCGTGCACGAGCGCGACGACGTCGTAGGCATGGATGGTTCTATCTTGATGAATCGCGCCGTTTGGAAGGCGAGCGGCCACGAAGAGACGTTCAGCGATCCAATGGTCGATTGTCGATCCTGCAAGGCGCGCCTTCGGGCTGATCAAATAAATGAGAAAAAGGGTGCATTGCAATGCCCGAACTGCGGCGGCAAAGATCTAACCGAACCGCGTCCGTTCAACTTGATGTTCAAGACCTACGTGGGCGCGACTGAAGACGAATCCAGCATCACCTATCTGCGCCCCGAGACCGCGCAATCAATTTTCGTTCAATTCAAAAACGTGCTCGAAGTTTCGCGCAAGAAATTGCCATTCGGCATCGCGCAGATTGGCAAAGCATTTCGCAACGAAATCAATCCGCGCAATTTTACCTTTCGCTCGCGTGAGTTCGAGCAGATGGAACTGGAATATTTTTGCCGGGCGGAGCAGGGGATGAAGCTGCTCGATTATTGGCTGGAAGAGCGGCTCAAGTTCTATGAGAACATCGGCATCGCGCGCGAAAAGTTGCACGCGCGAAACGTTCCTGATGAAGAACGGGCTTTCTATTCGAAAGGAACCTACGACATCGAATACGATTTTCCGTTCGGCCGGCAAGAGCTCGAAGGCGTCGCTTATCGAACTGACTACGATTTGTCGCAACACCAGAAAGCGAGCGGTAAGTCACTGGAATATTTCGATGAGGAAACGAAACAGCGCTTTGTTCCTCACGTCGTCGAACCGAGCGCGGGCGTCGACCGTGCCGTGCTGGCGCTGATCTGCGAAGCATATTCGGAAGACGAAGCGCCGGACGAAAGAGGGAAAATGGAAACGCGCCTTGTCTTGCGTTTCCATCCACGCATGGCGCCGATTAAGTGCGGCATATTTCCGCTGCTCAAGAATAACGAGCAGCTCGTCGCGAAAGCGAAAGAGATTGTCGATCTTCTGCGACAGCACATGAACATTTTTTATGACGAGAGCGGCGCGATTGGGCGTCGCTACCGACGCCAGGACGAGATTGGCACGCCATTCGGCGTGACCGTCGATTTTGAAACGCTGGGGGAAGGAGATCCCAAGCTGCGGGACACAGTGACGTTACGCGATCGCGATAGCATGAAGCAACGCCGCGTCGCAATTGGCGCGTTGGCCAACACGTTACGAGAGGAAATAATGTGAAGCCTTGCAATCGTCGCGCTGTTCGGTTTTGAATACGACCAAAGAACCGGAAGAAAAATAGACGGTTAATGAGCACCTATGGCTGAATACGTCCACGAGCCGATTGCTGGACCGGAAGCCTTCCGACAGACCGGCACCGCAGCAGTGGAATCACAAGCCGCGCTTTTGCTGCTGCTCGGCCGGCAACTGCGGGGAGACGATCAGGCTCTTGCAGCGCGCGCCGCCGCCGGAGACATCTCTGCGGCAATCGAAGCAGTACCGTCCGAGGACCTCGCACAGTTTCCCGTCCCTTCACTGAGGCCCTCGGGTGACCGTGTCGGCGTCGCACTCGTTGAAAAACGCCTGGCGGAGAGGTACGGAGCCAAAATTGTGCGGCGGTCCAGAATGCCGCAGGAAGAGCGGCGGGATGTGTTGGGTGATCTTGCACAGACGCTCTTCGACAGACCGGAGCCGGTTTCTGCCGCGGAATTGATGGAAGCTTCGTTGCGCAGCCCCGATGAGCTGACGCGCGTTGCTGCGGCTGCAGCGTACTTTGAGCTAAGCACGCGCCCGAAACGCCTGATTACCATCCTGGTGCGCGGCACGCGCAGCGAAAATAGGCTTGTGCAGACTGTCGCGGCAACCGCACTGGCGCGCATTGCGCCGGAGCACCCTCGGCTTCGCCAAATGACTCGAGCGAAGATGGCCCGTCCTGAAGGCGAAGCAAGCCACAGCGCATTGCTTGTCCATGGCACATTCGCCCGTAGTCACGAATGGTGGCAGCCCGGCGGAAGTTTCCACAGCTATTTGAAGAACAACGTGCGTTCGGACTTGTACGCCGCCGGTGATCGTTTCGAGTGGTCAGGCGGCTACAGCGATGCTGCGAGGGACGTTGGCGCTCGCGATCTGCGAACCTGGGTGGAAAATCGAAACCTGCAGGGACTCGATCTTTTCGGCCACAGCCATGGTGCGAATGTGATCATGCAGGCGACAAAGTTCGGATTGAGAACGGGCGCTCTTATCCTACTGAGCTGTCCCGTGCACGTCCCCAAATACCTGCCCGATTTTGGACGCACAACTAAAGTGGTTTCAATTCGTGTACATCTCGATTTGGTGATTCTCGCTGATCTCGGCGGTCAACGTTTTCGGCATCCGCACATTCACGAGAATGTGCTGCCGATTTGGTTCGACCACGGCGCGTCGCACAATCCGGAGGTCTGGCGTGAACACAACGTCCCCGCTATGCTCTAGCAGCGAGGCATGTTACTTGTCTCCATGGACGTTGCCGCAGCCGCGCGCCTGTACGGCTGGAACATATTATGGCGCTCCACAGGAGCTCGCACCGCAGGGCATGCATTGATCGACGCGCTCGGCACGCCTGACGAGGATATCCAAATGCTGGCCGGGATGTTTCTTGTCCGTGCTGCTGATAAGGCGGAGCCTCTGCTTGAAGAAGCGTTAGCGCGTCGCGAGCATTTGCCTAAAGTCATCACGATCCTCGCTGATATCGGAGACCCAAAATACAAGTCGGAGTTTGATCGACTTACTGAAGATCCCAATCCTGCAGTCGCCGACGCTGCGCGGGATGCGCTGCGCGTGCTTGAGGCACGGCAGGAGCCAGCCACGAGTAATTAATCTGCTGTGATAAACCACAGGTTTGCCAGGTGCGTACCGCACAACTGAGCCGGACGCGATGTACCGACACAATCAGCGAGCCGACGCCGGCGCGCGGTGCAAGACTTCGCGCAGTTGCACCTCGCCGATTTCTAGGTGCAGCGCTCTGCGCGCTACCGCGAGGAAAGTATCCGGCGCGTCCGTGAGTGCCACTTGCAGGTTGGCAGCGCCTCCGCGGGGTGCGCGAAGCGAATGCCGGTCCAAAAGTTGTTCGACCGCTTTTGCGCAACTATGAGCTGAATCGACCAGCTTCGCTTTGCCCGCGAGAAAACGGCCGATCCTATCGGCCAGCAACGGATAATGCGTGCAGCCGAGCACGAGTGTATCAACACCCTCCTGCGCGAGCGGTCCAAGGTAGCGTGCGATCACGTGATCGGTTAGGCTGTCATCGAGCCAGCCCTCTTCGATCAGCGGAACAAGTAGCGGACATGCGCGCGCGGTTACATGAATGTCTGGATTAAGCGAGCGCAATTCCCGTTCGTACGCGCCGCTTTTAATCGTTGCTCGCGTGCCAATCACTCCAATGCGTTTATTTTGCGTGGCTGCGATCGCCGCTCGTGCGCCGGGCCGAATAACGCCGGTAACCGGTACCGGAAGATGTTCTTCCAATTTTCGTAAAGCAACAGAAGACGCGGTGTTGCACGCCACCACGACGATTTTTGCATTTTCCTCGATGAGTATGTCCGCGATCTCGAGGCTGTAGCGCTCAACCGTGCTGGCACTTTTTCCGCCGTATGGAACGCGGGCCGTGTCGCCGAGGTAAAAAATCTTTTCGTTAGGCAGCATGTCGCGCAGCGCCTTGACGACCGTGAGTCCGCCAATGCCGGAATCAAAAACGCCAATCGGACGCGAATCACTCATGCAGCGGGGAACGTGGCGGCGTAGCAGCCAGCCCGCAACCCGATTGTGCCGCGGCTCCTGGCTGAAAGCGCTGGTGCATTCCGGGAGCCACTCGAGAAAAGGACTTGTCATTGTGCAATCCGCAGATGCATTCTTGCGACACGGCTGAGGAACCCAATAAGTCAGTCATCTTCTCTTGATTCGTGGCTGCTTTCAGGGGAGTCCGCGAAATAGATATGACCGAAGCTAACTGATCGAAGGTCCCGATGAAACAGCAACGGCTGCGTCCATGTTTGTTATTCTTGATTAGCGCATGTGGGTTAGTTTTGCGTTTTCCGTTGGCGCAGATTGCAGCGGAGGAAACGCCCGTGCCTTCGCCTACGCCTGCCGTAACAGGCGCAGCCGGAATCTCACCGACACCCCCACCCACGCCCGAGCCTCCTTCCGTGCGCTGGGTGGGAGTGCACAATCGGGCTAAGGAACAACGAGACGTCAACGTTACTTACGCGCAACGCGGCGACGTTATTTGGGTGGATATTATTAATTTCAAGGCTTGGGTGGATTCTCTTGGAGACAAGAAGCCGCCAAATCATGACGTAAAGGATCTCATCCTTTATCTCAATCATATCCCGCTCAAGGGCGTTTCCCCAATTTACTGGCATGAAACAGAGTGGAAGATAGCGCCTTCCGTCAAAACCATAGATACGACGGTCGGGTTTTCTCTCGTCCGCAATGAAAACTCGAAGCCAGGGTGGGCGCATCTGCTAAACGAACCGGTCTTCGTACGGCAGGCGATCGTGTCGGTAGGATTCGAAAATGGCGAGGAAATGAATTCGGAGCTAGCTCGTGACAAGAAGACCGGACAGAAGGATCAGCAGTTTTATTTGACGATTATTCCGAAATTTCGCACGGCGTTCGGCTTGCTCGTTATTCTCGTTGCGCTGATCGCCTTTTTCGCACTGGCTCGGTACACCCATATTATTCGCGATGCGACCGCGCCACGCCGACCGGATGGTCAGCGGCCTTACAGCCTGGCACGCGGACAGATGGCGTTCTGGTTTTTTCTCGTGATCGCGTCCTATTTCTTTCTTTGGATCGTGACCGGAGACATGGATACGCTTAATACCTCGGTGCTGGGATTGATCGGGATTAGTGCTGGCACGGCATTGGGCTCCGCCTTTGTCGACGCGGCCAAACCAGTTCCGGCGGGCCCTTCCGGCAACACGCCCATCGTTGATGTCACGCGGCCACACCTCGAAGTGCTGGCGGAGCTTACGAAACTGCGAGCCGACACCCAGAAAGAGCTGGAGGCGCTTCAGAAAGCTCGCACTTTAATAGCCCCGTCGGATAAGCACGCGCTGGACAACAATGAGCGGCAGCAGAATGAAGTGCGGGAACGGCTCGCGAATTACCGCTGGCAAAGTGCCTACTTCGCATGGCCGACTTGGAAAGGAGTGATGTACGACCTCCTCGCGGAAAACAACCTGATCAGTTTTCACCGCTTCCAGATATTTGTCTGGACACTTATCCTGGGAATAATGTTTGTCGCAAGTGTTTACAATGAATTGGCGATGCCGGAGTTCAGCGCGACGTTGCTTGGCCTGCTTGGGATCAGCGCGGGCACTTATGTCGGCTTCAAGCTACCGGAGACTAAAGTGCAGTAAAGACGTAGGAACAATCCGAAAAGAGCAATAGAACGATGGACGCCGTCTGCGTCGTTCTTGCAATCGCTGCTCACTCTTCGATGATTGCGCATGGCAGAAGTTTCCAAGGCTTACGAACCGCAAGCCGCTGAAGAAAAATGGTATGCGCGCTGGCTAGCGGAGGGCTATTTCACGGCCGATGCCGCTTCCCCGAAGGCGCCATTCTCGATCGTAATGCCGCCGCCAAACATCACTGGTGTGCTGACACTCGGCCACGTGTTGAACAACACCATTCAGGACATTCTCGCCCGGCGCGCGCGAATGCAGGGTTTTGAAGTGCTCTGGCTTCCGGGCATGGATCATGCCGGCATTGCTACGCAGACAGCAGTTGAAAAATGGCTGCGAAAAAACGAGGGAGTAACGCGGTACGATCTAGGTCGCGAGGAATTCCTGCGCCGGATGCTGGAATGGCAGGACAAACATGGCGGCATTATCATCCAACAACTCAAACGACTCGGCTGTTCGGGCGACTGGTCCCGGCAGCGTTATACACTCGACGATGCTTACGTCCGGGCTGTCCAAAACGTTTTTGTCGATCTTTATCGCAAAGGTCTGATTTATCGCGGCCGCCGCATGATCAATTGGGATCCGGCTGCGCAAACGGCGCTTTCCGATGAGGAAGTCATTAACAAGCCGCAGACAGGAAATCTTTACTTCGTCCGCTACGAGATTGTGGAACAGCCCGGGCGTTTTCTCGAAGTCGCAACCACACGACCGGAAACGATCATGGCTGACACGGCGATGGCTTTCCACCCAAGTGACAAGAGGTATGTCGATCTGCTAGGTAAGCACGCATGGCGGCCGCTGGCGCGTGAGAAAATTCCCATCATCGCCGATGAAGCGATTGATCCGGAGTTCGGGACAGGAGTTTTGAAAGTTACGCCTGCCCACGACACGCTCGATTTCGAGATTGGTCAGCGTCACAACTTGCCCGTCGTCGATGTCTTGCACCCTGATGGGAAAATCAATTGTCCGGCGGTTCCGGAGTTAAACGGTCTCGATCGATTCGAAGCGCGCAAAAGAGCCGCCGAGTTATTAAAGGAAAAGGGATTTTTTTCAAAGACGGAGCCGCACGAGAACAACGTCGGCTTCAGTCAGCGGAGCGATGTTCCAATAGAACCGCGCATCAGCGAGCAATGGTTTCTGCGTTATCCGAAGACCAAAGAAGCGCTCGCCGTGGTGCGGGATCATCTCATCCGCTTCTTTCCTGTGCATTGGGAAAAAGTTTACGCTCAGTGGCTGGAAGACATCCGCGATTGGTGCATTAGCCGACAGGTTTGGTGGGGACACCGGATACCGGCTTGGTACCGCAATCAGAAGTCAGAAGTCAGAAGTCAGAAGTCAGAAGTTCATGTCGGAGTTGAGCCTCCAAGCGATCCAGAGAATTGGACGCAAGATCCCGACACACTCGATACGTGGTTTTCATCCTGGCTCTGGGCTTATGAGACGATGGACGAAAAGACCCGGAAGAAGTTTTATCCGACGAGCGTGCTGGTGACCGCGCCCGACATCATTTTCTTTTGGGTGGCGCGAATGATTATCGCGGGTCTCGAGTTCAAGCCCGGCAAATCCGAACGTGATCAAGACAACATCCCATTTCGCGATGTTTATTTCACGGGCCTGATTCGTGACCAGCAAGGCCGCAAAATGTCGAAGTCGCTCGGCAACTCGCCCGACCCGCTTGAGTTGATCGAGACATACGGCGCCGACGGGCTGCGCTTCGGCCTCATGCGCATTGCGCCGAGCGGCCAGGACATCCGCTTCGATGAAAAACAAATCGAAGAAGGCCGAAACTTTGCGACAAAACTCTGGAACGCCGCGCGGTTCAGGCAAATGCACGGGCCAAGTGAAGCTGCTCCCAAAGTGGATCAAATGGAATTGTCGATCTACGCGATCGAAGTCTTGTCGCGACTCGATCAAACGATTGATGCCGTCGAGGTAGCATATCGTGAATACCAATTCAACATCGTCGCGCAATACCTTTATCAGTTTTTCTGGAACGACTATTGTGATTGGTTCGTGGAAGCGGCCAAGAGCGACATCTTCGGCGAGGACGACGCGAGAAAGAAATCGGCTCTTGCCGTGATGGACGTGGCGCTTTCAGCAATTTTACGTCTTCTCCATCCGTTTATGCCGCATATCACGGAGGAGCTTTGGTCAATGTTCCGCTTTGGCGAAGGCTCAATTCAATTCGCTCCGCAACCTGCGAAGTTGCTGCTGCCATTTCCCAGCAGGCAGACCGTGATTGCGACCTACCAGATCGTGCAAGTCGGGCGCAATCTTCGCGCGACAGCTGGGCTGCGATCGAACCAGAAAACGAAGTTTGTTTTGAAAACAGACAACCCCGCAATAGCAGCCGAACAATCTGTTTTGGCGCGCCTACTCAACGCGTCCGAGCTGATTATCGATGCAAAATTCAAGGCCGCCGCGGGAACGCCGGTCGCCGCAACTTCTGCGGGCGAGCTTTTTTTGATTGTCGAGGTTGATCGCGCCGCGGAACGGGAGCGACTTGACAAAGAGATCGCAAAAATTGAAGCCGAGTTAAAGACGGTCGATGCCAAACTGAAAAACAAATCTTTTGTCGATCGCGCACCTGCAGCCGTCGTCGAGGAGCATCGGCAGCGGCTAAGAGATTTCAGTGTGCAACTGACGAAGTTGAAGCAGGCTCGCGAACGCCTGAATTAAACATTATTTTGTGCTCGTCGATCCTGGCTCCACGTTTCTGGAAGAACTCCTTTAGTTCCGGTGTGTAGAGGGTCCCGTCGCTCTCGCGGTTCAGCTCGAGCCAGACGCGGCCGCCGGGAGCCAGATGTTTGGCGATGTCATCGAGAAAAAAATTCCACTCGGCCACGCCCCAAAGATTGGGGCGTCTGTGGCTGTTAAAACAAATCATAAAGGCCGTGATGAGATCGTATTTTCCTCCCAGGTCGGGGAGGGGACGAAATGCTTGGATTCGCTGGATTACGCGACGAACGCCGAGGAGAGAGGTGACTTCTGCGAACATAGGGATGCGATCCAAATCAAGACCAAATCCGCGATGCCCGAGTAGTTGCGCGATGTAGAGAAAATATCCTGCGCCGCAGCCAAGATCGAGAACGCGTTTTCTGCGCGCCAAATCGAGCTCGATCTCACGAATGCGGCGAATGTTGATGCCAATCCAGCGGTCGAGATTAAGATATTTCCGCCAATCCTCGGTAGGGTCACTTGCTGCGTATCTCTGGCGAATCTGCTCGAAAGCGATGGGGTCGATCGTTTCAATAACGCGCTTTTTCTCGAGTGGAAAGCCGTTCGCCCGAAGAGACCTAAGCGTGTGTTTTCTCGCGCTGGCTAATCCCTGGCCGGTCAAAAGTTTTTTAATTTTGTGGTCGAATCGCACACCACACCTTGTAGCACAACGCTACAATTTCAATTAAACTGCGGTTGAGATGAGTCTCTGGAAAAAGCTGCTCTGGTTTGCTGTGTCGGCGTTAGGGGTGGTGGCCATTGCCATTTTAGGGCTCTCGCGCGGCGAACAAATCAGCGCGCTCTGGATCATTGTGGCAGGCCTTTGCGCGCTTTCCATCAGCTACCGCTTTTACAGCAAATGGCTGGCAGCAAAGGTGCTGATGCTTAATGACGGCCGGACCACGCCGGCAGTGCTGCAGAACGACGGAAAAGACTATGTGCCGACGAATCGTTGGATGGTTTTCGGGCATCATTTTGCGGCAATCGCCGGTCCGGGGCCGCTCGTAGGACCCGTTCTCGCAGCGCAGTTTGGTTTCCTGCCGGGCACGCTCTGGATCTTGATTGGCGCGACACTCGGCGGGGCAGTGCACGACATGATCATGCTTTTTGCGTCGATCCGGCGTGGCGGCAAAACGCTTGGTCAGATGGTGAAAGAAGAGATCGGGCGCGGGGTCGGTGCGCTTGCCCTGATCAGTGTGCTGGCAATCATGATTATGTTGCTGGCCGTGCTCGCGCTCGTCGTGGTGCAAGCCTTGGCGGAAAGTCCGTGGGGCGTTTTCACCATCGCCACGACCATACCGGTGGCGTTGATCATGGGAATCGGTTTGCGCACGGGGAGAGTGAATGTGCTGGCGGTGACGATTTTCGGGTTGCTCGGGCTGGGGTTTGGAGTCTGGGGCGGACAATTTCTGGCGGACTTTCCTGCAATTGAAGCGTGGTTTCGATACGACCAGAAATCGCTGGCTTGGGCGATCATGATCTATGGACTGGCCGCGTCGATCCTGCCGGTGTGGATGCTGCTCACACCGCGCGATTACCTGAGCACCTTTTTGAAACTCGGCACAGTTATCATGCTCGCGGCGGCCGTCGTGCTGATCAATCCGACGTTGCAAATGCCGGCGATCACAAAATTCGTCGACGGCAGTGGCCTCGTCTTTGCCGGTCCGGTCTTCCCCTTTGTCTGTATCACCATCGCCTGCGGCGCGGTCTCAGGATTTCATTCTCTCATTGCCTCGGGCACAACGCCGAAAATGGTGAGGCGCGAATCGCGAATACGTAATATCGGCTATGGCGCAATGGTAACCGAAATGATGGTCGCCTTGACGGCGATGATCGCGGCGTGCGTGCTGCAACCGGGGGAATATTTTGCGATCAATACAAAGGGCGCGCCTGCGGAAGTGGTCGCAAAAGTCTCTGCTGCCGGATTCCCGGTAACCGAAACGGAAATGCACACACTCGCCACCAATCTCGGTGAATCCACCATGTTCAATCGCGCCGGGGGAGCGCCGACTTTTGCTGTCGGTATGGCGCACATGTTCGCTCGCGTTTCGGCCAGCCCAACCGCGCTGGGGTTATGGTACCACTTTGCCATTATGTTTGAGGCGCTCTTCATCCTCACGACGATCGATGCTGGAACACGCGTGGGGCGGTTCCTGCTTCAAGATTTCCTGGGTAATCTCTGGCGTCCACTCGGCAATACGCGCTCGTGGAGCGCAAATGTTTTCGCGAGCGTTTTGCTGGTCGCAGCCTGGGGCTGGTTTTTATATGAGGGGGTCATCGATCCTCTCGGTGGCATTAACTCACTCTGGCCGCTCTTCGGACTGGCCAACCAATTGCTCTCGGTAATCGCTCTCTGCCTCGC
>Ga0193727_1000205_pt1 | contig 21128 bp, 23 predicted proteins | sample H2c2metaG_FD_143051 | JGI IMG/M metagenome (GOLD analysis project Ga0193727, IMG submission 143051) | Soil microbial communities from a riparian zone of the East river system, Colorado, United States - H2c2 | ecosystem: Environmental > Terrestrial > Soil > Riparian zone | place: USA: East River...
GCTGACAACGGCCCACCACAGCTCGTTGTCCCGGATGGCGGGGATGACGGTGTCGAGGAGATCGAACGGGTGCGTCGCCTTCGGGCCGAGCAGCGCGACCAACAGCACGCCGTGTATGAACGTGAACATCCCGAAGTGCACGATGAAGAACGGGACGATGAACAACTTCCCCACCCAATAGGCCGGCTGGCTCGGCTGTGCCGTGAGCATCTTCGCCACGTTGAAGGCGCCTACCACGACGTTCTCGAGCCAGTAGAGAAGAACCAAGGGGAAGACGGTCCACCCGAGGAAGAGCACGCCCGCGATCGGGATCGCGTTCGCGACCAGCAGGACGATCAGGGATGGCGTCACGTGCGCCCCGCATCGTACGTCGCCCGTGCGGCGTCGATCTCCTTGATATGCGCGTTCGACCACTCCACCAGTCCGCAGACCATCCCACTCAACGTCGAGCCCAGCGTGGTGAGCAGATACTCCACGCGCGGGGGGACTTCGGCGTACACGGTGCGCGTTACTAGCCCGTCGCGCTGGAGACCGCGCAACGTCACGGTTAGCATGCGCTGGCTGATCCCCTCGATCCGCGCGCGCAGGGCCGTGAAGCGCAACGTCCCGTCCTTCCCCAAGACGTAGAGCACGTAGACCGACCACTTGTCACCGACTCGCGACAGGATCTCGCGGGCGACGCAGTTCGTGGCGTCTTTGGTCGTCTTTTCCATTGGTTACTCCAATGTTCGTGGGCGACTCCGGGAACCCGCGCGTTCGCCCATTGGTTACGCTGATAGTTATCATCGGTAACTGTCAATCGCAACCTTGGTTTTGGAGGCATTCATGATCAGTATCGGACCACTCATCGTGCGCGTGGTCGTCGGCCTGCTGATGGCCGCCCACGGCACGCAGAAGCTGCTCGGCTGGTTCGGCGGCTACGGCCTTCAGAAGACGGGCGACTTCTTCGCGCAGCTCGGGTTTCGCCCCGGCCGCGCATTTGCCACCGCCGCTTCTCTCGCTGAAGTGACCAGTGGACTGCTGCTCACGCTCGGCCTCTTCGGCCCGATCGGGCCCGCGCTGATGATCTCCGTGATGATCGTGGCGGCCGTCACGGTTCACTGGGGCCACGGCTTGTTCGCGACGACCAACGGCGTTGAGGTCCCGCTGCTGTATGCCGTCGCCGCGATTGGTGTCGCGCTGACGGGCTTCGGTCCCTACTCGCTCGACGCCGTGCTCGGGCTCGAAGGCGTCTGGACGACGGCGACGACGTGGATCGTGCTCGGTCTGGGCGCCGTCGGCGGCGTCACGAATCTCGCGCTCCGCGCCCGTGCAGGCAGCGCCGTCCGCGCGTAAAGGAGGATAAGGTGCAAATCGGCATTGATAGCTTCGCGGCGGCACACGATGAAGCCAGCCGCGCCATCAGCGCACCGCAGCGGGTGCGTAACCTGATCGAGCAGATCGAACACGCCGATCAGGTGGGGTTGGACTCGTTTGGGATCGGCGAGCATCACCGCAGCGAGTTTCTCGACTCCGCGCCGGTCGTGATCCTCGGCGCGGCGGCGGCGCGCACCGAGCGCATTCGTCTCACCAGCGCAGTGACGGTGCTGAGCGCCATCGATCCCGTGCGTGCGTTCCAGCAGTTCGCGACGCTCGATCTGGTGTCGCAGGGGCGCGCCGAGATGGTCGTCGGGCGTGGGTCGTTCATTGAGGCATTTCCGTTGTTCGGCCTCCCGCTCGAAGATTACGACTCGCTCTTCGCCGAGAACCTGGACCTGCTCCTCGAGATCCGCGCGCACGAGCACGTCCACTGGTCCGGAAAGCACCGCGCGCCGCTGACCGGGCAGGGCGTGTACCCGAGACCGGTGCAGAATCCGTTGCCGGTGTGGCTGGGCGTCGGCGGGACGCCGCAGTCGTTCATGCGCGCCGGCGAGCTGGGACTGCCGTTGATGGTGGCGATCATCGGCGGGGAGACGCGGCGCTTCCGCTCGCTCATCAACTTGTATCGGGCGGCGGGAAAGGGTGCGGGCCACCCGCCGGAGCGTCTGAAGGTCGGAGTGCATTCACTCGGTTATGTCGCGGAGACGACGCAGCAGGCCGCCGACGAGTTCTTCCCGGGATATGCCCGAGCTATCGGCGATATTGGCAAGGAGCGCGGTTGGGCTCCGCCCACCCGCGCCGGCTTCGACGCGCAGCGCGGCCCCGAAGGGGCGCTCCTGATCGGCTCTCCCGACGAGGTGGCGGAGAAGATCATGCGGCACAGCGAAGCGTTGGGGGGCGTGTCCCGTTTCACGTTTCAGATGAACGCCTCGTCGCTGCCGCACGCGAGGCTGATGCGGGCGATCGAGCTGTTGGGAGACCGAGTCGCGCCCGCGGTGCGCGAGCAGGTTGCCGTGTAAGCGTTATCATCTGCCCATGCTCAACGTGGGCCTGGTGGGTTTCGGCTTCGCAGGGAAGGTCTTCCACGCGCCCGTGATTCGGGCCGTGGAAGGCCTTCGTCTTACTACCATCGTCCAGCGCAGCGGCGCCGGGGACCCCGGATACCCGGACGTCGAATTCGTCCGCAGCGTGGACGAGATGCTCGCCCGGCCGATCGACCTGGTGGTCGTGGGCACGCCCAACACGTCCCACCATCCAATCGCAAAGCAGTCTCTCGTGGCCGGTCGCCATGTGGTGGTCGACAAGCCGTTCACGGTGACAATGGGCGAGGCCGAGGAGCTCGTGCGCCTCGCCAAAGAAAAGCGGCGCGTGCTCTCCGTGTACCAGGAGCGCCGCTACACCGGCGACTGCGTGACGGTGCAGAAGGTCGTGTCGGACGGGCTGCTCGGCCGCATCGTGACGTTCGAGCACCACTTCGATCGGTTTCGCCCGGAACTGAAGCCGGGCGCCTGGCGCGAGCAGCGGCTGCCGGGGTCGGGCGTCTGGTACGATCTCGGGCCGCACCTGCTGGACTACGCCCTGCTCGTGTTCGGGATCCCCGAGGCGATCGGCGCCGACATTCGCATCGAGCGCGACGGCGCCGTCGTGGATGACGCGTTCGACGTCACGCTCCACTATCCGCGCATGCGGGCGGTGTTGCGAGGATCGATGCTCGCCTCAGGCTCGACGCCGACGTTCGTGGTGCACGGGACCAAGGGGTCCTTCATTAAGTACGGCCAGGATCCACAGGAGGGGGCGCTGAAAGCCGGACAGACGCCAGGCGGGCAGGACTGGGACCGCGAACCGCCGGAACTGTACGGCAAGCTCACGACGATCGAGGGGACTCGAGTGGTGCCGACCGTGCCTTCGACCTTCACCCGCTACTACGAGAATGTGCGCGACGCGATCCTCGGCACGGCGCCGCTCGCCGTGACGCCGGAATGGGCACTCGACGTTATGCGGGGACTCGTGCTGGCCGTCACCAGTAGTCAGGAGAAACGCGTCGTGGAGTGGCCCTAGGCCCGCGCGTACGACAGTACGACGTTCCCGTTCTTGAAAGGTCTCAAGCTCGTCAGTCGCACCGTCGCCCTGTCCTTGAGTCCTGCGAACATCGACTTCCCGCCACCGAGGACGACGGGGTTGACCACCAACTGATACTCGTCGATGAGCCCCGCCTGCGTCAGCTGCGAGACGATGCTGCCGCTGCCGAGGATCACCATCCCTTCCCCGGACTCGGCCTTCAGGTTGCGGACCGCGCCCGCGATGTCGTCCTTCACGAGCGTTGTGTTTTGCCACGACGCGGTCTTCATCGTGCGGGAGAAGACGACCTTCTGCATGCGGTTCATCCCGGCGGCGACGGCGGGCATGGCCTGGAGGGCCGCGGGTGTGGGCCACCACGCCGCCATCATGTCGTAGGTCACTCGACCGAACAGCAGGACGCCGTTGCCGCTCGCGTTCTGCGACGCGAAGGCGTTCCACTCAGGATCATTCTTGTGCGCCCAGCTCATGTCGCCGTTCGCGTCGGCGATGTAGCCGTCGAGCGACACTTGATTGAACACGATAAGTTTGCGCATCGTCTCCTCCGGGGTTCGTCAACATTACAACCATCGAGGCTCGTATGACGAAAGCGCTGATCATTGCCGTCGCCCTGGCGTTCCCCAGCCTCAGCGCGGCACAAACATTCCGGGCCCAGAAGTTCAGCGTCGGCGGCGACGGCGGCACCGATTACCTCACCGCGGAACCCGCGACGGGACGCGTGTTCGTCTCGCGCGCCACACACGTCATGGTGATCGACGGTGTCACCGGCAAGGTCCTCGGCGACATTCCTGAGACGCCGCGCACGCACGGCATCGCCTTGGTGCCGAAGTGGGGCCACGGCTTCATCACCAGTGCGGGCGATTCGACGGTCGAGATGTTCGACCTGAAGACCCTGGTTGTGACCCGGAGAATTCCGATTCCCACCGGGGGGTTGGACGGCATCATGTATGAGGCCTTTTCCGACCGCATCATCCTCACCAATCACAGCCGCCCGATCGGCACCGCCGTGGCGCTCGACGCCAGGACAGGCGACATCGTCGGCACAGCGCAGCTCGAGGACAACGCGCCCGAGGGCGCCGCGAGCGACGGCAAGGGGAGGATCTTCGTCAACAACGAGAGCACGAACACGATCCAGGTGCTCGAGGTGAAGACGATGAAGGTCTTGGCCTCGTGGCCGATCGCGCCCTGCGAAGGGCCGACCGGCATCGCGTACGACGCCAGGACCAACCGGATCTTCTCCGGTTGTGGCAACACGTCGGTCGTCGTGGACGCCGCGACGGGCAAGGTCGTGGCGACGATCGCGAACGGCGACGGCGTCGATGCGCTGGGCTGGGATCCCCAAGAGCGGCTCATCTACATCCCCGCGGGACGCGATAGCAACGTCACCATCGTCCACCAGGACGGGCCCGACAAGTACACGGTCGTCGCCACGGTAGGCACGATGCGGGGCGCCAAGACCATCAGCGTGGATCCGGTGAAGCACGTGGCCTATCTGTTCCAACCGGAATACGGTCCGCCGCCGGCGGACGCGCCCCCGCCGCAACCGGGGCAGCGTCCCGCGCGCGGCCCGGTCATCGGGGCCTGGTTCTTCGCCATCAGCCACTGATACAGAACGGTGACAATGCCCGGTACCGTTCCGGGGCCGGGCTGAGTAGTTTTCTCGCATGATGCTGCGCCGCTGTGCCAAGAATCCGCTCCACAAGACCGGGCATCCGATCCCGGGGGGGCACGCGCGCGCTGGTTGACGAAAGCCAGGCAGTTGCAACGCCAGCGGCCCGCTCCCCTCGGTGGAGCGGGCTTTTTTTAGGCGGATGCACAACCGTGAGAGGATCCAAGGGATGAAGAAGCACTATTTGCTGGCCAGCGACTTCGACCAGACACTCAGCTTCAACGACTCGGGGATCATCCTGAGCGAGGTGCTGGGGGTGTCGGGCTTTCGCGAGAAGGTCGCGGGCCTGTCGCGGCTCAACCTGGTGCAGCAGGGGGCCGAGCTCGCATACCTGCTCCGGCACGACCCCGAGTATCGGTCGGTGACGCAGGACGCGCTGCTCGAAGTCGGCCGGCGCGTACGGCTCAAGCGTAACGTCGAGCTGCTGGCCACGATGCTCAGCGAGGGCATCGACGGGCATCGCTTCGAGTTCTACGTCGTCTCCGCCGCCCCGGAAGAGGTCGTCATTGAGGCCTTGAAGGGGATCGTTCCGGCAGACCACATTGTCGGCACGCGCTTTGGGTGGGATGCGGCGGGCCTGGAAATCGCATCCATCGGCCGCGTGACCGCCGGTTACGGAAAGGTCGCCGCGGTCGAAGATCTGCGCTTGAAGCTCGCGCTGCCACGGGATCAGGTTGTCTACGTCGGGGACGGGCAGTCCGACATCCCGGTCATCCTGCACGTGAACCGCGGCGACGGGTTCACGATCGCGGCGTCGGAGGCGCGTGAGATCGCGCAGATCGCGCGACGCACCGTGATCAGCGACGATGCGCTCAGCGTGCTCGTGCCGATCCTCGAAGAGATCGTCGGATTCGGGCCCGGCCAAATCCGCGCGCTGTTCGAGAGTCAGGGCCTCGTCATCCAGGAATGGGACCGGGTACGGACCGATTGGCTGACCATCCGGACCGGCGCCGCGGATGGCGTGCTGGGCCTTGGCGCCGCGGCGGAGGCGTGATGCACGACTGGATCGGATGGCTCGCGACGGCGGTGTTCATGACGTCGTATTTCACCAAGAGCCCCATCGCGCTGCGGCGAGTGCAGGGCGTCGCGGCGGTCCTGTGGGCCCTGTACGGCGTCCTGATCCCCGCGCTGCCGATCATCGTGGCGAACGTGCTCGTCGCCGGCGTCGCCGTCGCGACGTCGTTCCGAGCCGTCAGCGACGCTGCGCCGCCCGCAGGCCCAACACCCCGTTGATCCACCGCACCAGCGGCAGCATCAGGCGGAAGTCGGCTTCGAGCAGGGCAGGGAGGCGCGCGCTCGTCGCCTGGGCATCGCTCAGGGCGCGGCCCGTCACGTACGACTGAAACTTGAGCCAGCGGGCGCCGGGATGGTCCGGCGCGAAGCCGCGCGGCACGCGTCGCAACATCGCCTCCTCGTCCAATCCGCCGAAACGGCGCTTTACGCGCTTGTCGGTGGCGATCTTCGCGAACCCCTTCGGATCTTCAGCGATTGCGTCGCGCAGCGTGATCAGGGCTTCGCGCGGCGGCATCCACATCCCGCCCCCGGTGAAGGAGTCGCCCGGCGCGATCTGGAAGTAGAATCCCGCCCCGCCCCCCGCGGCCTCGCGCCCCACGCCGCGCGTGCCGTCGCGATGGTAAAACCAGCACGACGCGTGGGTTTTGTACGGCGATTTGTCGTTGGAGAAGCGGATGTCCCGGTAGATCCGGAACATCGAGCGTTTGGGGTCGCCGATGATCTCGGGCGCGAGCCGTGCGAGCCTGACATCCATCTCCTCGATCAGCTCGCGCATCGGGGCTTTGACGTCCCCCTCGTACTCGGCGCGGTGCGCCTCAAACCAAGGTCGCTCGTTGTGCCGTTTCAGGTTGCGCAGGAAGGACAGCGTCGCCGGAGCGAAGGGCATGGCTGATTGTACGCCAGGGAGGGACTTGACGGCAAACGGGCCCTACTGTATATAACCTACTAGTTATGCAAGCAACGCACCGTCTCGACGCTGTTTTCGCCGCCCTCGCCGATCCCACGCGGCGGGCCATCATCGCGCGACTCGCGACCGGCCAGGCGTCGGTGATGGAGCTGGCCGAGCCGTTCGCGATGAGTCAGCCCGCGATCTCGAAGCACCTCAAGGTGCTGGAGCGCGCCGGGCTCATCTCGCGCGGCCGCGAGGCACAGCGGCGCCCGCGCCGGCTCGAAGCCAAGCGGCTCGAGGAGGCCGACCAGTGGCTCGAACGGTATCGCAAGCTGTGGGAAGCCAATTACCAGCGGCTCGACACGCTGCTCGAGCAGCTCAAAACCCAGGAGAAGGAAAGGAAGTCCCGATGAAACGCGCACTCACGATCACCAAGTCCGGGGACCGCGATCTCGTGATGACACGGGAATTCGACGCCCCACGCAAGCTTGTCTACGACGCGCACACCAAGCCCGACCTCGTCCGGCGGTGGCTCCTCGGCCCCCCCGGGTGGACGATGCCCGTCTGCGACATGGACGTGCGCGTCGGCGGCACGTACCGCTGGGTGTGGCGCAAGGAGACCGACGGGTCAGAGATGGGGATGGGCGGCGTCTATCGCGAGGTCAAGGCGCCGGAGCGGCTGGTCACCACCGAGCGGTTCGACGAAGCGTGGTACCCGGGTGAGTCCCTCAACACACTCGTGCTCATCGAGCAAGGCGGCCGCACGACGCTGACGCAAACGATGCGCTACGAATCGCCCGCCGCGCGCGAAGCGGTGATCAAGTCGGGGATGGAGAAGGGCGTGGAGGCGAGCTACGATCGCCTCGCCGACGTACTCGCTGCGTCCGCGGCAACCCAACGCTAGAGAGGATCCCATGACAAAGATCGTCCCGTTTCTCTGGTACGATGGACAGGCCGAGGAGGCCGCGAGGTTCTACGTGTCCGTCTTCAAGAACTCGAAGATCCTGAGTGCCACGCCGATGTCCGTGACCTTCCAGCTCGAGGGACAACAGTTCTACGCCTTGAATGGGGGGCCGCAGTACAAGTTCACACCGGCGATCTCGCTCTTCGTGAACTGTGAGACGCAGCAAGAGGTCGACGACCTGTGGAAGAGACTCTCCGCCAGTCCCGCGGACGAGCAGTGTGGCTGGCTCAAGGACAAGTACGGCCTGTCGTGGCAGATCATTCCCACAGCGCTCGGCAAGATGATGGGCGACAAGAACCCCAAGAAGGCGGGCGCCGCGGTGCAGGCGATGCTGAAGATGAAGAAGATCGACATCAAGGTCCTGCAGCAGGCGTTTGACGGTGCTTGACACGGGCCCTGGGGGGTCGTACATCAACCCTCCCTCTCGCTCACCCCTTGAAGGGTGGTGCCCATGCGCCCCGCATCGCTCGCGCTTCTCGTCGCGGTTCCCCTCGCTGGATGTGCGGGCCCGCAAGACTCGCCGATCCTCGGTCCGCAATTCAAGGTCGTCAGCGTCAGCAGCGAGGACCTCGGCACGCTCGGCGGTACGCAGAGCCAAGCCGTCGCGATCAACCACCGCGGTCAGGTCGTGGGATTCGCCACCACGGCGTCCTTCGAGACGCATGCGTTCGTGTGGGAAGACGGCGTCATGCAGGACATCGGGACCCTCGGGGGCACGTTCAGCCGGCCGACCGCCATCAACGACGCGGGGCAGGTCGTGGGCAACAGCACGCTGCCCTCCGGCTCGACGTGTCCCAACCCCGCCGTCATCGATCCCGGGTGCCGCGCCTTTTTGTGGGACGGCAGCACCATGCAGAACCTCGGCACGCTGGGCGGCGATTTCAGCGAAGCCTGGGCCATCAATGCCTCCGGCGAGGTCGCCGGGTTCAGCCTCACCGCCGGGGGCGAGACGCACGCGTTTGTCTGGGATGGCACGATGCACGATCTGGGGACGCTGGGCGGCACGTTCAGCATCGCCCGCGCCATCAATGCGACGGGCAACGTCGTAGGAGTCAGCGAAACAACTTCCGGAGAATCCCACGCGTTCTTCTGGGACGGCACGATGCACGATCTCGGGACGCTGGGCGGGCCCTTCAGCACGGGCGTCGCGATCAATCCCCGGGGCGATGTGGTAGGCCTCAGCAGCCTCGACGATACTCCCGGCGGGCCCGCCCACGCCTTTCTATGGGACGGGACGACGATGCACGACCTCGGCACGCTCGGCGGCGAGCAGAGCGGCTCCCTTGCCATCAACCCGAAGGGCGACGTCGTCGGCTTCGCCAACACGCAGCCCGGCCCCATCGGTGATCAGCACCCCTCCCTCTGGGACGGCACAATCCACGACCTCGGTACCCTGGGGGGCGTGGACGGCCAGGCGAACGCGGTGAACGAGGCGGGTCAGGTCGCCGGTCAAGCCGGGACCGCCCCGTTTGGTTCGTGCACGGCGCTCGGCGGCTGCAACGCGTTCTTCTGGGACGGGACGATCCACGACCTCGGCACGCTGGGAGGGTCGTACAGCGCCGCGGTGGATCTCAACACGAAGGGTCAGGTCGTGGGGTGGAGCAGGACGAGCTCGAATGACATCCACGCCGCGCTGTGGACGGTGCACCCGTAGCGAACCGCGGTAGGTTGTCGCTACGCCTCTCGAAGCAGGGCCCCCACCGCGTCGAGCAGTTCGCGAGCGGCGATCGGCTTCCGCAGCGTTCGCGTAGCCCCGAGCGTCGCCGCGATTGCGAGGACGTCGCCTAGTCGAGTCGGACCGCCCCCGGACATTGCGACGATGGGCGGTGGAGGCACTTGAGTCCGCAGGGCCCGGATGACCTCGAATCCGTCCATCTCAGGCATGAAAATATCCACCAACACGAGATCGGCGCCGAGCTGATGGTACAAACGTAGTCCGGCGACTCCGTCAGGAGCCTCCGCAACGGCGTACCCGGCTCCCTCGAGCGTCACCCGGAGGGCATGCCGAAAGGTGTCGTCATCATCCATCACGAGGATGCGCGTCACGAGTCGAGTACCTCACGCACCTTGTGCGCGAGGCCCGCTACGGTGAACGGCTTCGCGAGAAACGCGGCGCCGGGTAGGAGCATGCCGGTTGGGATGAGGGACTGGTCGGCGTACCCGGACAGGTACAGGGTCTTCATCCTCGGGTGCGCCGGAGCGAGCAGCAATGCGACTTCGCGACCGCTCATGCCGGGCATCACGACATCGGTCACGAGGAGATCGATCCGGGGAAAGTTCACCGTGAGGCGAAGTGCGTCTTCACCGCTCGCCGCGACGAGCACGTGGTAACCGCGCGCCGCCAGGATTCTGCGGACCACACTCCGGACGTCCTCCTGGTCGTCCACCAAGAGGATGGTCTCCGAGTGCCGCGCCGGTTCCTCTCTTGACTGCATGTCAGAGAGGTACGTTCAGCGGGACCGGTCGGGCCAATACTTTATTGTTACGCGTGCTAGCGCTGCGGGGAATGGCTCCGGCGGGTCAACTCACCAGATGGGCGACGGGCTGCCGGAATAGGTCAGGATGGGCCGCCAGCACGCCAGCCGTTTCGAGTCCGGAGTGAACGCGCGCGTCGTACAGGCACTGCGTGTTCACGGGAAACCGTCCTGACAACCTCCCATACGCGGCCTCGTACTCGAGTACGCGGGCGAACCCGTCGCCCCGCGCGAGGGCTGCACCGGACACGTCGCCGACCACTCTTATGGATCGAGCGCCGTCGCGCGTGGCGGCCTCGAACTTGGCCTTCCAGAACGCCAGTTGTTGCGCCGCGCTGTCGGCGTACCGCGTGAGGATGAGGCGCTGTCCGTCGAGGGCGTTTCGTAGCGACCGTCGCCGGCGCGCGAGTTGGGCGAGGACCGGTTCGTGCACGTCGGGTTGCCCGGCGAAAAAGCACACGCTCCCGGCGTCCAAGCCATCGCCGAGCAGGCGCGCGGCTTGGCGCGTCCGCGCGCGGTCGCTGGTGTAGAGGCCACAGATGTGGCCGGTGGGCGTGGCGGACTGACCCTCCACAAAGGCCATCAGATCGGCTCGACGGAAGCGGCGCTCCCGCCGGCCGCCAATGCGCAGGCAGGGCAGGAGGCCGCGGTTGGTCCAACGGCGCAGCGAGGCTTCGCTCACGCGGAGCAGCGCGGCGGCTTCGGCGATGTCGAGCAACATGAGGACCGAGCCTTGACGAGCAATGTTAATTCAAGTATACCAAAGTATAGGAAAGGTGCAATGGAGCTACGGCATCTTCGGTATTTCGTGGCGGTGGCGGAGGAGCGCAGCTTCGTCAAGGCGGCGCGCCGCCTCCGTGTCGCGCAGCCCGCCCTGTCGAAGCAGATCCACGATCTCGAGACCGAGTTGGGCGTGCCGCTGTTTCATCGGCTCCCGCGGGGTGTGCGACTTACCCTGGCGGGCGAAGCGTTCCTGACCGATGCGCGCGGGACGCTGGACGCCGCCGGGCGCGCCGTCAGCAGCGCGCGGGGCGCGTCGATGAACGGGACGGCCCGCGTCGAGTTCGCGCACGGCGAGCTCTCGGCGTACGACCCGGTCATCGAAGACCTGCTGGGTGCCTTTCGCGACGCGCACCCCGAAACCCAGGTGCGGGTGTCGAGCATGAGCGACCAGGACGCCTATCAAGCGCTGCGAGAGGGACGGATCGATGCTGCGTCCGTCTTCGTCGCCGAGTGGCCGGTCGCGGGGTTCGAAGCCAGTGCCCAGCGCATCGCGGACTGCAGGACCGCAGGTGTCTTACTTCCGGCGAGCCATCCCCTGGCCATGCGCCCGTCGATTCGCTTGGCGGAGCTGCGGGACCTTACGTGGCTCCATTCGGCGCCACAGCGCTGGCCTGGGTTCTTCCGCATCCTCGACGAGGCGTTGCGCGCGCGCGGCTTGACCCCGGTACGACGCCGCGAGCGTCCGAAGGAAACGCCGGCGGCCAACGTGCAAATCGCCGCCGGAGAGACGTGGGCGCTGGCCAGTGAGGAAATTGGTGCGCGCTACCGCACGGCGCCGAACGCGATCGTGTATCGTCCGTTTGTCGAGCCACCCATCCCGTGCTGGATCGCGCTCGTCTGGCGCGCCAAGGCGCCGCGCGTCGTGCAGGACCTCGTCACGGTGGCGCGAGGGCTGCCAAGCGCGACGGTCGGTTAGAGCCGGTAGCCGACCAGCGTCCCCGAGGCCGTCTGCAGGAACAACATGCCCGCCACGTCGTCCACCGCGTACACCGGTTCGCGCTCCTTGCCCAGGTCCACGCGGGCGCGCGGTTGCGCGCTGTCTTTGTCGATCTGGAGCAGCACGTTCCCGTTTCCATCCGGCGAGCGCGTCAACATGAAGACCGATCCCGGGACTGTGAGCGACGCCCGGAACCGCTTCGACGCGAGCGCGGCCGCCTGCTGCGAGTAGCCCGTCAACTGCGCGCCGCCTTGCGAGTACGCTGTGGCCAGTTGGCCGGCGAACCGTTTCGCGTTCGAGTCCGTCGCCTGCCGCGAGGCCTGCGCGAACGCGTCGCCGTACGCCGATGCGGCGGCGCCGTACAGGCCCGCGCGGATCGAATTGATCCGATACAACGCGCGCAGCAGTCCCGGCAACTGCGGGGCAGGGTAGTAGACCTGCTGCTTCACGGCTCCATCGCGCGCCACGACGACGAGGTTCTGCGGCGAGATGAGCACGAGTCCGCCGGGGCGGATTTCCATGGCTGTCGGGTCCTCGCCGCCCTGCAGCTTGATCTCGCCGCCCAGCGCGCGGAACGTGCCGGCCGTGCGGTCGACGGCGTAGAGCCGGTGATCGTGACTCGCGAACACGTATAGCGTCGTGCCCTCGATCACGTGGTGCAACGAGTACCGGGCCGCGTTGTAGTCGCTTGAGCTGAGCGGCCTGCCGCTCTCGATCGCATCCTTGAACTTCGCCTCGCCCTTCGTCAGGTCGATGACGTTCACCTCGGCGTTCGTGGCCGCGTCCGGGCGCGAGATGTACAGGAGACCCGCCGGCGTCAGCTCGGCGTACGCCAGCTGCCCCTTGATCTTCACGTCCTTCTTCAGGCGCAGCGTGACGGTGGCGACGTCGAGCACGTTGACGAACGTGCGCGACTCGGCGTCGACGGCGAGCACCGCGGACCCGCCGGTGATCATCGCGTCGGTCACGGTGCCGCGCATGCGCACGGGCTTTGCGGCGATCGTCGTACCGTCGGCGTACCGCGCCACGTTCAGTCCCGTCTGCACCACGCCGTTGATGACGCGCACGTTGCCCGTCGCTTGATCGGGCGGCGGCGATTCGGGGAGGATGATGATCCCGTCGGGATGCTCGACGATGCCGTGCACCCAGCCGTCGATCGTCGCGGGCTTCGCCCACAGCGGTTTCCCGTCGGCGATGTTGTACGCCATGAGCCGGTCGTCGAACCCGACGTAGAGCCGCTCGGGTTGGCCCAGGGAAGGGAACAGCTGGACGTGGCGCGCCGGGTTGCCGGCGCGGGCCGTGGGCAGCGTCGCCGACCAGCGAATCGCGCCGGTGCGGGCGTCGAGCCCGCGCAGCCCCATCAGGGTGTGCACGACGATCATGTCGCGGCCCGCTTGCAGGACTTCGAGGGCGGTCGCGCCAGACGCGGCGCGCACGAGACCCTGCATCAGGCCGCCGAGACCACCGCGCTTCGGGCCGCTTTCCTGAAACAGGGATTCGCTGGCCCAGCGCTGCGCTCCCGTGGTGAGATCGTAGAGGGCGACCACCGGGGGCCCCTGCGCGCGCCGACCGTGTACGAGCAGCGAGCCGCTCTGCGGCAGCACGCGGCGCGTCACGACCTGCGTCAGCGAGAGCTTCCGGGAGTCGAACACCACGCCGCCCGTTACGGGGTCGAAGACGATCAACAGTCCGGGGCGGGCCGCTTCCATCAGGAGCGATCCCTCGACCATGCGGACACTGTCGACCGGGAGGCCTGCCAGCTCCGCTTTTTCCCACGTGACGACACCGCGATCCATGTCGACGGCCGCGAGCGACGCGTCGGTCGAGACGAGGAGCGCTCCCGCCGGCGTAACCTGCTGCCAGCGAATCGCCCCTTTGGTCTTCAGGGTCCAGGCGGCGGTGGCGCCCGTGGCAGGTGCCTGTGGAGTGGGAGCCGCTTGCAACAGCAAGAGCAGGAGCAGAGTCATGGTGGCGATCCTCCGGTGGATCCCTATATCCCCCCACCGCGACGTCAGACGCAAGAGGCCGGCGCTTACTAGCCGGTCGTGACGGCGCGCTGTACACTCGTACGCCATGCTCCGATCGTACCTGTGCGCCGCTCTCTGTCTGCTGGCGTCCACTGCCGCGGCGCAGCGTCCCGCCGATCCCCGCGCCGCCGTCCCCGCCCTCGGCCCCCTCGTCACCCGGTCGGGGAGCGAGCTGGCTGAGGTGATCGAACGCTTCTCCATCGATCGCAACGTCCTCACCCGCCGCTACGACGCGGACGACTCGCCTGACCAGCGGCGGCGCATGCGCGAGCTGTACCGCGGCTGGCAGCAGCGTCTCCAGGAGATCGATTTCGGCAAGCTGTCGCCGGAGGGGCGCGCCGACTACCTGCTCCTCGATCGCTACCTGCGCCATCAGATCGCGCTGCTCGATCGTCGCGACAAGATGCGCGCGAGCGAGTTGCCGCTGCTCCCCTTTGCCGACCGGCTGCTGGCCCTGCAGGACGCCCGGCGCAACCTCGAGACCATCGACCCTGCGGGGGTGGCGCGGATCCTGGCGGCGGTTTCCAAACAGGTCGACAGCCTGCGGACCCTGTTCGAGCCGCCGGCGCGCGGCGACAGCTCCGCGCGGCCCCGCGGCACGGCGCCGCAGGTCACGCGGACGATCGCCAATCGCGCCGCCGGCGATCTCGACGACGTGCGCGCCGTGGTCGGCAACTGGTTCCGGTACTACGACGGCTACGATCCCCAGTTCTCGTGGTGGGTGAAGGCTCCGCGTCAAATGCTCGACTCGGCGCTCGCGCGCTATGCGCGCACGCTCCGGGAACGCGTGGTGGGGATGAAACCTGGATCGAGCGAGAACACCGGACCGATCGTCGGGGAGCCGATCGGCATCGAGGGGCTGCAAGAAGACCTGGACTACGAGATGATTCCGTACACGCCCGAGGAGCTGATCGCGATTGCCGAGCGCGAGTACGCGTTCAGCCTCGGGGAGATCAAGAAGGCAGCGCGAGCGATGGGGTTCGGCGATGACTGGAAGGCGGCGATGGAGAAGGTGAAGAACTCCTACGTCGAGCCGGGCCGCCAACCCGATCTCGTGCGCGATCTCGCGCGCCAGGCCGAGGCGTTTCTCGATCAGCACGACTGGGTCACGGTCCCGCCGCTGGCGCGCGAAGACTGGCGCATGGAGATGTTGTCGCCAGAGCGGCAGCGCGTGTCGCCCTTCTTCCTGGGCGGCGAAACGATTCAGGTGTCGTACCCGACCGCCGAGATGACCGACGAAGAGAAGCTGATGAGTATGCGCGGGAACAACCCGCACTTCTCACACGCGACGGTCTTCCACGAGTTGAATCCCGGGCATCACCTGCAGGGTTTCATGGCGGCGCGCTACAACTCGCATCGCCGGCTCTTTCAGACGCCCTTCTGGAGCGAGGGGCAGGGCCTCTACTGGGAGATGTTTTTCTGGGACCACGGTTTCCAGGCGTCCCCGGAGGACCGCATCGGCGCGCTCTTCTGGCGGATGCATCGCAGCGCCCGGATCATTTTTTCCCTCAATTTCCATCTTGGGAAGATGACGCCGGAGCGGGCGATTCAATTCCTGGTGGACACCGTCGGGTTCGAGCGCGCCAACGCCGAGGGCGAGGTGCGGCGCTCGTTCGGCGGCGCCTACTCCCCGCTCTATCAGGCGGCCTACATGATCGGCGGGCTGCAGCTGCGCGCGCTGCACGCGGAGCTCGTCGACACGCGCAAGATGACCGAACGAGAATTCCACGACGCGGTGTTGCAGGGGGGCTCGATGCCCATCGCCATGATCCGCGCGCGTCTCGAAAAACTCCAGCTCACGGCGTCGGGCGCACCACCGTGGCGCTTCGCCGACCGGTTGCCTCCGCCCGTTCCCGCGCCATAGGGCGCCTAAAGATCGTCGAAGCTGTGAATGACGAGGTGTCCGTGCGCCGCGGGCGCATTGGGCCCACGCACGCACAGCCTCGTTTGCATCCCCGCGCCTTGCGCCGCATCCAACTCGGCCGCCACGTCAGAGACAAACAGTACTGAGGCCGGTGGGTGCCCGAGCACCGCGGCGATGCCCGAGTAGCTCTGCGGGGCAGACTTGGGCCCAGTCGTCGTGTCGAAATACGCATGGATTAGAGGCGTCAGGTCGCCGGTCGTCGAATGAGCGAACAGGTCGCGCTGTGCCTGCACGCTGCCGGACGAAAAGATCGCGATGTCGGTCCCTCGCTCCTGCCAGCGCTTGAGGGCCAGGGCCACGTCCGGATACAGCTCACCCACGAGCTCCGCCGCGCCGTACCCCTCGTGCCAGATCTTTCCCTGGAGCGACTTGAGTCCCGTCGATTTGCGGTCGTGATCGATCAGCCAGTGGACGTACGCCGAGACCGAAGCCATCGGGGGATTCGGCGGGGGTGACTCGGCGGCGTGCTCCGCACGCAGCAAGGCGATGTCCGATTGCACGTCCGGGTCGGCTTCGTGCCGCTCGAGGAACTCCTGCACGCGCGCGCGGGCATAGCCGAACAACGTCGTGTGGACGAACGCGATGGGCGTGGTAGTGCCCTCGATGTCGAGCAGAATCGCCTGGACGGCCAACTCGGCGTGCGGCGTCAGCGCGCCAAGGGCACGTAGGTAGGCCCGAAGCAGACCGGCTGATAACCCTGATGCACCCCGCTATTGGTGTAGTGCGGCGTCCACCCCGACTTGTCCTGGAAGAGCCGGATCGCGCGGATGTCGCGCTCGGCGCAGAGGTCGAACCAATGCCACGTGCCGCGGGGCACGCGGATCAGGTCGCCGGCTTCGACTTCGATCGCGATGACAGCCCCGCCGTCTTTCGGGTGCACGTGAAACAGCCCGCGCCCGCGCACGATGAAGCGCACTTCGTCCTCGTCGTGCCAATGCTCGCTGCTGAACTTGGCCAGCATCGCGTCGAGGCCCGGCGTCGCCGCGGTCACGTCGATCACGTCGGCCGTGACGTACCCGCCACGCGCCTTAAGCTGCTCGATCTCGGGCGCGTACGCGGCGAGGACCTCGTCCGCTGACGCACTCGCCGGGACGCGTTGCGCGCCGGGCCAGCGCTCGTAGTCGATGCCGAGCTTCGCCAGATAACGCGTCACCTCACCCTGATCGGTGAGGGTGCGTTTTTCGTCGGGGATCTTCACGCTTGCCATGCCATGCCTCGCTTTCTTCCCATCACTTCGAACAAGAATTCCAGGATCTCGACCTGCCGTTTGGCGTCGGTGAGATCGCGGCCCCACGTGTAGAGCCCGTGCTTCTTTATAAGGAAGCCGTGGACGTTGGGCTGTTCCTTCAGGACAGACTCGACGTGCGGTACGGCGGAAGCCCAGTCCTGCGTGTTGTCGAGGATCGGCAAGCACTCGCGGTGGTCATGCGTGCGCACGCCGTCGAGTCCCTTCAACATCTCGTACCCTTCAATCTCCAGACCGCCTGCGCTGGCCGCGTCTGAAAGAATCGTGCTCCAAATCGAATGCGTATGCAACACCGCGCCGGCGCCGCGCGCGCGCACCACCGCCAGGTGCAGGCTCGCCTCCGCCGAGGGTTTACCCGATCCGGAAACGACGGCGCCGCGCTCGTCGATCTCGACGACCTCGGTCTCCGTCATCAGGCCCTTATCGACGCCGCTGGCGGTGATCGCGAGTCGCAGCGGATCGCGGCTCAGCACCGCGCTGAAGTTGCCGCTCGTGCCTAATGCCCAGCCGCGGGCGTAGCACTGGCGCGCGATGGCGACGAGATCCTTGGCCAGGCTGAGCGTCGACAGCTAGGTCTCTCCCTTGCGCCGCCTCGGCTTCCGTTCTGCCGCGGGCTCCTGCGGCAGGCCGCCGGATGCCACGACGACCTGATCTCGACCCTGGCTCTTTGACCGGTACATCGCGGCGTCGGCGCTCGCGATCAACTCCTCGGGCGTGTCCCCATGCGACGGGTACTCGGCGATGCCGATACTGACCGTCACCTTGCCGCCTTCGAACGGTTCGCTGGCCACGCGCGCCCGGATGCGCTCCGCGACGATCGCCGCCGTCGCCAGCGGGGCCTCGAGCAACATGATGAGGAACTCCTCGCCACCGTAGCGGGCCACGGAGTCCACGCCGCGCGTCGCCTTCCGCAGGATCTCGGCGACCTTCACGAGCGCCGCATCTCCCCCGAGGTGACCGTTCGTATCGTTGTACCGCTTGAAGTGATCGACGTCCGCCATCAGCACGGAGAACGTGCGCCGCAGGCGCCGCGAACGCTGGACCTCGTTCGCGAGGGTTCCCATCAGGTGCCGTCGGTTGTACAGGCCGGTGAGCGCGTCGGTGACGGAGAGCCGCTCGAGCTCAGTCTGGCCCTCCCGCTCGCGTAGTCGCGACACGAGCTGGGCGAATGCCCGTGTCAGGTACCCGACCTCGCCGCTGCCGCCGGCGGGCAGCTCGGCGGAGAGATCCCCCGACGTCACCTTGGCCGCGGCGGCGCTGAGCCGCTCCAGGGGACGGGCGATCAGCATCCCCAACCCGTAGGCGATGAGCCCGACCGCCACGACCAGTACGAACAGCATCAGGATCGTGCCGTTGCGGAGCCGCGCCAGATCGGCGAATGCTTCGTCGCGGGGCACCTCGACGATCGCCGCCCAGCGCAACTGCGGCACGCGGCGCGCAATCGCGACGACTTCCGGCCCGCCGGCGCGCTCGTAGGTCCCCGTCGTCCCCTCCTTGGCGAGCAGCTGGGTCGTGGTCTCGGGCACGTTCGTGCGCATCAGCTCGGCGGTGCTCGTGCGGGAGGTCAGAATCAGACGGCCGCGATCCGTCATCACGGTGATCTCGCCCGCGCCCGCGGGAGCCAGACGGGCCAGCGTGTCGGCCACGGAGCGGAGGCTGATCTTCGCGCTCAGGGCGCCGAGGAAGCGCCCATCCGCCTGACGGATGGGAACGGCGAGCACGATGGCGGCTCGCGCGAGCCCGACGTCCCAGTACGGCTCGCCGATGTGCGCGTCGCCCGTGCGGAGCGCGTTGAGACGCTCGAGCGGCAGCGACATCGCACCGGTGCGGCCCCCGCTACTCGCCACGCCGCGCCCCGTGGCATCGATGATCAGCAGCGTTTCAAAAGCCGGGAAGCGCTCGCGCGACGCGGTGAGATGATCACGCAGGCGTCCCAGGGCGCGGTCGGCGCCGCTCCCCTGTGTCCTTCCCACGTTGTCAGACAGCACGTAGGAGCTCGCCGAGACGTGCAGCTCGTCGAGCCGCTCGTCGAGCCACTGATCGAGCGCACGTGCGGCCTCGGAGCTCGTACCGCGCAACTCCTGATCGACCTTCTCACTGAGGGCCCGTCGATTGCGACCGTAGGAGTTGATCGTCGTCGCGAGCGTCGGGATGAGCGTGGCCAACACCACCAGCGCCAGGATCTTGTTCCTGATGGTGTCGAGGTGCAGTGCGCGCAGTGGCCGCGCGATGCGATCGCCCCAGACGCTCACGGGCGGGTGGCCTTGGCCATGCAGCAAGATCGTCGGGACGAAGAGAACATCAACCCCCCTCAGCCTCTATATTCTGTTTCCGTGACTCCCGAGATCCCCGCCGACCTCCAAGCCGCGTTGGGCGAGCGTTACGCGCTGCGCCGCGTGCTGGGCCGTGGCGGGATGGCGACCGTGTACCTCGCGTACGACGGCAAGCATCGCCGCGAGGTCGCCCTCAAGGTGCTCCTCCCCGGCCTCGCCGCATTCCTCGGCGTCGAGCGATTCCTCAAGGAAATCCAGATCGCGGCCGGGCTCACTCATCCCCACATCCTGCCGCTGCACGACTCTGGTGAAGCGGGTGGCTTCCTCTATTATGTAATGCCGTACCTCGAGGGCGGCTCGCTGCGCCAGCGCTTGCCGGGAAAGCCTCTCCGCGTGGACGACGCGCTCACCATTGCCGCGCCGGTGGCGGACGCGCTGTCGTACGCCCATCGCATGGGGGTGTTTCACCGCGACATCAAACCGGAGAACGTGCTCTTCTCACAGGGGCACCCGATCGTCTCCGATTTCGGGATCGCCAAGGCGATCAGCACCGCCGGGGGCGCGAACCTCACGCGCACCGGCTTTCCCCTCGGCACGCCCGGGTACATGAGTCCGGAGCAGGCCGCGGGTCTCACCGATCTCGACGCGCGCACCGACGTGTACAGCCTGGCAGTCGTCGTCTACGAGATGCTCGTGGGCGAGATTCCCGGCCGCTGGCCCACCGAAGAGGCGGTGCGCACCGGCAGGTTCCTCGAGGCCACCGCGCCGCACCGCTCGCGACTCACCGATTTGGGGACCCGGCTCGAGGGCGCGCTGGTACGCGGGCTCGCGATCCGGCACGACCAGCGCACGCCGACGCCGGCGATGTTGATCGACGAGCTGAATGGCGCCTCGGCTCCACGGCGGCGCTACAGTGGCGGCGAGGTCGAAGAAATCGTGAAGAAGGCCACGGAGTTGGAGGCGAGCGCGCCGACGGCCGGAGGCGCCATGACGATGGGCGGTGTCGAGGCGCTGGCCGGAGAGGTGGGCGTCGCGCCGGAGACCGTGCGCGCCGCCGCGCAGGCGCTCGAGTTCAGAGTCGAGCAGCCGCCTCGCAATCCCTGGATCGACGGTCCCACGGCGTTCTCGTACGAACGGGTGGTCGAGGGCGAGTTGCCCGACACCGAGTGGCAGGTTCTCGTCGATGAAATCCGGCGAGTGCTCAAGAACCCCGGACAGATCAGCCAGTTCGGGCGCTCGTTCTCGTGGGTCGCCGGGCGGTCTCCGGGGATTCGGCGCGACCTCGAGATCGCCGTGTCGGTCCGCGGCGGGCGTACCCGTATCACGATCCAAGAGGGTTTGAGCCAACTCATCGGGGCGGTGTACGGCGGGATCGGAGGGGGCATGGGAGGCGGCGCGATGGGTCCCATGATCGGCATCTTCGCGGGCGCGTTGCACATCGCCGGGCCGGCGATCGCCCTGATGGTGCCGGTGTGGCTCGGGATAACGTACGC
>Ga0193727_1000208_pt1 | contig 20996 bp, 19 predicted proteins | sample H2c2metaG_FD_143051 | JGI IMG/M metagenome (GOLD analysis project Ga0193727, IMG submission 143051) | Soil microbial communities from a riparian zone of the East river system, Colorado, United States - H2c2 | ecosystem: Environmental > Terrestrial > Soil > Riparian zone | place: USA: East River...
AGTCCTGAAACACCGCGCGGTTCGGATCGTAATGGTGCGCGGCCGTATAGTGCATATCCGCCGTCAGCCACACGGTATTTCTGATGCCGGCGCGTTTCATGAACGACAACAGATCGGCAATCTCGTGTTCGCGCCGCTCCGGCGGCCCATCACCAAGCGCAATCGCGTCTTCGCTGATCACTCCGATCGGCAGGTCCGCGGCAATGACCTTCCAGGTCGCGCTCGAGGCCGCGAGCTCGCGCTTCAGCCACGCCAGTTGGGCGGAACCCAGGATGAAGCTGTCGCCGCGGTCGTCACGCTTGTTCCAGGTCGAATCGCGGTAGCTGCGCATGTCGATCAGAAAGACATCGAGCAGCGGCCCGTATCCTATCCTGCGATAGACGCGCCCCTCCCGCTCGGGAATGGCGCGGATCGGCATGAATTCGAAAAACGCCTGGCGTGCGCGCGCCACCAGTCTGGAGGTGCCGTCTTCGGCGTAACCGGTCTCGTCGGCGCTGCCGATCGGCGACCAGTCATTGGTCACTTCATGGTCGTCCCATTGGGCCAGCATCGGCACCTGCGCATGAAAGGCGCGCAAATTGTCATCGAGCAGGTTGTATTTATAATTTCCGCGAAACTGCGTCAGGCTGTGCGCGACCGCGGATTTCTCCTCGGTCACGATATTCCGCCAGATTTCCCCATTCGGCAGTTTCAGCTCAGTGGGCACCGGACAGTCGGCGTAGATGTGATCGCCGCAATGGATAAAGAAGTCGGGGCGGTTTTCGAGCATGGTTTTGTAGGTTCGCATGCCACCGCGAGTGGGATCGATGCCCCAGCCCTGGCCCGCAGTATCGCCCGACCAGACAAATGAGATCGAGGTTGGCGATATCGAGGCTTGCGACCTCGAACCTTGCGACCTTGAACCTTGCGCTGCGGGCGCAGTCCGGAAATGCCCGATCTGCGTTTCTCCGGAGATCCCGGTTTCGCCGATATCTTCAAACCGAACGCGATAGAAAATGTCCTGCCCGGCCGGAAGCCCCTGGAGCAGCACTTTCGAAATAAAGTCATGCTCCGGCAGCGCATCCGACGATGCGACGCCAATAATTGTCTTGAAGCTTTCGAGCGTGGAGCATTCCACCAGCATGCGCGCAGGCCGATCGGCTCTCGCGCATACGACGGCGGAGTCGGTCGATACATCGCCCGAGGCAAGCCCGTAACCTATCCCCGGACGATCCGCAGCCCGGCTGAGATAGGGCCTGGCGAGACCACCCAATGCTGCAAGCGCGACCGTGGACGCCGACCGGACCAACCATTGACGCCTGGTCAGACTTTGCTTCGCACGTATCGCAACCGCCATGGCCAACCCCCTCGTCGAATCACGACGAAGGTTGCCCGCTCAACTTGACTCTGGATCGAAGGTTTTGCGACAGGCGGATGACTTGGGGGGAATTGCGACGCGCGCCGATGGCGAGCCCGGCCACGAGCAGTTCAATTCTTCTGCTTCTGCCAGTCGCAGATGCCACCCGACTTGCACGGCCAGACCTGAATCCGGGTATCGCGCGCCTCCGCATCGAGCGGATTGCCGTGGCGTCGCGCGAGCCTCGTTCGAGCCGCGCCGCGCGGTTTCTTCGCGCGCATATGCGCTAGCGTCGTTCCGGGAACAACGCTGTTCCCGGGAACAACTCTGTTCCTCGAAACAACGCGCTTGGCATGGGCCTTCGGTTCCACGCGCGCCTGCGCGCCCTCGCTTGCGGGATCGGTTCGGGCCTCGACCGCAACCGGCGCGAATTCCGACGCAGGCCCAAGCCGCTTCGGCGAAAGCACCGCCTTCGAAAGGTCGAGGCCGAGGAACTCGTCGGGACGGTACTCATCCGCCATCGACAGGCCGCTCCATGCCAGCAGTGTTGTGCAGAGCATGGCGATGAAAACATTTTTCAGGATCATGGGAGGCCGTCTGAAACGCTCAGGAGAGAGAACGAAGCTCATCTAGGAAGCCGGCAACTCAATTCAAAGGGAAGTTGCCGCAAGATCAGTGCACATCATCCGTGCATATCGATCTCACCGGACCAACTGCGCGCCGCCGCGATTGTTCCGGCCGCGCGACCCGCGGGCAAAGATCAACCCTTTAGAATAGATATCCTATATATCACTTATTGACACTTTAACATCATTAATTATCATGCACGAATGATGTCTGACATTGGCTCAGGGGCGGAGCTATGATCACAGCGACTCAACTGCGTGCTGCGAGGGTGCTTCTCGGCCTCGATCAGCGTCGGCTCGCCGAACTGTCGGGGCTTTCGGTGCCGACCATTCAGCGCATGGAGGCCAGCGAAACGATGGTCCGCGGCAATGTCGATTCGCTGGTCAAGTTGATCGCCGCGTTCAACGAGGCCGGGATCGAGATGATCGACGAAGGGGCCGCCAGTCATTCGCAGGGACGCGGGGTACGGCTGAAGATCGATTCAGGTTCGGCGAAGACCGTTCGGGGCACCCGATCGGCAAACAAGACATCGAGCGGAACCAGGACGCGGGCATGATTTCTGCTGTCACGATCGCTCCTGTTGTCTTGCAAATGTCGTGCGTCGCAGGATTGCTGGCGATCGCCGCGCTTGCGATCGTCCTGAGTCGCTCAAAGAACTCGACGGCAGTGGTCTACGGCGCCACATTGGTCATTTGCGCGGCTGCATCGCTCGGATCCCTCCGCTGGCTGCTGGGCGACGCGGTGAATAGCTCGGACATGACCTTGCCGATCGGGTTGCCATGGCTTGGCGCCCACTTTCGCCTCGATGCGCTGGCCTCATTTTTCCTTATTGTCGTCAATCTGGGAGGTGCTGCAGCCAGCCTCTATGGTCTCGGCTATGGCCACCACGACCCGGCGCCGCATCGCGTGCTTCCTTTCTTCCCCGCCTTCCTGGCCGGCATGAACCTCGTGGTGCTGGCGGACGATGCGTTTTCCTATTTGCTGTGCTGGGAATTCATGTCGCTCGCCTCCTGGGCGCTGGTCATGGCGCACCATCGTGAACCGGGCAACGCGAAGGCGGGCTACGTCTACCTCGTGATGGCAAGCTTCGGCACGCTGGCGCTGCTGCTGGCCTTCGGCCTGCTGGCGGGACCGGCGGGAGACTACGGATTTGCGGCGATTCGCGCGGCTCAACATGCGCCGTACGTCGCCATGCTGGTGTTGATCCTGATGTTGCTTGGAGCCGGCTCAAAGGCCGGCCTGGTGCCGCTGCATGTTTGGCTGCCGCTCGCGCATCCGGCCGCTCCCAGCCACGTTTCCGCGCTGATGAGCGGCGTCATGACCAAGGTCGCGATCTACGGATTCATTCGCGTCGTATTCGATCTCTTGGGGCAACCGACCTGGTCGGCGAGTGTGATCGTTCTTTTCCTTGGCGGCATCACCGCCGTCATGGGGATTCTGTACGCCATGATGGAAAAGGATCTGAAGCGCCTGCTCGCCTACAGCACGATTGAAAACATCGGCATCATCTTCGTCAGTCTCGGCCTTGCACTGGCGTTCCAGGCCAACGATCTGAAGCTTCCGGCGGCACTCGCTTTCACCGCAGCACTGTTTCACGTGCTCAATCATTCCTTCTTCAAGAGTTTGCTGTTCTTTGGGGCCGGCGCCGTCCTGACCTCGACGGGCGAGCGGGACATGGACAAATTGGGTGGCCTCATCCATCGGATGCCGCTCACCAGCTTCGTCTTTCTGATTGGCTGCGTCGCAATCTCGGCGCTGCCGCCATTCAACGGCTTCGTTTCGGAATGGCTGATCTTCCAGGCCGTGCTGCAAAGTCCCCAACTGCCGCAATGGGCCCTGAAGATCATGGTGCCTGCGGTCGGCGCGCTGCTGGCCCTGGCCGCAGCCCTGGCGGCGGCGTGTTTCGTCAAGGCCTTCGGCATCACTTTTCTCGGACGGCCGCGCAGCCCGGCCGCGGAAACAGCCTGCGAAGTCGACCGATACTCGCTTTCGGCCATGTTCATCCTCGCCGCGCTTTGCCTGCTGGCCGGAATTTTGCCGGGATTGGTGATCGATGCGCTCTCGCCTGTTGGGATTGAGATCCTCGGTGGCCGTATGCCGATACAGGCCAATGAGCCGTGGCTTTCGATCGTGCCGATTGCGGAGAGCCGGAGTTCATACAACGGATTGCTGGTGTTGGTGTTCATTACGATATCCGCGTCGCTCGCCGTCTTTTTTATACATCGCTTCGCCTCTCATGCGTTACGACGCGCGCCGGCCTGGGGCTGCGGCTTTTCCGATCCGACCCCCGCGGCGCAGTATTCGGGGGCAAGCTTCGCTCAACCAATCCGCCGCGTTTTCGGCACGCTCGTGTTCGCCTCGCGCGATCATGTCGAGATGCCGGCCCCCGGAGATGTCAGCCCGGCGCGGCTGGGAATCGAACTGCATGATCTGATCTGGGAGGGAATCTATCAGCCGCTGGTGGGTGCGGTCGGTTTAGCTGCCGATCGACTCAATCGTCTGCAGTTCCTGACCATCCGGCGCTATCTCAGTCTCGTTTTCGCCACCCTCGTCACGCTGCTGCTGGTGCTCGCGATATGGTCGTGATGTCAGACATTCTTGTGCAGGGCGCGCAGATGCTGCTGGTGCTCCTGCTCGCGCCGCTGCTGACCGGCTTCGTGCGCAAGATCAAGGCCCGGTTGGTGCTTCGCAAGGGTGCTTCGGTTTTCCAGCCGTATCGCGATCTGTTGCGGTTGCTTCGCAAGGAAGTGGTGCTGGCCGACAACGCGTCATGGCTGTTCCGGGTAACGCCCTATGTGACCTTCGCTGCGATCTGGGTTGCCGCCGCCCTGGTGCCGACCTTCGCGACCGGCCTCTTGTTCAACTGGACGGCGGACCTGATCGCCATCGTGGCCCTGCTGGGAAGTGCGCGTTTCTTCCTGGCGCTTGCGGGCATGGACGTCGGCACCAGTTTTGGCGGCATCGGCGCCAGCCGCGAAGTCATGATCGCGGCGCTTGCCGAGCCGGCGATGCTGCTGTTTGTGTTTTGCATGGCGCTGGTTGCCGGCTCGACCCAACTTTCGACGGTCGCAAATTTCATGGCCTCGTCCTATGTCGGGTTACGGGTATCGCTGGGAATGGCGATGATCGCGCTGATCATGGTGGCGCTCGCCGAGAACGGGCGCATCCCGGTCGACAATCCGGCCACGCACCTGGAACTCACCATGGTGCATGAAGCGATGGTTCTTGAATATTCCGGTCGTCACCTCGCGATGATCGAATTTGGCGCCTTCCTCAAACTATTGCTTTATATCTCGCTGATCGCGTGCGTGTTCCTACCCTGGAAGATAGCAGTCTTCGGTACCGGCCCCTTGTCCTACGCCATCGGCACCGTCGCCTACCTCGTCAAGCTCGCGGCTGCCGGGTTTTTCCTCGCACTGTTCGAGACCGCCACGGCGAAAATGCGGGTCTTTCGCGTTCCGCAATTTCTCGGTGCGGCCCTCATGCTGGGCCTGCTCGGCACCCTCCTCCTGTTCGTGTCAAAGAGCTTCTGATGCAGATGCACAGCCTCGACTTCGATATCTCGCATACGCTCGCAGGCGGACTCGTCCTGATCAGCTTCATGATGCTGTACCAGGATCGGCTTTATTCACTGCTCAACGTCTTTGCACTCCACGCCCTGGTGCTCGCCCTTTCCGTCGCCTGGCAAGCCTTTATCCAGGACGCGCCTCATCTTTACGTCACTGCGGTCATCGCTCTGGTGTTCAAGGCGATCGTCATTCCGGTGGCACTGCACCGCATCGTCAAGCAGCTTGGCATTCACCGGGACATCGAGTCGGCCGTGGGTATCGGCCCCACCATGTTGGCCGGAATGGGGCTGGTCGCCCTCTCCATGGTGCTGATGCTGCGGGTCACCGCCGAGGCCGACCCCCTGGCGCGCGAGGATCTCGCCTTCGCATTGTCGGTCGTGCTGCTCGGACTTCTGGTCATGGTGACCCGCCGCAACGCCGTCAGTCAGGTGGTGGGATTCATGTCGCTTGAGAACGGACTGGTGCTGGCGGCCACCGGCGCCAAGGGCATGCCGCTGGTCGTCGAGATCAGCGTGGCCTTCTCGATCCTGATCGCCTTCATCGTGATCGGCATCTTCCTGTTTCGAATCCGCGAACGCTTCGACTCCGTGGACGTGTCCGCGCTCGACCACTACCGGGGCGAACGGGAATGAGTACGGCTTCGTTCGATGCAGTAGCGGCTGTTCTGCTGATTCCAATCGGCTCTGCCGCATTGCTGGCCATCCTGCCCGGCTATCGGCTGACGGCGCGTTTGAACGTCGTCGCCAGCCTCGCGACATTTCTTGCAGCACTCTCGCTGCTCCTGATCGAGCGTCCGCAGCCCACGCCCTACGTGCTGGTCGACGATCTGAACATCGTCTTCATCGTGCTCAATACCTTCGTGGGTTTCACCACCAGCATCTTCAGCGCCAGCTACATCGCGCACGAACTCGAGACCGGCCGGCTGACGCCGGTCTACCTGCGTTTCTACCACGCCATGTATCAGACCATGATGTTCGGCATGAATCTGGCTTTCGTGTCGAACAATATCGGCCTGATGTGGGTCGCGGTGGAAATCGCCACCCTGACCACGGTTCTGATGGTCGGCATCTATCGCACCCACGCCGCGCTGGAAGCGGCGTGGAAGTATTTCATCCTCGGCAGCGTCGGAATAGCGTTCGCGCTGTTCGGCACCATCCTGGTCTACATGGCGGCGCGCCCGGTGGTGGGCGAAGGCCAGGACGCGATGGTCTGGACGCTGCTGATCCAGCATGCGGACAGTTTCGACCCTGCCCTGCTCAATGTCGCCTTCGTGTTCCTGTTTCTCGGCTACGGGACCAAGGTCGGCCTCGCGCCGCTGCATGCCTGGCTGCCCGACGCGCACGCCGAAGGTCCGACGCCGATATCGGCCGTATTGTCGGGCCTGCTGCTGAACGTCGCGCTCTATGCGTTGCTGCGCTTCAAGATATTGCTCGCCGCCAATCCGGCGGCGATCGCCCCCGGCCCGCTGATGGTGACGATGGGCCTGGTTTCGCTGGTGTTCGCAGCGTTCATGCTCTACCGCCGGCGCGACATCAAACGCCTGTTCGCCTATTCCTCGATCGAACATATGGGCATTATCGTTTTTGCGTTCGGAATGGGCGGCCCGCTCGCCAATTTTGCCGGGCTTCTGCACATGGTGATGCACAGCCTGACCAAGTCGGCGATCTTCTACGCCGTCGGCCATATTTCGCAGATCAAGGGCACGCAGAGGATCGCCAGAATCCGCGGCTTGACCGACACCCATCCGGCGCTCGGCTGGGGTCTGGTGATGGGCGTCGTCGCGATCGCCGGATTGCCGCCGCTTGGCATTTTCATGAGCGAATTTCTCATCGTAAGTTCCACCTTTGCCCGGCAGCCCCTGCTCGCGATCGTGCTTGTCCTGGGTCTTTTGCTGGCTTTTGGCGCGTTGACGTTACGCCTGACAAGCGTCGCATTCGGCGAACCTCGCGGCAGCACCGCCTCGGCCGAGGCTTCGTATGTGCCGATGTTTGCGCATCTCTCACTGGTGCTGGTCGCGGGAATCTATCTTCCCGCGCCGCTCGTGATCTGGTTCCAGCATGTGGCTCAACTGCTTGGATAGTCTTGGGATTAACAAGGATTGGGATTAACAAGGATCGGGATTAACAAGGATCGGGATTAACAAGGATCGGGATTAGCGGGATGGGAATCAACAGGATTGGGATTGACGGAAAATGCCGTCGCTGATCGATCTCATGCTGGAGGGCCGCAAGGTCCCGCAACACAGCCCGTGGCCGCGAGCCATGGTCGATGCTTCGGTTTGGAAATTTGCAGCGGGCGAACTGGCACAGGGACGTTGGAGCTTGCTCGACCTGTGGGCAGAACCCGCAAGCGTGCATATGGCGATCATGGATCGACAGACGGCGGAAATCGCGACCGTCAGCCTGGATTGCCCCGACTACAACTATCCTTCGGTCGGCCTGCATCACCCGCCGGCACTTCGGCTGGAGCGCGCCATCAACGATCTGTTCGGGTTAACCGCGGAGGGCTTGCCCGATGCCCGTCCCTGGCTTGATCACGACTGTTGGGGCGTGGGCTTCCCGTTGGGAAATCGCGTCTACGGGTTGTCGAAGACATCGCCCTATCGCTTCCTGCCGGCGGAGGGCGACGGCCTGCATCAGATCGCGGTCGGTCCCGTGCACGCCGGAATTATCGAGCCTGGGCATTTCCGGTTTACCGCGAGCGGGGAGACCGTGGTCCGGTTGGAGCAGCGGCTGGGATACACCCACAAGGGTATCGAGGGGCTCATGATGGGAACCGATCTCGAGCGGGCCGCCGAACTCGCCGGACGCGTATCGGGCGACAGCACGGCCGCCTATGCCTATGCGTTTTCGAAGGCGACCGAGGCGGCCTTGCAACTTGCCGTGCCTGATCGCGCGGTTTGGCTGCGGGCACTCGTTGCGGAACTCGAGCGGCTTGCCAACCATCTCGGCGACATCGGCGCCATCTGCAACGATGCCTCCTTCACGCTGATGCACGCGCATTGCAGCGTATTGCGGGAAAGCGTCCTGCGCGCGTCCCATCGCGCCTTCGGTCATCGGTTGTTGCGGGATGTCATCGTACCCGGTGGCGTGAGCCACGACCTTGACGGTGAAGGGACCAAAATCATCCGGGCGATGCTGCGCAATATCCGCCTGCGCTTTCCTGCCCTGGTCGAACTCTACGACAACACCGCATCGCTGCAGGATCGCACCGTCGATACCGGCGTGCTCACACCCGCATTGGCCAAACAATATGCCGCGGGAGGCTATATCGGCCGCGCCTCCGGCCGATCCTTCGACGCGCGCCGGACCCTTGCCTACCCGCCATATGACGGCCTGCGCTTTGAGGTACCGGTCCTGAATGAGGGGGATGTCAACGCGCGCGTCTGGATTCGCGTGCGCGAGCTTGAGCAGAGTCTTTCCCTGATCGATCAGATCCTGGACCGGCTTCCGAAAGGCCCATTGCGGGCAAAAGTAGAGCAGCTTCGGGAACCCCGCGAAGGCATGGCCATCGTCGAGGGATTTCGCGGCGACGTTCTGGTTTGGATTCGCTTGCAGGATGGCCGGGTCGAGCGATGCCGCCTGCGCGATCCGTCGTGGTTCCAATGGCCGCTGCTCGAGGCCGTCATCGAAAACAATATCGTTGCGGATTTTCCGCTCTGCAACAAGTCGTTTAACTGCTCCTACTCAGGCCAGGATCTTTAAGAACAGATCTCTGAGAACAGCTTTTAAGAACAGGTCTTTAAGCACAGACCTTTAAGGACAGCACGAGATGCGCAAGCTGCTTTTTCAAAGCCTGTTTCGCCCGCCATTCACCGAGCAGGCGCCGGCGCCGGACGATGCCGCGGTGAGCGAACTCGCGAGCGCCGTCGGCGATGCGGCGCGGCGGCGGCTCGGCCGAAGTCTCTCGATACGCGAGGTCGACGCCGGATCCTGCAATGGTTGCGAGCTCGAGATTCACGCGCTCAACAACGCTTACTACGACGTCGAACGCTTCGGCATCCGGTTCGTGGCCTCGCCGCGCCATGCCGATGTCTTGATGGTGACCGGCCCGGTGACCAAAAACATGCGCGAAGCGCTGGAGCGCACCTATCATGCGGTCCCCAATCCCAAATGGGTGGTCGCGATCGGAGATTGCGCCCGGGACGGAGGATGTTTCGCCGGCAGCTACGCCGTCGTTGGCGGTGTTTCCGAAGTCGTCCCCGTCGACCTCCACATTCCCGGCTGCCCCCCTACTCCGACGGCGATGCTGCAAGGTCTGCTGGCGCTGCTCGAACGGGTCGACGCAGGCGCCGTTGCGCCTTGAAAATCGTTTCGATTTTGATGTCTGCGCTGGCCTTGCGCTAATGCCGTGAGCTTAGCGCGACAACCCTGAATTCACCGAGCCCGTTCGAGAGCTCGCGAGGATGACTGCTTTGGTTGCCGGGTCGTCTTCATCTTTGGCTTGGCGACGTGCTCGCGCAGCCGGACGCCGCGGCCTCCCGTCGCGCTCTGCACTCCCGGATTGATCAGCTCGATGCCCGCCTTCTCAAGCGCGGAAACCAGCTTCATGAGCGAATCGACGTTGCCGCGGACCACGCCGTCACTGGCTTCCATACGCTGGATCGTCGGAACTGACAGGTCTGCCAATTCGGCGGTTTGCCGCTGATCGATATTCAGGAGCGCGCGGGCGGCCCTGAGTTGATTGGCGGTAATCATGACCGTTACGCCTCCAATCTGGATGAAATATAATTATAACACATGAACTCCAGCCTCAAGCATCAATTTACACGCACAATCTATCAAGTCGGGCTCCGTGGCCGCCGTGCCGCAAAATCGTTGCGATCGCCATCAGCTAAGTTGGATTTAGTCCCGCGACGATCGGCAAACGCGCGGCGCGGAGCGCAGGAAATAATCCGCCGATCAATCCGACGATCAGCGCGAGCACGACGCCCTCTCCGATCAGCCATGGGCTCAGCTTGAAATCGAACACCACCTGCGTGAAGTTGCCGCCAAGCGTCGAGGCCGTGACGCCATCGAAGATCAAATAAGTGGCGGCCGCGCCGAGCAGGCCGCCGATCGCCGCCAGCGACAGCGATTCAACCAGCGTTCCGACAAAAGCAGGAAAGCCGCCAAAGCCGATGGCCCGAAGCGTGGCAATTTCCGTCGCGCGGGCTGCCACCGACGAATACATCGTGTTGAGCGCACCGGCGAGCGCGCCGAGCGCCATCGCGATCGCCAAGGGCCAGCCGAGTTTCTGGATCAGGTCGGAGGTTTGCGACGCCTGCTCGGCGAAGTAGGCGGTTTCGGATTTGACGTCGAGCTTCAACCGCGGATCGTTATCGCTGTAGCTCTTGAGCTCATTGAGCGCGGCCGGCCCGGTGAGGCGCGCGCGCACCGTCTGGACGAAGTTGTTGCGGTTGAACAGGCTTTGTACCACGTTCAGATCAGCCCAGATTTCGGATTCGAACACGCTGCCGCCGGCATCGAACACGCCGACCACAGTCCAGCGCGTCGCGCCGAACGACACCGTACTGCCAAGGTCGAAACCTTCAAATTCCCGCAGCAGCGCCTTGCCGACCACGACCTCGTTGCTGCCGCGATTGAACATGCGGCCCGCGGTGATGGCAATGCCCTTGCGCAGCGCGGCGCCTTGTTCGCCGATGCCGCGCAGTGGCAGGTTGGCCTTGGTCTTGGTGGAACGCTTAAGACCGTCGACCACGAGATAGAGTTCCGGCGAGATCAGGGGCTTGCCATCGGCGCCCCGCGCGATACCGGGCCCATCCTCGATCAGGCGCACCTGATCGCGGGCTACGGTGCTGTTGATTTCCGCCTGCGAGCCGGCCCGCAGCACGATGGCAATGTCGTCGGCGCCGGAGCCGGCGATGGTTCGCTGGAATCCATTGGCCATGGCCAGGAATGCGAGCAGCACGATCACCACCAGCGCGATCGCGATCACCGTCGATAGCGACAACCAGCGCCGCTGCGCGATGCTCTTGAGATTGATGGAGGTGACTGCCATCACCTGAAGCAAAAGCGAGCGCATGGCTATCCCCGTCCGAGCGCGGTTGCGATTTTGAGCCGCATGGCATTGAGGGCCGGAATCACCCCGGTGAACAGACCGAGCGCGATCATCAGCGCGATTCCCTCCAGTGCGATGACCGGCGATACCGCAAAGGCCGGCGCGATGTTGGCGAGGCTCGCGCGCAGGGCGATCGTGATCAGCGCGGCAATCGCCAGACCCGGCAAGCCGCCGAGCAGAGCCAGCAGTACCGATTCGCCGAGCACCATTCGCAGAATTCGCGGGCCCGAGAATCCGAGCGTCTTCAGCACGCCGATCTCGCGGGTGCGTTCCCGGATTGATAATGCCATGGTGTTGCCGACGATCATCAGGATGGTGACGAAGGCGGCGCCGACCACCAGGAACACGATCAGCGCAATGTTGCCGAACTGCGCCGCGAACGCCTTGCCGAAAGCCTTTTCGGTGTCGGTCGAGGTCTCGGCGCCGGAATTGGCGAACATCGCATCGATCGTCCTCGCCACCCGATCGTTATTCTCCGGCGAGTTGGTCTGCAGGATCAACCAGCCGATGGTGTCCTTGCCGAACGTGCGGGTTTCGTCGAAATAGGCATACTGGAACAGCAGGAAATCGGTGCTGACCTGCTCCGCTTTGCCCTTGACGATGCCGGCGATGGTGAAGTCCCAGGTGTGACTGCCGTTGCTGCGCTGGGTGAAGATGCTGCTCGCAACCGGTACGCGATCGCCAACCTTCCAGCCCCACTTGCGCGCCATGGATTCACCGATAACTGCGCTGCTGCGGTCACTGATGAAGGCCTGAAGCTGCTCGGGCGGAATGTCGAGTTCGCTGCGATACATATCGAAATAAGTCACCGGCTCGATCGCGAGCGTCATCAGGAAATTCTTCGGATCCTGATAGTAGCCGCCGAACCAGTTGGCGTGGGTGACCTGCCGCACCCCATCCACCGCGCGCACGCGATTGAAATAGGCGATCGGCATCGGCTGGGTGAAGTTGATCTTGTTGACCGTGATCAGACGATCCGCGGCGGCGCGATCCTCGCCGGCGGTGAAAGCGCGGTAAAATCCGGCAAGCACGCCGAAGATCATGAAGGCGATCAGGATCGAGACGATCATCAGCGCGGCGCGCAATTTACGGCGGAACAGGTTTTTCCGCACCAGGTCGAAGTCGTTCACGCGGCGAGCTCCTGTTCGACGAAGCGGCCCTTGTCGAGGTGCAGGATCCGCTGGGCATAGCGCGCCGCCGCAGGATCGTGGGTGACCATCACGATGGTCTTGCCGAGATCCTTGTTGAGCAGTTGCAGGATTGAGAGAATCTCATCGGCGGAATGGCGGTCGAGATCGCCGGTCGGTTCGTCGCACAGCAACAGGTTCGGATCCGACACAATCGCGCGCGCGATGGCAACGCGCTGCTGCTGGCCGCCGGACATTTCGCGCGGATGGTGCTTGACGCGATCGGCGAGACTAACCACCGACAGCGCCGTTTGGACGCGGGCCGCGCGCTCCTTGCGGCGCAGGTTGGTGAGCAACAGCGGCAGCTCCACATTCTGCGCTGCGGTCAACATCGGCATCAGGTTGTAGAACTGGAAGATGAAGCCGATGTTGGCGGCACGCCAGGCCGCCAGTTCGCCTTCCGACAAGCCATCGATGCGCCGGTCGGCGACGGCAATCTCGCCCTCATCGACGCGGTCGATACCCCCGAGCAGATTGAGCAGCGTCGTTTTGCCCGAACCGGACGGACCCATCACCGCGACGAAATCGCCACGGGGTATCGCCAGATCGAGATGATCGAAAATCGAAATCGTTTCCTTGCCCTTGATGAAGCGCTTGCTTACGCCGGTGAGGCGAACCATCGGGTGTTCCGCTGTCACTTTTCTCTCCTCTCGCAATTTAACTGGGACCTGGAGCGGGATGACTTTTCTTCGAATCGTCATCCCGATCTGTCTTTTTGTTTGAGCATGATCTTTTCGTAAAACCGGTACCCACTCTTCCGGATCATGCTCTAGCTAGTTCGCGGCCGTGGTTTTGGCTGCGGCCGCCCCACCAGCCTTGGTGTCGCGCACAAAATTTACCTTCACCGCCATGTCGGGCAGGATACGCGGGTCTTTTTGTTCAAAGCGGATGCGGACCTTCACGGTGGCCTTCTCGCGGTTTGCGGTCGGCACGATCGCGATCACCGAGGCGGGGATGGTCCAGTCCGGATAGGCGTCAAGCACCGCGTTCACGGCGCCGCCGGCAGCGACCCGGCCGATGAACGCTTCGTTGACATCGACCTCGATCTCGATCGAATCCATGTCGACGATGGTGCAGATGCCGGTACGGGTGAAGCCGCCGACCGACATCGGTGAAATCATCTCGCCAGGCTGTGCGCTGCGGTCGATGACGACGCCGGCGAATGGCGCGCGTATCTTGTGTTTGTCGAGCACCGACGCACTGCGTTTTGCGTCGATCTTGGCGGTCTCGAACTGCGCCTGCACCTGGCGCAATTGCGCCGCGAGCACGCCGACACGCGCCTGCGCCTTGGTCAGATCGGCCTCGGTCGCAAAATTCTTCTGCGACAACGTCTGCACGCGCGACATGATCCGCGTCGCGTCCTGAAGATCAGCGGTGATCGCGGCAATCGCGGCGTCCGCCGCCTCCGCGCGCGACTGCGCCAGCTCATAGTCTTTTTCGGCAAGCACACTGTCGAGCCGCGCGACGATCTGCCCGTCGGCCACCGTCATGCCTTCGTCGATGAAAATCTCGACCACCTTGCCGGTGATCTCGGCCGCAACCGTCGCCTTGCGTCGCGCAACCACATAGCCGGAGGCCGCAAGATTACCCGCCTCCCTGCCGCCCGCAGCGGCCTGCTGCTGCTGCTGCTGGGGTTGTGGCGTCTGCGGCTGTGCTGCGGGCTGGGATGCGGTCTCGTTGGGACGGTCTTGCATCCGAAATCCGGACGCGGCGAGGACGGCAAATGCCACGATGACGCAGGCGACAACGCCCGCCGAGATCGGCAACCAGCGACGGCTCGATCGCCCCGCTTCGCTCGCGCTGCGATCGATGGTAAGCGATCGCAGCAATTTGCTCTTGTCTTCAGTCATCATCCAACTTCCATCGACGAGCCCGCTGTGGACGCAGTTTCCCGCGTCGCGGCATCATTCTCGCGCTGGTACTCTCGCTCGCAGCTGGCTTGCATATCTCGCCACAAAGAGGCTGGGCCCCAGCCTTGTTCCGTGATGCGGCGTACCAGTTCGGCCACGAAATCCAGTTCCGCCTTCACCAGTGTCAGGCGATATTCGTTTTCGACGACGAGGATTGCCGGAAATTTCAGGCCTAATAGCGGCGCCGGCAATTCTTCGTCGGCTCCGGCGACTTCGGCAAACGTCTTGCCGAGGATGTCCTGGAGCTCGGCTCGCATGTGCATGAGTTTTTCCTCCAGCCGCGACCGGCGGTCGCGCAGCAATGCCACAGCTTCATCCGGCGGCAACACGGGCAGAAGACACAGCGCGGCCTCGAACTGCGAAAACTCTTTTGCCGGCTCCGCCAACAGATGCCGCATCCAGCTCCGGAGCAAATCACGCCCCGCTGGCGTCAGAGCGTAAACCGTGCGCTCAGGTCTCTTGCCGCCGCGCGAAGTTTCTTTCGAGCGGATCAAACCGCGCGAGGTCATCAGCTCGATCACGGTGTAGAGCGAGCCGTAACGCAACTTGATGCTCTCATGTTTCTGCCGACGCTTGAGCGTCGCCGCCATCTCATAAGGATGCATTGGGCGCTCAAAGCACAATGCGAGGACCGCGAGCGCCAGGGGATTTGTCAGCATCTTAGGAGACATGGAAGCCAGATTATTCCAGAACGGGAATATCCGTCAACGGGTAAGCCAGAGGAAGAGCCAGACCTCGCCGTAAACCGAGCTGGACGATTTTCCCTGCCTTCATATGGCGCGATCAACCAGCATGGAACACGGCATGGAAGCGAGCTAGGTGCGGCTTGAGACGTTCCTTTAAGTGTCTGTCTTTATAAGTGTCTGCCTTTAGGTGTCCTGCAGGGAGCTTCAAGTGACCGGATCACACAGCGGTCAACCGGGCACCGCTGTTGATCCCAGCAGATGCATGACGCATGCTATTTAATGCATTGAACTGAAACGTGGTGGTCGGCCGTGCGGTTGTTGGGGCGCTATCAGGGCAGGAACGGCGAGATCGAGATCGTCGAATGTTCGTGGGACGGAACCCGCATCTATTTCGAAGACGGCGTGAGGCAAAGCCAGGCGACATCAGACGGTGAGAGCGTATTCACTTACGTCAAGCTGATGGACGAGCTTCTGCACCGGTCGACAAAGATCCTCATGTTGGGATGCGGCGGCGGAACCCTTGCCACCCGGCTGGCCCGTCTTGGCAAACGGCTGACGATCGTCGACAACAATCCGATCAGCTTCGTGATCGCTCACAAGTTTTTTGGACTGCCGGATGATCTGCCATGCATGGTCTCCGATTTCCGAAAGTTTATCTATGACGACGATGCGCTTTACGACGGCATCGCCATCGATGTCGGCGGTCCGGGTTTTCAGTTCGACGATGAATTCGATACTGAGACCTGCGATGCGATCCGCGCACGGCTGGCGCCGGGCGGCCGCATCGTGATGAATGTGACTGTCATGAACGATATCGATCCGATACCGGATCGAATCGCCGCAAGACTTGCCGGTGACAGCTTAGGGATATGGATCGTCGATGAGCAGGGTATCGTGGACCGCAATGCGGTCATCGCCTGCTTGCCCGAAAAGCAGCTCAACGCGCGCTCCGGGCTCAACGATATCCTGCACGGCAATCTCGAAAAATGGTCGATCCGGCGCGGCAGACTGCATCGCCGCGACCTGGCTTGCGGATCAGGCAACGGGTGAAGCACGCACACGCTCGTCTCGTGGCGACCGAACAGCCGTGCTTTGGCGCAGATCAGTGTTTACGTTCGAGAACGATGACCACGCCTGTCAGTTCGGGTTCATGCGGACTGAGACTGGTGAGTGTAGCATCGCTCCAGTCGGCAAGACTTACGACTTCACCGGTTTGAGCTTGCGTTTCCGGCGTTTCGGTGGGCTCCAGGACCTTAAGACCGCCGCCATCTAGAAAAAAAGTATGATCCCCAAACAGATCGTTCAACTGGGTAACCGCCGGATGATCATCGGGAAGAACCTGAGCATCGAATTGGCTCAAGGTTTGCTTCACCTGTGTCGAATTTAGCTTCATGGCGTACTCCTGTTTTTTCTTTAGCCCATTTGGGGGGCTCGTCTCCAGATACGAAAGCTTGCTCAGCGCTTTACCCGCCTTTCGGTCGAAATGCCCGGCAGGCGCAAAGCAAAATAGTTTGATGCCTGATGAGCAATCATGATCGGCACAGCCAAAATCATTGGCCGCCAGCTTTACCTTCAGATCGAATTAATCCGCGCCGGGAACGTTCCCGCTTATTTCGTGAAATTTTCAAGACGCCGTTCTTATCGGGCTTCTTGCCCCCGTGGCTGGTTGATAGTGGCGCAATCGTGACATTCGAGACCGGTCATCCGCGATAGCGCGCGTAAACCGTCGCTCGGTTTCCCCATGCCAGGCGCGCCGCGTCACCCGCGCCGTGCGCGAAACCCGACATCAGCACGTATGATCAGCACGCATGGTCACGATAGGTGCATCATGAATTACAAAAAATAAGATTCCCTGGAACAGACACTTCCCGGATCTCGTTGAACAAACATCGACTCGGGGTGACCGGCGTCGCGCTTTTCGGTTCCATCCCCCAGAAGTTTCCGATGCATCTCGGATTCTCGGATCAACGAAAGGGTTGCCATGGAGATCAGCAATTTCAAGGACATGTATCTTGCAGAGCTGCAGGAACTTGTGAGTGTCGAGGGCCAACTCGCCGACGCATTGCTGCGCATGGCGGCGGCTGCTTCGCACCCGGCACTGAAGCGCCTACTGCTTCATCATCGCGCGGAAACAGAGATCCAAAACGAACGATTGGTGACCATCCTGCGGAAGCATGGTGCCAGTGTCACGGCGCATACCGACCAGGCGATGCAGGCGCTCGTCACCGAGACCAAGAAAATGCTGACCATTTTAAAGGCGGACGACCTTCGCGATGCGGGCCTTATTGCGTCCGCCCAGAAGCTCGAGCATTACGAAATAGCCGCGTACGGCACGGCGGCGGCGCTCGCCGGCCAGTTGGATCTGCGCGACGAGCAGAAGATGTTGCACTTGAGTCTCGAGGAAGAGAGGCGGGCCGATGCCATGCTGACCCACCTCGCCAAACGTGAAGTAAACCCGGACGCATTGGCTGCGTGACAAGCGCCTGCAGACGCGCTTGCCGCAGATCATGATAGGCGTCATTCGCCGAGGAGTCGGCTGATCGCAGATCATATCTCGGAGGAGCAACAAATGAGCAGAATCGTTTTGATAGCAATTTCCGTCCTGGTTCTGGGATGTGGCACGGCGCGAGCGCAATCCGGCACCCCTCAAGAGCAGAAGGCTTGCTCGCACGATGCGTCGCGGCTTTGCCGAAAGCAAATGGCGGATGGCGACAATGCCGTCCAGCAATGCCTCCAGCAAAACCGGGAACGACTTAGCCGCGCATGCCGGAAGGTTTTTCAAGACCACGGAATGTAATACGCTTGCGAGATATCGGAGGAACCGCGACCTGCGCTAATCATAATGCGCTGCACGGTAATCTTGAAAGATGGTCGATCCGGCGCGGCAGACTGCATCGCCGTGGCCGGGCTTTTGGATCACGCAACGGCTGATGGTCCGGGAAGTGCCGCCTCACTTCGAGCCGGGACCTCAAGGAATGTCTTGAGGATGTCGATAATTTCGGCAGGCTTGTCGTGTTGCAGCCAGTGCCCTGCGCCTTCGATTCTGACCAGTTCAGCCTGCCTGAAATGCTTGAGCACGCCGGCGGTCTCGGGATCCGGCAAGAAACTCTCGCTGCCGCTGACCAGCAGCGTCGGACACTGGATGCGCGACCACAGCGCGATGTGATCCTCCAGCGACAGCCGATAGGGCGCGCGGGCGCGGAGATACGGATCGAACTTCCAGCCATAGGTGCCGTCGGCATTCCGCTTCAGGCCGTGCAGGGCCAGATGGTCCGCCTGCTCGCGCGTCAGCCTCCGGTTACGGGACAGGATGCGCTCGGCGCCATCGGCCACCGACGGATATCGATGGGTTTTTCGTTGCGCTGTCTTGTCGAGGTCGGCGACCCAGTCGGCGATCCTGATATTCACAGGCTTCACCGTTCTTGCCGGAAAGTTGGTCACGCCGTCGAGCACGACCAGCCGCGATACCTTCTCCGGATAGGCCCCGGTATAGGTCAGGCCGACCATTCCGCCCATCGAATGGCCAACGATCGTGACTTTCTCAAACCCTTCGGACTTCACCAGGCATGTCAAATCGTAGACATGATCGGCCTGGCTGTAGCTGCTGCCGGTCGCCCAATCGGAATCGCCGTGCCCGCGAAGGTCCGGGGCGATGACATGAAACCTCGTCCTCAACGCCCGCGCCAGCTGATCCCAGCTGCGGGAATGATCGAGACTGCCGTGAATCAGAATCAGCGGCGGCGCCGACGGGTTACCCCAATCCGTAAAATGAAGCCGAAGTCCCTGGGATTGGTGGTAGCGCGCCTCTGGGGCGTCCGGTGCTGCGTCCATGGCGGTTAGGTAGAGGCATGCGCTTGCTGCGTCCAGCGCCGAGGCGGCGAGCCGACCTACTCCGTCGACGACGGTCTCCCATCCCGAAACGGGGATTGTGCACCGCAACAAAGACGATAAGGTGCTGGCTTCGCGTGAGGTCGCTAATTGTCTGATATTAATGCCAATGCCTGGGTTTCATCCGGGCATCGCCCGATGGGCTTTCCCGAATTCGTCATCGTCATCGCATCCATCATGGCGCTGAACCCGCTAGCGATGGACATGATGCTGCCGGCGCTGCCGAACATCGCTTCCGCCTTCCACATTGCCGTCGCCAACCGTCCGCAAATGGTGCTGTCGATCTTCCTGGTCGGCTTCGGCGTCGGCCAGTTCGTGATGGGGCCGTTGTCCGACCGCTTTGGCCGCCGCCCGGTCTTGCTCGGCGGCATGACCGTCTACTGCATCGCCAGTCTGCTCGCGATCGCCGCCCCCTCCTTCGAGACCTTGCTGCTGGCGCGCGCGCTGCAGGGCCTTGGCACATCGGCCACCCGCGTCATCGCCACCTCGATCGTCCGCGACTGCTACGCCGGCCGCCGCATGGCCAGCGTGATGTCGCTGGCGATGATGGTGTTCATCGCCGTGCCGGTGATCGCCCCGTCGTTCGGCCAGGCGGTGCTGCTGCTGACGCAGTGGCGCGGCATCTTCATCGTGCTGATGCTGTATGGCGTGGTGGCGCTGATCTGGAGCGCGCTGCGGATGCCGGAGACGCTGCCGGTTTCCCAGCGCAGGTCGCTGGCCATCGGCGAGGTGTTTGACGGCTTCCGCCAGACCGTGACCAACCGCCAGACGCTGGGCTATGCGCTGGCGGCCGGCGGCGTCGTGGGCTCGCTGTTCGCTTTCGTGTTCACATCGCAGCAGGTGTTCACCGACATCTACCAGCTCGGGCATTATTTTCCGCTGGCGTTCGCCGCCATCGCTGCCGGCACCGCCATCGCCGGCTTTATCAACTCCCGCCTGGTAGGCCGTCTCGGCATGCGCGTGATCTCGCACGGCGCATTGCTCGGCTTCGTGGCCATCGCCGCGACAATGCTGGTGGCGGCGAAAATGCAGATGCTTCCCCTGCCGCTGTTCATGGCGCTCTCGGCATTGATGATGTTCGCGTTCGGGCTGATGATCGCGAATTTTACCGCACTTGCGATGGAGCCGCAGGGTCATATCGCCGGCACCGCTTCGTCGCTGTATGGATCGATCACCACGCTGCTCGGCATCGGCATCGGCATGACCATCGGTCAGGATTATGACGGCACACTGCTGCCGTTCGCGACCGGCTTTTTCCTCTGCACGCTGGCCGCGCTTGGCGTCGTGCTGGTGGTGGAAAAGGGCCGGCTGTTCAAGCCGCACCAGGTGGCGGTGTAGGCGGGCCTCGCGAGGAAGCGACGTCAACCCCGGCGACCAATTCGATCGGCTTCATGGCGGGCGATGACGACTGAGACTGCGGCGCGTTCGCATTGAACGAATTGCCTCGGATTCAATTTCAAACAGCCGCCATCAACTCACGCCGTCATTGCCGGGCTCGACCCGGCAATTCATCTTCTTCGAAAAATGGTCTCGCGAAGATTGATGGATGCCCGGGTCAAGCTCGGGGCGGTCGGATATGGAATTTTCAATGAGTCGTCCCTGCGAACGCAGGGACCCATACGGCGCGGACTCTCGTTTCTGCACTGGAGCAGAGGCCTTTTTTCATTTTTGAGGCCAGGGGTGATGGGTCCCTGCGTTCGCAGGGACGACCCGTTGAGAGATTGTGCAAAGCC
>Ga0193727_1000209_pt1 | contig 20962 bp, 17 predicted proteins | sample H2c2metaG_FD_143051 | JGI IMG/M metagenome (GOLD analysis project Ga0193727, IMG submission 143051) | Soil microbial communities from a riparian zone of the East river system, Colorado, United States - H2c2 | ecosystem: Environmental > Terrestrial > Soil > Riparian zone | place: USA: East River...
GAGTTTCGCGCCGCACGCGAATCGCGCAAGACGCCGACGCCGAAGTGAGCGCTCGGGGCGCGCCTTTCCCGACTGCGTTGTGTCAGACCCCCTGCCGGCGTAACCTGCGCACGCGCCGCCGATCCCGAATCGGACAACCCACACGCGGTCGACCAGCGTCACCTTCCCGCTTCTGCGGGCCAGTCATCAGTGCAAGAGCACCCGAGGGAATGCAGCCATGGCAACCTATATCGCATTGCTCAAATTCACCGATAAGGGGATTCGCAGCGTCAAGGATTCGCCGAAGCGTTTTGCCTCGGCGACGAAGATCGCCAAATCGTTCGGCGTGACCATCAAGCAGGGGTTCTGGACGATGGGGCAGTTCGACCTCGTCCTCATCGCCGACGGTGCCGAAGACGCGATCGCCTCATGGATGTTCAAGGTCGGTTCGCTCGGCAACGTCACGTCGAACACGCTGCGCGCGTTCTCAGCGGACGAGATGAAAAAGATCGTCGCGAAGATTTCGTAAGCAGCTGCGATCAGCGAACGTCCCGCCGTCTTTCGCTGCCGGCGGGGCGATTGTGTTCGACCTGCCCATTGCGTCTGTCCGACATCGCGCGTGCCGTGTCGAGCGTGGCGGCTTGAGCAGGCGGCGATCGAATCCCGGCGGAGTCATTCGTTCGCGATCGTCGGTCTGCAGCTCCACGGTCGCAAGAGTAAAGGTATCTGCTCGTGGCCCGGATTGTCGCAGCCCGGATTGCCGACGACTGAAGACCTCGGGTCCACTCTGGACCGTGTGCGAGGCGATGTCGCACAATGCGTTTGTCCGACTGACCGGTAAGCGAAATCGCCGTGCCCATCCTCGTTCTCGTTTCGATTGCGTTGCAGATTGCCTGCGCCGTGCACGTCGTGCGCAGCGGCCGCCCGCTGTACTGGGTCTGGATCCTGTTCATCGGCTCGTATCTGGCCGTGATCGTCTACCTGCTGGTCGCAGTGATCCCTGACCTGCGCAACGATCCGCGCAGCCGCCAGGCGGCAACGCGTGTGCTGCATACGATCGATCCGGAGCGGCGCCGGCGCACGATCCAGCAGCGACTCGAGGTGGCCGATACGGTCGACAATCGGCGCGCGCTGGCAGAAGAGAGCATGCGCCTGGGCGACTATGCCAACGCCGCCGAGCTGTATCGCTCGGTGCTCAAGGGCATGTATGCGACCGATGCCGGTTTCCTGGTCGGCCTGGCGCAAGCGCTGGCCAACAGCAATGATTTCGAAGGTGCACGCACGACGCTCGACACACTGTTTTCGAGCAATCCGCAGTTTCGTTCGGCGGACGCCGAGCTACTGCGCGCTCGCGTGCTCGAATCGCAGGGCGACCAGGAAGCGGCGCTCGAACATTACCGCACACTGGCCACCAGTTATCCCGGCGAGGAAGCGCGTTACCGTTACGGCACCTTGTTGAAGCAGCGTGGAAGTTTCAGCGAAGCACGCACGGTGTTCCGCGACATGCTCACGCGCTCGAAGAACGCGCCGCGCTACTACAAGAAAAAAGAAAAGGAGTGGATCGACTCGGCGCAGCGCGAGCTGGCGAGCCTCGGTCCGGGCTGACCTAGAAGTCTTCCCTTCCCCCGCTTGCGGGGAAACATCGGCAGGATTGCCGATGTTTGCAGCAAATGCTGCCCGAAGGGCGAGCCACATGGATGTGGCGAGTACAAGGTGCCGAAGGCGGATGGGGGCGGATCGGAGCCGCCGCACTATAGTTGGTTATTGCAGCCATTCCGTCAGCGTGGCCATCGACGGAATCGCAGGTTGGAATCGCGATGGCGCATCGCCTTCGAGCTGCCCCCTTCCGGCTGCCGCCACCTTCCCCCGCACGCGGGGGAAGGGACACGATTTTTCCGCCGGCGCAACACTGATGCAGGACCTCTTCCTGCGGAAGGATTTCTTGCCGGCAACGTAACACACGAGTTCCGACTCGTTCGGCGAATCAGAGCCGGCTATGCTCCAGCGGCCGCTGGCGATGCATCAGCGCCCACTCGACGTGCTCGGCCAACGACGCCTCGCCGAGCAGGCGCAGGATTTCGCGCTGCTCGCCGGCGTCGGTCGTGCGATCGAGCGCGGCGCGCGCCTGCGTGAACAACCGATGCATGAAGCGGTACTGCTTGATCAGTTCCTTGTCCGCCTTCTTGTAGGCGTACGCTTCGCGCACGGCGGCGACGATCGAGAATACCGCCATCACGACGACGAGCCAGTTCTTCGCATCCGGCGACAAGCGGCTTGCCGACGCCGCGAGCACGACGCTGATGCCGATGCCGACACACAGGCTGGCAATGCCGATCGACTCGGTGAAGCGGTGCGTGCGCGCACGTTGCGTGCCCTTGCGCCCGTAATAGTCGAGCTGGCCGCCGACGCCGACTTCGCCGACCCATTCGCGCACGACCTTGGGCAGGTCCTCTGGTTCGGCCGTCGACGTGTCGAGCGCGCTTTCGAGCGCCGCGCCACGCATGACGTTGCGGATCCAGCCGAGTTCGACGTCCTGCTTCTGCAGGAAGTTGTCGCGCGCGAACTCGGCATCGCCGGTGATCGACAGGCCGGCGCGGCGCCAGTACGACTGCACGCGCAGCCCTTCGGCGAGCGCGCGATAGTCCAGGTACTTGCGATGCCACGAACGCCGGTTCGCGATAATCACGACCAGACCGCCGACCGCGAACAGCAGCAGGAACACCGACAGCATGTAGTCCTGCTCGGGCAGGTTGTCGTAGACCGTGAACGCGATGCCCATCAGTGCCGCCAGCGTGTACAGCGTGCGCATCGCCAGCAACACGCGCTTCTGGAAATGGATCGCGAGCCAGTCGGCGGCGTGGAACAGCGCGCCGAACGCGGACGCGAGCGGCGGCTGCAGGCGTTCGGCGCCGGCGATGTCCTGTGCGTAGGTCGCGCAATCGGCGTTGAATTCGCTGGTATGCATGAACATCGCGTGGAAGTCGAGCGGCATCGGTTCGTCGCCCGGCAGCACATCGTCGCCGTCGCGCCAGAACGATTGCAGCGGCTCCAGCGGCGGTGCCGGCGCACCGTCCGGTTCGTCGCGTGAGCAGACGATGTGATAGACGAGCCGCTCGCTGTCGCTGCCGAGCAGCGCGCTGCGCGCCGCGCCACGCCGGCGTTCGTCCTCCGCCGGCCGCACGCCGGTCAGGTGATAGCGCACGACCTGTGCCGTGCCACCCAAACGTTCCGACAGCTTGCCGTCCCAGATCGCAAGAAGAATGTGGCAGTGCTGGGAAATGTATACACCGGCCTGCGCGTAGTGCAGGTCGCGCTCGCGCCCGGCCGGCACGTCGACGCGCCGCCCGCGCACGTTGCCGGCGACAACCGGCACATCGATGATCTCGGCCGCGTCGCACAACGCCTGATATCGGGCGCGCGCCGCGGCATCGTCGAAATCGCGCTCATAGTCCGAACGCGCCATCGGCAGCGGCGCGATCAGCCGTGCACCGATCGCGAGCGCTTCCTCGGCCACCCACTGGTCGCCGCCCTCGGCCAGCGACGACAGCACGACCAGCGGCAGGCGCGGATAGTCGCGCTGCAGCCGCGCAAAAAAATCCCGCACGCGCTGCCGGATTGCTTCGGCTTCGCGTGCGGGGATGTTGCGGTGGCTGGTGACGCCGATGACCAGCGGCACTGCGCTTCGGTGTTCGATGGTCTGCGCCGGATTCGGCATGGTTGGCGGAATCGTATGACGAATAGGATGCATCCTACGCGATCAAACGGCGCTCCGCGCCGCTCAAAGGAGTGGGCGCCCGGAGGGCGCCCGCTCCAGCTTGCTCAACTAGTTATTCATTCTTGATCGAAGGATTGGTGGTCGTAGCCGGCGTCACGCAATAGCTCGTGAAGCCCGTTGCGCACAGCACAGCCGCCGTCAAGCTATCCGACGTCGATTCGTTCTTGATCGACGGATTGGTAGTAGTTGCGCCCGCAACGCTCGAACCAGCCGCGAGCACGACGCCAAACATCAAATTCAAAGCAAACCGCTTCACGGTGAATCTCATTTTTTAGTTTGCGGCAATTGCCGCGAATGAATAACGATTGTTTGCAACATCATTCCATTTGTCCGCTTTGTCGCATCACCTCCTTGTCGTTGTTGACGACGAATTCAGTTGTTGACGATCGTCGGATCGCGGGTGACCGCTCGCGGGTTGAGCGTCGCAACCGTTGTATACTGCTGACCGTTAATCGTAGCCCACAGCTGGTATGTCCACGTTCCCGCCGAGCTGGCACTGGTATTGTTGTCAGTCATGGTCATATTGCCATGCGCATCGGGTACCGGCGTGCCGAATGTGCCATATTGAGGCTGATTGCCTTTCCAGGCGAAACCGGGGTTCGCTGCACTCATCGCATTGAAGGTTCCACCCTGCGCATTGCCGATCAACTTCCAGGTGATCGTCTGGGTTTGTGAGTTTTGCGGCACGTGGTTTGCGTTGCCGCTCTGGTCGACGTCGAGGTAGCCTTCGTCGGTTCCGGAGTCCTTGATTTTTACGTTCAGCTTGATGGGCATGGTCTGCTCCTGTGATGATCATGAAAAGTCAAATTGCCATTACTGATGCGTTGCACTTGCTGCCTCAAACAACCGCTTGCCAATCTACCCAACCGCCCGATTGTGATCTTCAAGCTTCGCTCAGTCGGGTGGGGCTGAAATGACTATATGAGCCAATCCGTCAGTTTTGCGTCGCACCTCTGTTCCTGTCTTCCAAAGCCACAGAACGCAAGCGCTGCTGGAATAGCGCGTCTGGCGGATACTCAATCTGCGCACGTCGCAGTTCGTCGACCAGGGCAGGGTCGCGATAGCCGCTGCCACGCAACCGGTCGATCACGTTCTGCGCTTCTTCCTCGCTGTGCAGCGAAATCAGAGCGCTGACTTCGAGTGCGAGCAGGCGTGGATCACCGGCTCCACTTTTCACGGCGCCGATCGCTTGCACGCAACTTTCGCGCAACGGTTTCGCATCCGGTTCAGCACTCACTGCCGCGAGCAGCAGCCGCGCGTCGACTGTCGCGAGCAGCCTCGAACGATCGTCCGGATTCTTGTCCAGCAACGGATTCAGCACGTCCAACGCACTGCGCGCCCGCTCACGGGCCTCGTCGTGCCTGCCGTTCGCCAGCGCCTGCGCCGCTTGCTCCGTTTGCACTTCGGCAAACTCGCGCTGCCATGACGCATTTGCCGGATCCTGTTTGGTCAGCACACCAAATGTCTCGAGCGACTGGCTCGTCAGCGTCGCTGCCTCAGTGAGATTTCCTGTCAGGCGCAGCAGGCGGCTCAACTGCATCTGGTACAGCGCCGAGTTCTCCTGAAGCGACGTGCTCGATGAGTCCTGCTGCTTCAACTGATTCGCGATCTCGATTGCTTCGCGGAGATAACGAATGGCAGCATCGGTTTCTCCGACGAGCGCCAGCGTCCTGCCGAGTATTGCGCGCACCCTGAACATGTTCTCGCGCTGGTCGTTGTTGCGCGGGTCGTGTGCGCTCAGTTCCGTTTCGATCCGATCGTCGGCGGCATACTCGGCTATCGACGTCAAAAGGTCGCCGCGCATCAAGGCGACCTTGCCGAGATTGTTGTGCGCAACGCCAAGCCGTACCGTCCACTGGACATTCTCGGGTTTCGCGGCTACCAGTTTCTCGGCCAGAACCAAAGCGTCCTTGTACATCGCAAAGGCCTCATCTAGCTTGCCACGCGACTCCAGGATGTGGCCGAGGTTGATTTCCACGCTCTGCATCTGGAAGAGGAACTCCGGATCGCCAGACCCCGTTTTTTCGACCTGCGCGAGGATGGAACGTGCAGACCGAAAATCGCGTCCGGCCGCATCCAGATCGCCCTGAAGCCAATGCACCTTGCCAATAAACGCTACGGCCTCGGCATGGGCGAGTTGCAGATGGACGTCCTGCGGTGTGGCGCTGGCGCGCACTGATATCAAGTTTAGCGATGCTTCATATGATTCCAACGCGGCGGGCAAATGTCCCTGGTCGAGACGCACACTGCCAATCTTCTGCAGCGCCTTCGCGCGCTGAACCAGTGACTCATCCGTGACGTCGGAACTCGGCAGCGAAGCAAAGTACGCCATCGCCTTGTCGTCGACGCCTTCGATGATGTCGAGGCGATTCACGTCCATAAGCTTGTCGTTGAGATCGCCGAGCATGAAGCCGACAAGGTCTTCGGCCTGCTTCTGCCGTCGCTCCGCATCGTTGCGCGCGATGACCGCGGTGATCGCCAACGTCGTCGTGATCGCCATGATGACCAGCGCCGCGGTGGTGACAATCGCCATGCGCCGGTTGCGCCGCTGCAGCTCGCGCTGCTTGAGCGTGTCGAAGCCGACGTCGAGCATGCCGGCGATCAGCTTGAGTTTCGCGTTGGCCTTGCCGTCCTTGCCCTCGCGCGCATCGGCGGCGATCGGCTCGGTGCGCGCCGAGGTCGGTTGTCCGTCGGTGCCAATCTGGAAACGCAGCGCCGGCGCGAAGCATTCCTCGGCTTCGCGTCCGGGAAGATCGCTCGCGTTGGGCTCGCCACCGACGATCAGGCAGAAAATGCGCTCGGCGTGGCCGAGGCGCTTGAACGCGAGCACTTCTTCGTTGACCCAGCGTGATTTCGCCGAGGCCGGCGAACAGATCACGATCAGGTTTTTCGATTGCGCGAGCGCGGCGTTGACGGTGCGCCCAAGATCGGTCGCGCTGGCCAGTTCCTCGCGGTCGCGGAAGATCGGCAGCAGCCGCGGCGGAATGATGCCGGCCGCGGTGGTCTGGCCGACGAGGCGTTTCGGCACGCGCCACGTTTCGAGCGTCTTGTGCAGCCACTGCGCCCAGATTTCGTCCTGGTGGCTGTAGCTGATGAAGGCGAAATAGCGCGGGCCTTCGGCGGGCGAGTTCATCGCGCGCCTTTGCTGGTTGCTGCGCTATCGTCCTCGAACGGACCTGCGCACGTCATCGAAACCCCCTGACGGTCTTGAGACATCGGCCGGCTGGCGAGTATCGGTCAAAACGAAACGCAAGTCACGAATGTGAAGGAGGCGCTGTCGCGCCGCAACAATTGCGCCGCTAGTGGCACAACGAGATCGCGAGCGGCGTGATGTGCATTGATGCGGCCACTAATCGCCTCGAAAAATCTGCGCGCGGTTTGCACTGTCAGTCACGACGTGGGGCGGGACTGGCGCGGCGCATCCCGCCTTCTGTAAGTTTTCGGCGAAGCCACTCGTGACGTAACACCATCCCCACCCAACCCTCCCCTTGAAGGGGAGGGCTATCAGCGTGCCCGGCGTCTCGAACCGAGGGCAAGAACGCGAGCGTTGGAATCAACGCGCGGTTGCGCTGTCGTAGAACTTCGCCAGATCCGCCTTGAACTGCTTTGCCGCTTCGAGATTCAAGTAGACCATGTGGCCGGACGGATAGTAGGCGAAGGTCAGGTTGCTGCGCAGCTTCGGATCGATGTCCATGTGCGAAAGGTCGTACTCGGTCGCGAAGAACGGCGTCGCGAGATCGAACCAGCCGTTGGCCGACATGACCTTCAGATGCGGATTCGTGCGCATCGCTTCGCTGAGGTCCGGCACGGTGATCGGCAGCGGCACCGGGCGCATCTGGCCGCGCAGCGCGTGCTTCCAGTCCCAGTCGCGGTTCGCGCCGTTCGCCGACGTCAAGTACGGCACGTCGCTCAAGTAGTTCAGTTCGCGCACGATGTAGTCGTTGAATGCCGCGGTGAAGGCACCGCGGATCGCCGTATCGGCCGGATCGGTTTCCGGCTGCTCGCCGGCCGCATCCATGTCGATGCCTTCGAAGCGGCCGTCGTAGCGGCCGAGCGTGCGTCGTTCGTCGCGCAGCAGTTCCTTGCGGAAGCGCGGCTGGCTGACGCGCAGATTGGCCTCCTTCAGATACGCCGCGCTCAAGCCGGTGTATTTCGCCATGCGCTCGGCGATCGCGTCGCGCTCGGCGGCGGTCAGGTCCTGACCCTTGTTCAGTGCAACCGCGTAGTCGCCGCGCGCGAAATTGCGCACTTCGGTCAGGTACGGTTCGAGCGTCGCCGGCCGGTTCGCGGTCTTGTTGTGGTACCAAGCGATCGCCGCATACGACGGCAGCAGGTTGACGTAATCGTTGTCGAGCCCCGGCATACGCGAGGCATAGTTCAGGATCGACGACAGCAGCACGACGCCATTCAACGCGATGCCGTGTTCTTCCAGATATTTCGACAGGCCCGCCGAGCGCGGCGTGCCGTACGATTCGCCGAACAGGAACTTCGGCGAGTTCCAGCGCTTGTTGACCGTGATGTAGCGCGCGATGAAGCGGCCGAACGCATCGATATCCTGGTCGGTGCCCCAAAAGCGCTTGTTCGGATTCTCGACGGTTTCCTTGTCCGGTTTGCCGTCCTTGTCTTCCTTCACCAGGCCTTTGGAATAGCCGGTGCCGATCGCGTCGACGAAGACGAGGTCGGACTTGTCGAGCAGGCTGTCCGGATTCGCCTCGACGCGATACGGCGCCGGCGCGGTCGGATCGGGACTCGACGTGACGATGCGCACCGGACCGTACGAGCCCATGTGCAGCCAGATGCTGGCCGAACCCGGGCCGCCGTTGTACAGAAATGTCACCGGCCGCCTGCTTGCGTCGCGCTCGCCATCGGCGGTGTAGGCCACGTAAAACACGCTCGCGTCCGGCTTGCCCTTGTCGTCGCGGATCAGCAGCGTGCCGGCCGTCGCCTTGTACGCGATCGCGCGACCGCCGAGCTGCAGACTGTGCGGCGTCACGACAGCTTTCTCCGCCTCGGCCTTGGTACGTTCCTGTGGTGCGGCTTTCGTCGACTCGGATTTCTCGTCGCGTTTGTCGGCGTCGTCGTGCTCTGCGGCGAGCAGGCTCGCGGTCGGAAGCGACAGGCTCAGCAGCAGCGCGGCAAATACGGCGGAACATTTCATGCGGCAATTCCCCTGGCGAATCGTTTGAGCCGAAGGACGCTTCGACCTCCAAACAATGACGCGCGAGTATCGCGCGGCCCACGCTGCGATGCACCGTGTCGAAAGCAACGGATTCCACAACTGAGCGTTAAATATTGTAAGGCCGTAGCTCACCCCATGCGTAATCGACGCAAGTCGTCCGTAGTCCGCAAGGGAAACGCGTAGCGGATCGCGCGGGCGCCGAACCGGCTACGCCAAAGGCGCAAACGTTCGCTGCGCGACCGAACCGGTCGGCACTACGCCTTCCCAGGCGGTCGCCACACCACACCGACGGCTAGAGCGCGTAGCATCGGCAGGCGAGACATTCCGCTTGCCGGCCGCACCTTCCTGCAAGGGATTGCCGATCGACGCGGGAGGCGCTATGAGCGATACGCAACAGGCCCAGACGGCCACGGCTGCTGCGGACGCCGCAGCGGCAACAAAAGCGGCGTGGGAGACGCACCGGAAGGCAGAGCGCGAGGCGATCGCGAAGCGTCGCCAGGCGGCATTCGCCGCGACGCCGGAGGCGCTCGAGGTACCGCATGCCGGACTGGCGCTGTCCGGCGGTGGCGTGCGCAGCGCGACATTCTGTCTCGGCCTGATCCGCGGACTCGCGCAAAACGGCATCCTGCGCCGTTTCGACTACGTGTCGACCGTGTCGGGCGGCGGCTTCATCGGCGCCGCACTCGGCCGCCTGGTCGGCTCGATCGGCATCGACAAGGCCGAACAACAGCTGGCAGCGAGCGATTCGCTGGTGGTCGCGTGGTTGCGGCGCAACGGTCGCTACCTGACACCATCCGGCGCGCGCGACCTCGGCATGGCGGCTGCCACGCTGCTGCGTGATGGCGCGTCGACCCACTTCGAACTGGGTGTACTGGCGATGCTGGTAGGCCTGATCGCGATCGCGCCGCACGTGATCCAGACCGCGCTGCCGCTGTTCGACGCCAATGCCTGGCAGGACTGGTGGACCTGCTGGTGGCCGATCGCGCTGTCTGCCTGGCTGTTGTTCGCGCCCGGCACGTTCGTGGCGTTCTGGCCGCTGCGCGAAGCAGGCAGCGAGCTCGGCAAGAAGGTTTCCGCTTGCGCGCCGCGTGCGGAGATCGCGTTGCTTTTCGCCATCACGATGGCCGGCCTGATCATCATGCTGATGTCGTCGCCACCCGCTGTGGACAGCGCGCCGTCGACGGCACTGATCGGCGCGCCATCGGCGCACACGCTGGGCGTGCTGATATTTGCCGGAATCCTCGGGCGCCTGCTCGGTTTGTCGTATCGGCTGGCGCGCCAGGCCGACGCGGATTCCTACAACACGTTTGCCGAACACCGCAACCGCTTGACGCGCTCGCTGCGGCGCGTGAACCTGGTGACCGCGGCGCTGTTCCTGCTCGGCTTGCTCGATGTCCTGACCTGGCAATGCAGCCAGGCACTGACGAACGTCAGTTCCTCGTGGATCGTCGGCGGCGTAGGCCTCGGCGGCGTGGTCGCCGTTCTGCTACGCAGCCTTTCCGACCCGCTGCAGAAGCTCAATGCATCGGCCGACCGCACGTCGACGCACTGGTTGCCGATGTTCATCAACGTGGCCGGTATCGCGATCGGCCTTATTGTGCTGGCCGCGTGGGTCGTGTTGCTGCAATGGCTGGTGTTCTCGCAGGCTCCGCTGGCGGCATTGACCTTTCTGCCGCCCTGGGTGCGCGCCAGCGCCATCCTCACCGGCGTCGCCATCTGGTACGCCGCAACGCTGCGCCATCGCGAAACCGTCAACGCGTCGTCGCTGCACAGTTTCTATCGTGCACGCCTGACGCGCGCCTACGTCTCGGTCGGCAATGTCGAACGCTTCCACGACATCTGCGCGCGCAGCGGATCCACTGCCGCGCTCGATACCATCGCAAGTGTCGCCAGCGTCGTGCCGAACGACGACGTGATGCTCGATGCGTATCGGCCCGAGGACCGCGGCGGACCGCTGCACCTGATCTGTGCGTGTTTGAACCAAACCGTTGACGATCATGGCGAGCTGTACAACGCCGACCGCAAGGGCTCGGCACTCGTCGCCAGCGCGCGCGGATTCGAAATCGGCGAGCAGGTCGTGTCGACGGCCGATGCAGCGATCCAACCCGGTACGCTCGGACGCTGGATCGCGACGTCCGGCGCGGCTGCCGCGCCGGGCGCCGGGTCGTTCACGACGCCGGGCTGGGCGATGCTGCTGTTCCTGGCCGGTGCGCGCCTGGGCTACTGGCTCGACGCCGACGGCATGCGCCGCGACGGCGTGACCGTCGTGCAGGACAGCGCGCTGTCGCGCTGGCTGAAGAATCTGTCCAACTGGCTGCGCGAGACCAAACCCGGCCTGCTCAGCTGCGAGGCCTTGGCCTCGTTCGGCGGTCCGACGCGGCGCTGGTGGTATCTGTCCGACGGCGGCCACTTCGAGAACACCGGGGTTTACGCCCTGTTGCGGCGCGAGCTCGAATTCATCGTGCTCGCCGACTGCGGAGCAGATCCAGACTTCGAGTTCGCCGACCTGGAAAACCTTGTGCGCCAGGCGCGCATCGACTTCGACGCCGAGATCGAGATGTATACGCGCGATGAAGCTGCGGGCCTGGTCTGCCCGACCGACGCCGAAGTCAGCATCCTGTCGCCGCAGGACATGGCGGACAACGCATCGGTGCGCGGCGTGCTGATGGCGCGCATCTGCTATCACCGCTCGGACCCCGCGCGCCGCAAATTCGGCACGCTGCTGATCGTCAAGCCGAACCTGCACCAGGCGCTCGACAACGACCTGCTCGCCTACGCGCGGCGCAATCCGACGTTTCCGCAGCAGTCGACTGCCGACCAGTTCTTCGACGAGGCGCAGTGGGAAAGTTACCACCGCCTCGGCGAGGATTTCGGCCGCAGCCTCACGCCGACCTGGCTCAGACAACTGCCCGGCTTCGAACAGACCGCAGCATGCCCGACATTGGTCACGCCGTTGCGTGCGAACCGCGACAGCGAGGCCGACAAGGCGCCTGCTGACAGGAAACCGTTCTGGCGGCGCTCGGCCGGTACGGCAGCCTTGAGCACGACTCTTGGCATCGGCGCGATCGGCACGCTGCTCGTGCCGACCTGGAATTTCATCGACGGCCTGAACAAAGAACGCAGCGACAACGAAGCCCAGATCGTGGCGCGCAAGGATGCAGCGAACAGCCGGCTCGCCGAGATCGAATTGTGCGTGCGCGATACGATTGCATCCACGCCACCGGCGGAAGCTGCAAAACTGCAGGACTGCGGCAAGCAGGGCAGCAGCACGGTTGCGCAGAAGCTCAACGAGATCTACCAGACGACGACCGATTTCCCGCAGGATGCCCAATTGCGTTTCTCGGCCGCACTGATCGGCGAAGTGCAGGCGACGTGCAACGTCGATGCCGGAATCTGTTCCGACAATCCCGCCTTCAGCCTGTGCAACGCGGTGTGTCGCAACAATCTTGCCGAGCAGCCGACCGACCGCTACTGGAGTTTTGCGCCGGCCGAGGATCGCGCCTGGCAGCAGAACCCGCTGTTCGAGCGGCTGGCCGAATTCCTGCCTTCATTGACCGGTGGCGCGAAGGCGCAGACGACATCGCTCAATTCGACGGCTTCGACCGCTTCGGGCGCGAGTGCAATTCCCGCGCCTGCCGAGGCGCCGCCTGCGGCTCTGCCGCCGCCAATCACGACCGACGTCGCGCCGCCCGCATCGACAGCTGCGCCGTCGACCGCGCCGCCGCCACAGGAATCCGCCTCGCCACCGGCGCCTGTCGTACCTCCGACACAGCCGACGGCAGCTCCCGTCGCGACAGCGCCCGGCGTCGGCATCGACGTGTGCAAGTCCGACGGACCGATCACGATCTACGTGCAGATTTACGACGAGGTCATGCGTGCGCGAGTCGAGGAAATCCGCAGTGGCTTCGGCCATGTCGACGCGGTGCGCTTCGCCGGCATCGAGAACGTCGCCGCTACCAGCGCGGCACGCGGCGCGACGCAGCCGGCGCGCTGGCATGAGCCGACGCTGCTCGTGCATCGCTCGACCGACACGCAGTGCGCGAACGCGGTGGCGCAGGACCTCAAGGCGCCGCTGCTCAAGCTGTATGCGCCGGACGCAAATATTCGCGTGCGTAGCCTGCCACCATCGTTCCAGAGCACGCGTCACGTGCTCGAACTGTGGCTGCCGCCGGTCGAAAAGGCTGCTGCCAAGTAGGTCGCGGGCAGGCCTGCGCTGGCGCTGCGGCGCGAGGTTTGTCAGATCTTGTAGCCGCGATGGATCGCGACGATGCCGGCCGACAGGTTGCGTACGTCGACCTGGGCGAAGCCGGCTTCGAGCATCATCGCCTTCAGCGATTCCTGATCGGGATGCTTGCGGATCGACTCGGCCAGGTACTGGTAGCTCTCGGCATCATCGGCGATGAAAGCGCCGAGACGCGGCAGCACATGGAACGAGTGGAACTCGTAGAGCGGCTTGAGCCACTGCGATCGAACCGCCGAGAATTCGAGGATCAGCGCGCGGCCGCCGGGCTTGAGTACGCGATGCATCTCGCGCAGCGCGCGCGCCTTGTCGGTGACGTTGCGCAGGCCGAACGCGATCGTCACGGCGTCGAAACTGCAGTCGCCAAACGGCAGCGCCTCGGCATTCAGTTGCGCGTACTCGAGGTTGCGCACGAGACCGCGGTCGAGCAGACGATCGCGCCCGGTGCGCAGCATCGCGGCATTGATGTCGCCGATGACGACGTTGCCGCTGTCGCCGACCTGCGGCAGCAGCAGCGCCGCGATGTCGCCGGTCCCGCCGGCCAGGTCGAGCACGCTGTCGCCGCTGCGCACACCACTGGTCGCGGCGAACCAGCGTTTCCACAGCCGGTGCACGCCGAACGACATCAGGTCGTTCATCAGGTCGTACTTTGATGCGACCGAGGTGAACACGCGGCCGACGAGTTTTTCCTTGTCAGCGAGCGGCACATCGCGGTAACCGAAGTGGGTTTTGCCGGCGTCGCTGTCGTGCGGGTCGTTCATCGTGGCATCGCCGCTCAGGCGAAAAAGGCGTAGCAAAGCGCGGCCGCGCCGATCAGGCCGAGCAGGATCGAGGCGATCCAGACCGGCTTCCTGCGCGTCAACGCGGCAACCGCGCCGAGTGCGATCGATACCTGCAGCAGCGCCACCGATTGCGCGAAGAAGTGGTGGTGATGCATCAGGTGATCGGCTTCGGCGCCCTTCTCGTCGCGCTGTTTCTCGAACTCCTCGGCTTTTTCCTTGCTCTTGCGCTGGTCTTCGAGGTAGCGCTCCTGGTTCTTCGACAGCTCCTCCGGTGCCGGCTTGTCGAGCACGGCCCAGGCGTTCTTCTCGGCTTCGGAGATGGTCGCCTTGAGGCCCTTGGCCTGGTAGTAGGCCCACTGGTCCGAGGCTTCGGCCTGCAGGCGTGTCGTCTCGGTCTTGAGGATCAGCGCCTCGTTCGCGGTGCCGCCGGCCTGCAACGCCGCGACGGCGGCCAGCGCGGCCAGGATCGCGGTCGTCAGCGCGATCGTGCGCAGCAGCGTGCCGCCATCCTTGTCGATTTCCTCGTCGATCGCTTCGCGCAGCTTGTCGGTGTCGATCTCGGGTGTTTCGGGCATGGCATGCGCCTGCTGGGGACCTTGGGTATTATCGCCCAAGCGGCCGGCCGGCGCGCTGCGTGCCGGGGGAGGGCTTTTCCGATGCTGTTCTGGATCGCGGGCTGTGCACTGGTTGCACTGCTGCTATACGTCGCCATCACCTTCAACGAGCTGATTGCCGAACGCAACCAGGTGCGCGCTGCCTGGAGCGACATCGACGTGCAGCTGCAGCGCCGCCACGACCTGATCCCGCAGCTGGCGGCAACGGTCAAGGGCTACGCCGACCACGAACGCACCGTGCTCAGTGCGGTCACCGAATTGCGCAGCAGGGCCCAGGCCGAGAGCTCGATCGCGCAGCGCGGAAGGATCGAGAGCGACCTGGCCGGCCAGGTGACCCAGTTGCTCGCGCTGCAGGAGCGCTATCCGGAACTCAAGGCCAGCGAAAACTTCCTGCAACTGCAGCGCGACCTCGTCGCGGTCGAGGATCACCTGCAATACGCGCGGCGTTTCTACAACGGCGCCGTGCGCGACTACAACACGCACATCGAGCACTTTCCGGAACTGCTGCTGGCCGGTCCGTTCGGTTTTCGCGCATCCGAATTCTTCCAGGCCGAAGACACCGGAGCGGTGAAGGCATGAGCTCCTTCTTGCTTCGCGCGCTTATCGCCTGCGCCGCGATCGGCATGACCCTGCCGGCACTCGCGATCGAGCGCATCGTGGATTTCCACAGCGACATCGTCGTCGACGCCGATGCGAGCATGCGCGTCAGCGAGACGATCCGCGTCAACGCCGAGGGCGAGCGCATCCGCCACGGCATCTACCGCGATTTTCCGACCGACTATCGCGATCGCGGCGGCAACCGTGTTCACGTCGATTTCCGCGTGCTGGCACTGACCCGTGACGGCGTGCGGGAACCGTTCCATACCGAGGCGCAGGCCAACGGCGTGCGCGTGTATTTCGGCAGCAAAAACACCACCCTCACCTCCGGCCAGTACACCTACGAACTGCAATACGCCGCCACGCGCGAGATCGGCTTCTTCGCCGATCACGACGAGTTGTACTGGAACGTGACCGGTAACGGCTGGGATTTCGCGATCGACGCTGCGAGCGCCACGGTCACCTTGCCGGACTCGATCGAAGCGGTGTCGCTGCACGTCGAGGGCTATACCGGCGTGCAGGGTGCCCAGGGCAAGGATTATCGCACCGCGGTCGACGCGCCGTCGCATGCGACGTTCCGCGCGACGCGCCGGCTGGCGCCAAGCGAAGGCCTCACCCTGGTCGTGACGTTTCCGAAGGGCGTGGTGACTGCGCCGAGCGGCGGCGACACCGCGCGCTGGTTCCTCAGCGACAACGCCGGCGTGCTGATCGGCGGCATCGGCCTGGTGCTGGCCTGGATCTACTATCTGGGCCAGTGGCTGCGCGTCGGCCGCGACCCGCGGCCCGGCGTGATCATTGCGCAATACGAGGCGCCGGCCGGATTTTCGCCGGGCAGCCTGCGCCATATCGAGCGCATGAAGTACGACAACCGCTGCTTCGCCGCGGACGTGGTCGACCTGGCCGTGCGCGGCGCACTGCGCATCCACCAGGACAAGTCCGCGTTCACGCTGCAGCGCACCGGCAACGCAGCGGCCGACTTGCCGGCGCCGGAAGCGCGGCTGCTCGCCGACGCGCTCGGCGAGCGCAAAGAACTGACGCTGCAGCAATCGCAGCACGCCGTCATCGGCGCTGCGCTGGCGGCGCACAAAGCCTTGCTGAAGGACCAGAACAGCGGCCGTTACTTCCACACCAACAGCGCGCTGCTGATTCCCGGTACCTTGCTGTGCGCGCTGGCACTCGTGGCCGGCGTGTTCGCGCACGGCGCCAACGCCATGGCCGCCGGCAGCGGCTTCCTGCTGGTGTGGCTCTCGGGCTGGACCTTCGGCGTCGCAGCCCTGATTGCCGGCGTAGTGCGTGCCTGGCGCGGCGGGCACGGCATCGGCAGCCGTGCCGGCGCCGTCGCGATCACGCTGTTCGCAATACCGTTCGTGATCGGCGAGGTGATCGGCATCGGCGCGTTCTTCGCGATTTCCGGCATCGGCTTCGGACTGGTGGTCGTGGCGCTGGTCGCGACCAATGTCGCGTTCTACCAGTGGCTCAAGGCACCGACAGTGGAAGGGCGCAAGGTGCTCGACCGCATCGCCGGACTGCGTCTGTATCTGGGCGTGGCCGAGCGCGACGAGTTGGCACGCCAGCAGGCGCCCCCGCTGACGGCCGACGAGTTTCAGAAATTCCTTCCGTACGCACTCGCGCTCGATGTCGAGCAGACCTGGGCCGATCGCTTTGCTGCGGCGGTCGGGCCGGCAGCCGCCGCGGCGGCGATCGGCGCGATGAGCTGGTATTACGGCAACGCGGGCGGCGTCAGCAGCCTCTCGGGCATTACCAGCGCACTGGGCTCGTCGTTGAGCGGAGCGATCTCGTCGTCCTCGAGCGCACCGGGCTCATCGTCCGGCAGCGGCGGCGGCGGCTCGTCGGGCGGTGGTGGCGGTGGTGGCGGTGGCGGCGGCTGGTAGCGCGATCAGCCGCGCGACAGACCCGCCGCGTCGAGCGCTTTGAGGTAGGTTTCCCAGCTGGCATCGTGGTTCATGCCGAGATCGTGCAGCACCTTCCACGAGAAGATGCCGGTTTCGTGTCCGTCATCGAACTTCAACAGCACGCCGTAGTGACCGACCGGCACGATTTCCGCGATGTTGACGTTGCGCTTGCCGTGCTGCAGAACGCGCTGGCTCGGCCCATGGCCCTGCACCTCGGCGCTCGGTGAATTCACGCGCAGGTATTCGCACGGCAGCTTGAAGGTCTGGCCGCTGTCGAATTCGACTTCGAGGAGATGCGAGGCGCGATGCAGCGTGATGCCGGTCGGCCGCGGCGCGCCCCTCATGCGAGCGGCAGTATGTCGGGCGACTGCGGCACCGGCGGTATGCCGGCGACCTGCGCCAGCATCATCATATAGGCCGTGCCGAAACTGATCGAGGCAATGCCCTGGAATTCGTAAGCGCCGGTGTCGGGATACCACTTGGCGTTCGGATCGACCTCCTGCAACACCAGCGCGTCGTGCTCATGACCGACCAGGCGGCCGACGTAGCTGACCTCGCCGGCTTCCTCGTCGAGCATGTTCAGCGAGATCAGCGGCGTCGAAACCGCAGCCGACTCGGCGATCGTCTGCCAGTCGTCGAGGCGCAGTTCCGGCAGCTCCGGAATCTTTTCGCCGTTCAACTCCAGCGCACGCTCGACGAACTCGCGACCCGGATCCTCCTCGACCACGGTGACATCGCCGATCGCCAGCGTGATGAAGCCATCGAAGCGCATCGAGTCACTGACCTCGGCGATCAGGCAGAACTCGGCCGACATGCCGATGACGTGGCCGTGCACCCAGTTCGGCGAGATACGCTCACGCAGTACACGCAGCGGCGCCCGCGCCTCGAGCGCCTCGCGCAACTGCGCGCGCACGCCGCGGCCGCGGAACTGGACGACATTGTTGCTGTCGCGGTGGTGTTTGATCGTTGCCATGTGCAAAAAAGATAGTGAAGTGTTAGGTCGGCCGCTGCGCGGCCTGGTGAGGTCGCTCGCTCGTGAGGAAGAGCGCCGGAGCCTTTCTCACTCCTCACGAGCGCGCAAAGCGCGCGACCTCACTCCTTACGCTGTTACAAGATGTAGCGGCTGAGGTCCTGGTCCTGCACCAGGGCCGCAAGGTGCGCGTCGACGTAGTCCGCGTCGATATTATAGCGCTTGCCAGCCTGATCCGGCGCCTCGTACGAGATCGTGTCGAGCAGGCGCTCGAGCACGGTATGCAGGCGCCGCGCGCCGATGTTTTCGGTGCGTTCATTGACCGCGAAGGCAATTTCGGCGAGCCGGCGCACGCCGTCGGCGCTGAATTCGAGGGTCACGCCTTCGGTTGCCAGCAGCGCCGAAATTGCCTTGGTCAGCGCATGATTGGGCTCGGTCAGGATGCGTTCGAAATCGTTGGCGGTCAGCGCCGCCAGTTCGACGCGGATCGGAAAGCGGCCCTGCAACTCCGGAATCAGGTCTGACGGCTTGGCCAGCGAGAACGCGCCCGAGGCGATGAACAGGATGTGGTCGGTGCGCACGATGCCGTGCTTGGTCGACACGGTCGAACCTTCGACCAGCGGCAACAGGTCACGCTGCACGCCCTCGCGGCTGACGCCGGCGCCGCTCCACTCGCCGCGCTGCGCGACCTTGTCGATCTCGTCGATGAAGACGATGCCGTTCTGCTCGCACGACGCCAGAGCCTGTTCCTTGAGCTCGTCATCGTTGACCATCTGCGCGGCTGCCTCTTCGATCAGCAGCGGCCGCGCGGCCTTGATCGCCAGCTTGCGCTTCTGCGTCTTCTGTCCGGCCATGGACGCGAACATGCCGCGCAACTGCTGCGTCATTTCCTCCATGCCGGGCGGCGCCATGATCTCGACACCGAGGTTGACGGCAGTTTCAATCTCGATCTCGCGCTCGTCGAGCGCGCCTTCACGCAGCTGCTTGCGCAGCTTCTGGCGTGTCTCGTTGTCAGCCGGAGTCGGTGCGTTTGGCTCACCGACGAAGCCAAGCGTCTGCTGTTGGCGCTTCGGCAGCAGCGCATCGAGGATGCGATCCTCGGCGCGGTCTTCAGCCTGCGAGCGTACCTGCGACTTGGCCTGTTCGCGCGCCATCTTCACCGCGACGTCGGCGAGGTCGCGGATGATCTGCTCGACGTCCTTGCCGACATAGCCAACCTCGGTGAACTTGGTCGCCTCGACCTTGATGAACGGCGCGTTGGCAAGATTCGCCAGGCGCCGCGCGATCTCGGTCTTGCCGACGCCGGTCGGCCCGATCATCAGGATATTCTTCGGCGTGACCTCGTTGCGCAGCGCAGTGTCGAGCTGCATGCGCCGCCAGCGATTGCGCAGCGCGATCGCAACCGCGCGCTTGGCCGCATTCTGGCCGATGATGTAGCGGTCGAGTTCGTTGACGATTTCGCGGGGAGTCAGTTCAGACATGGAATCGGTAATCGGTAATCGGTATGAGCCTAGGAAGCTCGTCATTCCCGCGCAAGCGGGAATCCATTCTTGATTTTGGCACGGCAGCGCGGGCAGCAACGTCAAAATGGATTCCGGGTTCCGCCTGCGGCGGCCCCGGAATGACGACCTGTTAGAGTTCTTCGATCGTGATGTTGTGATTGGTATAAATGCAGATATCACCGGCGATCTTCAGCGCCTTTTCCACAATGTCGCGCGCCGGCATCGACGAATTCTCGAGCAGCGCTTTCGCAGCCGCCTGTGCGAACGGGCCGCCGGAGCCGATTGCGATCAGACCGTTCTCGGGCTCGAGCACGTCGCCATTGCCGGAAATCAGCAGCGAGGCGTCCTTGTCGGCGACCGCAAGCATCGCTTCGAGTCGGCCGAGGCGGCGGTCGGTGCGCCACTCCTTGGCCAGCTCGACTGCGGCGCGGGTGAGATTGTTGCCGTGCTTGTCGAGCTTTGCTTCGAACAGTTCGAACAGCGTGAATGCATCGGCGGTTGCGCCGGCGAATCCGGCCAGCACCTCGCCATTCTTGCCGAGCCGGCGCAGCTTGCGCGCATTGGCCTTGACCACGGTGTTGCCGAGCGTGACCTGGCCGTCGCCGCCGATAACGACCTTGCCGTCGCGGCGCACGGAAACGATGGTGGTGGCGTGGAAGCTGTCCTGCATGATGCGCATCGCGGGAGCGTGGGCATGTCATGATGGGGTCGGGGCGGACAAAATCCAAGCGATACGTAACCCCAATCCTCCCCGCGCGGCGTTTGACCGCAAGATGATGGGCCAGGCCCATCCTGCGTGAATCGAGGCAGCGGATGAGAATACTGGCAGGCATGGCCCTGGCTTGTTGCGTGGCCGGCTGCGCGAATGTCGGCTTGCGCGAGTACCAGCCGTTCGAGCAACATGATTCCGACTACGGCCTGATCGCCCGCGCCGCCGTGAAACTCGTGGAACGCTTCGGCGCGATCAGCCAATTCGTCGTGCCTCGTGACCTCGACCCGCGCGCGCTTGCCGCGTTGAAGCGGCTGCATCCGGTCGTCCTGGCAGACGCGCGCCCAGCCGATCTTCCGTTGCCCGCCGGCAATTTTCTGGTCGAAACGTTCAGCATCGACACAGAAGGCGTCGCGACGTTCGAGGGCGACCTCGGGCCCACCGGCTGCCCCGGCGGCTGCGGCAAGAACATCTCGATTCCGTACATCCTGCAAGGTGACGACTGGCACAACCCATCGTTCAAGATTGTCGACTACGCGCAGCATCGCGAAGTCGTGCCGGTCAACTCCGCCAGCACCCGACACTGATCGTGGCTGCGTAGGCTGTATATGGACTCCTCCGGTGATGCCAGCATTGCGTTTCGGTGATCGGAACGACTGCACTTGTATATCCGGCCTGTGAGTGAGCGATGGTTGCTCTGGC
>Ga0193727_1000210_pt1 | contig 20911 bp, 19 predicted proteins | sample H2c2metaG_FD_143051 | JGI IMG/M metagenome (GOLD analysis project Ga0193727, IMG submission 143051) | Soil microbial communities from a riparian zone of the East river system, Colorado, United States - H2c2 | ecosystem: Environmental > Terrestrial > Soil > Riparian zone | place: USA: East River...
CCGAAGATCGTCCCGATTCCTTTCTCGAAAAGATGGGGAAGGATCTTGGCGCCCGCGCAGAAGACGTCGTTTGCTTCGGCCACACTCACAAACCGTGGCAGCGTGTGGTCGGAGGAATTCAGTTCATCAACGCCGGAAGCGTTGGCCGCCCGAAGGACGGAGATCCGCGTGCATGCTACGTGTCGCTCGCGATCGACGGATCGGGCGTGCGCGTTGAGTTCGTCCGCGTTGCGTACGACATCGATGAAGCCGCTCGCGCCATTCGCGAGAACGGGCTGCCCGACGAATTCGCGGAAGTCCTCAAATCGGGAGGGTCCCCGACGATCGAGGCAACCCAATAGATGGAACCCCTCGGAAAGAATGCAAACTGAGGTTCAGGCTATGGGGCGCCCCTCTGCATCTGTCTTGAGACCGCCTCTGCTTGCGTAAAGACACGGAGAAGATTCTCCCCCGCCAGCTTCCTGAGGTCCGAATCCGACCAACCGCGCCGCGCCAGCTCGGCGAATAGCGCGGGAAAAGTCGAGACGTCCTCCAGGCCCTGCACCACTTCCGTTATTCCATCGAAGTCGCTCCCGATGCCGACGTGATCGACGCCGGCGATGCTGCGAACGTATTCGATCTGGTCGGCAACCTGGGAGAGAGTAGCCCGCGGTTCAGGGTGGGCTTTTCGCCACTGATTTACTTCGCGCGTAATCGCCGCGGTGTCGCTTCCGTACTTCGACTGAAGATCTTTGATCAACGGACGCGTGGATTGATCGTAGAGAAGCACGGCGGGCGAAACGAATCCCGTGACGAAGGGCACCATCACGATTCCGCCATTCACGGTCACTCGCTGGAGGATCGAGTCCGGCACGTTGCGGGGGACATCCACGAGTGCCCGTGCTCCGGAGTGCGAGAATATCACAGGAGCGCGGCTTACATTCAGTGCCGCGCTCATGGTGGCGGGCGAAACGTGCGAGAGATCCACGAGCATCCCAAGCCTGTTCATCTCGCGCACGACACTGTCGCCGAACGGAGTCAGCCCTTTGTGCCTCGCGGAATCGAGGGCAGCGTCGGCCCAATCGAGGGTGACGTTGTGCGTAAGCGTCATGTACCGCACGCCCAGGTCGTAGTACATGCGCAGTGCAGCAAGCGAGTTCTCGATAGCGTGCCCGCCCTCGAGGCCGAGGAGTGACCCGATTTTCCCCTGGCTGAAATCGCGCCGGATGTCACCGGCGCTCAAGGCGAGGGCGAGGCGATCTGGGTATTTCGCGATGACTCGCCGCGCGATGTCGATCTGCTCGAGCTGCACCCTCGCGTAGCCCGAGTCGCGATATTCGCCGGGCGTGTAGACGGACCAGAACTGGGCTCCCACCATGCCTTTCCTGAGTCGGGCAAGGTCCGTATGGCCGGGCGTAGGACGGCGGAGATCATATGCGTCGACATTCCCTCGCGCGACGGAATCCTCGCGGATGCGCCAGGGCAAGTCGTTGTGCCCGTCGATGAGTGGAGTCTGTCTGAGAATCCGCTTTGCGCGAGCGAGATACTGGTCGTCGGGCGGGGGCGGGGCGGCCTGGGACTGAAGCGGTCGCGCGGCGCCGAGGAACAGCAGGAGGCTGATTGCTTTAGTGAGAAGCGAGAACACGCGACGTTTGTTTGGAGCGAAAGAGTGTCCGAGCATGGCGCATAAACTAACGGTCATGGCTTTTGACCGCAGACATTCGAGTTACGTTATGAGCGTTGGCCCCGGAGGCGTATCGAGGAGTTCAACCGCTTCGGAGCTGTCCGCCTCGCAAACTACCAGTCGAATTGGATGAAGCCATTGAAGCCACGGCATCATCCCGCCGGCATCATCACGTATGAGACTGGAGTCGATCCCGTTTGCGTCGAGGACCGCCTGCGCTACATGCGCCTCCGCTTCATTGGCGAACGTTCTGATCACAGTGTTGAGCTCCGGCAGTTCTTGCTCCATCTTCCATCCTCGGCGTTGTGCGCGTGACTGCTGGAAATGTGCATTAGTGACGCGTCAAGTGCACCGTCTGCGGCAAACCCGTCCCGCAGATGGCATGTTGTCTGCCCCGAACAGATGGTGACGGTTTCCCCTTGGGCGAAAATTATGAAAGTGATTTCCCGACTATCAGCAGTGTTCTGCCTCGCCTTTCTCGCGGGCGGCGTTGGTTGCCGGAAGGACACCAAGGCCGACGAAGCCGCCAAAGCCGGGCAGGATACGATGCTGATGCACGATCTGGCCGAGGCGAACAGGAACACCGCTGCTGCGGCGGCGATGGACAATAGTCTCAACACCGTGGGAACGACCGCCGGGGCCGTGCCCGCTTCCGGAGGTCAAAGCCCGCCGGCGGTTACGAACGCCACTCAACAACCTCCCGGCGGGAGTGAGGTTCTGACATCCGGGCCGAGGCTGACGCCTCCTACAAAGGCGAACGATGCACCCGCGCCGACTAACGTTCCACTCGATCGGTCTCCCGCGTCCGGGTTGGTGAGAGTGCCTCGCGATCCTTGCAACTCTTCCACGCCCGTCGATCAGCGTTCCTGCCTGAATCGCTCCATTGCCTCGAATGACGTCGACCTGAATCGGACGTACCTGGAGCTGCTCGCTCAGGCGCGGAAATCAGGTGGGTCCGAGCTGGAGGACAGGTTCCAGCAATCACAGCGGGAGTGGATCAACCAACGCGACAGTGATTGCAACGCCCAAACGCCGAGCGAAAATGGCAAGCTTTGGGCGAAAGCCCGCGCTCGCTGTCTGGCCGACTACTCCGAGAAGAGAGCCGCGGATCTCCAGCGGAATCTCAACAATCTGAGGGGACAATAGCGGAAGACCTGACTTCTTCGTCAGGCCTTCCCACTCTTTGATTGATCAGCGGTTCCCGCTGTACTGCGTACCGACGCTGGCCAGCGCCCGACCCTGGAGCAGTCCATCGATCTCCGCTGCAGCAACTGGCCGCGGCGAAATCCATCCATTGCCGATGGCGCGGGTAGGAACGGAGATGCTGGCAACGGTCCCTGTCGGACTGATCTCGACGACGGCGGTCGCATCGGTAATGCCTTGCGTTCCGCTGTTGATGACCAGCACCCATCTGCCGACTGCCGGACGCTGCCAGCGCACGACGTACATGCCCGACTTTGATCCAGGCCTGATGTCGAGCACCATGCTCTGGCGCTTTCCATTCACGACGCCCTCGGCTGTTCCCGTTACGGTCTTCGCCATCAGATCGCCGTGATGGTATGTGCGCACGGTCAGAAACGCATCTCGTGAACTCTGGTCGAACGGGTTGGCGGGATACTCGATCGCGATCCACGGGGGTCCGGCAAGCGCGGTGCTGAACGCCGTTAGCGTCAGCGCGGTGACGAGTGCAAAGGTGCGGAGCAGTGTGCGGTTCATGGCAATCTCCTGAAGAAGTGTTTGAGCGCTTCTACGATGCCACTGACCCCTCAATGGTTGAAAAAGTCTATTGCTAATCCGTTCGTCACTTCGCTCTGCGCAGAGTCACCGGACCCTTGAACGTTCGGACGGACACCTTCGCTCCGCCCCCGCTCGCATCCATCGTCAACTCCGCGCCACGACCGAAGCGTCCAGGAATTGGGCTGTTTCTCGAGAGATTGTTGGTGATGGCTCCCGCGATGGTTACGACGGAAAACGACGCGGGCGTCTTGTCCGGAATCGCGATGTCGATGGTGCCGCTGTGGGTATCGAAATCGAACGAGCCACTGCGATCCAGCAATCCGGAAAAGTTGATGTTGCCGGTAACCGTCTCGATCTTGGCGCGCTCGAAGATTCCGCCACCGACCTTCACAGCTCCGCTCACCGTGGAGAACGCCGCATCCGCGCTCGCGCCCTGGAAGACGATCGTCCCGGACGCACTCTTCGCCCTCACCCACGGCGGTGAGCCCGTAATATGGATATCGCCGTCAATCGCTTCCGCGTTCAGTTCGTGCGGATTCCCGGTGACATCGATCGTTCCGCTCACGACGTACAGATCGAGCCCGCCGTCAACCCCACTGACGTCGATGTTTGCGGTGGCCGTCTTTACCCAAAGGCGAACTCGTGCCGGTACCCAAACCTCGAGACGAGCCGGTTTCGGATCCCGTTCATTCGCTGCCTCTACGAACATCTTGGCGCCGGTGTAGCCGCCGCCCATGAAAAAGTTGTCACCCGGCCCGAGCGTGCCGCGAACCATTACCGTGTCCTTATTCCAGCCGTGCACGACCACGGTGCCGACCATGTTGACGATTCTGATCGCGCCTTCCATTCCGAGCGGAAGCTTGCGCTCGACCTTCTTCTGCGCGATCGCCGGCGATGCGACGAAAAGGATCGCAGCCGCTCCCATGATACAGGCACGGCTGAGAGCAGCCCACACCGACGCTCCGCGGCGATTGGTTCTCGCGGGCAAAGTGGTGGCGGTCATGGCTATCGCGCGCACGTCAGCTTCCACGAGTCATCTCCGCCGTCCGGCGCATTAAGTCCATCTTCTGCCGATACGTTCCCGACAGCATTTCGATCAACATCTTGTTCGCCGGATCGCGCGCCAGCGCGTTGCGCGCCTCGAGAATCGCTTCGTCGATCGTCCGAAGGCTCGCTTTGAGCTGCGCAACGGTTTCCGGAGCCAGCGCAGATTCCTGTCGATCCAGGAGATCCTGCAGAACGGCGACATTCCGCAAATAGGTATTCTCCTCGATCGTGAAAGCGACGAACGAAGCTGGTGTAGTTGCGTTGCTGGTATTGTTCGCCACCGTGCGCGAGGAATCCGCGCCCGCGTTTCGCGAATTGAGATAGAGCGCGGTTCCACCTGAGGACAGGACGGCCGCGAGCACGATCGCCGCCGCCAACGCGTACGGCCGCCAGCGATCCCGCCGCGTCGTTCCCTGATCCGCGGCAACCGCCTGTTTATCGCGCTCGATCGCGGCGCGGATGTTCGCCCACGCCTCGGCCGGAGGTTCAATGGATTTCGGCAGATCCGCCGCCCGTGCGAGGATTCCTTTCAGGCTCTCCACTTCCGCGCCGCAGATCGCACACGCGGCGATGTGATCAGCCACCGGGCCGCGCGCATCCTCGGTCAGCTCGCCAGTGACGTAATCGTCCAGTAGATGTCTGATGACTTCGTGTGTCATCGCTCCAACCTCTCTCTAAGTAGTCTCCGCGCACGATGCAGCTGCGCCTTGACCGTTCCAACGGAGACGCTCAGCTGTTCCGCGATCTCCTGATGCTGGTACCCTTCGATATCGTGCAACACGAAGGCGAGTCGCGCCCCTTTCGGCAGCGATGCGATCGCGTTTTCCATGTCCATCTTCAACTCCACCCCGCTCGACCGAGCCGCTCCCGCCAGACGTGACGTATCGTCCATCGGGAGCACTCTTGCGGTCCGCCGGCTATCGCTTCTCGCATTCTCGAGCATCGTGTTGACAGCCAGGCGATGAAGCCACGAAGAGAACGCGCAGTCTCCCCGAAACGTGGAAAGTCTCCGCCATGCGCGGACGAACACATCCTGCATGAGCTCCGTCGCGTCGGACGTATCTCCGGCCTTGAGACGCAGACATAGCGCGTAGATCCGCGGCGAGTGCTCGTGGTAGAGCAGCTCGAAGGCGTCGACATCTCCCGACTGCGCGCGTCGGACGGTGTCCGGCGCTGCAGCCTTCTCTTCACCAATCGTGGACGGGAAAGATCCGATAGTGTCTGATACCACCGCGCTCGTCTTCATCTCAGCCGGGAATAGGATGCCGGTAGAGCCTTCCGGGTTGGAATCGGCTTGGGATTCCTAAGCCCAACGAATACAGAAGCAGGGGGCGGTCAGCTTTCAAGCCTAGCGGCCAGGAGCTTTCATACGTCCCTACTCGATGTCGCCGCCGAGGTCGAACTTGGAGCGCGTGAGGCCAATTATGCGGTCGAGGCCTGCCTTCACTTCCGGCGGGAGATCGCGCCGCGCCATCAGGCGCTCCGCCTCCTGGCGAATCGAATCCAGCGCCTGCATGAAGTTTCCCTTTTTCAGCTTGCCGGTGTCGTCTGCCATGGATCGAGGGGTCAGGGAGTTTGTATGACGCGTCAGGCCGAGGTGAGTTGAGCGGGTCTGGCCGCGGGTAGGTGTGGAGTCGCGCGCCGCTCGCCGACCTGCTGCCGCCACATCGCGTAGTAAAGCCCGGTCTGCTGCAGCAGATCCTCGTGCTGCCCCATCTCGACGATCTTGCCGCGCTCGAGAACGTATATACGGTCGGCATGCATCACGGTGGACAGCCGATGGGCGATGAGAATGGTGATCACCTCGCGCGAGCTGGCAACCTCCCGCATCGTGCGACTGATCTCCTCTTCGGTGAGCGAATCGAGAGACGACGTTGCCTCGTCGAACACCAGCAGGTGCGGGTTCCGGAGCAGCGCACGGGCGATCGAGAGCCTCTGCTTTTCTCCGCCCGAGACTTTGACACCGCCTTCGCCGATGACTGTATCGAGGCCCTTGTCAGCGCGCGCCAGCAGTGTGTTCGCTGCCGACTTGTGCAGTACGTCGAGGCACTCCTCGTCGGTCGCGTGCGGATTCACGAATTTGAGGTTCTCGCGGATCGTTCCCGAGAATAGCTGCGCGTCCTGTGTGACGAGACCTATTCGCTCACGCATCCGGTCGAGATCGACGTCGGTGCTGTCGACACCGTTGTAGAGAATCTGTCCCTGTTTGGGTTGATAGAGTCCAACCAGCAGCTTGACCAGCGTTGTCTTCCCGGCGCCCGATGGTCCCACGAACGCGATCGTCTCACCGCGGTTCACCTCGAACGAAATGTCGGTGAGAGCCGGTGTGCTCGCACTCTGGTGCATGAAGCCGACGTTGTCGAACTCCAGCTTCCGGATCTCCGTCACTGGAATCGGAGATACCGGTTTCGGATCCTTTGGCGTCTCCAGAATCTTTCTGAAGTTGCCGAGCGACACTTCGGTTTCGCGGTAGACGTTGATGATGTTGCCCAACTCCTGCATTGGGCCGAAGATGAAAAACGAATAGAACAGGAGCGAGAAGAATTGGCCGACCGTGATCTTCTGGGTGAAGATCAGGTAGAGCATCATGAACAGGATGCAGGTGCGAAGGAGATTGACGCAGGTGCCCTGGATGAAGCTCAGGCTCCGGATGTACTTCACCTTCTTCAGCTCGAGCTTGAGAATCTTATCCGTCGTCGCGTTGAGCCTGACGACTTCCTGATCGGCCAGACCAAGGCTCTTTACGAGCTCGATGTTGCGCAGGGATTCAGTCGTCGATCCTGCCAGCGCTGTCGTCTCGGCGACGATCACTTTCTGGATCGTCTTCACGCGCCCGCTCAGCACCCAGCTCAGTGTGCCGAGCAAGGGTACTGTTGCCAGGAAGGCAGGAACGATTACCCAGTGAACGGAAAACGCATAAATGATGACGAACACGACGCCGACGAGCGTCGTGAAGATGAGGTTGATCGAGAGGGAGATGAATTTTTCGACGTCCGACCGGACCTTTTGCAGCTTGCCAAGCGTCTCGCCGCTGCGCTGGTCCTCAAAAACCGAGTATGGCAGCTCTAGTGAGTGCCTGATGCCATCGGAGTACATCTCGGCGCCCACTCTCTGGACGATGACGTTGACGTAGTAGTCCTGGAAGTTCTTGGCGACCCGAGAAACGAAGGCAACGCCCATCGCCATGAGCAGGAGCGTTCCGGCGCCTTTGATGAAGGTCGACGTCTGGTATTCTCTGAAGCGCGTCGCGTAGTCGTCGATGACGTGCCGGAAAATGAGCGGGTCCAGGAGCGAGAACACCTGGTTGGTCGTCGCCAGCACGAGGGCGAGAAGAATCAGCCCGCGGTATTTGCGCAGATAGGAGAAGAGGAGATCCACAACCGGATACTATTGGGGGGTAGCCACGCTCGCAAATCCCCGTTGGGGGATAGCCTCGCTCGCAAATCCCCCGTTCGCCACTCGGTCTTACCGAAAGGCTTACATTGAAGTGGCAGTTTTACCGGCGTTCCCGGTTTCCGCGCGCTAAGGGGTCCGGCAAGTCTTGTTTCGTCCCGAAATCGGTCACGACCCTAAGGTCGTACACGCGCCTTCAGTTCAGGTCCGATCTCGCCGCTGGCGTGATCGTCGGCGTCGTCGCCCTTCCTCTCGCAATCGCGTTCGCGATCGCCAGCGGAGTAACCCCCGACCGCGGGCTTTACACCGCCATCATCGCCGGATTCCTGATTTCCGCGCTCGGCGGCTCGCGTGTGCAGATCGGTGGGCCGACTGGCGCATTCGTCGTAATCGTCTACGGCATCGTCCAGAAATACGGAATCGATGGCCTCATCGTGGCCACGATCATGGCAGGCATCATCCTGGTGGTACTCGGCGTCGCCAAGCTGGGCTCCGCGATCAAGTTCATTCCGCATCCAGTCGTGGTCGGATTCACCAGCGGCATCGCGGTGATCATCTTCTCGAGCCAGATGCGGGATTTCCTCGGCCTTCGTATGGGCGACCTGCCGGTCGAGTTCATTCCCAAATGGCGGGCGATTGCGTCGAACCTCGATTCGATAAACCCGCAGGCGTTTGGAGTGGCGCTCGTCGCGTTACTGATAATGGTTCTGTGGCCGCGAGTCAGTCATCGCATTCCGAGTCCATTCGTCGCATTGATCGCTACTACGGTTGCCGTTCGCCTGCTCAACATTCCCGTAGAGACGATAGGAACCCGCTTCGGCGCTATCAGCGCCACCCTTCCGCATCTGATCGTGCCGCACGTCTCGCTGGAGCAGGTCACTGCCCTCGTCGCACCGGCGTTTACGATCGCTCTTCTCGCCGCTGTCGAGTCACTGCTCTCCGCCGTAGTCGCCGACGGAATGATCGGCGGACGCCACCGATCCAACATGGAGCTAATCGCTCAAGGCGTTGCCAACATTGTCGCCCCGATGTTCGGCGGCATGCCTGCCACAGGTGCGATCGCGCGCACTGCGACGAATGTGAAGAACGGTGGTCGCACTCCGGTTGCTGGGATGATCCACGCGCTGACGCTGCTCCTCATCACATTGTTCTTCGGAAGGTGGGCCGGCCAGATTCCGCTCGCTACTCTGGCGGCGATTCTCGTCGTGGTGTCGTATCACATGAGCGAGTGGCGGACCTTTCGCAGCGAGCTGACGGCACCGAAGAGCGACGTCGCGGTTCTGCTGACGACCTTCTCTCTGACCGTGATCGTGGACCTGACCGTCGCGATCGAGGTCGGAATGGTACTGGCCGCGTTCATGTTCATGAGGCGCATGGCCGAAGTGACCAACGTCAGCATCGTTACGCAGGAGCTCGCCGAGGGAAACGAGAACGATGAAGATGACGATCCGAATTCAGTGCGCAGGCGGGAGGTTCCACCTGGCGTGGAAGTGTTCGAGATCAGCGGTCCCTTCTTCTTTGGCGCGGCGGAGCAGTTCAAGGACACACTTGGTCAGGTAGCGAAGAAGCCCAAGATCCTCATCATCCGCATGCGTGATGTGCCGGCGATCGACTCGACGGGTCTGCACGCGCTGCACGAGCTCGCTCGCCGCTGCAAGCACGACGGAACGCTCCTCCTCCTGGCGGACGTGCACGCGCAGCCCATGTTCGCGCTCGTCCGCTCGGACATGCTGGCCGAGCTCGGGGAAGAGAATCTGTTCGGCAATCTCGATGACGCCCTCGACCGCGCACGCGAGTATCTGGCCCTGCCGCCGGTGCCCCATCCACCGGGAGCAGTTCCGACTGTGGCTCGCGAGACGCCGAATTCCGAATTGCCGAAGATCGCCTAAACCCGCCCCTGCTGAGCTTGCTGTCGCGTTCGTACCTCATCGAAGGGGCATAGCGTATGCTGGCTCATGCGTACAACCCCTAACCCCGAGACGATTGGATGAGCGAGAGCAAAGACAAGAAGGCTGTCACTCCTACGGACAGCGATGAATTGGCGGCGGAGGCTGCCGTCAACGAAGGCGGAAAGGAAAAGAAAGAGGACCCGGCCGATGAGGGTAAGGAGCCTCGAACTGAGCCGAATCCGCCCCGCACGACCACCGGGAAGTTTTTTACAGCTCCGAAGTTCGGTTCGGCTGGAAGCGGTGGATTGGAAATCGAGTCGGGACTCGACCGCGATTGAACCGAAGCAGGGCTATCCGTGGCGCGTCGCCGTCGGCGCGCCACGCGTGAATGCGATGTAGTCAGTGGGACTGGGGGTATCGCCGCCGGCCCGAAGCGATGCCGCGATCTGTCCGCGATGATAAGCCCCATGCAGCGCGACGTGGGTCAGTATGTCTTCGATGGTCGATGTGTATTGATCTCCCGCGCTGTTCCGGTAGGTGATGGCCGTTCGCAAAATCTCGGGACTCAGTTGTGAGACGAAGCCGCTGAACGCGCTGATGTTCTCTTTGCTGATCGTCTCACATTCGTCGAGAGTGAGTTTCGGCCAGACTGCGACACGGGGGGTGGTTCCGTTCAATCGGGACAGCCACACGTGCTCCGCGCCGACAATGTGCGCGTAGAGCTCCAGATCCTTTGTCCGCAGGTTTTTTGCGGAACGCAGGCTCTCGAGTACCAGCACGTTGGCCCGTTCGACGTGTTCGTACAATCGGGTGAAGTGGTCTTTGATCAGATCTGACATCGCTCTCGACTCGCTCGTTCGTCTGGGTCCACGGCGACGGGCAATCTCATGCTCGGCGGCGATTTGTGCAAATCAAGCGCGTCAAAATGCTCCGCGACGAGTGAACGAAACCGTCCCGTATGGATGATACCGGCGCCCGGTCGTAAACTCCTGACTCCGGGTGGTCAGTTGATAGTCGAGCGATATCGATCCCATCGCCAGTCCGGCGCTGAGCTCCCGCTGCCAGACGAAGGGAATGCGTTTGACGCGCGGGCCAGCGCCGAACGTGTTTCCATCGAGGAAGAGGTTGTGGAAGACGACATCCTCGCGCGCGCCGAATGACGCGTACGCTCCGAGGCCGCGGTGCTTACTGAACTCCCAGGGATGGGGCGCGTTCAATCCTCCTCGAAGTGTCAGCCCGCCTTCGACATCCGACAGAATGTTGCCGAGCGACGCGCTGCCCGACTTGATCAATCCGATAGAAGCGGGTCCCGACCGCAGCTCGGAAAAATCCTTTCTCGAAGCGGTGAGGATCAGGCCGGGCTCGAACTTGAGTTGATTGTCCCACCCGGGCGGAATTACGTAGGACGGAACCATCGCGTGAAACGACACCTGCAACTGCTCTGCAAGCGATGGCGGCCCCGTTACGCCGACCTTGACGCTCAACGAGGTAAGGCTGCGATCAGTGACTGCGCTCGACTGAACGCCGCCGTACAACCATCCCCCAAATGGCCGGTCATCGCTTTCGACCGACGGGTAGTATCGCGGAGTGTAGATCTCCTGACCCGCGACGATGCTTGCGTGCGCGACGCATCCCTGTTCAGCCGGACACTCCTGGATTCGGGCAAGGGCGCGCGTCAACGGGCCGAGTGACTCTTTACGGTTGAACGTGAAATGAAATCCTTGAGTGTAATCCTCATCGAGGAAGCGACTGTATCTGGCGAAAAAATCGTTATCCATCTGAAGCTTGAATGTCCCGGCATCGCGCAGGCCGTGCCGCTCCAGATCCCCGAGCCGATACGACACCCCGAAGCTGCGCCGCGTTTTGGCATTCGGTGTCTGTGTCTTCCTCATGCCGGCTTCGAGCGAGAGACGTTCCAGGAGATCGATACGTACTCCGCCGCCGAACGAAAATCGGAAAGCGCTCTCGGTAAGACCGTCGCAGTTCCGGGAGCACTCGAAGCCCACATACGCCTCCCTGGTAAAGAAATAGCCAGGCGCCACATATGGAGTCAGGTGAAAGCCGGGTCCGGAGAATCGAGCACCTGTGGCCATGATGACTCCAGCAACCAGGCCTTCAGTGCCGATTCCATTCATGTCATTGATGATCCCATAGCCAACGGATCCTTGTACGCCTGAGACGAATCGGATCGAGGGTACGATGGGGCGAGTCCAAAGCCCGTGCGCGTAATCCAGACTCGTCATCAAGCTCTTGGCGCCGCCGACTGGAAACGGCCACAGCGTGTGTCCAAACTGAAACCGGACGTGGCTGAGGCTCGCCGAGAACAGATATGTCTTTGCAACGGGGCGTTGGCCGTAGCTGCCGCCCACCACGACCGCGCCGTAGTCGCCGAAGATGGACGGGTTCAAAACGGAGAAGGTCGCTGGTGTCATCACGAGACCGGAGGCGGCAACAGCCTGCGCGGGCGCGATCGTCGGTAGAACGAAGAATGCAACCGCCAGCATTCCTTGCCACCAAAGCCTTCGATCTTTACTCTGATTCATGTCCTTGGGTGTCGTTGTCGTGGCGCTAACCAACACTGCGGTAAATCAACCAGTATTTATATAGTTGCAAGGCAGATTTTTCGGCATTGACCCCGTCCACCCATCTATGTCCATGAACAGACTCTCGTATCGTCGCGTCCTCTTGACGGCGTTCCTGACGCTCGCGCCGCTCCTTACAGCCCGGGGGCAGCAGACGTATCAGTCGCCGTCCGCCGATCTGGTCAAGATCCTGGAGGCGCCCGCCACTCCGATCACATCGATCAGCCCGAATCGACAGTGGATCCTCGTCACGATCAGCGATCCACGCACTATCACGATCAGCGACATGGCCGATTCTGCCTATTATCTCGCCGGAAGCAAGATCAGGGCGAACCCTGACTACCGGATCGAGAATATCGGGATTCGATCCGCAACGGTGAGTAGCATCGACGGAAAAACGCAACGCGCGCTTCAGGTGCCCTCGGGTGGGCGTCTTGGATCGACGGGGTGGTCAGTCAACGGAGATCAGCTCGCCTACACAACCGTCTCCAGCAGCGGAATGTCGCTGGAGGTTCTGGATCCTGCGACCGGGCGCAGCCGGCACATCACCGGGTCCGGATTATCGGGGAAGATTCGGGACCTCGATTGGTCCCGTGATGGAAAGAATCTCGCGTTCACGGTAACGACCTCCGCTGGCACGGCGCTCTGGGTTGCGGATGTTTCCGGCGGCACGGCACGACGCCTGACTCCCGCGACACTCAACTTCACGACCGCGCGCGGGAATATCGTCGACGATGCAGGCTGCAACTGGCTTGGCGGAAAGGCGCCGCTCGTGTGCCGGCTGTGGCCCGCGAATCGCGGCACTCTGCCGAGAGCCACTGAAGTCCCCACCGGCGTCATCGTCCAGGAATCCTACGGACGGTCCGCTCCTGCCCGGACGTACGAGTACTTGCTCCAGGGCCCCGGCGACGAAGCGCTCTTCGACTACTACTTCACTGATCAGCTCTCATTAGTCGCGCTCGATGGGAAGATCACGCCGATCGGGGCGGCCGGAATCCACAGCCGCGCGACTCCGTCTCCCGACGGAGACTATCTGCTCGTCGAAACGGTTCAGCGACCCTACTCCTATCAGGTGCCGATGGACGTTTTCCCCTCGCGCATCGAAGTGTGGAGCAGGAACGGAAAGGTTGTGCGCGAGATCAGGAACTCCCACGTCGCGGAAGAAGCGCCGAGCGCACGCGACGCCGTTGTGCCCGGCATCAGGATCGTGAATTGGCGTCCCGATGTTCCGGCAACGCTTGTGATGATCGAAGCGCTCGACAAGGGCAATCCACGCAATGCGGTTCCGAAGCGCGACCAGGTTTCTCTCCTTTCGGCTCCATTCACGGGAGCGGTGACGCCGTTCGTCCAAACAGAGTACCGCTATGGCGGCATCAACTGGATCGCCCCCAACACCGCGTTCCTGATCGACCGTCTATCGCGTGGCGCGAGGCAGCGTCTCTGGATGATCGATCCCTCGGTACCGAACGGCGGCACGCCCAAACTGATTTGGGACCGAAGCGCCGAGGATCGGTACTCCAATCCGGGGTCGTGGGTGACTGTTCTCGATCCGGCAAGCGATCGGTTCATTCCGCTCCGGTCGAGTGATGGCAAATACCTCTATCTCAGGGGCGACGGCGCGTCGGCAGAGGGCGATCGGCCATTCATAGATCGATTCGACCTCGCAACGGGGAAAACCGAAAGATTGTGGCAGTCGAGCGCTCCGAACTACGAGCAGGTTCTTCAGGTTATCGATCCAGCCGCGGCTCGCATCGTCACGCAACGCGAATCGCCGACTGATCCGCCCAACATTTTCGTGCGCGACCTGCGCAACAATTCACTGACCCAGGTCACCAAACTCGGGGATCCCGCGCCGTATTTCGCCAATGTAAAGAGCGAGCTCATCACCTACACACGTCCGGATGGCGTGAAACTCTCGGCGACGCTCTACCTGCCTCCGGGCTACGACAAGTCACAGGGGCGCCTGCCGTTTTTCTTCTGGGCGTATCCGCGCGAGTTCCAGTCCGCTGATGCCGCGTCGCAACTGGCAGGATCCCCGTACCAGTTCAAACGTCCCGGCCGCCAGAACTACCTGATGCTCCTCATGCACGGCTACGGCATTCTTGATGGACCAACCATGCCGATCGTCGGCGCAAACGGCAAAGAGCCGAACGACAGTTACATCGAGCAGCTCGTTGCGAGCGCGCAAGCCGCCGTCGACAAGATCGTTGACATGGGTATCGCCGATCGCAACCGGGTGGCGATCGGTGGACACTCGTACGGCGCCTTCATGACGGTCAACCTTCTCGCGCACTCCGACATTTTCCGCACCGGAATTGCGGAGAGCGGCGCTTACAACCGAACGCTCACGCCGTTCGGATTCCAGGCAGAGCCGCGCACGTACTGGGAAGCACCGGAGATCTACAACGCGATGTCCCCGTTCAACTACGCCAACAAAATCAACGAGCCGGTACTGCTCATTCACGGGCAGCGCGACGACAACTCGGGAACATTCCCGATCCAGTCAGAGCGCCTGTTCGCGGCCATCAAGGGTAACGGTGGCAGCGTTCGCTACGTCCAGCTACCGCTCGAGCCGCACGGCTACACCGCGCTCGAGACGCAGCGCCATCTGCTGTGGGAGTACATCAACTGGCTCGACAAGTACGTGAAGAACGCGCCAGCGAGGCCCGCTACAACGGCGACGGCAGGCTCACTAGCACCGAATTAGCCGACGAGCTGCACGAGCAAGAAGAAGGCGTTGGTGAAGGAGAACCGGGCGGCGGTCCGCCCGGTCCTCCCAAGCCTACTTCAAAGTTTTCTGAATCGCTTCGGCCTTGTCGAGGTGACCCTGAATTACTGGGGCGGCCTGCTGGATCAGATCCTTCAGCTCAGCGGTTTGTGTTTGGCCCGCAGCCTTCGTGGCGAGGTCTAGAACCGCCTTGTGAATATCGACCTCAGAGTCAATGTAAGCCTTGTCGAAGTCCTTTCCTTTTGCCGTGGAATTCAACGTATCCATCTCCTTCTGGGCGACTGCTGGAAGGGGATCGTCAGATGGAGCGGCCGGCGTGACGTTCAGCTTTTTCGCCAGCGCCTGACCTTTTGCCCGAAGCTCATGATGATCATGGGCCATCCGCCGCCCGAATTCGCGCACGGCGGCGGCGGTCCCCTTCGTTGCTGCCAGGGCGCCCGCCGTGCTGTCTGCGGCATTGACCTCATCGAGCAGGGCTACGATATTCGCGTCGCTCCAGGTTGCCGCCGGCGCGGGCATCGCCGAGGTGTCGGCGGAAATCGTACTCGACGCGGCGGTCGTATCAGCGCCGCCGGTGTCCTTCTTCGCGCACGCGGTTAGTGCCAATGCCGCGATGGCTAGTGTCGTCACTCTGAATCTCGATCCATTCATAAACATTCCTCTCCTCCCCTCCCCATCACAGGGCCAAGAAAAAAACCGCACTGATGAGGCGGCCTTTTTTGTATGGAGGCGATTCAGGCAAAAAATGTACGCGGCACCGTCATTTTGCTCATGTGTTAGCGCCGCTCACGCCGGAGACAAGCGACGGGTTGAACACATTCCCATCGTTGAACTTTGAGAACGCAGCCTTAACATCGAGCGCGATCGTGCGGAATCTGTCGGCGGCGGCTGCCGACACGTGTACGGTAGAGAACAGAATCACGGCGAACAAGTCGCCGTTGAACAGCAAGCCTCCGAAACCAACCACGGATCGGATGCCGTAACGGACGACGAATTCCTCTTGCGCCGGGATGTACGGACTTCCGAGCGCGTTCTCGACGTGGAAGATGCCGTGACGCTTGCCGGCCAGCTCCTTCACTACTTTGGTGGAGGGCTGGAGAACTTCGCTCAGCTCCACTCCCAGCTCCTTGATGAGCTGGGAGATCATCGGCGCCTTCTCGACGATCTCCGGACTCGGCAGGGGAATCGCTCGATGACGCAGGGAGAGCTGCCGGGAATTCCATGTAGGGGACTGTCCAACCGTCGCCATTAGCGTCAGGCATTTCATAGCCGCTCGCGGTGCTTCGGTTCCCATGATATCGCGCGCAAAGCGCTGGAGATCCGGCTCGAGTGAGCCAAACGAGTGCGTCTTATAACAGCGCACGAGCGCGCACGCGTGGGAGGTGTCCGGGCCGTGCAGCTCGTCGTACAGGAACCGGCAGGTGCGCTGTGCCGACGTTTCGAGCGTCGGCGCGCCCGCGACAGCCTCGCGCAAGCTGAGACTGCACTTCAACATGGCGCCGAGGTCGAACTTCGTCAGATCGTAGGTCATTGGCTGGCCCCGCAATCTGCGTTCGGATTAAAGTCATGAAGCGATTCCGAACCTATATTATCCACTGCAAATCCCTGGTTCGTGTCAGGATTCCCCTTGGTTTGGAACCCTCTCTCCATCACCGCGGTCATGCGCATCCATCCTCTCTTCATCGCCACGCTGATTCCTGCCGCAGCATTGGCGCAGAAAACGGCTCCGTCAGCCACCCTCCGCCCAATCACCTTCCTCGACCGTCAATACCAGCGAGACGTCGGTTCCCCGACGCCAAGCCCGGATGGCAAATGGCTGCTCTACACGCTCTCCACCCCGGACTGGAATCAGGCGAGGCGCCAGACCGACATCTATCTGGTCTCGGTCAAGGACGGACTCGCCTCGACCAGGCAGATGACGTTCACCAAGGACAAGAACGAGACGTCGCCCCGCTGGTCCCGCGATGGAAAGTTCTTTGTCTTCCTCTCGAACAGAGAAGCATCTTCCGCGCCTTCAGGCGGAAGCGCTGCAACAGGTGGTGGAAGTCCCGCGAGCCAGAATCAGATCTACATCATGCGCCCGGACGGCGGAGAAGCCCGGAAGCTCACCGATGCGAAAGAGGGCGTCTCGACGCTCGACTTCAGCAAGGACGGCAGATGGCTCGCCTACAGGAGCGGCAAATCCGACGAGGAACAACTCTACGCCCTGCCGGTCGCCGGTATCGATTCCGCCAAGCCGGTGCAGATCACCCACCAGACCGCTGGCGTCGGCCTCTGGAAATGGTCTCCCGACAGCAGGCGCATCTATTTCGTCACCGCCGATACGCTCGACAAGGACGAGAAGCTACGGATGGAGAAGAAGTTCAACGTCGCCATCCGGAACATGGCGACTCCCTTGTCCAGCCTCTGGGCCCTCGATGTCGACGCCAGGAAAACGACCCGGCTCACGCGCGACACAACCGTCACGGTCACCGATTTCAACATTTCGCCCGACGGGCGGTGGGTCGGCTATCACGGCGTCGCCGCCAACCGCTACATGCGAAACATCACCGAGCAGGACATCTACTCGGATTTGTATCTACTCGAGACGTCGACCGGCGGCATCGAGCGCCTGACGAACAACACCGAAGTTGGCGAGAGTGATCTCGAGTTCTCGCCCGATAACAAATTGATCGCCTTCTCTGCGAACGACGACATGACGCAGTACACCATGACCAACAACCGCGTGTATCTGCGGCGAGTCGATGATCGTGCCGGACAGTTCCGGAAGCTGGGCGCCAGTTTCGACGGCGATGTCTCTGTCGGCTTTTGGTCGAAGGATGGCAAGACGATCTACTTCAACGAGGGGATCAAGGCGACCGGGCAGATGATGGCCCTGGACATCGACAAGAACACCGTGCGTCAGGTGTCGAACGTGCGCGCGACGCTGAATGCCAGCGAGGATGAGGATTCCAGATTGTTGCTCCTCAATTACGCCGATCCTCGCACTCCTCCGACACTGTTCACGGTCGTATCTGTTGATCAGATACCGGTGCGCGCGAGCTGGCGCCAGCTCACCGACGCCAATCCTCAGGTTCGTGGGTTCGCGCTTGGCGACGAAGAGGAGATCAACTGGAAGTCCGCGGATGGAAAGACGGTCGGCGGGATTCTGATCAAGCCCGTCGGCTACCAGGCAGGCACACGCTACCCGCTCATCGTCGCCATCCACGGCGGGCCCGCGTCCGCCGACGTACTCGGCTTCAATGGCGGGTACGGCGCGCAGACATACGCCGGCGCCGGCTACGCCGTTCTGATGCCCAACTATCGAGGCTCAACGAATTACGGTGAGAAGCACAAGACCGATATCGTCGGCAACTATTTCCAGAAAGGGTACGAAGACATCATGACCGGCGTCGACTACCTCATCTCGCAGGGAATCGTCGACAGCACGAAGATGGGAGTGCTCGGCTGGAGCGCGGGCGGCCACTGGTCGAACTGGATTCTCACCCACACCAACCGGTTCAAGGCGATCAGCACCGGGGCCGGAACGTCCAACTGGATCTCGATGTACGCCGAGAGCGACGTGCAGAGAAACCGGCAGTTCTATCTGGGCAACAAGCTGCCCTACGATGATTTCGACGCTTACTGGAATCAGTCGCCGCTCAAGTACATCAAGAACGCAAAGACTCCGACGATGATCCACGTCGTCGAAGGGGATCCGCGCGTGCCGCGCCCGCAATCCGAGGAGCTGTTCATGGCGCTCAAGCGACTCGGCGTTCCGACCGAGCTGTACGTCTATCCAGGCAGCACCCACGGAATCCCGGATCCCCGCAACCAGCTTCTCAAGTCGGTCGCGGAGATGGCGTGGATGGATTATTGGGTGAGAGGGAGTGGGAAGAAGTTCGCATGGCGTGATGTGCTGAAGACGCTCGACCCTGAGGGTTCTGTCGCGACCGCGACCGCGGCTTCGAACTGAAGCGCGCGACTCGATGATTCATACCCGCGCATTGCGCGTAGTCGTCGGTTGCGCCGCGATCCTGCTCGCCGGCGTAATTGCCTGCGCCGCTACTCGCGTTGGCCAGCCCGGGGCCAGGCGCCTGCAGATTGTTCGAGCCGATACAGCGGCGCTACGCAAAAAGCTCGACTCGATCGCGGACGCGCATCACGGCACCGTTGGTTACAGCGTGATCGATCTCGAGACGGGGGCGCGCATCAACAGGCGTGGAGACGAGACATTTCCTACCGCCAGCCTGATCAAGGTTGCCATTCTGGTGACCGTGTACGATCTGGTCGCGAAAGGGCAGCTCTCGCTCGATGATCCGCTGACGGTGCTCAAGATCGATCAGGTGCCGGGCTCGGGAATCATCCAGTTCCTTCACAACGGGACAGTGCTCAGCGTTCACGACGCGGCGTGGCTCATGTCCACGATCAGCGACAATACAGCAACAAATCTTCTTCTGGATCGCATTATCATCCGCCGTGTCTGGGCGAAGATGGATTCGCTTGGCCTCCAGCACACCCGCGTTCATTCGAAGAGTTTCCTTCGCAACTCGAGCGTCGCGATGGACAGCTCGGTGAAGTACGGGTTGGGTGTGACGACTCCGAACGAGATGGCGCATCTGTTCGAGCTAATGGCACAGGGCAAGGCGGTGAACCCAGCCGCTGATTCCGCAATGCTCGACATCCTCGAGCATAATACGACGGACTTCATGCTCCAGCGCTACCTCGAGGGCGCACGCGCCGCGCACAAGGATGGCGAGACCGACGCCGTTCGAACCGAGTGTACGCTCTGGTACCTGCGCAATCGGGTCGTGGCGTGCGTGATGACGAAGGAAAACAAGGATCAGCGTTGGGTTCTCGACAACGAGCCGCAGCTCACCATCGCCAACATGGGCCTCGCGATCGTCAACGCCTTCGGAGGAGTGCCACCGGCACCACCGTCCTCGTGACCGCGGACAGTCCAGCCGGTTAGCCGTCTCAAGACAGGTTGTTCGTCCGTCGGCGGGCTCCGACGGACCCGACGAGATCTAGACTACTCTGTGCCTTCCGCTGGTTCGCGCAGCCAACGCTCTCACGTCCGCGGGCGTGAGCAGCGTCTCATAGTGGGCGCTGCGCTCCTCGAAGTGGGCCAGGAGCTTTGCGGCTGCCGGCAGGATCACTGCCCGCTCATAGTCTTTGCCGGCGAACACCTTTACCGCGGCGATGTCGGTGAACTGGGTGATCGTCATGAACTCAATCTCACTGTTGCCGGCCTCGCGCCGAAGTAAGTAGGCGCCGTTGTAGCCCCTGACCCGATGAATTCCGGGCAGAACATCCACGCGAAGCAGAGCCTCATACTTGTCCGCGTTCTCGAGCGTCGTCCAGCCGTGCCAGATTCTGCTGATCATACTATGTGCCTCATATTCCTTCCCCTCATTTTGCTTACGTCAAATTTCGCTACTTCCTTGGTCCGAGATGCTGACGTGTCAAGAATTCAGCCACCGCGAAAGGAATGACGGCCAGTGTGAACCGGCCGCGGTTTCCTGTTACAGTTGACCCTCAGTGGCCGGTGCGTTCAACCGTTTTACCCGTGAAATTCTCGGTGCTAAGGTCCTTGGATGATAGTGAGCGCACATATGCCGTCAGCATCCATATCTGCTCGTTGGAGATCCGGCCTCCCCACGCCGGCATACCGTCAGGCCTACCCTGATAAATCGATTCGAACACTGCGCCCGCCGATTCACCGAAGTGCCAGCGCCCGTCCTGAAAACTCGGCCCCATCGCGCCAGATCCGTCCGCTCCATGGCAGTCGAGGCAATTGTACCCCACGAATAGTTTCGCACCGGTCGCAATCGCGCTCTTGTCGCCTTCGTACGGGTTCTTTATCGGCAGGGGTTTTATCAGCAATGGAAAT
>Ga0193727_1000211_pt1 | contig 20817 bp, 16 predicted proteins | sample H2c2metaG_FD_143051 | JGI IMG/M metagenome (GOLD analysis project Ga0193727, IMG submission 143051) | Soil microbial communities from a riparian zone of the East river system, Colorado, United States - H2c2 | ecosystem: Environmental > Terrestrial > Soil > Riparian zone | place: USA: East River...
TGTTCGCTGCCGTGAGGATTGTTGGCCAACAGCAGCAGACCACCGGTCGCCGCGAGCACGAACAGTGTGCCGATCAGCGGTTCCTGGAAATCCGGCCATTTGCGATCGGTCCAGGTCAGCAGCGCGCCGCCGGCGAGCGCCGCAATGGCAGCAGCAATTTCTACGCCGTAACCCTGTTCGTCCATGCCGAGGTATTGCGCGAGGATTACGCCGAGCGCGGCGACCTGCGCGATCGCCAGGTCGATGAAGATGATGCCGCGCGCCAGCACCTGCTGACCGAGCGGCACGTGGGTCGACAGCACCAGCAGTCCGGCCAGACATGCCGGACCGAGAATGCTCAGCTCGAGGCCTTCCCAGTTCATTTCGCCACCGCCAGCAACTTGTCGATGGTCGAGTCGAACAGGCCGAACAGATCCTTGGCCTTGTCGTCGCCGCCGACGGTGAACGGCAGTGTCACGGCCGGCACACCGGTCTGCTCGGCGAGCCAGTCGCCGGGCTTCGGATCCTGATAGGCCGCACGCAGTATTGCCAGGGTGTGCGAGCTCTTCGTGATGTCGATCAGGCTGGCCAGGTGCGAGCTGGTCGGCGGCACGCCGGGCTTGGGCTCGAGCGCGCCGATCTGTTCCATGCCGAGCCATTGCAGCAGGTAGATCCAGCTCCAATGGTGCACGACGACCTTGCGTCCCTTCAGCGGCGCGGCCTTGGCTTCCCAGGTCTTGATCGCTGCCTGCCAGCGCGTCGTGAAGTCGGCCAGATGCTGCTGGAACACCGCGGCGTGGTCGGAATCGAGTTCGGCCAGGCGCGCGTCGAGCGCCTTGGCGATCGCGAGAACGCGATACGGATCGAGCTGGAAATGCGGGTTGCCGCCGGGATGGATGTCGCCTTCGGAGCGGTCGAGCGACGTCGGCTTCTCGAGCGTCGTGATCTGGTCCGCTGCGAGGAAATATCCGGGCCCCGAGGCGACTTTCGAGTTGCCGGACTGGCGGATCAGCTGCGGCAGCCAGCCGATTTCCAGATCGGCGCCGCTGCAGACGATCAGGTCGGCGCGGCGCACCTTGGCGATCAGGCTCGGCTTGGCCTCGATCACGTGCACGTCCTGCAGTGCACTGGTGCCGACGTCGACCTGGATCACGTCGCCGGCCAATTCCTTCAGCAGCGAACCCCATTCCGGCTCGCACGCAAACACGTCGAGCGCATGCGCCTGCGGTGCAGCGAATAGCAGAAGCGACAAGGCGAGAAAAAATAATTTATTCATTAGCCATCCAATACTGAGTAGTTGCCGGCTATTAGCCGACGCGTCGCGTTTTCACCTCTCCCGCTGGCGGGAGAGGTCGCGCCGAAGGCGCGGGTGAGGGTGGCGCTCCGAAGTGCGGGACATCCTGACCCGCCACCCTCATCCGGCCTGCGGCCACCTTCTCCCGCTGGCGGGAGAAGAGAGAAATCTTTGCTAGCAGCGGTCCTCGTCGGCCACCTTCTTAGAACTTGTGCGCACCGTGCGCTCCAAGGCTCACGTCGTATTGCAGGTACAGCGCATTGTCGGTGCTGCCGCGAATTGGGTCGTCGTGGCTGTACTGAATGCGGAAGAAACTGAATTCGCTGTTGCGCCAGGTCAGCTCGACGCTGTGGCGCACCGGATCGAAATCGGTTCCGTACGGATTGCCGGCGCCGGTCCACAGCTTGTCGAAGCGATAGCCGGCGTCCCAGCTGCGATTCAGGCGATAGACCGCTTCGAGATAGACGCCGCGCCGATCGCCGACCCAGGGCTGGCTCAGGACCGGATCGGTCAGATCGATCGATGCGCTGTCGATGCCGGCGGCCGGATTGTACGTGCCGTCGCGGCGATCGAGAAAATATTCGCTGCGCAGCGTTACGCCGCCATCCTTGGTATTGCCGTTCGGCGCCCACTTCCAGGTCGCATCAGCCAGGTACAGAGTGTTGTCGCCGCTGAAACCGTCATCGCCACCGGTCGCGTTCGCCTTCAGCATCGACACGCCGGCGAGCCAGGAGTTGTCGTCGCCGACGTCGCCGCCGGCATGCGCGAACAGCGTGTGCGTGCCGACGCCGCTGTGCCCCGCCCCGGCGGCCGGATAGTTTTCGCCGCGAAACAATTCGCCGCCGAATTCGAGGAACACGTCGGTCGGCGCGACCCAGCGCAACTGCGCGCCGTCGTCACCGTACTGGTTGGCGAGGAACGCCTGGTAGGCCAGCGGCCGATCGACGAAGTTGTCGGTATGCGTGTGGTGGCTATTGAGGTAGCCGATGTTCGAATAGAAGCGGCCGGCGCGCAGGCTCAAGCCATCCGGCAAGGCGAGCGTATCGATGTACGCTTCCTCGATGCTCGTGCTGACCTTGCCGTTGTCGTCCTCGTAGCTCAGCGTGAACTGGCCGTAGAACTTGTCGTCGATGTTCGCGGCAAACGAGATTTCGCTCTCGCCCAGCGACAGACCCTGCAATCCGGGGCCGGCGCCGTCCACGACCGGGAAGCCGGCGCGCACATAGTTGTCGGGATTGATCGAATGGTGCGCGTAGATGCCGTTCAGGATCACGGCAATGGCCGGATTGAACGCATTGCCGTTGGCGCCGCCGGCTGCCGGACCCGACGACTGCGGTGAGGCCGCGACAGCGGCGACTGATTGTACCGGCGGAGGAGGCGGCGCCGCCGGCAGCGGCGCGGCCGGCTGCTGTTGCTGCGCGGCCAGCGTCGCCTTCATTTTTTCAAGCTCCGCGTGAGCCGCATCGGCGGCGGCCAGCGCCGCGGCAGCTTGCTCGCGCAGTTTCTGGCTTTCGGCCTCGAGCGCGCGGATGCGCGCGTCGAGCGACTGCAGCTGCGTGTCGGACGGCGTATCGGCGGCGAGGGCCGGCGCCGCCGCAGCGATCGAGACGGCCAACGCCAACAGCACTTTTTTCATGAAGTCGTTCCGGGAGGGGGTGTGCGGGTCGCGCGGCGGGGCGGGAAAACCGTACGTTATAATATAACGACCAAGCCTACCCTATCCGGCGCCCACATTCGAGCCCAACTTTCGGCATAGAGGGCGGGCGGGGTTCGGCCCGCCGGCGGTAGGCTTTCGTGTACGGGTCGGTGGATTCGACGACCGCGCTGGTCGAACGCAACACCAGCGGACGAGCGGAAAGCGCGCCACGGGCCGCGGCACTCGGGCCCGGCTTTAGAACTCGCTGCGGAAGATGTCGTCGTCGGCCACGCGGCTGACGTTGACGACGAAGCCGTTGGTCGTCGCCGACACAACGCTGATGCTGAACGCGCCGCTGGCCTCGATCCAGGCTTCGCCGGCCTTGAACATCGTACCGGCGTCGTTGCCGATGTCCGCCGGTGTTACCTGCGCATCGACGCTCCAGGCCGGCTCGGCACGCGTCGTGTCGACTTCGTGAATGATCACGGCACTGCCGGCGAGATTGTGGTCGTAGAGGTCGCCGGCGACGCCGGCGCGCCGCGCTTCGATCGTATAGAAGTGCGTCGATGGCGCCCGCGGCAGCGTGACGACAATCATCTGCAGCTTGCTCGAGGACGCCAGTTCCGCGGCATCGAGCTGCAGGTTCGCCAGTGATCCGGCGGTGTTGACCGTGAGCTTGCGCGCCGCATCGACCCAGCCGAGCTTGTCACGATGGTAGATATTGATGTGCTTGGGCTGGCTGCCGAATGTCGCATCGCTGGTCGCGTTGTCCCAGGCATCACTCATCACGTCCCACGGATTGTCGTACGGATCGGCGTCGCGATCCCAGTTGTTCGCGTGCGGCAGGCCGAAGCCGTGACCCATCTCGTGCGCCAGCGGGGCTTCGTGCTGGTAGCCCCACGGCGGCTCCCAGGTGACGCGCCAGGATCCGGACTTGCCGTCGAGCGTGGCATAGCGGTTGCCACCCCAGGCGTAACCGTCGAGATCGGCGTTGAACATCAGGTTGATGCCGACGAACGGCGAGAAATCGACGCTCGCGTTGGCTACACCGGTGCAGTCGGCAAAGAGTTTGTTCAGGTCGGCCGAGCCGCTGGCAGGTATGTAGTAACTGCGCGGCTGCGGCAGCGTGAACCAGCCGTGGGCGGCGCTGCCGGCGACATTGACCTTGCCGTACGAAACGGTGCGCCAGTAGTCGTCGAGGCGCCCGCTGTCGTTCGACAGCATGGTCTGGAAATAGCTCAGATCTTTCGGTTCGGCGGCGTAGTCGCTGAACTTGCAGGCAATCGTGACCCAGGGCTGCGATCCGGTAACGGCGCTCGCGACCGCATCGGGCTGCAGTAGCGCGGCCGAGACGATCGCCTCGGCGCGCAACGTGCCTGCTGGCGCGGCACCGTCGGTGACCGGAGCGAGCACGATGCGGCGGCCCTGCAGCGCGTACAGGTCGCCCGCTGCAAGACGCGCACTGGCGACGTCGAGGCTCGTACGCCGGCCGTCGTCCGTCACCAGATTGGCGATCAATTGGGGAGCGTGCGACGCGGCATCCGGGGCGGCATCGCCCCAGACGAGTTCCAGCCCGCCCTGCAACGGCGTCACAGTCTGCGCAACAAGTCCGGAAGCGAACAACAAAGCGACGGCGGCTACGGCGACACGCACAGAAACCTCGGGATGCCAGGGAAGCTCTGAACCAGTCTGCACAGGCGGACTTGTTCAGAGCTTCCTAGGCCTTCAAGCTAGCAGCGCCACGCCGACGGAACCCGGACGAGCGTCGCAGAAAGAGCGCGCGCTCGTCGGAAAATTGGCCCACCGCGCTCAGGGGTGCTCCGGCCGCGCGACCGGCTCAGGCCCGCTCGCGCAACGCAGCCACTGCCGGCAGTTCCCTGCCTTCGAGAAATTCGAGGAATGCACCGCCGCCGGTCGAAATATACGAAATATGCTTTTCCACGTTGTATTTCTCGACGGCGGCCAGCGTGTCGCCGCCGCCGGCGATCGAGAACGCCTTCGAGCCGGCAATCGCGAGGGCGAGCGTCTCGGTACCCTTGCCGAACGCGTCGAATTCGAACACGCCGACCGGTCCGTTCCAGACTACCGTTCCGGCTTCGGCGATCAGTGCCGCGTAGCGCAGTGCGGTCTGCGGACCGATATCGAGGATCATCTCGTCCGCGCCGACCTCGTCGACCTTGCGCACGCTGGCCGGCGCGTCGGCCTTGAACTCCGGCGCGACGACGACGTCGACCGGAATCGGCACGTCGGCGCCGCGCGCCTTGGCTTCGGCGATGATTTTGCGCGCGACGCCGAGCAGATCCATCTCGACCAGCGACTTGCCGACGCTGTGACCTGCGGCGGCAATGAACGTGTTGGCGATGCCGCCGCCGACGATCAGCTGGTCGACCTTGCCGATCAGGTTTTCCAGCAGCGTCAGCTTGGTCGAAACTTTCGAGCCGGCGACGATTGCCAGCAGCGGCCGCGCCGGCCGCTCGAGCGCCCTGGCCAGCGCATCGAGCTCGCCCATCAGCAGCGGCCCGGCGCAGGCGATGTGCGCGCGTCGGATCACGCCGTGTGTCGAAGCCTGCGCGCGATGTGCCGTACCGAAAGCGTCCATGACGAAAATCTCGCACAGCATCGCGTAGCGCTCAGCCAGGGTCGCGTCGTCCTTTTCCTCGCCGACGTTGAAGCGGCAGTTCTCCAGCAGCACGACTTCGCCGGGCCCGACGTCGATCGTTTCGCCGTCCAGATAATTTCGCAGCAGCGGTACTGGCTTGCCGAGCGCGTCGCCGAGCCAGCGCGCAACCGGCGCGAGCGATTCGGATTCCGTGAAGTGGCCTTCCTTCGGCCGGCCCAGGTGCGACATCACGAGGACGCGCGCGCCGGCATCGCGCGCCAGCTTGATCGTCGGCAGCGCCGCTTCGAGGCGCTGGCTGGCGGTGATCTTGCCGTCCTTCAGCGGTACGTTGAGGTCCTCGCGGATCAGCACGCGCTTGCCGGCCAGATCGAGATGGGTCATTCGCAGGATGGACATTGCTTACCTCTGGTTGGTGGTTTCGTCACCGGCGCGTGATCGATCGCAAGCAGCCGTCCCTGGTGTGCTTCACGGCCCGGACTTCGCTTCGATGGCGGGGAACCCCCGCATTGTACGGTGCCCCGGCGTGACCCGGCACGCACCCTGCATGCTTGAACGACCGACTCTGTGGCAACATGCCGCGATGCGCGAGATGCCTTACAAGATCCTTACGGATGCGCGCGGCGCGGCCAGCGCTGACGCGGCGCACTCGCTTTCGTCCGCGGCACCCGATGCAGCCGCTCGCAGTGCGCGCCTGCATGGCGGTGGGTGCAGCTAATGGACGCCACGCTGCCCGAATTCGAGGACGTGCGAGTGCGCCTGCGTGCAATGCGCCAGGACGACGTGCCGGCCCTGTTCTCGCTGAAATCGGATCCGGTCGGCATGCGTTTCTGGAGTCACCCGCCAATGACCGACCTGGCGCAGGCGCAGGAAATGTACGAGAAGACCGCGCGCGGCGCGCAGACCGGCGAGTTCCTGCCGTGGGTCGTTGCGCTGAGCGCCAACGATTCGATGATCGGCACCTGCACATTGTTCGCCATCGACGCGGCGCACCGGCGTGCGATGATCGGCTACGCGCTGGTGCGAACGCAGTGGGGCAATGGTTATGCGCAGGACGCGCTGCGCATGATGCTGACCTACGCGTTTGGTACTTTGCAATTGCACCGGGTCGAAGCCGACATCGATCCGCGCAACACGTCATCCGCGCGCCTGATCGAACGTATGGGTTTTGTTCGCGAGGGTCTGCTGCGCGAGCGCTGGCACGTCGGCAATGACGTGCAGGATAGCGCAATGTACGGCCTGCTCGCGCGCGATTACGCCGCGACGCCGACCGGCTGAACGGACTCGCCGCGTATCGGTATGCTGCGCTGCGCCGCAGCGACCAGATCGGTAAACACGCCGGCAGCGGTCAGATCGATGCCGGCGCCGGGACCGGCGATGGTCAACGGCGCGGCGCGATAGAAATCGCTGTGCAGGATCAGCGCGTTCTCGCACGGCGCCAGGCGCGCGAACGCATGCGTCTGTGCCAGCCGTTCCGGCGCGATGCGCGCCCGGCCGTTCTCGAAACTCGCACGATAGACCCAGCGCTCGCGGCGCACATCGGCCAGCGCGACGCGCGCGCGCCATCCGGCATCGGCCGATTCCAAGCGCGCAAGCAGGCCCGCCGCATCGACGCTGTCAAGCAGCGCGGCCTCGACCAACGGCACGCATTCGATATCGCCCAGCTCTACGTCGTGCCCGAGCGCGCGCAGCAGGATGACGAGCTTGCGCGCGGCATCTTCACCGGACAGGTCGCGCGCCGGATGCGGTTCGGCGTAGCCGTTCTGCACCGCCTCGCTCACTGCAGTCGACAGCGCGGTGCCCTGCTGCAGTCGCCCCAGCACGTACGACAACGTGCCGGACAGCACCGCCTCGAAACGCTCGATTCGGTCACCGGCGCGGTGCAGGTCGCGCAGCGTCGACAGCAACGGCAGCTGCGCGCCGACCGTCGTGTTGTCGTGGAGTTGCGTGCCGCCGGCCGATTGCGCCGCGGCGATCGCGTGCGCCAGCGGCCGGTCGGCTGAGGAGCCGATCTTGTTCGGCGTCACGACGTCGATGCCGGCGCCGAGCCAGCGCGGATAGAGCGCGGCAATCTCGGCGCTGGCGCTGCAGTCCACCAGGATCTGCGGATGGGCCGGCGAACGTGTCAGCGCGAGCGCATCGGGCGGCGGCGAGGCCGCCGCGAGCAAGTCGGGTATGCGCGCCGCCGCAATGTGATCCGGCACGTGCAGCCAGCGCGTCGAGTTGGCCGCCGCGACAATACGCAGGCGCAAGCCGCCGCGCTGCTGCAACACCGCGCGGCGTGCGTCGATCAATTCGAGCAGGCGCCGCCCGACGCGCCCGGTGGCGCCGACGATGGCGATGTCGATTGTTGCCGGGATCTTGCCTGCCGCTGCTGCCGCCATGACCGTCGTTTCCTTGAAATTATAGATGGATAGGCGTTTAGACGTCCATATAAGAGCATAATCGTGGATCGCGGTCAACCCCGTCGCCGTGGCCATCGCCGCGGCGATTTGCGCCCGGCCCCGGTATCGGTCACCATGCAAAGGGATACTCTAATCATCGCCGGAGTACCGAACGACGATGCATGTCGTTGCCTTCATTCACGACCTCGCCATCATCATGCTGACTGCCGGCGTGGTCACGGTCGTCTTCCACCTGCTGCGCCAGCCGGTGGTACTCGGCTACATCGTCGCCGGGGTGCTGATCGGCCCGCACACGCCGCCCTATTCGCTGGTCACCGACGAAGAAACGATCCGCACGCTGGCCGAGCTCGGCATCGTCTTCCTGCTGTTCTCGCTTGGGCTGGAGTTCTCATTGCGCCACCTGCGCCAGGTCGGTGCCACGGCGCTGGTCTCGGCGATCGCCGGTATCGTGACCATGTTTTCGCTCGGCTATGCGATCGGCCGGGCGTTTGAATGGAGCGTGATGGACGCGGTGTTCCTCGGCGCGATGCTGTCGATCTCGTCGACGACAATTACGCTCAAGGCGCTCGAAGACCTCAAGCTGAAGAAACAGCACTTCGCCCAGGTCGTGTTCGCGATTCTGATTGTCGAAGACGTGCTGGCGATCGCCATGATCGCGCTGCTGTCGAGCGTAGCCAGGACCGGTGCGGTCGAGTCCGGCGACGTGCTGCACACGCTCGGCGCCCTGATGGTGTTCCTGGTCGCCTCGCTGGTGATCGGCATCCTCGCAGTTCCGCGTCTGCTCGATCGCATCGCGCGCTTCAACAGCAACGAGATGCTGCTGGTCGCCGTGCTCGGCCTGCTGTTCGGCTTCTGCCTGGTTGTCTCGCGCATGGGCTACAGCGTAGCGCTGGGCGCATTCGTGATCGGCGTAATCGTCGCCGAGGCCGGTTCGCTGCGCCGCATCGAGCGCCTGATCGAGCCGGTGCGCGACATGTTCAGTGCGATCTTCTTCGTCGCGATCGGCCTGCTGCTCGATCCGGGCGTGCTGCTCGAATACGCCGGTCCGGTTGCCGCGGCGACCGTGGCCGTGATCCTCGGCAAGTCGCTGGCGCGCACGGCCGGTTCGTTCGCGGCCGGCCAGGACGCGCATACCTCATTGCGCATCGGCATGAGCCTGGCGCAGATCGGCGAATTCTCGTTCATCATCGCCACGCTCGGTCTGACGCTGAATGTGACCAGCTCATTCCTTTATCCGATCGCGGTCACCGTGTCGGCGATCACGACCTTGTTCACGCCGTACCTGATCCGCGCTGCCGATCCGCTCGCGCGCGGCATCCGCAAGGTCACGCCGGCGGGCGTGCGCGGGATCCTGCACATGTATACGGCGTGGTTGCAGAGCCTGCGCTTCGAGGGCGACCGCGCCATCATCGCGGCGATGGTGCGGCGCATCCTGCTGCAGGCGTTTGTCAACCTGTGCCTGGTCGCGGCAATCTTCGGCGCGGGCGCCTATGTCGGCCGACGTTACCGCGACGATATCGCGCAGTGGATTCCGTACCCGCAGGTGGCCAACGCGGTTATCTGGGGCGCTGCACTGGTGTTGTCGCTGGCGTTCCTGATCGCCGCCTATCGCAAGCTAAAGGCGCTGGCGATGATGCTGGCCGAGGTTGGCGTGCGCGCCGGCCGCCACACCGAGCGCGTGCAGCGCATCGTCGCCGAGGTGCTGCCGGCGGTGTCGATCGGCGCAATGCTGGTGCTGGTGTCGGCGCTGTCATCGAGCATCCTGCCGCCGGCTGAACTGCTGATTGCCGTGCTGGCGATGGGCGCGCTGATCCTGGCGCTGCTCTGGCGCACGCTGGTCAAGCTGCACTCGCGCCTGCAGATCGCGCTGCTCGAGACGTTGCAATCGGATAAGGAACCGCACTGAGCCGGCGCATCCATGTCGCGCTACGATCGATTCATCGGCGGACCTCGTCCGATGGGCGAACTCGCCCGCGGCACATTCTCAGTGCTCGCGCACCGGCCCGAGCGGCCAGTCGGCCTTCCTCAGTTCAACGGTCTTCAGCGTATAGCGATTACCCGTGCTGGCGTCGGCTTTGGCGGCTTCGTATTGAGTCACCAGTCCGTGGTCGGCGTTTGCCTTGACGAAACTCGGCAACGCGTCGAACGGCTCGGCGACCTTGACCGATCCTTCTGCCCCAAAAACGAGCACCCATTCCGAGAGCATGTCGCGGATCGGTACCTGCACACGTCGGAAAGACTTGGCGTTTTCGAACTTGAGCCTGGCGCCAGCCCAGTGCGGCGCAATGCCGTCGCGCCACATTTCACCGCGCACTTCCTTGTCATGCGCCGCGATGAATGCATTGAGCTGTGCCAGGACAACGTCGGTCTGCGGGCTGCCGAGCTTCTGCCGCATGCGCTCGGACACGCGGCGCAACAGGTCTTCGAAATACAGCGTCGGCTCGCGTTCGTTGTGCTCACCGTAGTCGGTGATGTTTTCGTTGCGCACCCAGCCGCGGTAGGCGCCGTAGATCTGCGTCCAGATCATCGCCTCGAGCGGGCGATCCTCGCCCAGTTCCAGTTCCGCCATTTTCGCCATCGCCAGCAGACGGCCGTGGCCGGCGGCCGTGCTGAGGAAGCGCCGCGCCTGGTCCGCGTCGCGATCCACGACATGCGGTTCGATCGAATCCCCACGACGGTAAACGGAGCCGACGATGTACTGCGCATCGCTATCACCGGCCAGTGCTGCCGTGCGCCAGCCATCGAACAGCGAGCGGCGCTGATCGGCCGGTACGCCTGCATCGAGGAACCGCGCCAGATCGGCCAGATTCTGATTGGTCGGCGCGGCAGCGGCGAATGTCGACGCGACCGGCACGATCGCCGCAAGCAATACGAACAGTGCGTGGCAAACGACTCGCGGACAGCCATGCTGCAACATGACATTTCTCCGTCGCGGACTGCGCTGCGCCACGCTAGTGGTTTGGCGCTGGGGAGGCAAGCGAAAAATTGTATGAGTTTGTAAAAGTTGATTTCCGGTCCGGCCTTGCCTGTCCGACCGCTCGCCGGTGCCAGATGCGATTACTCGTGACATCCCTGTCGCTCACCCTGCACGGGATGACTTCATCGTCTATCAAGAACTGGATCCCGTGTCATCGGCCATCAAATGCACTGTCGATAACCGTCCCCGGTGCGCTTTCCGGTCCGGACTTCCCTGTACGGCCGCTCGCCGGCGCGAGATGCGATTCAACGCATCTCGCGTCAAACCCCGGCTCGCCCTGCACGGGATGACTTCATCGTCTATCAAGAACTGGATCCCGTGTCGTCGGCCATCCATGGCCTGCACGGGATGACTTCATCCTGAAGTCACTTCGCCGCCATCATCGCCAGCGTCATGTCGAGCATGCGATTCGAGAATCCCCACTCGTTGTCGTACCAGGACAACACCTTGACCAGCGTGCCGCCCATGACGCGCGTCTGCGTCGCATCGTAGATCGACGACAGCGGATTGTGGTTGAAGTCGACCGACACCAGTGGCTTGTGGTTCATGCCGAGGATGCCCTTGAGCTTGCCTTCGCTGGCTTCCTTGATCGCCGCATCGATTTCCGCATGCGTCGTTGCGCGTGCGGCCTGGAACACAAGATCGACGACCGAGACATTGATCGTCGGCACGCGCATCGCGAAGCCGTCGAGCTTGCCGTTCAGTTCGGGCAGCACGAGGCCGACCGCGGCGGCCGCACCGGTCTTGGTCGGAATCTGGCTCATCGTCGCGCTGCGCGCGCGGCGCAGGTCCTTGTGGAACACGTCGGTCAGGACCTGGTCGTTCGTATACGAATGGATTGTCGTCATCAGGCCGTGAACGATGCCGATCTTTTCGTGCAGCACCTTGGCCAGCGGCGCGAGGCAGTTGGTCGTGCACGACGCATTCGAGATCACTTCGTGTTTCGCCGTCAGCTGGTCTGCGTTGACGCCAATGACGAACGTGCCATCGACATCCTTCTCGCCCGGCGCCGAGATGATGACCTTCTTCGCACCACCGGCGATGTGCGCGCCGGCCTTGGCCTTCGACGTGAACAGGCCGGTGCATTCGAGCACGACGTCGACGCCGAGCGCGCCCCACGGCAGCTTGGCCGGATCGCGCTCGGCGAACACCTTGACCTTGTCGCCGTTGATGACAATATCCCCGCCATCGACGCCGACATCGCCCGGAAACTTGCCTTGGGCCGTATCGTATTGGGTCAGATGGGCGTTGGTCTCCGCATCGCCCAGATCGTTGACCGCCACGATGTTGATCTCGTGCGTGCGGTTCGATTCGTACAGCGCGCGCAACACGTTGCGGCCGATGCGGCCGTAGCCGTTGATCGCGACCTTGATTGCCATGGCTTGCTCCGAGGGTTTGAGAAATCCGGGTTTCGAGTACGGCAGGCTGCCAATTGTAGCGGTCTTGGGCCTGCCTTCGTACTGGCGGGCCGCAAAGCGCGGTACCATTTCCGAAGAAATCGCGCTGCGGCGCAGCCGGCCAGCGCAGGGGGAGAAGCATGATCGCACCGCTCGTACAATCCATGCGGCGACAAACACCTGGACGCACGTCGTCGCCGACCCGCAGTCGAATGCCGCCGCGATCATCGATCCGGTTCTGGATTTCGATCCGGCATCGGGCCGCGTCTGGGCCGAGCAGGCCGGAATCGTCCTGGCCTTCGTGCGCGAGCGCGGTCTGCGCGTCGACTGGATCCTCGAGACGCACGCGCATGCCGATCACCTGACGTCGGCCGACTGGCTCAAGCGCCAGCTCGCAGCCGCCGGTCTCAGGACAGGCATCGGCATCGGCATCACCGCCGTGCAGCGCCACTTTCGCGACGTGTTCGCACTGGGGTCGGACTTCGCGGCCGACGGCTCGCAGTTCGATCGGCTGTTCGCCGACGATGAGCGCTTCGCCATCGGCGGCCTCGAAGCGCGCGCCATCGCGACGCCCGGCCACACCAGTGACGGCATCAGCTACCTGATCGGCGATGCCGTGTTCGGCGGCGATACGCTGTTCGCGCCGAACGGCGGCACCGGCCGCTGCGATTTTCCCGGTGCCGACGCGGCGACGCAGTATCGCTCAATCAAGCGCCTGTACGACTTGCCGGACTCGACGCGCGTGTTCCTGTGTCACGACTATCCGGCTGCCGACGTGCAACCGCTCGCGCAGACCACGATCGGCGCCGAGAAAGCCGGCAACACGCAGCTGCGCGCGGAAACCAGCGAAGCCGACTACGTCGCGTTCCGCCACAAGCGCGACGCGACGCTCGCCGCACCGCGTCTGCTGTATCCCTCACTGCAGGTAAACATCCGCGCCGGGCGGCTGCCGCCGGCGGACGCGGCCGGCCGTATATTCCTGAGCCTGCCGGTGCGTGACGAAAGCTGAAGCGCGCCGCTCCGCAGCACCCGCGTGCGGTTGACTGAAATCCACGTCAGGTCGGCGTGCCCAGCGCGGTCGAGCCGTCAGGCTCGCGTGCAGCCGCCGCAAGATCGCATCAGGCAGTCGTTCGTTCCGCGTACTTGGCCAGCTCGAGCTTCGCGATCGTCGCGCGATGGACTTCATCCGGACCGTCGGCGATGCGCAGCGTGCGGATGCCGGCATACAGGCTCGCCAGCGGGAAATCCTCGCTGACCCCGGCGCCGCCGTGCGCCTGGATCGCCCAGTCGATGATCCGGCAGGCGATGTTCGGTGCGACCACCTTGATCATGGCGATCTCGGCGCGCGCGACCTTGTTGCCGACCGTATCCATCATATGCGCCGCCTTGAGCGTGAGCAGGCGCGCCTGCTCGATCATGCAGCGCGCCTCGGCGATACGCTCATGCCAGATCGACTGATCGCCGATGCGCTTGCCGAATGCCACGCGCGCCTGCACGCGCCGGCACAGCAGTTCCAGTGCGCGCTCCGCGGCGCCGATCGTGCGCATGCAGTGATGAATGCGCCCGGGCCCGAGACGGCCCTGCGCAATCTCGAAACCGCGGCCTTCGCCGAGCAGCAGGTTGTCGACCGGCACGCGTACGCTGCGCAGTTCGATTTCCATGTGCCCGTGCGGCGCATCGTCGTAGCCGAACACCGACAACGGCCGGATCATTTCGATGCCGGGGCTGTCGGCGGGAACGAGCAGCATTGATTGCTGCAGGTGACTGGCCGCCTGCGTATCGGTCTTGCCCATCACGATGTACAACGCGCAGCGCGGATCGCCGGCACCGGACGCGAACCATTTGCGCCCGTCGATGACATAGTGATCGCCGTCGCGCCGGATCGAGCACTGGATGTTGGTCGCGTCCGACGACGCCACCGCCGGCTCGGTCATCAGGAATGCCGAGCGGATTTCTCCGGCCAGCAACGGTTCCAGCCAGCGGTTCTTCTGCGCCTCGTTGCCGTAGCGTTCGAGCGTTTCCATGTTGCCGCTGTCCGGCGCGGAGCAGTTGAATACTTCCGCCGCCCACGGCACGCGGCCCATGATCTCGCACAGCGGCGCGTATTCGACATTGGACAGGCCTTGCGGCGCGCGGGACGATTGCGGCAGGAACAGGTTCCACAAACCGCGTGCGCGTGCGCGCGGCTTGAGCTCTTCGACGATGCGCAACGGAACCCACGGATTTCCGGCTGCGCGATTGCGGCGGATTTCCTCGAGGTACCTTGCTTCGTTCGGATAGATGGCTTCGTCGAAGAATGCCGCCAATTCGGCGCGCAATGCTTCGACTTTCGCAGAGTAGGCAAAATTCATGGGGCCGCCCGAATTCGATGGCAAGCGCGACACCCCGCGACGCGGGACAGTTGCCTGCAATCCATCGTAGGATGCCGCCTGCGGGTTGGCAAGGTAACGCCGCGAGCGACTCTTTCGCGCCGCCCGCATGGCAGAATCCCGTGCTCGCCGATCTCGAGGAACAGGTTCATGGACCACAGGAACATTTTCGATCTCACCGGCAAGACCGCGCTGGTTACCGGCGGCTCGCGCGGTCTGGGATTGCAGATGGCCGAAGCGCTCGGCAGCTATGGCGCGCGTGTCGTGCTGTCGGCGCGCAAGGCCGACGAACTGCAACACGCGCAGGCGCACCTGCGCGCGCTGGACATCGAGGCCGACTGGATTGCAGCCGATAACTCGCGCGATGCCGATATCGCCATGCTTGCCGATGCGGCGATCGGCAAGCTCGGCCATGTCGACATCCTCGTCAACAACGCCGGCGCCAGCTGGGGTGCGCCGGCGGAAGACTATCCGACCGACGCCTGGGACAAGATCTTCAACCTCAACATCCGCGGCCTGTTCCTGCTGACGCAGCGCATCGGCAAGCTGTCGATGATTCCGCGCAAGTACGGGCGCGTCATCAACATCGCCTCGATCGCCGGACTGCGCGGCAATCCGCCGGGCCCGATGCAGACCATCGCCTACAACGCCAGCAAGGGCGCGCTGGTCAACTTCACGCGCGCACTGGCCGGCGAGTGGGGCCGCCACGGCATCACCGTCAACGCACTGGCCCCGGGTTTCTTCCCATCGAAGATGTCTGCCGGACTGATCAAGGCGTTCGGCGAGGAGGCCCTGATCGGTCATTCGCCGCTGCAACGTCTCGGCGACGACGAAGACCTCAAGGGCGCGGTGCTGCTGTTCGCGTCCGATGCCGGCAAGCACATCACCGGACAGATCCTCGCCGTCGACGGCGGCTACACGGCGGTTTGATCGCGAAGACTTCAGACGGTTGCTGGTGACCTGTACGATTAGTCCGTCTATGACTTCGCGACGTGCGCCCCCTTCCGGCTGCCGCCACCTTGTACTCGCCACATCCATGTAGCTCGCCATACGGGCAGCATCCGCTGCAAACATCGGCAGTCCTGCCGATGTTTCCCCGCAAGCGGGGGAAGGATTCCAGACTGATGCCTCTCGCGCTTTTTCTTCCCCTGCGAAGCGGGGGAAGGTGCCGAAGGCGGATGGGGGCAGTGGTGGCCAAGACTCACAACCTGCTACCGAATCAAACGTTACAGTCCACTACTAGTCCATGTCCTTCAGCGAGAACGTGATGGGCACCAGCACGTAGCCATCATGCGGCTTGCCATCCTTGATGGCGGGATTGAAGCGCCATTGCATGATCGCGTCGATCGACGCCCGCGCGAAGATCTTCTCCGCCGCTGGTGGATCGCTGCGCTCGATATCGACCGACTGCGGCGCGCCACGCTCGTCGACTAGCACCTTGAACATCAGTTCGGCCGATTGCTTGTTCTTCACCGCCTCTTCTGGGTACTTCGGCGGATGCATGTCACGGAACGTGACATCTTCCGTCGGTGGCCGGTCCGCTGTTGCGGCGCGTGGTTCGTCGGGCGGCGAGACACGAATCGCGTCGAGCGTTCCGCCAGAGGTCTTCCTCACAGCATCGGGATGCAGCGCAAACACGACCGGAATGATTTCGTCGCTCGCGACCGGCTTGCCGTCGCGTTCGGCCGGCTTGAAGCGCCATGTGCGCACTCCGCCGGTTGCCGCATCGGCCAGCGTAGCGGCCGCGTCAGGCTCGAATCGATCAGCAATGGCCGATGTGACGTCGCCTGTCGTGCCGATGTGCACCTTGACATAGACGACACCGTCAATTTTCGCCGCGATTTGTGCCGGCGGATAGGCGATCCGGCGCATCGAACGGTACGTCGCCTTACTTTCGCCTTGCGCCACAGCATCTGCCGTTGGCGCGGTGCCTTTGGCGCCGGTCGCTGCGGCAGCGGTCCCTTTGCCGTCCGCACGGGCCAGAGTGATCTGCGCGGCGAAGCCCTTGAACGGACCGGCATCTGACTGTTCGCCGACGCGGATGGCGGCCGCTTCGCCATCATGCATGATCATGCGTGGTCGACTGACCACGGAGTCGTTGTGCTTGAGCACGCTGTCGAGACTGATTGTTGCGTCCGCACTCGGCGTGACAGTGCCGCCGAGTTCCCACGATTCGCCGGGACGTTCAATGCTTGCGCTGAATGACTTTCCCGGTGCCACGAGCAGCAGGTCCGAACCGGGCATTGCCGGGCGACTGGGATCGACTCGAATGGAGGCACCTTCGAAGTGAGCCGAGCGCCAGGATGTATCCGGCATCGCGCCGTCGATGGTAAAAACGAGATCTGCCTCGATCGTTCGGCCCTCAATCAACCCATTCCCCTCGACTGTATGAGCGGGCTGCGAGGCCCACGCGGCATAGCTGCCGCAGACGGCCAGCGCTACCGCCAGGCCGAGGCCAAGCGCGCTGCGCGCGCGTCCCGGCAAAGGTTGTTTCAACATGGTGATTCGCTCCTTCAATGGGTGGCTGGATTGCCAGTAGCAGCCGACCGGGAGCCCCAGCTCCTGCCGGGATTCGCCGGCCAGCTGCGTCTTCAACATCGCGTCGGCGTACGGCCGGCGCGCTTCCGGAAATCGTGCAATGACGAGTGCGTCGCAGGCCAGCTCCTGGTCGAAGCGGAAGCGCGATGCGGCAAAGTGGACAAGTGGATTGAACCAGAACAGGCAACGCAGCGTCGCTGCAAACAGGTTGGCCTGCGCGTCGCCGCGCGTGCGATGCAGTTGTTCGTGCGCAACGATCAGCGCGCGCTCGATCGCGCTGAAGCGCTCGTCGAAATCAGCCGGCACGATGATGCGCGGCTGCCAAGCGCCGACCAGGGCCGGACACCCGGCCGTGCTGCGCGCGCGCAGCACCGCGCCATCACCGGGCGAAAGTGGTCCGAGCGCACGCAGGAAGCGACGCTGCTGACGCACGAAACGCAACGCCCAAAGTGCAGTTCCAAGCACCCACAACGACGCGAGCCACGGCATCGCGTCGAATCGCCAGGAAGGCTGTACGACCTGACCGGTCAGCGGCAACAAGACCTGTGAGACCGTCGCCTGGACCGCGCGAAGCGGTGCAGTGGCGACCGGCGCCGGCAACAGCGCGACGAGGGCGACCAACGGGACGACGCACCATATCGCATACGCCGACTGTGCGCCGAAACGCTGCCGCATCGGCCGGCGCAAGGCCAGAACAAGCAGCATGGCGATGCTGGAAGCGATCGTCGCGACGCCAAGGACGTGCAGCAGATCAGCGCTCATCGTCGAGCTCCTCGATCAGGCGGCGCAGCTCGGCGATGTCCTTCTTGCCGAGCTTGTGGTGCTCCGAGAAATGCGCGACGAGCGGCGCGACGCGCCCTCCAAACAACCGGTCGAGCAGACCCTTGCTCTGCGCATGCACGTAATCGGCACGCTTGAGCAGCGGCCGGTACAGATAGCGGCGCCCGTCCCGCTGGGCCGCGATCGCGCGCTTCTTGAGCAGGCGGTTGAGCAGCGATTTGACGGTCGGCTCGCGCCAGTTCGTGCTGTCGGCCAAGGCCGCAACGACATCTTCGGAACTCAGCGGGTGCTCGTTCCACAACACTTCCATCACCAGACTTTCGGCATCGCTGATCGACATGGCAACCTTTCCGATTACGCGTGTAATTGATATTCAGATTACACCTGTAATCGTAAATGTCAAGCGGCCGTAGGACACAACACGCGTGGTCGGCGCGTCACCGGCTAGAATGCACGCTCTCGGGAACGATGACGATGCCTTACACACCGATACTCGCAACATTGGGCTACGTTCTGTCGCCGGACCGCCGGCGCGTGCTGATGATTCATCGCAACGTGCGCGCGGGTGATCAGCACCTCGGCAAGTACAACGGCCTCGGCGGCAAGCTCGAGCACGACGAGGACATCGTCGCCGGGATGCGTCGCGAGATCCATGAGGAAGCCGGCGTCGACTGCGACGAGTTGAACCTGCGCGGCACGATCAGCTGGCCGGGATTCGGCAAGCACGGCGAGGACTGGTTCGGTTTCGTGTTTCTGATCACGCGCTACAGCGGCGAACCGTTCGCGATCAATGCCGAAGGCACGCTCGAATGGGTCGATGTCGACAGGATTCTCGATCTGCCGCTGTGGGATGGCGACCGCCATTTTCTGCCGCTCGTTTTCGACGCCGATTCGCGGCCGTTCCATGGCGTGATGCCGTACCGCGATGGCCACATGGTGAGCTGGTCAGTCAGCCGGATCTAGCGCGTCTGCAGTGACGTCTTGCGAGACTCTGAAGTCGTCATTCCCGCGGTTCTCAACCGCCGAACTTGGGCTACGCCTCCTTCATATACGGCGGCGCGCCGCCGGCGAGGAAATCCTCGCGCACCGGCGCAAAGAAATCGAGGATCTCGGTCTCCTCCGGAAAGAACGCCTCATGCTCGACGCCGCCGGGAATGACAGCGACATCTCCGGCGACCATGCTGCGCTTTTCGTCGCCGATGCGCAGGTCCATCCGGCCCTTGATCATCCACGAGAACTGCTCATGCGGATGCTTATGGGCCGCCGCATGCCCGCCGGCCTTGAAATGCCACCACACCATCATGCCCTGCTTGCCGGACATGACCTTGCGGCTGATCTTGTCGCTGATGCGCTCCTCGGGAACCGACGCCAGCTTCTCGTGACCGACAATGATGGGCATCTGACAATCCTCCAGTCGAGAACTTGATTGGGTACAGGATAGCGAAGACCGGGACGGCTTTGCGCTACCCTGCGTCCTCCACGTCGTTTCGCTCAGAAGTGGTTGAGTCGCCGTCTGGCGGCCGTGCTCAACCGAGGCGCTTCACCGCGCCGACGACCTCGTCGATAGTGAAGCCAAAATACTTGAACAACGCATCGGCCGGCGCCGAAGCGCCGAAGCGGTCGATGCCGATCACGGCGCCGTCGAGTCCGACATACTTGCGCCAGTAGTCGGTGACGCCCGCTTCGATCGCGACGCGCTTGCGGCACGATCCCGGCAGCACGCTGTCGCGGTACTCGTTTGGCTGGCGGTCGAACAGGTTCGCACACGGCATCGACACGACGCGGGCCAAAATGCCGTCCTTCTCGAGGGCGCGCATCGAGTCCATGGCGAGGCCGACCTCGGATCCGGTCGCGATCAGGATCACGTCGAACTTGCCGCCGGCCGGTTCGTGCAGCACGTAGCCACCGAGTTCGACCGTTGCCAACTGCGCGTCGCTGCGCGGCTGGTGCGCCAGGTTCTGGCGCGAGAAGACCAGGCACGACGGCCCGTCCTTGCGTTCGATCGCGGCTTTCCATGCGATCGCGCTCTCGACCGCATCGCACGGACGCCAGACATGGTTGTGCGGAATGTAGCGCAGGCTGGCCAGATGCTCGATCGGCTGGTGCGTCGGGCCGTCTTCGCCGAGACCGATCGAGTCGTGCGTATAAACGTGGATCGCGTGCGCCGGAATCAACGCCGACATGCGCACGCCATTGCGCGCGTAATCGGAGAACACCAGGAACGTGGCATCGTACGGAATGAATCCGCCGTGCAGCGCCAAGCCGTTGCTGATCGCGGTCATGCCGAATTCGCGCACACCGTAATAGACGTAGTTCGCGCTCGCGTCCGACGAGTTGACGTCCTTCGAGCCCTTCCAGATCGTCAGGTTGGAGCCGGCCAGGTCGGCCGAGCCGCCGATCAGTTCCGGCAGCTTCGGTCCGAACGCATCGAGCGCCATCTGCGACGCCTTGCGTGACGCAACGACCGGGCCGTCGGCCTGCAGCTTGCGCACATACGCATCGGCGTGAGCCTGCCAATCCGCCGGAAGGTCGCGCGCAAGGCGGCGGGAAAATTCGGCCGCGAGATCGGGATAGGCCGCTTCATACTTCGCCAACAGCGCGTTCCATTCCGCCTCGCGTTTCGCTCCGGCATCGCGCGCGTCCCAACCGGCATAGATCTCGGCCGGGATTTCGAATGGCGGCTGGTTCCAGCCAAGCTGCACGCGTGCCGCGGCGACTTCGTCCTTGCCGAGCGCGGCGCCATGGGTGGCCTCGGTGCCTTGCTTGTTCGGTGCGCCGTATCCAATGATCGTCTTGCAGCAGATCAGCGTCGGCTTGTCCGGATC
>Ga0193727_1000212_pt1 | contig 20754 bp, 23 predicted proteins | sample H2c2metaG_FD_143051 | JGI IMG/M metagenome (GOLD analysis project Ga0193727, IMG submission 143051) | Soil microbial communities from a riparian zone of the East river system, Colorado, United States - H2c2 | ecosystem: Environmental > Terrestrial > Soil > Riparian zone | place: USA: East River...
CCCATTTCAGTCAGCGATACCGCCGGTACCGGGCCGACAGCGACCGGGAGGGGAGGCACTACCATCGTGACATCGCCCTCGAGCACCTCTATATGGTAAGGCTTCGTTAGGACTCCGCTCGCTCCAGGCCTCCTGACGGCCAAGGGTACGAAAAGCTTCCAGCGACCAGCTGGAAGCTACCGGCCGCCAGCTTGTATCGTGGATGGGGGGGCAAGGCGCCTTTTTCAGGCTGTCGCCTGGGCGGGAAGGACCGGTTGCGTTTGGCTCCGTTGCTTCCACGAGCGTCGATCGTCAAATCGTCGTATCGGTGATAAGGTGTTATCCCCGCGCCAGTTTGGTCTAGGTAGGCCCAGGCAAAGGGATTACATTAGGCAGGTGAAGATGACAGCCACACCGCTGCAAAATCAGGGTGCCCAAACATTGGGCGCGGGGAGCGCGGCACCGGATCCACTGGTGCCGCTGGTTGACGCCGATCAGGAGATCATAGCCAAGGTTTTGGCGGGTTCCAAGGATTCGTTCGGGGTTCTGATAACCCGGTATAGCGATCCCTTGTACCGACATGCACTTGGAATGACCGGAAGTCCCGATGTGGCGGAAGACATACTCCAAGCGTCTTTTATTAAAGCCTTCCAGCATTTGGGCGAAGTTCGCGGCCGATTTGACGCTTGGGTGTTCCGAATCGTCGCTAATTCGTGCAAGGATTGGCTGAAGAACATTCGGCGGACGCATGTGAGTTATGACGAGGACGATCAGCCCTCGACGTACTCGACGCCGGAAGAAGAGATGGATCGCAACGAGCTGCGTACGGACCTGCAGTTTGCTCTGGCCAGACTAGCTCCCTCGCTGCGTGAAGCGTTCGTGATGAAGCACGTGGAAGGGAGATCGTACGAAGAGATGGCGCTGTTACTGGAAACGACCGTTGGCGCTTTAAAGATGCGAGTGCATCGAGCGCGAGAGGCCCTCCAACAACTGCTCGAGGAGAAGTACGCATGATTCGCGATGAAGCTGGTTTCGAGAGTAACGAGAAAATCACGGGTCGTGAGCCCGTTCAAAAAAGGGACAAGCCCGCCGAGCAGATGTACGACCGGGAGGTTCCGATCACGGGAGTCTCTGGTCACACATTACTGCACGACTGGCTGGACGGTGAGGTAGACGAAATGCGCGCAAGTGAAGTCGAAGGGAAGTCGAAGATCGAGCTGTGGACGCGGATCAACGCCGAGAGCGAGATGCTCCGCCGCCGCGTCACTCCGGTGCACGTTCAGCAGCGGATCATGGCGTCTCTTCCTGACACACCCGGCACCGCGTCCAACTGGTGGAAGCAGCAGGTCACCATGACGCCTGTCTCGGCGATCGCCATCGGCGTAGCACTCCTCGCAGTAGGCGCCCTGATCATTCAGGCGCTTCGGTAGACCCGTTTCGACCAACGAAAAAACGCCCGACTCCTTGCGAGACGGGCGTTTTTTTTGTCCATTTCACGGGTGTAAATCTCGCTGTCGGCGTAGACCTTGCACGGTTGCGAGAACTCTGTACTGTATGTCTGTACTGTATAGTAAGTTGTAGAGACCATCCCTGATCGGAGGCATCGAAGATGAAGAAGACCATTGCTGTAATCGCTTTAATCGCCGCCCCAGCCCTGGCTTCTGCTCAGGCGGGGCTCTCCAAGATCCAGTTCCTGGCGCTGCAGCAAGAGCTTCGAGACCAAGGCTGTGGAGTGACGAACGTCGACGGCCAGTACGGCCCGCAGACTCGCCGCGCTATCGCCACCTGTGCCAAGAAGTTTAACTCCGCCAACAACGCCGCAGCCCTGCTCGCGGCGATGAACATTGGCTTCGGACCAAGCGACACTCCGCCCACCAAAGCCGGAATGTAGCTCCAGTCAGACGGTGCGAGCGGCAGGCGCTGAGCGCACCAGCTAGATCTCGAGAGACAGCTGGACACTGGGGACGAGCGCCGCATCAGGCGACTCGTCCCCTTCGTCGTCGTACCTCCTGGACCAGCCCCGCAAACCGTACTTTGCGCAGAGCTTTTCGAAGAAGTTGGCCAGGCCATCGCGGTACTTCTTACCGGCGGTCGCGCTGTTCCCATAGGTATTGCGGTACCGCTCGGCCAGGTGGGGGAACTCCTGCTCGATGAAGGGGAGATATCGCTTTCTCGCCGCTGACTGGAGCCTTACAGCGCAGGCGCCGACGTACGTTGCGCCGGCCTCCGATACCCTCTTGACCAGCGCTTCGAGGTCGGACGGATTGTCGGTGATGCCCGGCAGCACGGGCATGCAGTTGATTCCCGCATCGATTCCTGCTTCCCGGAGCCGCGCCAGCGCGCGTATCCGTGCCTCGGGTGTCGGCGCCCGCGGCTCGATTCGACGAGCGAGTTCGCGATCGAGGGTGATCAGAGAGAGGTGGACTGAAAGGTCCGAAAGGCGGTTGATCCGCGAGAGCAGATCGATGTCTCTCGTAATGAGCGGACTCTTCGTGATGATGCAAACCGTCAATCCAGGGTGCTCGGCCAGCACCTCGAGAATTCCGCGCGTGACCCGGAATCTTCGTTCGGCCGGCTGGTAAGGATCCGTCGCGGTGCCGATAACGATGCTCTCGCCCTCGAGCAGCTTCAGGTGGCGGTCACTCCCGAATCTGAGAGTGCGACTCAGAACTTCGGGCGCGTTTCTCTTCACGAAGATGTTTCGCTCGAAGGCGAGCCAGGGCGGGAGGCGGTTGTACGCCTCGCCGAGTGCATCGGTCATTTTCTCGTCGGTGGCGGCGCGCTCCATCACGTAGCGGTGCGCGTAGCGTGCGTAGCAGTAGGCACAGCCGAACGCACAGCCGATGTACGGATTGATTGACCAGAACCCCATCCCCGTGGTCTCAGGGCCGTTGAGGACGCTCCTGGCGGGCGACGAGTAGTAGCGGATGTCCTTCTGCTCGCCGATTACGGGCAGCTGGCGGGCGGTTCGCTCGTACTCCTCCCCGAATAGTCCTGGGGGTTGGCGTTTCATCTACCGAAGATACCCCGAAGATCATTCCCAGTCTAGATCGCCGTTTGGTCGGCGGGAATCCACAGGACTAAAGCAGGGGGCTGTTAGCTCTACAGCTGATCGCTGGGAGCTTTTCTGGTGGCGTTCGGGAGAACTTAGAAGGAGAGACCCACGGCGAGGCCATCGCCTGCAGGGCGAACGAAAAAGTGCGCGTACGCTGGGTTGTGTGCGATTCGGATTGCGTGGATCGCGGAGAGTCCGCCGAAGATGAGCGAGAGCTGCGTTTTCGAGAGGGATGAGGTTCGCGCCATGAAGCTGATGTCGCTCACCGAGCCGTTCCGGCCGATCGTGATGTAGAAGAGGGTCGTGCCGATTCCGCCGGCGAGGATTCCGCGCTCGATCGCTCCTCCGCGCGAGTGAGGGATGTCGAGGATTGCTTCGTCGATCAGCGCCTGCGTGGTCAATCCCGCGGCGGAGAAGAGAAATTGCTTGTGCGGGTACCTCTCGCTGTCGATTCCCGAGAAGACGGTGGGCCGCCCGTTGTCGAAACCGACGTGCGGATGAAAGCCGAGTGCAAGCGCGGTAAGGAGGTGCGCGCTCTCGTGGGCAAGCAGACTTGCGGCGGCGCCGATCGCGAATTTCTTCCAATAGTTGTCGGATGGTCCAGGCGGATCAACTGATGAGAGACTCTGGGCGCGGGCGCTTGCAGGCAGGCTGATCAGGAGCAGCAAAATCGCCAACCGGGAGATCATTGCGCGAGTTGATCTCGAACTTATCTTCTTCGCCAAGCACTCTGCGTGGAGCACGTGATCGATGCCTGAAAAACTATCCGACATTTCGATCCAGCGAGAGCTCGGGACTCTCCCAGGCTGGAGCCGAAAGGGAGACGTGATTACGAAGACTTTTCAGTTCCGGGATTTCCTGACGGGGATCAACTTCGTATCGGCGGTAGCGAAGGCGGCCGACGCGGCCGATCATCATCCCGACATCGATATTCGCTACACGAAGGTCATCTGCACGTTGAGCACGCACTCTGCCGGCGGGATTACGCAGAAGGATCTCGATATGGCTCGGAAGATAGAGCTCGCGCAGGACAATCTCGGTTAGGGACCGCAGTCGCAGTTAGTTCCGCCGGTTGCCGAGAACCCGCAGCACTGCCATGAAGATATTGAGCAGATCGAGGTAGATCTGGACGGCCGCGCCCACGTATTCATCGGGCCCGTAGAAGTTGCGGAGACGCCAGGTGTCGTACACCAGCAGCCCGCTGAACAGGAGGACAGTCACCGACGCGAGCCAAAGGTCGACGGCGGCGTTCTGGAAAAAGAGGTTCAGGAGCATCGTGCCGATCAGCACCCACAGGCCGACCATGAGGAAGCTTCCCCAAGGGCTGAAATCGCGGCGACTCACGAAGGCGTACAGCGTGAGAATCCCGAACGCACCGATCGTCAGCACCGCCGCCTGGCCGATCAGCCCCGGTTGCCTCTGTCCATAGAACAAGAGAGCGGGCGAGATCATCACGCCAATCGCGAAGTTGAAGAGCAGCACCAAGCCGATGTTCATCGGGAACGCGGCCTTCCGCCGCGTCGCCAGGAGCAACGGCGCCAACGCCGCGATAAACGCGATGAAGGGATGCTGCCGTACCTGGTAAACGACGGCGGGCTGCGACAGCGCGAACGAGGTTCCCACCATCGTCACCAGAATGCTGACGAGCACCAGCGAGTAGGTCCGGCGAACGAGCGTAGCTCTCTCTTCACCGGTTCGAACCAGCGTTCCCGTCTGATATGACACACCCATTTTTCTAGCTCCTAAGAAGTCGATCTTGCGAGAATATATTACCCCGCATTTTTCGTTGCGATTCGGTCCATCAGCGCCGGAAGGTGCTTTATGTCGTCGAGAAAGTAGGTCGGCTTGTGGGGCTCGAGCGCCGAACGCGTGAATGGGCCCCAAAGGGCGGCAATCGTGATGACACCGGCGGCGTTCCCTGAATTGATGTCGTGGGGCGAGTCGCCAACGAAGACTGCTTCGTTCGCTCCGTATTCCAGCTTCTCGAGCGCCGCCTTCACCGGATACGGATCGGGCTTGTGGATGTGCACCGAATCGTAGCCGATCGCCACCTCTATATAGTCGTCGGCGCCGATGAACTTGAGGCCGCGCTCCATCATCATGTTCCCCTTGCTCGTCACGACGCCCATCGGATGACCGCGCTGGTAGAGCAGGGCGAGGGTGTCGATGACTCCCTCGTAGTGGGACATCAGCTGATCGTGATTCTCGTTCTGGAAGGTCCGGTAGCGATTGACCAGGCGTTCGCGATCCTCGTCGGACTCGACATACGGCGTGAGCTGCTTCGGCAGCGGAGTCCCCAGGCCTTCGATCCACTCGGCATCGGTGGGCTGCCGCGGCCGACCCTGAAACGTGTGCTTCATCGACGCCAGCAGGAGCGCAATGGAATCGATCAGCGTACCGTCGAGATCGAACAGGACGGCCCAGGGACGCACTTCGGTCATGCTGCCAAAGTAATCGCTCGGGATGCGCCGTTGTAATGGGCACCTCTTTCCAGGCTTTCTCGCACGCCGCGAACAAAAGCTCCCAGCTGGCAGCTACAAGCTGGCAGCCCCCAGCTTTAGTTCACTGGATACCGGGCAACCAACCCGGCCCAACTCGTTGTAATGGGGGTTTCAGGGCGCGATATTACGAGGACCATGCCTCCCGCCGCCGGCGCAGCACTGCGCACGAGCTTCAGCACACTCTTCGATGAGATCGGAACTGTAGATCAGGTCGGAATCGAGGAGCGCGTGGCCAAGTTCACCACCCGGAGCATCAAGAAGGGCTCCAAGCTGTGGGGACTCAAGACCGCGGTTTCCATGGTCGATCTGACGACCCTGGAAGGCAAAGACACTCCGGGCAAGGTCGCCTCGCTCTGCCAGAAAGCGCGACGGCCCAGCGCGGATCCCGACGTGCCGCCAGTCGCAGCGGTGTGCATCTATCCATTCCTTGTAAAGCATGCCGCGCGGTGGCTCGCTGACACCGCCATCAAAGTCGCCTCAGTGGCGACCGCATTCCCGTCGGGACAGAGCCCGCTCGCGCTTCGACTCGAGGAAGTGCGCACCGCGGTATCCGATGGCGCGGACGAGATCGACATGGTCATCAACCGCGGACTCTTTCTCTCTGGAGAGTTCAACGCCGTGCAGGACGAGATCAGCGCCGTGGTTGAGGCGTGCGGCGACGCGCAGCTCAAGGTCATCCTCGAGGTGAGCGAGCTCGACACCTACGACAACGTTCGCGCGGCGTCGTTTCTCGCGATGCAGGTGATTCGTCCCGGCGACTTCATCAAGACAAGTACTGGCAAGGCATCGGGAAGCGCGACGCTGGCCAACACGCAGGTGATGATCGAGGCGATCCGCGATTTCTATCTCGCTACCGGCATCGCGATCGGGATGAAGCCAGCGGGCGGGATCAAAACCGCGAAGCAGGCGCTTCACTACCTGGTCGCCGTCAAAGAGACGCTTGGCGACGCGTGGCTGAATTCGTCGCGGTATCGCTTCGGCGCGAGCTCACTGCTCAACGACCTGCTCCGCCAGATCGAAAAGGAAAAGACCGGCGCTTACCAGGCGCCGTATTACTTCACAGAGGCCGCCGAGAGCTACTGACATGACGACTCCAAGAGCTATTGCGCGCCCCGTCGCCGCGGCGAGCTCGGTTCCGCAGTTGATATTCGGCGATCTGTGGGAATACGATCCGGCGCCTGAAACCGCGGATCCAAAACTGAAGTCGAGGTACGACCTCTTCATCGGAGGCAAGTTCGTCGCGCCAAAATCGGGCAAGTACTTCGACTCGATCAATCCAGCCACCGAGGAAGTACTCGCGCAGATCGCGCTCGCGAATCAGGCGGACGTCGACGCCGCGTACCAGGCGGCGCAAAAAGCGTTTGGCCCGTGGAGCCGGCTCCCCGGCACCGAACGCGGGAAATACCTCTATCGCATCGCGCGTCTAATTCAGGATCGCGCGCGCGAGTTCGCGGTCGCCGAGTCGATGGATGGCGGCAAGCCGATCAAGGAATCACGCGATTTCGACGTGCCGATGATGGCCGCGCACTTCTTCTACCACGCGGGCTGGGCCGACAAGCTCGAGTACGCTGTTCCCGGAGCCAAGGTGGTTCCGCTGGGCGTCATCGGTCAGGTGATTCCCTGGAATTTCCCGCTGCTCATGTTGGCGTGGAAGATCGCGCCGGCGCTGGCGATGGGAAACACGGTCGTACTCAAGCCGGCCGAGACCACGTCTGTCACCGCGATGAAGTTCGCCGAGCTGTTGCTCGAAGCGGAGCTGCCGGCTGGAGTCGTCAACATCGTTACCGGCGCGGGCGAGACTGGAGCGGCTGTAGTCGGACACCCGATGGCCGCCAAGATTGCCTTCACCGGCTCAACGGAAGTCGGCAAGATCATCATGCGGCAGCTCGCCGGCACCGACAAGAAGTTGACACTGGAGCTCGGAGGCAAAGCCGCGAACATTGTTTTCGATGATTCGCCGGTCGATCAGGCGGTGGAAGGCGTCGTCAACGGAATCTTCTTCAACCAGGGACACGTCTGCTGCGCCGGAAGCCGCCTGCTGGTGCAGGAGTCGATCGCCGAGATGTTCGTGGCGAAGCTCAAGAACCGGATCGACGTCCTTCGCGTGGGGAATCCGCTCGACAAGAACACCGACGTCGGCGCGATCAACTCGAGGGCGCAGCTCGAACGCATCGGCGAGCTGGTAGAGTCGGGTGTGAGCGCGGGTGCGGAGATGTATCAGTCGGCGTGCCAACTGCCGACCAAAGGTTACTACTTCAAGCCGACGGTGTTCACCGGCGTGACGCAGAGCCACCGGATCGCGAAAGAGGAAATCTTCGGACCGGTGCTCAGCGTTCTCACATTCCGCACCCTTGAAGAGGCGGTCGAGAAGGCGAACAACACGATGTACGGACTCTCAGCCGGCGTGTGGACCGACAAGGGGTCGCGGATTCTCAAGATGAGCACGCTGCTCAAGGCGGGCGTGGTGTGGGCGAACACGTTCAACAAGTTCGATCCATCGTCGCCGTTCGGCGGCTACAAGGAATCCGGATTTGGGCGCGAGGGCGGACGCCAGGGTCTCATGGATTACGGGAAGATCGTTTGATGGCGCGCATACCCGTCACCAAGACGCCCAAGGTTTACGTCGGCGGACAGTTTATTCGTTCGGAGAGCGGGCGGGTTTTTCCTGTGCGGGAGGCGGGAGGCGGGAGGCGGGACTCGGGAAGCGGGAAGAGGGAAGCGGCGTTGCTCGGCAATATCCCTCAATGCACCAGGAAAGATCTTCGCAACGCGGTCGAAGCGGCGGCAAAGGCAGGTCCGGATTGGGCGCAGCGGACTCCGTATAACCGCGGACAGATCATCTACCGGCTGGCCGAGATGCTCGAGGCGAGGAGCGCTGAGATGGGTGACGCGCTCGTGATCTCCGGCGCGTCGACCAAAGCGGCTGCTGCAAAGGAGGTCGTCGCGAGCGTCGACCGGCTCATTTACTACGCAGGGTGGGCCGACAAGTACGAGCAGGTCCTGGGTAACACCAATCCGGTCGCGGGACCGTTCTTCAACTTCACGGTGGCGGAGCCGATGGGAATCATCGGAATCGTCGCCGACGATGCTTTCCCGCTGTTGGGACTTCTGAGTCAGATCGCGCCGGTAATTGTTTCGGGCAACGTCTGCGTCTGCCTGGCGTCTGAGAAGTACCCTTATCCGGCGATCGTGCTTGGAGAGCTGCTCGCCGTTTCGGATTTGCCGGGCGGAGTGGTGAACCTTCTCACAGGGTTCCGAAAAGAGCTGGTTCCGACGTTCGCGACGCATACCCACATTCGCGGCGTGAGCGCGGTCGTGAATCAGGACGAGAAAAAGCAGCTCCAGCTTGGCGCTGCCGAGAGCATCAAGAGGGTGCGCGCGCGAAAGCGCGACGACGAGATCGACTGGACCGGCGAAAAGGCGCAGAGTGTCTACGAGATCCGCGACTTCATCGAGTTCAAGACGACCTGGCACCCAATCGGGGCCTAGCGGCCTTCCGCACTCGCGTACATCCAGAGTAGAACGGTGAACGCCATCGAGATGCGGGGCCTGCGGAAGGTTTACAAAGGCACTGGCAAGACAAAGCGCCGGCGTGCTCCTGCAGCGGGCGCCAGCGGCTGGCCGAGCGGAGCGCCAGCGGCGCCGGCCAACGACGTGATCGCGCTCGATTCGCTCGACCTCGACATCGGCGCCGGAGAGTTCTTCGGCCTGCTCGGACCCAATGGGGCGGGGAAGACGACCGCGATCGGCATTCTCACCACGCGCATTCTTCCCACGGCTGGCAAGGCGCTCGTCGCCGGCGCGGACGTGGTGGCAGACTCGGTTCGCGTTCGCCAGCTCATTGGAGTCGTTCCGCAACGGCCGAATGCGGACCTGAGTCTCAGCGTGCTGGAGAATCTCCAGTTCCACGCCGCGTACTTCTGCATCCCGTTCGACGTCGCCACCAAGCGCGCGTATGAGTTGCTGGAGCGCCTTGGTCTCTCCGAGAAGGCAGGCGCACGGATGGCGGAACTGTCTGGTGGGCAGCAGCAGCGGCTGATGATCGTGAGAGCGCTGATGCACGAGCCCGACATCCTCTTTCTCGACGAGCCGACGGTGGGACTCGATCCGCAGGCGCGTCTCGATCTCTGGGAGATTTTGCGCGACCTCCACAAGCGCGGCCGCACGATCGTGATGACGACCCACTACATGGACGAAGCGGATCGCCTCTGCGACCGGCTCGCGATCATCGATCGCGGCAAGCTGCTCGCGCTCGATACTCCGCGAGCGCTCAAGGACAGGGCGCCCGGTGGCACGCTGATCGAGCTGGTACTGGATGGCGACGCGATGCCGGCGGCGGAGATCGCGGAAACGATAAAGGGCGTAAGCAGGGTTGAAGCGCGCGATGGAACTCTGCGGGCACACAGCAGCCGCGGTGGACAGATTCTGCCGGCGCTGATCGAAGCCGCCGAGACGGCCGGCCGCACCGTAACGGACATCCACCTGCTGCAGCCTAGCCTCGAGACGCTGTTTGTGTCTCTCACGGGAAGAAAACTCGGATGACTGCCGCCACGATGGCCGCCCCGCGGCCGGAGGTGCGAGCGTCGTCCATTTTCCTGGCGCTGCTGCGCCGAGATGTGCGGGTGGCCCGCCGCGAGCTCCCGTTCTTTCTGCTGCGCACGACGATGCAGCCGTTGATGTTCGTGATCGTGTTCGGCTACCTGTTGCCGAAAATGGGGTTCATGGGACGCGGGTACACGACGGCGCTCTTGCCCGGAGTGCTCGCGATCAGCCTCACGTTCTCCAGCATTCAATCGGTGGCGCTGCCGATGGTTCAGGATTTCGGGTGGACCAAGGAAATCGAGGACAGATTGCTGGCGCCCGTTCCGATCTGGATGGTGGCGGCCGAGAAGATCGTCTCCGGTGTGTTGCAGGGCGTCGTGTCGGCGCTTTTCGTGTTGCCGGTGGCGCGTCTCATCATGGGACCGATTCCCAATCTCACCTTTGGCCACGTGGGCGACGTGCTCCTGATCACCGTGCTCGGCGCCGCTGCCTTCTCTTCGCTCGGGCTGTTCCTCGGGGCCGCGATCCAGCCGCAGCAGATCGGCTTGATGTTCGGCGTAATCCTGGCGCCAATGATCTTTTTCGGGTGCGCGTACTATCCGTGGGCAGGGCTAAGCGTGGTCCCGGTGATGAAGTATGCCGTTCTGATCAATCCACTCGTCTATGTAGCTGAGGGGATGCGCGCGGCGCTGACACCGGCCGCGCCCCACATGGCGCTGCCGGTTGTAATAGTAGCGCTCATCCTGATTACGGCATTCTTCTGGGGACTGGGGATGAAGTTTTTCATGAAGCGGGCGGTGGGTTAGTGGCAGGTCCAGTGGCGACCGCCAGAGCCAGAGTTGGCATAGCGGTGGTGCCGCCGCAGTCCGTGGAGATATCGATCGTGATGCCGTGTCTCAACGAGGCGGACACGCTCGCGGTGTGCATCCGAAAAGCGCTGGCGGCGATCGAGGCGCATGGGATTAGCGCGGAGATCATCGTCGCTGACAACGGCTCGACAGATGGCTCCCAGCAGATCGCCGAGTCGCTGGGCGCGCGGGTTGTGCCTGTCGCCATGAAAGGTTACGGCAGCGCCCTCATGGGCGGCATCGAGGCAGCGCGCGGACGCTACATCCTCATGGGCGACGCCGACGATTCCTATGACTTCGGCGAAGTGCCGAAGTTTCTCGAGAAGCTGCGCGAAGGCTACGACATGGTGCAGGGCTGTCGCCTTCCGGCCGGGGGTGGAACCGTGTTGCCTGGCGCAATGCCCGGCCTGCACCGGTGGTGGGGCAACCCGATGTTCTCGTCGCTCGCGCGTAACTGGTTCAACGTCCAGGTAAACGACGTCTACTGTGGCCTGCGCGGATTCACGAAGGAATTTTATACGGGGCTCAGGCAGCGCTGCATCGGGATGGAGTTTGCCACCGAGATGATCATCAAGGGCAGCCTTTACGGTGCGCGCATCACCGAAGTGCCAATCACGCTGCATCCGGACGGAAGAATCGCGCATCCACCGCACCTGCGAACGTTTCGGGACGGGTGGCGCACGCTCCGCTTTTTCCTCCTTTACAGCCCGCGCTGGCTTTTCCTCGTTCCGGGGGTGGCGCTGATTTTTCTTGGCCTCGTGGGGTACGCGATCGGACTTCCGGGCGTTCGATTCCGCGGGATTCACTTCGACGTTCACACGCTTCTCTTCGCGAGCCTCGCGGTCATCTGCGGTTATCAATCGATTCTCTTTGCCGTCTTCACGAAGGTATTCGCGATCAGCGAGGATCTGTTGCCGCCGGATCCGATCCTCACGAAAGCCTTTAAGTTGATAAAGCTCGAGACGGGGCTCGCCGTTGGAGCAGTGGGAATGCTCGTCGGCGCATACTTTCTCTTCGGCGCGCTGGCGATCTGGCGCGCGACGGGGTTTGGAGATCTGCAATACGCCGTCACGATGCGATGGGTCATTCCCGGAGTTACGCTCGTGGCGCTTGGCTTCGAGACGATACTCGCCAGCTTTTTTCTGAGCTTGCTTGGCATGCGGCGGCGCTGAGTGGGTTTGTTCGCGAAAGCGGCCGGATACTTACATGACAGAGGCATCCTTCGTCGCAGGGTTTCGGCCCTGGCGTCAGCCATCGCTCCGCTGCTACCCAAATCGGCGCGCGTGCTCGACGTCGGCTGCGGAGATGGCTTGCTGGCTCAGGCTCTTCTCGAGATGCGTCCCGATCTTCGCATCGAAGGGGTGGATGTACTGGTTCGTGCCGGGACTCCCATCCCGGTCCGCGCATTTGACGGAACGCGACTGCCCTTTGCGGATGACGAATACGATGTCGCGATGGCCATCGACGTTTTCCATCATGCCGAGAACGCCGAAGCACTAATGGCGGAAATGAAACGGGTGGCGCGTGGACCTCTGGTGATCAAGGATCATCTCCTTCATGGTCTTCCCTCCGAGCTGATTCTGAGAGCTATGGACTGGGTTGGAAACTCCCGACACGGCGTCCGCTTGCCTTTCAGCTACTGGTCGGAGGCCGAATGGCGGAGCGCCTGGGACCGCTGCGGTGTGCGGCCTGTCTCGATTGTTCGGCATCTGAATCTCTACCCATTCCCGCTGTCGCTGGTCTTCGAGCAGGATCTGCACTTCATCGCGACGCTGGAGCCGACGAATCGACTCGCCGCGTCTCCCGGCCGATGATCATGTCCCTCCGGGAGGCTTGATGCTCGTACCGGTTGCCGTATTCCTGGCTCCGCTCATCGTAGCCGCGATCGCGATTCGCTACGAGCGACACGCGACGATGGTACGTGTGTCCGGATTTGCCGACGCCGCGCTGGCGTCCCGGTGGCTGCCGCCCGTTTGCGGATTGATATCGGGGCTGATCATGGCGTGGGTATGGAGCGGCTCTCATTTCATCCCGAACGTTGCGGACGAGTCGGCGTATGTACTCCAGGCGAAGATATTTGCCAGGGGAGCATGGTCGCTGGCCGCCCGTCCGCTGCCCGAGTTCTTCGAGCAAATGCACGTCTTCGTGACGCCTTTTCTAGCATCGAAATACTTCCCGGGAGAGAGTATCCTGCTCGTGCCGGGAGTCCTCGTCGGGTTTCCGCCACTCGTTCCGCTGCTGCTGATCTTCGGATCGGGCTTGCTGATCGTCGCCCTCGGCCGGCGGATAACGAATGGGTGGATCGCGTTGCTCGCTTGGGCCTTCTGGACGACGGCTCGGGCCAATTTCCGTTTTCTGCCCTCGTACTTCTCGGAGACGACGACGGTCTTCCTCTGGCTGCTCGGCTGGTGGGCGCTCTATGACTGGCATCTCCGGCCGCGGCGACGCACGCTCATCCTTCTGAGCCTCTGCATCGCGTGGGCTCTCATCACGCGCCCTCTCACCGGTCTTGTCTTCGCTGTGCCCGCTATCTCCGTCGCGGTGTGGTCAGCTCGGCGACACCGCCTGTTGGCAGAGATCCGTTACGCGGTGCTGGTTGGCGTCGCGGTGATCAGCATCGTCCCGTTGTGGAGCAGGTTTACTACCGGGCGATGGAGCCAGACTCCCCAGTCTCTGTACACGAGAACCTACATGCCGTGGGACGTGATTGGCTTTGGTGTGGACACCACTCCGCCGCTGCGCGCGATGCCGGTGAATCAGGCGAGCGAGATCGATGGATTCATGGCGCTCCACCAAAGTCACACGGTTGGGAACCTGCCGCATGACGCGATGGTGCGACTCGTTTCAATCGACAGAGACGTCTTCACGGGATGGCGCGCGGGATTGGTCGCGTACTTCGTTCTCGGGCTGTTCGCGCTCTCACCCGCATTGGCGATCGGCGGAATTGCCGCTCTTCTCTTGTTCGTGGCCTATCTGGCGTACGCGCATCCGGGGTTCTGGACGATCTACTATCTGGAAGCGCTTCCCGTGGTGGCCGTGATCACCGTTTTGGGTTTCGCGCTCGCGATGAAGTGGATGAGGCGGAACATCGAGCAGGGCGGTGAAACACCGAGGTCAGCCGAGGGGCGCGATGGACGTGAGGGTGCAGGGAGTCTGGTCGGGATCGTCCTCGCGTTCGCGTTGCTCGTCGGATCCTTGCCGCTCGCTCGCTCGGAGCGGGAGATACACACCAGGAGCGGAGCCGCGCGGCGGGCGCTGTGGGAGATCATGGCCCTCCTTCCAACTCCTTCCAACGTCCTGTTGGTTCGAGACGAGCGGAAGACACCTCGGTCGATGGTTACCAACGATGTCGATCCGGCTAACGCGCGTACGTGGCTCGCGCACGATCTTGGCAGCGAGAATGTGCGACTTCAGCGATTGCTGCCAGACCGCACCGCTTATCTGTTCGACGTGAATGCGCGAACTTTGATCCAGCTTCCACCGATTCAGGATTCCACAACTCGCTGACCGGCGGTGCGCGTCACCCGCCTCTAGGCATCGTGGTATTCGCGCTCGCTCTCCGTTCCGACCTCATCGAGGTCTTCGGAATCAGCTCGGTCCTGAGGCGCGCTGTCGGACAGCTCCATAGACGGTTTGTCGGCTGGGTCCATGCGAGGAGCGCGCGGCAGCGAGATCGTAAATGTCGAGCCTTCACCGAGCTCGCTCTCGACGGTAACCTGTCCACCCATCGCGTGAGCCAGATCCTGGCTGATCGCCAACCCGAGTCCCACTCCCTGAACCGGCTGATTGAGGCGACGTTCGGCCTGGACGAACGGATCGAATATCCGGTCTAGTTTTTCGGCTGAAATCCCGGGACCTGTGTCCGCCACTCGAATCTCGATGCAGTTGCCAGCTGCCTCGGTGGACATAGTGATGGTACCGCCGGGCTCAGTGAACTTCACGGCGTTGCTCAAGAGGTTGAGGACGATCTGCTGGAGCTTCTCGGGATCGGCGAGGACCGAGAACGATTTGTCCGCGCCTTTATATGAATAGTGGAGACCTTTCGCGAGAATCTGCGGAGCGATCATCGATTCGGTATCACGCAGCGCTTCGTCGACGGGGACAGCGGTCATGCGGTATTCCGTCTGGCCAGCATCGACCTTGGCGAAATTCAGGACGTCGTTGATCAGCGTCAGGAGGTGCTGCTGGCTGCGCCTGATGCGGGCGATATCCTGGGCTTGGTCAGCGTTGAGCGGACCGCGGATGCCCATCGCGAGCAGCTCGGCGTATCCACCAATCGCGTTGAGTGGCGTCCGAAGCTCGTGGCTCATGCTGGCGAGGAATTCCGATTTGGCCTGACTCGCCGCCCACGCTTCCTCTTCGGCTCTCCGTCGCTCTTCGATGTCGACCGCGATGCCGAGCCAGGCGTCGACTTTTCCCGAAGCATCAAGACCGGTTCGTCCCCGCGCCAGAAACCAGCAGTACTGGTCGTCCTTCGCGCGCAGTCGAAACTCGATCTCGTAATCCTTCCCCGCCTGCACGGCCGTCTTCAGGGTTCCGACCACCCGATCGCGGTCTTCGGGGTGAATTGCATCCGTCCACCCGAAGCCGAGCGTCTGTCCCTCGGAGAGTCCGGTGTACTTGTACCAGAAGGGATTGCAGTAGGTGATCTGTCCGTCGGGCTGCCCGAACCAAACGACCTGGGGCGACAGGGCGAGCAGATTCTCAAACCTGCTTCTGGTGGCGATGGTCCAGCGTACAAACCGGGTTGCGGCGAGGGCGATGGCGAGGAGAGCGACGCTCGTGATGGCGACAATCAGTCCGAGCTGGTACGTCCCAAGAGCGAGGTAACCGCTCGGTCTCCACCCGGCGGGCCCGCGGGTAAACTGGGTGGCCGCCATTCCCGTATAGTGCATTCCAGCGACCGCCAATCCCAGGAGCAGCGCGGCTCCAGTTTTTTTGAGCGGCGCCCCTCGTTCCGAGCCAGGCCTGAGCTGATAACGCGTCAACGCGAGAGCAGCGAAAGAGAATGCCACTGCGAGCGCGACCGAGGCCGCGACGATGATCGGATCGTAGACGACCTGGCCACCCATTCGCGTTCCGGCCATCCCTGTGTAGTGCATGCCCGCGATCGCCGCACCCATGAAGACGCTCGCGACGGCGAGCAGCCAGCCGCTCACTTGGGCGCGATTGAAGATGATGAATGCGATCGCGCACCCGACCACCGCGGCGAGGACCGAACCGGCGGTGAAGAGAGCTTCGTACCACACAGGCACGGGCAGCTGCAGGGCGAGCATGCCGACGAAGTGCATGCTCCAAATTCCCAGTCCCATCGCCAGGGCACCGCCCCAGGTCCAGAGAATGCGGCGGTGTTGTCCGGCGCTACGGACGCGCTGCGCGATCTCGATGGCGACGTACGCGCCGATCGTCGCGACGACAACCGAGAGAATGACGAGTCCGAGGCTGTACGTCTTTTCCATCATGCTCGGTTGACCGGTCGGAGGAAGGAGGTTGTCGTCAAATTCCCGATGTTTTGGGTCGGGCGTGAACATTTCAGGAGGCGCAAGATGCAAGCCCGACAGTCGGGTCCCCGCGGAGCGTGTCAAGTGATTGAAACGAATCGACTTACGTGTCAATTAGAACGTCTACTATGGCCTGATCGCCGTCCCGTTTGGGCTCGCGGTGGTCTGAACACCCGTTCCATCGGCCCTGATTGCGCGACTTTTGTGGGGGCTTGACGGCCGCGTCGCTTCTGCATATATAACCTATCAGTTATGCAACCTTCAGGTTATGGGCGGATGAGCCCTCGTCATCTCGATGCGACTTTCGCGGCGCTGGCGGATCCCACCCGCCGTGCGATCCTCGCTCGGCTCGCGTCGGGTCAGGCATCGGTGCGTGAGCTGGCCGAGCCGTTCTCCATGAGCCAGCCGGCGATCTCGAAGCATCTCAAGGTGCTGGAGCGTGCGGGTCTCGTCTCACGCGGGCGCGACGCGCAGCGACGACCGCGACGGCTTGAGGCAAAGCCACTGGCGGAAGCAACCGAGTGGCTGGAGAGATACCGCGAGTTCTGGGAAGGAAACTATCAGCGCCTGGATGCGCTGCTCGAAGAGATGAAGGGCAAACGTCCCAGGCAGAGGAGAAGCAAGCGATGATCACCACCGGGCAGAACGAGAAGAAGAAATTGCTGGTCACAGCGACGTCGGACCGGGAGATCACGATGACCCGCGTCTTCAATGCTCCGCGAAGCATGGTCTTCGAGGCAATGACCAAGCCGGAGCTGATCAAGCGCTGGCTGGGCGTGTTCGGAGGGTGGAAGTGGGTCGTCTGCGAGGTCGACCTGAAGGTCGGCGGCGCGTACCGGTACGTGTGGCAGGGACCGAGCGGCGAGAAGCTGGCGATGGGCGGGATCTATCGCGAGATCGTGCGGCCCGAGCGAATCGTGTACACGGAGCGTTTCGATGAGCACTGGTACCCCGGCGATGCGCTGGACACGACGGTGCTGGACGAGAAGAACGGCAAGACCACGGTCACGACGACGATTCGCTACGAGTCGAAGGAAGCGCGTGACGGTGTCCTCAAATCCCCAATGGAGGGTGGTGTGTCGAAGGGCTACGACAAACTCGAGGAGCTCCTGGCAGCAAGATTGACCGGGGAGGACAAATGACAAATCCAATGGCGGCAACGAGCGAGCGTCCCGCCAACACGGGGCGAAGCATCGGCGCAGTGGTGGCGGGATTTGTCGCCGTCTTCGTTCTCACAACGATTGTCGATGTGGTGCTGCACGCGCTCCACGTGTATCCGCCGTGGGGCCAGCCGATGTTCGAGCCGGGGCTGAATGCTTTGGCACTGTCATACCGCATCGTGATCACGATTGCCGGCGCCTATCTCACCGCGAAGCTGGCGCCGCGGAATCCGATGCGTCACGCGTTGGTGTTGGGAATCATCGGTACGATAGCGGCGATTGGTGGCGCGGTCGCTTTTATCCCCAAGCACTTTGGGCCGAACTGGTATCCGATCGCGATCGCAGTCACCGGCTTGCCGTGCTGCTGGCTCGGCGGACTTCTGTATCAGGCAAGGCACGGCGAGGGGAGCTCGCTCTAAACCAAAACGCAAAGAGGAGAGTAGGATGCAATCGATTACACCGTTCCTGTGGTTCGACGGGAAGGCCGAAGAAGCAATGAATTTCTACGTGTCCATTTTCAAGAATTCGAAGGTCGGGCGCGTCACTCGATATGGAGAGGGAGCACCGGCACCGAAGGGGACCGTGATTGCTGCCACCTTCACGCTCGATGGGCAGGAGTTCCATGCGCTGAACGGAGGCCCGAAGTTCGCTTTTACGCCGGCGATTTCGTTCTTCGTGAATTGTGAGACGCAGAAGGAAGTCGACGAGCTGTGGGACAAGCTTTCCGCGGGCGGAGCCAAAGACCGATGCGGATGGCTGAGGGACAAGTACGGCGTGTCGTGGCAAATCATCCCATCGATCCTTGGCAAGCTGTTGGGGGACAAGGATCCCAAAAGGGCAAAGCGGGTGATGGACGCGATGCTCCAGATGGACAAGATCGACATCAAGCGTCTCGAGCAAGCGGCGGCCGCGTAATCGCTCGAGTCCCAATCCCCCAACCCCCAATTCCCACTTGCGGCGATATATCGCCCGATATAGCTTTTGCCCCTAAGATATATCGCCAGTACTATCACAGGCGCTAGCTGGCGCCGGACTGGCTTGGCAGATCCAATTTGGGGGGAATCTTTCGATGCACAGGGGAAACTGCGGGCCGGGTGGGTTCGCGTGGGCGTTCGGGGCGCGGCCGGAGAACTTCGGGTTTGACTCCGGCGCCTTTTGGGGCGGCCGCGGGAAGGGGCGTGGCGGCCCGTTCGGTGGTGGGAGGATGTTCGACCAGGGGCATCTCAAGTTCGTGATTCTTCGGCTGCTCGACGAGAAGCCGCGTCACGGCTACGAGATCATCAAGGAGATCGAGGAGCGTTTCGGCGGCATGTATTCGCCGAGCCCGGGAACGGTCTATCCGACGCTGACGATGCTCGAGGATCTGGGCTACGCGATGGCGAGGCCGGAGGAAGGCGGGAAGAAGATCTACGAGATCACCGAGGAAGGGCGTAAGCATCTCGCCGAGAACCAGCCGTTGATCGACGACATCTTCTCAAAGATCGCGGATTTCGCGCAAAGCATTTTCGGAGAGCCGATGATGGAGGTGCACCGCGGGTTCAAGGACGTCGGCAAGGCGATCTACGCATCGAAGAGCGCATCGAGAACTCCGGAGCAGATCAGGAGGATCAAGGAGATCCTCGACCGGGCCGCGAGCGAAATCGAAGGCGTGTAATTGCGAGATAGGCGAGAGTTGTCGCCACTCTTCAAAAAGAAGCCCGCAGAGTTTGCGGGCTTTTTCGCATTAGTGGCCACGCATTAGCAGAAGCGCGTGAATTGTTACGGCGCCAGTCGCGGGATTCAACTTGCGGCCAGCAGCTCGAGGGAGGTCGAGCGCAGCAATCGCCTGCAGCCAGTCATCTGGCGGAAGTTCTGAATCCATTAACGAATCGAGCTCCTGCTCGACTGCTTCGCACTGCTGCGTCGTCGCGACACGCCGGGCGTGGGCGGCGATCATCGAGCGGGCAGAGCGGAGATGCGGGGGTGCACTCTGAATCGCGGAATCGATGCGACGGGTGATTCGGGTGCGCCGAACGGTGCTCGATGCCCCGACACCCGCTGCAGCTGACGCTTGCTCGCGTGTGCACCAGCTCTCAATCGCGCGCACGGCGCGTTCGAATTCTGCGGAATCGGCGGGGATCTCCGCGCCACTCGCGTTCTCGCACGCATCAATCTGCGCGTCAATGTCAGTCGACACCCTGTTTGCAATGCCGACCAGAAGCTGCGGTCGCCCGGATGGTCGCAATGATTCGGGGCCGCAGTCGCTCCGGGTCAGCGTCGCGACGAAACCGGAGTAGGGCGCACTAATCGTCGCCACGATGCTGTCGTCGGTATTCGCCTCGCCGACGGTAACCCAGCTCTGAAGCATCGAGCGAAGACGCTCGGACTTCGCCGGTGCGCTCTCGAGCTGTGCGCCAGCGGGTGATACAGCGGCTTCGTTGCTAACGAGGCCTTGCATAGGACTTGGAGCGCTGGTACCAACCGAGCTTTTTGCAATTACCCATTTGCGCTGCACGATCAGCTCGTTGTCGAGCGCGGCGGCCGCGCTTGGGGGCGGGCGCAGCACGTGTACGTGAACTCTTGTGTGGTGCGACCCCATTCGCGCGACGCGACCCACTCGCTGCTCCATTCGCGCGAGCGTCCACGGAGTGTCGAGATGTACCACGACCCGTGCGTCCTGCAGATTCACTCCTTCGCTCAGCAGGTCTGTCGTCAGGAGTAAATCAATGGCTTCAGCGGGTGCAGGTGGCGAAGTATGATTCGCATATGGGGCAAATCGGCCGATCGCTTCACGTCTGGTTAGTGCGCCTCCGGCTACTCTCGCTCCGTGGGATGTGAGCGTCGCAACTCGCCCAGCACCTGCCAATCGGCGGAACAGCATGGACACGGTCGCAGAGTACTGGGCGAACGCAACGATCTTCGCGCCGGCGTGAAATCTCCTGATTCCCGCGACGATTTCCGCCCGTTCCGCGTCGCGTGGAGTCGCGGAGGACAGGTCGGCCCGGAGCTTCTGCAATGCGTCCAGGTGGACACGCACGACCGCGAGCAACTCCGCGTGATTGCCGACCGGCGTTGAGAGCAGCTCGGGGAATCCGAGCTGCAAGGCGCCATCGCCATAGGTCCAGGTCTCCAGCTCTCGCGCCGTGGGATACTGGCCGGCTTCGAGGGATGCAGTCAGCGCCGTTGCGC
>Ga0193727_1000213_pt1 | contig 20743 bp, 22 predicted proteins | sample H2c2metaG_FD_143051 | JGI IMG/M metagenome (GOLD analysis project Ga0193727, IMG submission 143051) | Soil microbial communities from a riparian zone of the East river system, Colorado, United States - H2c2 | ecosystem: Environmental > Terrestrial > Soil > Riparian zone | place: USA: East River...
CGCTGGTAGCCGACTGGAGCGACATCACCGGTCTCGCGAGCTCGGCCGCTACGCCGTATGCCACGACGCCGTTTCATGACGTGGATCTGTGGCTGAAAGCCGAGTACGTCCCGAGCGCCAGAGTCGGAGTCGTGTTTCAAACACTGAGCTCCGACTGGAAACGGGGCGAGAACGCAACCCCGGTGGTCGACCCGATTCATGCCAAGCGGGTGGACCGCTTGTTGCGTTTTTTCCTGGCCCGGCGCACCGACGGCCTCGGTCCGAGACTCGATTTGACCCTGGCAAGCGGGACAGTCAGCGCGGACACGGTTGTGGGGAAGCGCACGCTCTCGCAGGCGAATCTCGAGTTGTCTACGTTGGGGTCACGCGCCTCCGCCGCGCTGGTCGCCCGGGTCGAGGACGACCGCAGCCCGCTTGTGCTGGAGGGTCGGGCGGCGTGGATTCCCGTGCACCCCATCACCTTGAGCGCCGACGCGCGGCACGCGACCTACTCCCAGAGCCGCAGCGGCGACCGGGCGCACCTCGCCGCCGGGATCGCGCTCCCGTTTGGCTTTTCGCTCCACGGCGACCTCGCGTGGACCAGGGATCTCCAGGCCCCGACGCTCGCCACCGACTCGCTGCAAGAGACCACCGACATGTCGGGTGGGGTGCGCTGGGATCGGTCATGGGTGACGCTCGAAGTCGGCGGCGCCCGGCGTGACGGCTTCGTACCCACGCTGGAATTTGCCACCGGCCTCCGTACAGTCGCTCCACTCGATGCGACACCCCCGACGAACTATTTGACCGTGCACGGGGGAATCCGACTCCTTCCCGGCTTCCAGATTGCAGGCTGGTACTTCGATCCGGTTCGGAACGGAGGCGCCTTTGAGCCACCACGCCATGCGCGGTACGCGCTCACGTTCTACTCGAAGTTCTGGCGCGTGTACCGCAGCGGCATCTTCGCGCTGCGGGCCGAGGCGGCGGTGGAGTCGTGGAGTGGCCGCGCCCCGGACGCCACATTTGTCCTGTCGCCCGCGGGCGCGACATTTATCAACGTGAACGCCCAGATCCGGATCGCGGGGGTAACGATTTTCTGGGCAAACCGGAACTCGCGGGCCTTCCGGGGCGGCTATGTGCCCGGTGTCGCCTACCCACGCAACTATCAGTTCTACGGTGTGATGTGGCGTTTCACGAACTGATGCCAATTGACGTAAGTGCCTTGCGCGGATACACTTAAAGATTGTGCCGCGCAGCATGACTGGATTCGGTTCGGCCGACGGGAAAGTCCTCGACGGCCGGCTGCGGATTGAGATCCGCACCGTGAACCACCGCTACTATAACCCCCAGATGCGGCTCCCGTCCGAGCTGGCCGGGGCCGAGAGTCAGATCCGCGAGCACCTGCGCCAGCGGCTCGATCGCGGGCATGTGTCCGTGTCGGCCCGCTGGCTCGAGGCGCCGCAAACCGAGGGCGGTGTCACGGTAGATCTGGCGCGGGCGCGGCAGGTCGTGGCGGCCCTCAAGGAGCTGAAAAAAAAGCTTCGCCTCAAGGGAGAGCCGGAGCTGACCTTCGTGGCACGCCACCCCGAGGTACTGACGCTCCAGGGCGACGGTCAAGCCCCGGCCGCGTGGACGGACCTCGAGCCGATCGTCGAGCAGGCCGCGCGGGGGGTGCTCACGATGCGCGAGCAGGAAGGACGGGCACTCGCCGCGGACTTGTCGGGACGGCTTGACGCGCTGGAAGGCCACGCGGTGGTGGTCGAGGCACGCGCTCCGATGCGCCTCACGGCGGAACACGAACGACTGAAACGCGCGGTCGCCGAGCTCGCGGCCGGCGTGTCGGTGGACCCGCAACGCCTGGCCGTCGAGATCGCGATGCTGGCCGATCGCGTGGACATCAGCGAGGAGCTGGTGCGGTTGCGTACGCATCTCGCGGCATGCCGCGCAGCCCTGGCAAGCGACGGGCGGGTGGGCAAGCAGCTGGGTTTTCTCGCGCAAGAGCTGCTGCGGGAGGTGAACACCATCGGCTCAAAGGCGAACGACGCCGTGATTACGCAGGCCGTGATCGCGATGAAAGGGGAGCTCGAGAGGTTCCGGGAACAGCTCGAGAATCTGGAGTGACGCCGCGGGTCGTAATCGTTTCCGCCCCATCCGGAGCGGGCAAGACGACCATCACCCGAAAACTGGTGGAGTTGCACCCCGACAAGTTTGGTCTCTCGGTTTCGGCGACGACCCGGAAGCCTCGTCCCGGAGAGAAGGAAGGGCAGGCGTACCACTTCCTGAGCCGGGACGAATTTCAGCGCTGGCAACACGAGGGTCGCTTCCTCGAATCAGCGGAATACGCCGGCGAGTGGTACGGCACGCCGAAGAACGAAGTGGACCGGATCCTGGCGAGCGGCAGGCATGCGCTGTTGGACATCGAGGTCGTCGGCGCCGAGGAGATTCGGCGGTCGTGGACGGGTGAAGCTCCTATCACCGTGTTCGTGTTGCCGGCGTCGCCGCAAGTGCTGATTGAGCGCCTGCAGGAACGCAAGACGGAATCGTTTGATCAGCTGTACACGCGTGTGGAGCGCGCCGAACACGAGATCGCACAGTCTGTGAGCTACGCGCGCTTACTGCAGAATGATGACCTCGGCGAAGCAGTGGCCACGCTGGACGAGATCGTTGAGGACGGCGGCGGATGGCGACGGGATGCGCCCGACGCAGTTCGTTGGATTGCAGAGTTCGCCGCGGGCCTGCGGAAGGAAAAGGTTCGACTGTACACCCAGATGAAAGGCAAGACTTAGCATGCGAATCATTACTCCCGTCGAAGTCGCCGCCCAGACCGGCAACAAGTACCTGGGCATGCTGGTGGCGGCGAAATTTGCCCGCTACGTGAACGACTTTCCGCGCGATCGCTCCGTCGATCTCGAGAAGAAGCTGACGACCCGCGCGCTTGAGGAATTGGTGGGAGGCCGCCTCAAGTACCGGCTCGTGCGGCGCCGGCGCCAGGACAGCTGATGCCGCTCGCCGGCCGCCGTGTGGTCCTCGGCGTGTCGGGCGGAATTGCCTGCTACAAGAGTTGCACGCTCGCCCGGCGCCTGACGGAAGAAGGGGCGGATGTCACCGTCGTCCTGACCGCCGCCGCCGCCGAGTTCGTGCGGCCGGTCGTCTTCGAAGCGCTCACCGGACGGCCCGTGCTGACCTCCCTGTGGGAACGAGGGCGGGCCCTCGCGCACATTGCCCTCGCCAAAGACACCGACCTCGTGATCCTCGCGCCGGCCACGGCGCAGCTGCTGGCGCGCGCCGCTCAGGGGATGGCGGACGATCTCCTCACGGCGTTGCTGCTCGCCCGCAGCGGCCCGATCCTGTGCGCGCCGGCGATGAATGACGCGATGTACGCCCATCCGGCGAGCGTCGCCAACCTGAAGACCCTCACGAACCGGGGCTGGCACGTCATCGGCCCGGAGATTGGCGCCCTCGCGGAAGGCCCGAGCGTGCTGCCGGGGCGGATGAGCGAGCCCGAAACCATTCTCGCCGCGGCCACCCGGCTGCTGGCCCGTGACGGCCCGCTGAAGGGGAAACGGATCCTGGTCACCGCGGGCCCCACCCGCGAGCACATCGACCCCGTACGGGTCATCACGAACGCGTCGAGCGGACGGATGGGTTATGCGCTCGCGGAGGCCGCGAGCGCGCGCGGCGCGGAGGTGTTGCTCGTTACCGGTCCCACCGCGCTTGCGCTCCCGGTCGGCCCGACGGCGCACCGGGTCGAAACAACCTCCGAAATGCAGCGCGCGGTCCAGGCGCTGGTCAAACGGGTGGACGTGCTGATCATGGCCGCGGCGCCCGCGGACTACCGGCCCGCCGCCGCTGCGCCCGTGAAGCGTCCGCGAGGCGACGGCGGCCTCACCCTCGAGTTGGTGCCCACGACCGACATCCTGCGCTCCATCGAACGGCCGAAGGGATGCGTGGTTGTCGGATTCGCGTTGGAGACCGGCGGCGACGGCGTTGCGCAGGCGCGGCGGAAGCTGCAAGATAAGGCTCTTGATCTGGTCGTCTTGAACGACGCGCTCGAGCCCGGCGCGGGGTTTGAGGTTGCCACGAATCGAGTGACCATCGTGCGCAAGAGCGGCGCGTCGCTGGCGCTGCCGCTCCTGTCAAAGCGCGACGTGGCGGAACGAATCCTCGACGAGGTGGAGCAAACGCTCTCGTGAGCGACGGACGGGCTCTGGCACGGGCATACTTGGAACAGCAGCGGTTGCTGGGTGGGAGTCCGGTAGTAATGCCGGATCAACCCACCTTGGACGCACTGACCCCGGGCGCGAGCCCGGGGTTCACGGAGCCCGCCCCATCCGCCCCGGGCTTGCGCCCGGGGTCAGCAAGCGACGCTCCAGACCTTCCCCCCCCCGGCATTTCCTACGATCCCCCCGCGGGCGATCTGTTCACGGCCGACCCGATCTCCAAAGCGACCGGGCTCGAGGGAATCGCCCAACTCGTCGCGGGGTGCACGAAATGCCGCCTGTGCGAGAAGCGCACCCGCACCGTGCCCGGTGAAGGTCCGGGCGACGCCCGGCTGGTGGTCATCGGGGAAGGGCCCGGACGGGTCGAAGACCAAACGGGCCGGCCCTTCGTCGGGGCCGCCGGCGAGCTGCTCACCAAGATCCTCGCGGCCATCCAGCTCCCGCGTGAGCAGGTGTTCATCTGCAATGTGGTGAAATGCAGGCCCCCCGAGAACCGGGCGCCGCAGTTCGACGAGATCGCCGCCTGCCTGCCATACCTGTACCGCCAGATCGACATCGTGAAGCCCAGGGTGATCCTGGCCATGGGCAACACGGCAGCACAGACCCTGCTGAACGCGAAGGGGTCACTCGGATCCATGCGCAACCATGTGCACCGGTTCCGCGGCATCCCCGTTATTGTTACCTACCACCCGGCAGCACTGCTCCGGAACCCCAATTGGAAGCGACCGACCTGGGATGACGTCCGTATCGCCCGCCGCCTCCTCGACTGAACGCGAGTACGCCGGCCGCCAGGCTCCCTGGAGTAATGAGGCGGAGCAGGCGGTACTCGGCGCCATGCTGCTCGATCAGGACGCGGCTCTGAAGGCCGCGGAGCTGCTCGACGATTCGATGTTCCATCGCGAGGGCCATCGGCTGCTGTTCCGCGCCATGACCACTCTCACCGAGCGCGGTGATGTGGTCGACCCCGTCACGTTGCGCGACGAGCTGGTGAAGCGCGGCGACCTGGACCGGGTCGGGGGCATGGAATACGTCGGCTCCCTGATCGACGTGGTCCCGACGGCCGCGAACATCGAGTATCACGGGCGCATCGTCCGCGACAAGGCGCTGCTGCGGCGGCTGATCGAAGCGGCGACTGCGATCGTTCAGGAGGCGTATGACGGCCGCGGGATGCCCAGCGAAGTGCTCGACAACGCCGAGCATCGCATCTTCCAGGTGGCCCAATTGCGGCGCGCCGAGGAGTTCATTCGCCTCAAAGAGCTCATCTGGCCCACCATGGAGCGAATCGAGCAGCTCCAGAGCGGGGCCGGGGCCGTCACTGGTGTTCCCAGCGGCTTTGTTGACCTCGACCGCCTCACGGCCGGCTTCCAGCGGGCGGACCTGATCATCGTGGCCGCGCGGCCGTCCATGGGAAAGACCGCCCTGATTCTGAACGTGATCCAGCACGCCGCCATCGAGCATAACATCGGCGTCGGCATCTTCTCGCTCGAAATGTCCAAAGATCAGCTGGTGCAGCGCCTGCTCTGTTCCGAGGGGCTGGTGGACGCGCAACGGCTGCGGCGGGGCCAGCTGCGCGACGACGACTATCCCAAACTCGCCCGCGCGGCGGGGCTGCTCGGCACCGCTCCGATCTGGATCGATGATTCGGCGGCGATCACGCCACTCGCGATGCGCTCTAAGGCACGCCGCCTGAAGGCGGACCATAACATCGGAATGATCGTGGTGGATTACCTGCAGCTCATGCAGGGACCCACCAATGCCGAGAGCCGGCAGCAGGAAATCTCTCAAATTTCCCGTTCCCTCAAGGCGCTGGCCAAGGAACTGGACATTCCCGTAGTCGCGCTGTCGCAGCTCTCCCGCGCCCCCGATCAACGCGCGGGAGACCACAAACCGCAGCTATCGGATCTGCGCGAATCGGGCGCCATCGAGCAAGACGCGGACGTCGTGATGTTCATCTTCCGCCAGGAGATGTACGACGGCCCGACCGACAAGGAAGGCAACAACATCGAGGGGATCGCCGAGCTGATCGTCGGCAAGCAACGCAACGGTCCGACCGGAACGGTGCCGCTGTACTTCAAGAAGGAATTCACCCGCTTCGACAACCGCACCGCGCGAGAGGCGCCGAACGGGGCCACCCATGGCTAAGGCCCGCTCGGTATTTCGCTGCAGCGACTGCGGTGCCGAGCAGCCGAGATGGGCCGGCCGCTGCGAGTCGTGCGGCGCGTGGAATACGATGGTGGAGGAGCCCGTTGGGCGGTCAGGCGGCCGGGCCACCGGGCGCTCGCGCGATCTGACCGGCCGACCGCCGGTGCGCCTGTCCGCCATCGAAGGGGGCGGGGTGGCGCGGTGGCGCACCGGGCTCAACGAATTCGACTACGTGCTGGGCGGGGGCATCGTGCCGGGGTCGGTCGTGCTGATCGGTGGAGAGCCGGGGATCGGCAAATCCACCCTGCTCCTGCAATGCGCGGCGCGGCTCGAGACGGCCGGCGTCACGACGCTGTACGTCTCGGGCGAGGAATCGCCCCACCAGCTGCGCCTCCGCGCCGACCGTTTGGCGGACGACGCCGGTCAGGTGCACGTCCTGGGAGAAACTCGCATCGAGGCCATGCTGGCACATGCCGAAACCGTGCATGCGCGCGTCCTCATCGTGGACTCGATCCAGACAAGCTTCACCGACGCCCTCGAGGGCGCGCCCGGAAACGTCGGGCAGGTGCGTGAGTGCGCTGCTCAGCTGATGCGGTTCGCGAAGGACGCCGGTCCGGCCGTGCTGCTCGTCGGGCACGTCACCAAGGGAGGCGGCATCGCGGGCCCGCGCACGCTCGAGCACATCGTGGACACCGTCCTCTATTTCGAAGGCGAAGCGAGTCTCGATCACCGCATCCTGCGCGCGGTCAAGAATCGATTCGGATCGGTGGACGAGATCGGCGTATTCCGCATGACCGGGACGGGTCTCGAGCCCGTCCCCGATCCGGCGGCCGCATTTCTGGCGAGCCGGGTGACCGGCGTGTCGGGCTCGGCCGTCACGGCATTGCTGGAAGGCACGCGCCCGATGCTGGTCGAGATCCAGGCGCTCGCGACCAAGGCGGGATTCGGCACACCACAACGCGTCGCCACGGGCCTCGATCACCGCCGCCTGGCGCTCCTGCTCGCGGTCCTGGAGCGCCGGGGCTCCCTGCCGTTCGGGAACCTGGACGTGTTCGTGAACGTCACGGGCGGCATGCGCCTACTCGAACCGTCCACGGACCTGGCCGTCATGGCGGCGCTGGTGTCGAGCGTGCATGACCGGCCGGTTCCCGCCGACGCCCTGTTCCTCGGTGAAGTGGGCCTGGGCGGTGAAATCCGTCCCGTCGTTGGTGTGGAACGCCGTCTGGCGGAGGCGTCACGCCAGGGGTTCCGGCGTGCGTTCCTGAGCGCGCGGTCGCGGGTCGCGTCCGAGGGAATCGAGATTGTGGGGATGGAAGGAATCGGTGAGCTCGCCCGCCGCCTCGCCGCCTGAGGTCGGGGTCATCATTGTGGCCGCTGGCGCGGGCGTGCGTGCCGGGTCGGGCGAGCCCAAACAGTTCCGATCCATCCACGGTGTTCCGCTGCTGCTGCGCGCGCTGCGCCCGTTCACCTCTCATCCCGACGTCGGTCGCATCACAGTGGCGCTGCCGGCCGCCTTCGCCGATCGTCCGCCCGACTGGCTCGCCAAACTCCAGGGCGAGCGGTTGGCCTTCGTGACGGGCGGTGCCACGCGGGCGGACTCGGTGCGCGCGGGACTGCGCGCGCTGGCGGCGGATGCGCGCATCGTCCTGATACACGACGCGGCCCGGCCGTTTGTCGGTCGCGAGACGATCGATGCGGTGATCGCCTGCGCCCGCAGCGGCGTCGGGGCCACCGCGGCGCTGCCGGTGAGCGACACGATTAAAGAGGTCGGCGACGGCGCGCGCATCGCGCGCACGCTGCCGCGGGACAACCTGTGGCGCGCTCAGACGCCCCAGGGATTCCCTCGTCCGATGCTCGAGCAGGCGTACGCGCGTCTGCGCCTGGAGGACCCTCCACCCACGGACGACGCGGAGCTGTGCGAGCGGGCCGGCTTCCCGGTGGATGTGGTCGCGGACTCAGCGCACAACATGAAAGTGACGACGGCCGACGACTTTCGCATCGCCGAGGCGTTCGCGCGTGAGCTGCGGTGACGCCAATTGCATTCGCCAGCCCTGGCGAAATCGAAGCGTGTTTGCCCCGCGTCGTAGAGCATCTGCTGTCGGGAGGCCTGCTGGCCTATCCCACCGAAACCGTCTACGGGCTGGGATCGACCGCCCGGGTCGACGATGTGCGCTCGCTGGGGCGGCTCAAGGGACGGCGGCCGGGCAAGCCGTTCCTGCTGCTCGTGAGCGACCGCCAGATGGCGGAAGCGCAGGGGTTGGCGTTCAGCGATGGGGCGAACGCCCTGGCCCGGGCGTTCTGGCCGGGGCCGCTCACGCTCGTGTTGCAGGGCGGACGACTGCCGGACGATCTGCGGGGCCCCGAGGGGGGGATCGCCGTGCGCTGGACCTCGCATCGCGGCATTGCGCGCCTGGTCGCCGCACTCGGCCAACCGTTGACATCCACATCCGCCAATCTCCCGGGACAGCCGCCGGCACCGGGGGCGGACGCCATCATGCGCGACTTCGCGGCTGCGGTCAAACAGGGACAGCTACTGGTGCTGGATGGCGGAGTGCTGGGGAACTCGCCCTCGTCTACCATCGTCGACTGTACGCAATCGCCGCCGCGGCTCGTCCGCGAAGGGGCGATCACGCTCGCGGAGCTGCGCCGCGCGGCCGGGGCGCTCGCGCCATGAGGCAATGAAGACGATCCTGTTGGTGTGCACCGGGAACATCTGCCGCAGCCCGCTGGCCGCGGCGCTGCTGCAGCGCGCCCTCTCCGAGCGCGGCGCGGAGGGGATCGACGTATCCTCCGCCGGGACCGGTGCGTGGGACGGAGCTCCTGTGTCTGAGGGCGCCTACCTCGTCGGTCTCGAGCAGGGGTTGGACCTCTCGGCGCACCGGGCGCGGTTGCTCACGCGCGACCTGGTGGAACGCTCGGACCTCATCCTGACGATGGCACGCCATCACCGCGCCCGCGTGGACGAGCTGGGGGGCGGGGGCCACGTCTTCGTGTTCGGCGAGTATGCCGGACGGACGGGCGAGGGCGCGGAGGTGAGCGACCCCTTCGGGGGCGACCTCAATGTGTATCGCGAAACGTGCGTCGAGCTCACTGCCTTGGTCGCCGCCGCGGTGGACCGGATCGTTACCGAAGCAGGCAGTGGAGATCGGCGCTAGAACCCGCCTCCTGGCGGTGATCGGCGATCCAGTGGAGCATTCGCTGTCGCCGGTGATGCACAACGCGGCGTGCCGCGCGTTGGGCCTCGACGCCGTTTATGTGGCCCTGCGGTGTTCACCGGAAGCGGTCCCCGGGCTGCTTGCGGCGTGCGCGGCGGTGGGCGGCGCAGGCAACGTCACCGTGCCCTACAAAGAAGCGGCGGAACGATGTCTCACGCGTAAAACCGATCTGTGCGCGCGCGTGGGCGCGTGCAATACATTTTGGAGCGAACACGGGCAGCTGGTAGGAGACAACACCGACGTGGCGGGAGTGATCGCATCGCTGCGACAGCTCGGGGCGGAGGGAGCCGCGCACTGGCTCCTGATCGGCACCGGCGGGGCCGCCCGCGCGGTGGCCGTCGCCGCCGCCCTAGTCCGGGCAACGGTGCACGTACTGTCGCGCGACGCCGGCCGGGCCGCCCAGTTCGCCGAGTGGGCCCGGAGCCGGGGGACGGACGCACACCTCGCGCGAGGCGACCTGACCCCTGACGTGGCGATCAACGCCACGCCCCTCGGATTGAAGGAGGCCGACCCGTTGCCGCTCGACACGCCTCGCACGCAAGGGCTGCGAGCCGCCCTCGACCTGGTGTACGCGCCCGGGGAGACCCGGTGGGTACGCGCGCTCCGCGCCGCAGGCGTGACGGCCCACGACGGTCGAGAGATGCTCGTCCACCAGGGGGCCGCGGCCTTCGGACACTTCTTCCCGGGAGCCCATGCGCCGATGGAGGTGATGCGGGCGGCCGTCGCCCAAGCCCTGCGTGCTTAGCGCCCTCGAGCAGCTGATCCTCCCCGCTGAGTGCGCATCATGCCACGCCCTGCTTCCCTTCGCCCGGTCCGGGGACCTCGTTTGCCCCGTGTGCCGGCACCGCTGGCGCCCTCTTGTTCCCCCCTGGTGCCATCGCTGCGGCCAGCCCGAGCCGTTGTTTGGACTGTGCCGAGTTTGCCACGACTGGCCCTTAGCCCTCCGCTACGTCCGCTCGGCAGTGTGGCTCGACGCCACAGCCCGCCGCGCCGTGCACCGGCTCAAATACGGCGGCTTACCCCGGATCGCAGCCGACCTGGCAGACGTCATGACTCGTGTATCCCTTCCCGATGCCGGGCCAGCGGTGCTGGTTCCCGTACCCCTGGCGCCTCGGCGACTCCGCACCCGGGGCTACAACCAAAGTGAACAGCTCGCCCGCCACTTGGGCGAGCGCTGGGATCTCCCCTTGGCTCAACTCCTCGTCCGGACGCGCGATACTGTAACCCAAACGGCGTTGACACCGGCCGCGCGTCTAGCGAACGTGGCGGGGGCATTTCAAGTGCGGAATGGGGATTCCGCATTCCCCATTCCGCATTCCACATTGGTTCTCGTAGACGACGTTTTCACCACGGGCGCGACCATCGCAGCCGCGGCCCAGGCCTTGCAGGACGCAGGGGGCCTGTCCATCATGGCCGTCACGTTTGGACGGGCCGTCATCCCAGATTTCACATAAGGAGCGCGAGCATGGCAGTTCGGGTTGGGATCAACGGGTTCGGTCGTATTGGGAGGAACGTCCTGCGGGCCGCGCTGAAAACCAAGCAAACGGCCGTCGAGTTCGTCGCGGTCAACGACATCACCGACCCCAACACGCTGGCGCATCTCCTGAAGTACGACTCGGTGCACGGCCGCTTTCCGGCGAGCGTCGAAGTTCGCCAGGACTCACTCGTCGTCGACGGCAAGCCGATGCGCGTCACCGCAATCAAAGAGCCCGAAAAACTTCCCTGGCGCGAGCTGGGCGTCGAGATCGTGCTCGAGTGCACGGGGCGTTTCACCGACCGCGACGCCGCGGCCAAGCATCTGACGGCAGGGGCGAAGAAGGTGGTCATCTCGGCGCCGGCGAAGGGTGAGGACATCACAATTGTGATGGGCGTGAATCACCAGAAGTACGATGCCGCCAAGCACCACATCATCTCCAACGCCTCGTGCACGACGAACTGTCTCGTCCCGGTGGTCCGGGTCGTGATCGACAACTGGGGCTTCCGCCACGGCTTCATGACCACCGTCCACAGCTACACCAACGACCAGAACGTCCAGGACCTGCCGCACAAGGATCTGCGCCGCGCGCGCGCCGCCGCGCTCAACATCATTCCGACCAGCACCGGCGCGGCGAAGGCTACCAGCCTCGTCATCCCGGAAGTCAAGGGGAAAATCGACGGCATCGCGCTGCGCGTCCCGACGCCGGATGTGTCGCTCGTGGACCTGACCGCCGAAGTCGAGAAGAAGACGACGATTGAGGAAATCAACGCGGCGTTCAAGAAAGCATCACAGGGCGCGTTGAAGGGCATCCTCGACGTCTCCGACGAGCCGCTGGTGTCGTCCGACTACATCGGGAGTCTGTATTCGAGCGTGGTGGACTCGATGTCCACCAACGTCGTGGACGGCACCATGATCCACGTCTCGTCGTGGTACGACAACGAGATGGGATATTCGGCGCGCTGCCTCGACCTCCTGGCGTACATCGCGGGCCGGTGACCAAGCGTACCCTTCGGGACCTCCCCGCCGACGCGCTCGACGGGAAGCGCGCCCTCGTCCGGGTAGACTTCAATGTCCCACTGAAGGACGGTACCGTCGCCGACGCGACCCGGATCCGCGCCGCGCTCCCCACGATCCGATACCTGCGCGATAAGGGCGCCCGCGTCATCCTGCTTTCGCACCTGGGGCGCCCCAAGGGCGGCCCCGACCCCAACTACTCCCTCTCGCTGATTCTAAAAACGTTGGAGAAGACGCTCGGGACGCCGGTCGAGTTCATCGCGGACCTGAGCGCGGGTGTGGCAGCAAGCCGCCGGCTGCCGCGCGGCGGCGTCGCCCTGGTCGAGAACACCCGGTTCTGGCCCGGCGAAGAGCAGAACGACCCGGCGCTGGCCCGCCAGTTCGCGGACCTCGGTGATTTTTTCGTCAACGACGCATTCGGCACCGCGCACCGCGCCCATGCGTCCACCGAGGCGGTCGCCCACCTGCTGAAGCCGGCGGTGGCCGGCCTCCTGGTCGAACTGGAGCTGCGCTATCTCGGTGACGCGCTCGAGAACCCCAAGCGCCCCTACGTCGCGGTGCTGGGCGGCGCAAAGATCTCCGGCAAGATTGACGTCATCGAGTCGCTCCTGCCGCGTGTCGATCAAATCCTGATCGGCGGCGCGATGGCGACCACGTTCTTTCTCGCCCTGGACTTCGCCATCGGCAAGTCTCTGGTCGAGCGGGACAAGGTGGATCTGGCCAAGGCGCTGATGGCGAAGGCCGGATCGAAGCTCGGCCTCCCTCACGGGGCTGTGGTGGCCCCGAGCCTCGAGCGGGCAGCCGAGCGGCGTGAGGTGGCGGCAGATCAGATCCCGCCCGGGAGCGCGGTGTTCGACATCGACCAGGCCACGCGACTCGATTTCCGTGCCCGCATCCTCCAGGCGAAGACGGTGTTCTGGAACGGCCCGATGGGCGTGTTTGAAACTCCGCCGTTCGATCAGGGCACCCGCGCGGTGGCCGACGCGATGGTTGAAGCGGGCAAGCGGGGAGCGATTACCGTGGTAGGAGGCGGTGATTCGGCCGCGGCCGTCCACGGGTTCGAAGCCAAGTTCACCCATGTGTCGACCGGCGGCGGTGCGTCGCTCGAGTTCCTCGAAGGGAAGCCTCTCCCGGGCGTCGCTGCCCTCGACGACGCGTGAGGGCGCTTCTCTTCGCCGCAAACTGGAAGATGCACCTCGGCCCCGACGACGCGCGCACCTACTTCCAGACGTTTCGCACCCGCTACCCCCCGCAACCACGTCGCGATGTCTGGTTCTTTCCTCCCGCGGTGTCGCTCGAAGCGGCGGCCCAGGCGGCGCGAGACCGGACCGACCTCTGGGTCGGCGCCCAGGACGTGCACTGGGAGCCGAAGGGAGCGTTCACGGGGGCCGTCTCGGCTCCGCTCGCCGCGCAAGCGGGCGCCAAAGCCGCCCTGATAGGGCATTCGGAGCGCCGGCACGTGTTCGGCGAGACGGATGAGGACACGCGCAAGAAGGTCGCCGCGGTGCTCGCCGCGAGCCTCGTTCCGATCCTGTGCGTGGGCGAGACCCTCGCCGAGCGGGAAGCGGGCCAGACTCTCACCGTCGTGACCCGCCAGCTCGCGGGCGCGCTGGGCGGACTGGACGGCGGGACGCTCGACCGGGTGACCATCGCCTACGAGCCCGTCTGGGCGATCGGGACGGGGCGCAACGCAACGCCCCAGGATGCCAGCGCGGTCCACCGGGAAATCCGCGCCTGGCTCACCGGCCGCGGAGCGTCCCAGGCGCGTGTGTTGTACGGCGGGAGCGTCAACCTCAAAAACATCGTGGAACTGCTCGCCGAACGTGAGCTGGACGGCGTGCTCGTCGGCGGAGCGTCGCTCGACCCGGCCGCGTGGGCTCAACTTGTGCAGACGCCCGCGGCCTGAGTATTTTCAAGGCCATATGTTTACCTTCTTGAAGATCGTGCTCGTGTTCGACTCCATTCTGCTGACCACGGCAGTGTTGCTGCAGGCGGGGCAGGGAGGCGGCCTGGCATCGCTCGGCGGCGGTGGCGGGACGGATGTCTTCATGGGCGGCCGGCAAGCGGTGACCCTGCTGACCAGGCTCACGTGGTATTGCGCCAGCGTCTTCCTGCTGATCACCCTCACACTGGCGATCATGTCGTCCCAGACCAGCGCGCCGCAGTCGGTGCTGCAAGGCAACCTCCCGGCGCCACCGCCGATCCAGAGCATGCCCCTCCCGCTCCAGACCACACCGCAACCGGCCACCCCGCAGCCGGCGAGCCCGACCAACAATCCTTAACCCGCACCCGGCCTACGTGCTCCTCGAGGACGGAGCCTGGTTCCCCGGAACCGCGCCCTTCCCGTTCGAGTCCGCGTACGCTGAGGTGGTCTTCACGACCAACTTGTCGGGGTATCAGGAAGTCTTTACTGATCCCTCGTATCTCGGCCAGCTCGTCGTCATGACGGCTCCGATGATCGGCAACTACGGGATCAATCCGGACGATATCGAATCCGACCGACCGCGCGTCGCGGGCGTCGTGGTGCGTGAATTGTCGCGCACACCGTCCAGCTGGCGGGCGACGGGAGCGCTGGGCGAGTGGCTGGCCGCAGCGAAAGTCCCGATCATCGCGGACGTGGATACGCGCCAGGTGACCCGCCACATCCGCTCGCGCGGGGCGATGCGGGGCGTCATGGCGCTCGGACCCGAGCCAACGACGGAGGCCCGGGCGGCGCTCGCGGCCAGTCCATCGATGGACGGCCTGGACCTCGCCAGCTCCGCGACCATCAAGCAGGAGTACGTCGAGGGCAACGCAAACGCCCGCTACCACGTCGTCGCCTACGACTATGGGATGAAACGCAACATCCTGCGCTTGTTCGTGGAGAACGACTGCCGAGTTACGGTCGTGCCGGCGGAAACACCGGCTGAGCGGGTACGCGAGCTCAAGCCCAATGGCATCTTCCTGTCGAACGGCCCCGGTGACCCCGCGGCCGTTGGCTACGCCATCCGCACCATTCGTGACCTCGCCGACGGCTCAATCCCGATTTTCGGTATCTGCCTCGGCCACCAGCTGCTCGGCCTGGCCCTGGGCGGCAGTACGGTCAAGCTGCCGTACGGGCACCGCGGTGGTAACCATCCGGTACGCGATCTGTCTACAGGACAAGTACTTATCACGTCGCAGAACCACGGATTCGCGGTCCAGGGCGACACAACCGGTGTCCCAGGTGCGAATGCGCTTGAGGTCACGCACCTTAACCTCAATGATGGTACCGTCGAAGGCGTGCGGCACCGCGAATACCCCATTTTCGCGGTGCAATACCACCCGGAGGCCTCTCCAGGCCCTCATGACGCCCAGGGTCATTTCCGTCAGTTCCTCCAAGCGCTTGACACTCAATAGGTAAGCTCGTATGTTGGCCCCCGGTTCGGGCTACCCTTGGAGCCCCTCTGGGGGGATGGATGACGAAGGCCGATCTCGTCGAAAAAGTCACCGCACAGATTGCACGTACGGCCGGTCCCCTGATTTCCAAAAAGGACTGCGCGCGAGTTGTGGACTCGTTTCTGGACGCCATTAAGGCCGCGCTAGCCGAGCAGCATAATATTGAGATACGCGGGTTTGGAACGTTCAAGATCCGCCAGCGTAAGACCCGCATGGCGCGCAACCCACGCACCGGTGATCCGGTAGAGGTGGCTGCTCGTCCGGTCCCTGTCTTCAAGCCCAGCAAGGAGTTGCGCGCGATGGTAGCGGACGCGAGCGAGCGCGTCAGCCCCTAGCTCGCGCGGCCCCGCGCAGTAACCACCTGCGGCTCCGGCGGTTCCGTCGGGGCCGCGCGTTTTATGAGGAGCGAGAGCCATGCGGTTCAGTCGACCCCTTCTTCTGCTCGCGGTCTTATCCGGTAGCGCCCGACTGCCGGCCCCCCTGGCCGCGCAGGTCGCTCGGTACGAAGTCTCCGTGCCCGGCGCGAGCGCGCACCTGTTTCACGTCAAGGCGGAATTCCCTACAGGCGGTAAAGACACGCTGTACCTCTCGCTCCCCGCCTGGAGTCCCGGGAACTACGCCATCCAGAACTACGCCCGCTACGTCCGGCATTTCGGTGCCGCGAGCTCCACGGGACAGCCGTTGTTCTGGGACCGATCGGACAAGGACACGTGGCGCGTTGTCACAGGCAAGCAAGACCGCGTGACGGTAGCCTTCGACTACCTGGCCGATACGATCGACCTTTCGCTCGCGCGCCTCACACCGGAGTTCGGTCAGTTCCTCGGCACGAACTTGTTTCTCTACGAGGAGGGGAAACTGGATCGAGCAGCCGAGGTCCGCTTCGCGCTGCCGGCCGGCTGGCAGATCACCACCGCGCTCAAGGGATCGGGAAACGGTCCGTATGCCGCGGGCGACTATCACGAGCTGGCAGACGCCGAGACGTTTGTTGGGAAGTACAGCCTCGACTCGATCAAGGTCGAGGGAAAGTGGATCCGCATCGCCCTCTGGCCGGCCGACGTCTATACACCCGCAGTCGCGCGCAACATCCGGACCGCTCTCGCCAAGATCGCACAAACGGAAGACCGCTTGATGGGCGGCCCACCGTACGATACCTACACCGTGTTCTTCAATGTCATACGAGAGCCGATCAACTTCGGCGGCGGGCTCGAGCACAGTGCATTTGCGGACCCGGCGGGCGCCCTGGGCGACTTCATGGTGCCCCTGATGGCGCACGAGTACTTCCATCTCTGGAATGTGAAGCGCATTCGGCCGGCGGCGATGTGGCCGTACGACTACCACGCGGAGCAATTCACGCCCCTGCTGTGGTGGTCGGAGGGCGTGACGGACTACTACGCGGACCTCACGAACCTCCGGTCCGGTCTCTGGACGGACGAGGCGTTCCTCCGCAACACAACGACCGACATCCAGCAGGTCGAGCAGGCCGCGGAGCCTTGGAGTGAAGAGGACGGGAGCGTCGCGACGTGGATCGATGAGGTCTTCGTCAACAGCTCGCAGCTCTACTATCCCAAAGGCGCCCTGACCGGCATGCTGCTGGACGTCGCCATCCGCGATGCGACCGACAACGCGCACAGCCTCGACCAAGTGATGCGGGCGCTTTACACCCGTCACTACCAGAAAGGGACGGGATTCACCACCGACCAACTGCTCGCCCTGCTGCGCGAGTTCGGGATGCCCGACGTAGACGCCTTCTACCAGCGCTACATCAACGGGCGCGATCCGCTCCCCTACGAGGCGCTACTCCCGAAAGCGGGAATCAGCGTGACGAAGACGATCACCAGCGTTCCGTTCCTCGGGGTGGTGGCGCCGGTGTCGGACGATGGCAAGTGGCTGGTGCAGCTGGTCGAGCCCGGAAGCGCGGCGCAGATCGCCGGCGTCCAGCCGGGGGACGCACTGCTGAAAATCGGCGAGATCGACACCGACGGTGCCGAGGACTGGAGCCCCGCGTTCCGCCGCCGTTACCAAGGGCAGGCCGGCGCACCGCTTGTCCTTACCGTGCTGCGCGGCACCCAGACGCTCACGCTCCCCACGCGGGTGCAGGAACACACGTCGACGGCGTTCTCGGTATCGCGGAGCGCAACACCCACCGCAAAACAATCCAGGATCTGGCAGGGACTCGCGACCGGTACCACCGGTGGATGAAACGGGCTATTATCGGTCGTGAGGTGATGACGATGACAGGGACGGGAACGATCCACGTGCGGTTTTTCGCGCGCTACGCGGAATTCGTCGGGCGTGACGAAGCCGTGGTTGCCGTCTCGCTGCCCGCGACGGTTGGCGACGTCGTGCGCCGCGTGCGCGAAGATCTCCCGGGGGGACGGGGGATACCCGAGCGCCCGCTCGCCGCCCTCAACTTGACCCACGTGAAGCTCGATGCGTCCGTGCAGGACGGTGACGAGGTCGCATTCCTGCCGCCGCTGGCGGGGGGCTGACCCCGCGCCGCAGGAAAGACCGCATGAGTGTGTTGACCCGCGATCCCGTTTCCCTCGAGCACCTCGTTGCCGAAGTCACGTCCCCGGCGTGCGGGGGCACGTGCGCGTTTCTCGGCACGGTGCGCAACAGCCCCGAGGAGCAGGGCGTGACCGGCATCGAATATTCCGGGTACGAGCCGATGGTCGAAGCCGAATTCGCCCGCATCCTCGTCGAAGTGCGGGAGCGCTGGCCCGCCGTGCGAGCCCAGATTCGCCACCGGCTGGGCCTGGTCCCGCGTGGCGAGGCGAGTATCGGCATCGCGGCCGCCGCCCCGCACCGCGCCCAGGCGTTCGAGGCCTGCCGCTACCTCATCGAGGCGGTGAAGCAGCGTGTGCCGATCTGGAAGCGCGAATTGCGCGAGGACGGCACGGCGGTCTGGGTCGATCCCTCCGGCCACCCGGCCGCAGCCGGACCCGTATGACCGAGCCGATCTCCGACGTCTTACGCCGCCCGCTCCGTAGCCTGCGGATCTCCGTCACCGATCGCTGCAACATGCGGTGCCGCTACTGCATGCCCGAGGACGACTACGTGTGGCTGCCGCGCGAGTCGATTCTCACCTTCGAGGAGATCGCGCGGATCGCGGGCGTGTTCGCCGGCCTGGGCGTCGACAAGGTGCGCCTGACGGGCGGCGAGCCGCTGTTGCGGAAGGACCTGGCGACGCTCGTTACGCTGTTGCACCGCGACCTGCGGGTGGCGGACCTCGCGCTCACCACCAACGGTCTCTTGCTCGCAACCCACGCCGAGGAGCTGCGGCGCGCGGGGCTCGGCCGGGTCACTGTGAGCCTCGATACGCTGCGGCCCGACCGGATGGCCGCCTTCTCCCGCACCACGCGTCACGCCGACGTGTTGGCCGGGATTGCGGCGGCGCGCAACGCAGGGTTCAAGACAGTGAAGATCAACACGGTAGTGATCCGCGGGTTCAACGACGATGAAGTGGTGGCTCTCCTCGAGTTTGCCCGGAACGAGAGCGCGGAGATTCGCTTCATCGAGTACATGGATGTAGGAGGCGCAACCCAATGGTCGCGGGACCAGGTGGTGTCACAAGCTGAGATGCTCGACGCCCTGACCAAGCGTTACGGCTCGATCAAGCCCAGAACCGAGGGCTCATCAGCGCCAGCGGAGCAGTTCACCCTCCCGGACGGGACGACGTTCGGGATCATCGCTTCGGTTACAACGCCGTTCTGCGGCAGCTGCGATCGCAGCCGCCTCACGGCCGACGGCTCCTGGTTGCTCTGCCTGTACGCCGAACGGGGAATTGATCTCCGCGACCGGATGCGCTCCGGCGCCACCGATGAGGAGTTGGCAGCTCTGATCACGCGCCAATGGCGCGACCGCACCGACCGGGGTGCCGAGCGGCGGCTCGCGCTCCCCGAAAGGGGCGCGCTGTATCAGCTCGATGGTTTGCGCGCCGACCCGCATCGCGAGATGCATACGCGGGGCGGATGATGGCGCTGCACATCGCCCTGGTGGAGCCGCAGATCCCTCCCAATACGGGCAACATCGCCCGTCTCTGCGCCGTAACCGGATCGTCACTGCACCTGGTCGAGCCGCTCGGGTTCTCGCTCGCTGATGCGGACCTGAAACGCGCCGGACTCGACTATTGGGACGCGGTCGATCTCTGGGTGCATCCGGACTGGGCGGCGTTCCGGCAAGCCGTGGCGCCCGAGCGCTGCCTGTATTTTTCGACGCATGGCGAACGCTCGTTCTGGGAGGCGCCCTACCAGGATGGTACGGTGCTCGTCTTCGGCAACGAGGTCCAAGGGTTACCCGCAGCGCTGCGCGAGCAACAAGCCGACCGGCTGTATCGTATCCCCATGGTGGACTCGGCGCGGTGTCTCAACCTCGCCACGGCGGCGGGAATCGTCGCGTATGAAGCGATTCGCCAGACGGCGCCTTTGCCATCGTTGCGCGGCAGCGCTTAAGTTTAGCCCGTGCTCAACAAGATCACCGTCGTCGGCGCCGGGAACGTGGGCGCCACCACGGCTCAGCGCCTGGCCGAGAAACAACTGGCGCGCACCGTGGTGATGGTGGACGTGGTCGCGGGCCTCCCCCAGGGGAAGGCGCTCGATCAGTGGGAGTCGGCGCCGATCGAAGGGTTCGATACCCGCATTGTGGGCGCGAACGACTACGCGCCGGCCGCCGGCAGCGACCTGGTTGTCGTTACGGCGGGCATCGCCCGCAAGCCGGGGATGAGCCGCGACGACCTGGTCCGCACCAACGCCGATATCGTCGGCAAGGTTGCGCTCCAGCTCAAGCAGCACTGCCCTCAAGCCATCGTGGTCGTGGTCTCGAACCCGCTCGACGTGATGTGCTGGGTCATGAAACAGGTGACCGGGTTCCCGCGCGAGCGCGTGATCGGGATGGCCGGCGTGCTCGACACGGCGCGCTTTCGCGCCTTCCTCGCCGACGCGCTCGAGGTGTCCGTCGAGGATATCGAAGCGATGGTGCTCGGCGGCCATGGCGACACGATGGTACCACTCATCTCCCACGCCGCCGTGTCGGGAATCCCCGTGACGCAGCTGCTCGACCGCGCCACCCTCGACGCCATCATCCAGCGCACCCGCAACGGCGGCGCCGAGATCGTCGACTTCCTGAAGACAGGCTCGGCCTTCTACGCGCCCTCGGCCGCGGCGACGCAGATGGTGGAGGCGATCGCGCAGGACAAACGGCGGATTCTCCCTTGCGCCGCATGGCTCGAGGGGGAGTACGGTCTGTCGGGCATGTACGTGGGCGTACCCTGCAAGCTGGGACGG
>Ga0193727_1000214_pt1 | contig 20720 bp, 23 predicted proteins | sample H2c2metaG_FD_143051 | JGI IMG/M metagenome (GOLD analysis project Ga0193727, IMG submission 143051) | Soil microbial communities from a riparian zone of the East river system, Colorado, United States - H2c2 | ecosystem: Environmental > Terrestrial > Soil > Riparian zone | place: USA: East River...
TCCGCCGCGATCGCCGTGTTCATCAGAATGCCGTCCACGCCCTGCTCCATCGTGAGGCAGGCGTCCGAGGCGGTGCCGACCCCCGCATCCACCACGACCGGGACGTGCAGCCGGCGCTTGATGAGGCGCACGCTATACGGATTGATGAGACCCATCCCGCTGCCAATGGGCGAGGCGAGCGGCATCACCGCCGCCACTCCGGCGTCCTCCAGACGGAGCGCGATCACCAGATCCTCGTTGGTATAGGCGAGCACCTTGAAGCCCTCGTGCGCCAGCGTCTGTGCCGCTTGGAGCAATCCCTGCACGTCGGGGAGCAGCGTTTCCTCGTCACCAATCACCTCGAGCTTCACGAACTCGTTGAACCCCGCCTCGCGGGCCAGGCGCGCATAGCGGATGGCGTCCGCCGCCGTGTAGCAGCCGGCGGTGTTGGCGAGCAGGAATACGCGCGCGGGGTCGAGGTGGTGAAGGATGCCCTCCGCGTTGGCGCGGTCCAGGTTCACACGCCGCACGGCAACCGTGACAACATCCGCTCCCGACGCCGCGATGGCCTGCGCCATCGTCTCGTTGTCGCGGTATTTCCCGGTGCCCACCATCAGCCGGGACCGGAAGGTCCGGCCGCCGATGGTGAGCGGCGTGTCCTTGCGGACTTCCAGCGCGGTAGTCATGGCGTCAGCCGCCTCCCACGAAATGCACCAGCTCGATGGCGTCGCCGGGGGCCACCCGCACCGCGGCGAGCGCGGGCCGGCGGACCACCTTGCGATTGTGCTCCACGACCACGGTCCGCGGGTCCAGGTGGAGCGTCTCGAGCAGGTCGAGCAGCGTCCCGTCCCGCACCACCGCCCGGGGCTCACCGTTCACCACGACGTCGATCGTCTCGCTCATCGGTCAAACTCCTCTGCCAGCAGCCGCGCGGCGTCCGCCCCATCAGCCGCATCCCAAAACGCCCGGATCGCCGCCACGCCATAGACGCCCGCCAGCTTCAGGGGAGCGACCCGCCCGGGCGCGACGCCACCGATGGCGATCACCGGCAGCCCCACAGCGACGATGGCGGACAGCGTGCCTGGGTCGAGCGGGTCACGCGCCGGATGCGTCGCCGTTGGAAACACCGGTCCCGCCAAAAGATAGTCGGCCCCGCCCCGGTGCGCGGCCTCGGCCTCGGCCCGGGTATGGACCGACGCACCGATCCACCAGCCGGCGTGGAGGCGCCGGGCATCTGCGGGGTCGAGACTCGCGACGCCAAGTTGCACGCCGCTGGCGCCGCACGCGAGTGCGACGTCCAAACGATCGTTGACGAATAGACGGGCGGGCGGGAAGGCGGATAGGCGGGTCGCGAGGTCGAAATGCTCGAGGCCGCTCAACTCGCGTCCGCGGGCGTGAAACGCGAGATCGGCCCCCGCCGCCTGAGCCAGCGCCGCGGCGAGTGCCGCCAAGTCTCCGCGTCGCGCGATTCGCTCGTCGGTGACGGCGTGCAACCGCGGCAGCGGCGCCCTCACGCGAACCGCTCGCCGACCCGGATTCCCCGTCCGCGCACCCAGTCGGCGACGGACATGCGCGGCTTTCCTTCCGGTTGGACCTCCTCGACTGTGACCGCGCCGTCCGCGGCCGCGATGCGCAGGTAGCTGTCGGCCGCGAGCACCTCGCCGGGCGCTCCCTTGCCGGCGCCCAGGGCGGCGCCGAACAGCTTCACGGCCTGGCCGTCGAGGCTGGTCCACGCCCCGGGCCTGGGGTCGAGTCCGGCGATCAGCCGCGCGACGCGCTCCGCCGTGATCGTCCAATCGATGCGTGCGGTCTCGCGCGACAGCTTGGGAGCGTACGTCGCCCGCGCATGATCCTGGGGTCGCGGCTGCGCGGCCCCCTGCTCGAGCAGCACGAGCGCCTCAACCAGCGCTTCGGCGCCCACCTCGGACAGGTGCGCGGACAATTCGCCGCCGGTGATGTCCGGCGGCAACTGCTCCGGGATGGAGTGCAGGATGGGGCCCGAGTCCATTCCCGAATCCATCTGCATGATCGTGACGCCGGTTTGCTTCAGGCCGTTGATGATCGCCCATTCGATCGGCGCCGCCCCGCGCAGCTCGGGGAGCAGGGATGGGTGCAGGTTCACCATCCCGCGCGATGGGATCGCCAGCAGCTCGGGCTTGAGGATGTGTCCGTACGCGACCACGACGCCGACATCGGGAGCGAGATCACGCAGGGTTTGCACGAAGGCCGGGTCGGTGGGGCGCTCGGGCTGCAGCACAGGCAGCTCGTCCAGCTGCGCGGCTTCCTTTACAGGCGAGGCGACGGCGTGCGAGCGGGAGCGCCCCTGCGGGCGATCGGGTTGCGTCACGGCCGCGAGGACGTCAAAGCCCTCACCGAGGAGAGCTTCGAGCGACGGCACGGCGAACTCGGGGGTTCCGAAAAAGACGACGCGCACCTACCGGCCACCGGCCGGCTCGGGCGTGACCTCCTTGAGATGGCCGGTCGTCCCTTTGCGGAGCTTTTTCCACTTGGCCATGAGGAGCCCGCGCTTCACGGCGCTCAGCCGGTCGAGAAACAGGATGCCGTCGAGGTGGTCGATCTCGTGCTGCACGGCCCGCGCCTTGAGGCCGGCGACCGTGACGCGGTAGGGACGGGCGTCCCGATCGATGGCTTCGAGCACGACGCTGTAGGCGCGGTCCACCTCGGCATAGAGATCCGGAATGGAGAGGCACCCCTCCTCGGCGCGCTCGCGCTCGGCGCCAACTTCGACGATGCGCGGGTTGATGAGCACCAGGGGCAACTCGCCATCCTCACCCACGTCCACCACGGCGACGCGCTGCGCCACGCCCACCTGATTGGCGGCGAGGCCAATGCCCTTTGCCGCCCGCATCGTTTCAAACAGGTCGTCCACCAGCTCGCGGATGTCGGCGTCCGCGGGCGCGACCGGCTGGGCGCGTTGGCGCAGCACGGGCGAGCCGAGCAGGTGGAGCGGGCGAACCGTCACGCCTGCTTCACCTCGACCGCGCCGCCCCGGTTGACGATGTTGGCGACGTTGGCGCGCATCACCACCAGCCGGGATTCGCCCGACTTGATCGTCACTTCGGTCTCCTTCAGGTGGATGACTTCACCGATGATACCGCCCGAGGTGACGATCTGATCCCCTTTTTGCAGCGACGCCAGCAGCGCGCGGTGGTCCGCCTGCTGTTTGCGTTGGGGGCGGATGAGGAGGAAGTAGAAAATCGCGACGAACGCCCCGATCTGGAGCGCGAAGACGTAGATGCCGCCGCCGCCGGCCTGGCCGGAGGGGGCGAAGAGTAGCGCGAGCAAACCGTACATGGTCAAACGGATCCCGGTTGAGGATAGCGGCGGCGCCAATCGGCAGCCCACCGCGGGAAGTCGCCCGCGCAGATCGCCGCGCGCATTGCGGCGGCGAGCCGGATGAGAAAACGGACGTTGTGCAGCGACAGCAACCGCAGCCCCAATAACTCCTCGGCCATGAACAGGTGCCGCAGGTAGCCGCGCGAAAACGTCGTACACGTCTCGCAGTCGCAAGTTTCGTCGAGCGGCCGCGAATCCTCGCGGTGCTCCGCGTTGCGGATGATCAGCGGCCCGTCGGACGTGAAGGCGGAGCCGTTGCGGCCGTTGCGCGTGGGCGCGACGCAATCGAACAAGTCGATGCCACGCTCCACCGCCGTCACCAGATCGCCGGGGTATCCCACGCCCATAAGATAACGCGGCAAGGCGCGCGGCAGCCGGGGCTCGAGCTCCTCCAGCACCGCGTACATCACCGTCTTTGGCTCCCCCACCGACAGGCCACCGACGGCGACGCCGGTCCATGGGCCGAGGTCGAGGGTGCGCTGAAGGGATTCGGCGCGGAGATCGAGATGGGAGCCGCCTTGCAAGATGGGCCAGAGAGTCTGGCTGTCCGACGCCTTTAGCTCCCCATGCCGTTTCGCGCACCGCTCCAGCCATCTGAGCGTCCGCTCCATCGCATCCCGCGCCGTCGATTCGTCCGCGCCGCCGGGCACCACATGGTCGAACGCCATCGCGATATCCGCGCCCAGGGTCCATTGGATCTCGACGGCGCTTTCCGGGGTGATCGTCCGGCGGCTGCCGTCCACGTGGCTCTGAAACTCGACGCCCTGCTCCGAGATACGGCGGAAGCCCTCGAGCGAGAAGACCTGGAACCCGCCCGAGTCGGTGAGCAGGGGCCGGTCCCACGCCATGAACCGGTGCAGGCCGCCGAGTTTGGCGACGACGGCCTCGCCCGGCCGCACGTGCAGGTGATACGTGTTGGCCAGTACCAGCCCGGCACCGGCCGCTCTCAGGTCGGCGGGAGACAGCCCGCGCACCGTCCCCTGGGTGCCGACCGGCATGAACGCCGGCGTCTCCACGGTGCCGTGAGGCAGGACGAGAGTGCCGGCGCGGGCGGAACCGGAGGTGGATTGGAGCTCAAATTCGAACACCGTACCTCAGTGCGGAGTGCGGAATGCGAAGTGCGGAATTCGAAGGTCAGACATCAATCCGCATTCCCCATTCCCCATTCCGCATTCAAAGAATCGCCATCGCGTCCCCGTACGAATAGAACCGATACCCGGCTGTCACAGCCTCTCGATACGCTTCCATCACGTGGTCGTATCCGCCGAACGCGCATGCGAGCATCAGCAGAGTGGAACGGGGAAGGTGGAAGTTAGTGAGCACCCTGTCCACCGCGCGAAACGTATAGGGGGGATAAATGAAGAGGCTCGTCTCGCCCGTGCCGGGCCCGATCTCGCCGCTCGAGTCCGCCACGGTCTCGAGCGTTCGGACCACGGTGGTCCCCACGGCCCAGACCCGTCCTCCCGCTTTTCTTCTCGCGTTGACGGTGTCGGCGGCGGCGGCGCTTACCACGTACGGCTCCGCGTGCATCGGATGGCGCGCGAGGTCGTCCTCGTCGACCGGCTTGAACGTCCCGGGGCCGACGTGGAGATCGAGCGAGGCGACCGCGGTGCCGCTGGCCTGCAACCGCTCGAGGATCTCGGGGGTGAAATGCAAACCAGCGGTCGGCGCGGCGACACTGCCGTCGTGCTGCGCGTACACGGTCTGATACCGTTCGCCGTCCTCGGGCCGGGGCGGGCGCCGGATGTAGGGGGGGAGCGGGACCTCGCCGTAGCGCGCGAGGACGGCGCGGGCGTCGAGCGGCCCGACGAAACGCACCTGCCGCATGCCGCCGCCCTTCACGGCTACGATTTCAACCACGGCGTCCTCACCGATAATGACCCGACGCCCCGGTTTCAGTTTTCCCCCGGGGCGTCCCATGGCGAGCCAAGTGCCATCGGGGAGCTCGCGGACGAGCAACAGCTCGGCCGGCGCTCCCGACGTACCCGTCCCCCTTCCCCCTTCCCCCGTCCCCCTGAGCCGAGCCGGAATTACCCGCGACTCGTTCACGACCAGCACATCCTCCGGCGCAATCAGATCGAGCAGCGACGGAAAGTGCGTGTGACGGATCGCGCCGCTCGTGCGATCGAGCACGAGGAGGCGGCTCGCGGCGCGGTCGGGCAGGGGATGCTGGGCGATCTGCTCGGGAGAGAGATCGTAGTCGAAGTCTGAGGTGCGATGCATATGAGTGCGGAATGTGGAATGCGAAGTGCGGAATGGAAGGGCGGGCGTCAATTCGCATTCCGCATTCCGCATTCCGCACTTGACTACGTCTCGAAGATTGACGCCTGCTCTGCGCTCTTGGGCGGGGTGAAGCCGAAGTGCTTATACGCCGCGCTCGTGGCGCAGCGGCCGCGCGGGGTGCGGGCCAGGAAGCCCTGCTGCATCAGGAACGGTTCGTACACCTCTTCCAGGGTCCCCGGGTCCTCACCGACCGCCGCGGCGATCGTAGTGAGTCCGACCGGGCCTCCGTCGAACTGCTCGATGATGCACTTGAGGATCCGGGCGTCCATGTCATCGAGACCGAACTCATCGACATCGAGGCGCTTCAGCGCCTCGGCGGCGACGCCGGCGGTGATCTTGCCGTTGGCGCGCACCTGGGCGTAGTCGCGCACGCGCTTCAAGAGGCGGTTCGCCACCCGGGGGGTGCCGCGGCTGCGCCGGGCGATCTCTCCGATTCCCGCGCTATCCGCCGGGACGCCGAGGATTCCAGCGGAGCGGGTGAGGATCTGCGCCAGGTCGCTCGAGGGGTAGTAGGACAGCCGCTCCACCAGGCCGAAGCGCGCCCGCATCGGGGGCGTGAGCAGGCCGAAGCGCGTGGTGGCGCCGATCAGCGTGAAGCGCTCGAGCGCCATCGGGATCGTCTGGGCGTGCTGTCCGTCGGCGATGCGCACGTCCACGCGGAAGTCTTCCATCGCGGGGTAGAGGAACTCTTCGAGCGCGGGCCGCAGGCGGTGTATTTCGTCGATAAACAGGATATCGCCCGCCTTGAGCGATGTGAGCATGCCGACCAAGTCCCCCGGCCGTTCGAGCACCGGTCCGGAGCTGGTGCGAATGTTGACGCCCAGCTCGCGGGCCATGAGCAGCGCGAGCGTCGTCTTGCCGAGTCCCGGCGGGCCGAAGAAGAGCGTGTGGTCGAGCGGTTCTTTGCGCTGTTTGGCCGCGTCGATGGCGATTTGCAGCGATTCCTTCACCTTCCCCTGGCCGACAAATTCGTCGAGGCGGGAGGGGCGGAGCGCCGCGTCGGCGCTGCGCTCGTCGGCGAGCGGTTCGGGCGTGGTGATCTGGGTGCGGGCGGGCGTCACGCCGCTTTCTTTCCCGCGGGCCGGGCGCGCCACCGCACCGGACGCGCATCTTCCTCGATCTCGTGACGCGTGTGGCAGGTCACGCACGCGTCCTGCGCCCGCACGGCGCGGTCCGGCACCAGCTTCCGGTTGGTCGAGCCGCAGCGGGTGCAGATCCATTCGGCCGTCTTTGCCATCGTCACCCGTTCGTCAGGAGTTGCAGCGTGCGGCGCACTAGCGTTTCGGTCTCGCCGCCGCCGTCGGCGGCGAGCACGTCGCGCAGCGCGCGGTCCGCCTCGGCGGTGGCGTAGCCCAGCCGCTCGAGCGCCTTGAGCGCCGCTTCGGCCGCGCCGCCGCCGGCATACGGGGCCGGTCCGGCCGACTCCGCAAGCTCGCCGAGCTTGTCGGCCAGTTCAAGCGCCAGCCGCTCCGCCGTCTTCTTCCCGATCCCGCTCACCGAGGAGAGCAGGGCGATATTCCGCTCCGTCACGGCGCGGACGCCGCGTTCGAGGCCGAGCGCCGACAGCAACGCGATGGCGATTTTCGGACCGATCCCCGACACCGCGATGAGCCGCTGGAAAAAGCGCCGCTCATTGTCGTCGCTGAAGCCATACAGGGCCCATCCCTCCTCGCGTACCACCAGCTCGGTGGCGAGCGTCACCATCTCGCCCGGCGCCGGGAGTCGCGCCATCACGCCCAGGGGGACGACGATCTCATACCCGACGCCTCCCGGCGTTTGCACTACCACCCGGTCGGCGTTCTTGGCCGCGAGACGTCCACTCACGACGGCGATCATGAGCGGAGGATATGCGTGAGCGCGACCGCCACGCCGTCCGCTGCGTCCGCCGGCCGTGGGGCATGCGCGAGCTTGAGCAGCCGGGCCACCATGGCGCCAACCTGGGATTTCGTGGCGGCGCCCGCGCCGGCGACGGTTTTCTTGACTCTCGCCGGAGAATACTCGGCGATCTCGAGGCCTGCCTGCTCGCCGGCGAGCAGGATCACCCCGCGGGCATGCCCCAACACGAGCGTGGTGCGCACGTTCTTCTGATAGAAGGCCTGCTCGAGCGCGAGCGCCGTCGGCCGGTGGCGGGCGATCAGCTGGACGATGTGGGCGTGAAGCTGGTTGAGCCGCAGCGGCAGGGGGCTCTTGGCGCTCATGGTCAGGACGCCGCACTCGATCAGCCGGCCCATGGCGGGTGCCCCGTTCCCGGTTTCGATGACGCCGTAGCCGGTCACCGAGGTGCCAGGGTCGACCCCCAACACCCTCACGTCACCCCGTCACCGCGGCCATCGCCTCGGCGTCAATGTCGAAGTTGGAGTGGACCTTCGCGACATCGTCCATCTCTTCCAGCGCCTCGATCAGCTTGAGGAGGGCCGCGGCCCCGCGCCCCTCGACTTTCACGGTGTTTTTCGGGATGAGGGCGATCTCGGCGTTCTGAACGGGGATCTTCTTGGCCTTGAGTGAGTCCTGGACGGCGTGGAGCCGTGAAATGGGCGCCGTAATGAGGAAGGCGTCCCCATCGCGCATCATGTCGTCCGCCCCGGCATCGAGAGCGGCTTCCATGGTCGCGTCCTCGTCCGCCCCGGCGGCATCGACGCTGATCTGCGCTCGGCGGTCGAACATCCACGCCACCGAGTTGGTCGCGCCCATGTTGCCGTTGAGCTTGGTGAAGACGTGGCGGATTTCCGCGACGGTCCGGGTGGGGTTGTCGGTCGTCGCCTCGATCAGGATCGCGGCGCCTCCGGGGCCGTACCCCTCGTACAGCACTTCTTCGTACTGGACCCCTTCGAGCTCGCCGGTGCCCTTCTTGATGGCGCGCTCGATGTTGTCGAGCGGCATGTTCTCGGCTTTGGCGGCGTCAATGGCGGTGCGCAGCCGGGCGTTCCCGGCGGGGTCCCCGCCGCCCTGGCGCGCGGCGATGGTGATCTCGCGGATCACCTTGGTGAACGCGGCCCCGCGCTTGGCGTCGGTGACCGCCTTCTTGCGCTTGATTTGCTTCCATTTGCTATGGCCAGCCATGGGGGCTCCGCGAACCGTTGTACGACGGTACGTCGCTACGACGCTATGTCGCCGCGCTCCACGTACAACGTAGCGTCGTACCGTCTTAGCGTCATAGTACAACTTGACCCGCTGCCCAGCCCCCCGCTAGGATGCCGCCATGTCACGCCTCTCCACCCTTCTGTTCCTCGCCCTCCTGTGCGCCGCGTGTGATCGGGCCGCGCCCAAGCAGGAAGAGCGCGAGTACGCCGCTTCGCTGATGCAGGGCCTGCTGGCATATCCGCAGTCGACCCTGGTGGATGTGTCGAGCGGTGCGGACGCCGCCCAGGTGACGCTCGTTGCTCCGGCGCCCGTGCAGACGGTCGCGACGTGGTACCGCCAGATGCTGCGCCTGAACGGCTGGGACCTGCAGAATGATGCCGTGACGAACGACAGCAGCGTGGTCGTGTTCGCGCAACAGGGTAAGCGGCCGCTATGGATCACCTTCAAAGCCGACCGCGGGGGGCAGACGACGACTTATACGCTGATCGGTGCCGAGTTGCCGAAGGACTCCGTGAAGGATTCCACGGCGCCTCAGCGATCGGGGTCGAGCATGTCTTCGAACCGCATCCAGCGCCGGTAGAAGTAGAGGTCCACAAAGCCCGTCGGGCCGTTGCGGTTCTTCCCCACGATCAGCTCCGTCGCGCCGTCCACCCCGCCCCCCGGGCGGTACATCTCCTCGCGAAAGATTGCCAGCACGACGTCGCCATGTTGCTTGGTCGCGCCCAGGTGGCCGAAGTCGTCGAGGTTCGGCCGCGGGTTCTCGCGCGTCGCATCGAGCCGCGGCAGCTGGGTCACCACCAGGACGGCCACCTGCCGCTCGAGGGCGAGCGCCTTGAGCCGGCGTAAAATGAGCGCCGCGTCCTCGTCCTGGGTCTGGCGCACCCCGTCCGCCGGGGGCGGCACGAGCTGCAGGTAGTCGACCACGACCAGCGCGAGCTGGCGGAGCGGGTCCAGGCGCTCGTCCATGGTCTCGAAATCGGGCGCCGCGAGCGGGAGCATCGCGAGCGGCAGTCCGCGCAGCCGCACGGCAGCGGCCCCGACGCCGGCGCGCTCTTGATCATTGAGCGTGGCGGTGCGGAGCTCATCCACGGTGGCGCGCCCTTCGATCGCGAGCGCGCGCTCCATCAATCGTCCCTCATCCATCTCGCCCGACAGGAACGCGACGCCCAGCCCCTGCTGCGCCACGCGCAGCGCCACGCCGAGCGCCAGCGCCGATTTCCCCGATCCGATGTCGCCACCCAGGACAATGAGATCGCGCCGCCGCAACCCGCCGCCCAGCAGCTTGTCCAGGGACTGAAATCCGGTGGGCACGGTGTCGCCGGTGATTTCTCCCGGGCGCTGCCGGTCCACGCGCTCGACCAGGGCCTCGAGCGTCGCGGGCTTCGCGAGGGGGATGCGGCGGGCGGTCATGTGACTACAAATGTACGCGCGCCGCCCGGGCGGCACTCGCGACGGCGTCGCCTGCGTCCTGTCCGAGGACTTCGCGGGCGGGGGCCACGAGCTGGACCAGGACCTGCGCCGCCGCGGCCGGCGTAGCGGGCTCGAGATGCTGGCGCGCGGCGAGCAGGGCGCGCTGCAACGGAGCCGGCAAGGCCAGCGTCGCCAGGCGGCTCGCCAGCGCCTGCAAGCGCCGCCGATGGTTCCGCCCCGACACGGGCGCGGGGGGGAGCGTTGCCTCCGCCGCCCGCACGACGAGCCACAGGGCAAACAGTCCATCACGCTTCGGCCCGCGGGCCGCTTCGGCGAGCAGGGCGATGAGCCGCTCTTCACACGCGGTGGTCGCCCGGATCATGCGACCGCGCGCTCCACGGCGTCCGCGACCTCGGCGGGGGGAAGGTCGGCGAGACAGCGATGGTGACCGAGCGGACAGGTCGCGGTGCCCGACGAGGAGCAGGGCCGGCAGGCCAGCTCGCGTTGCAGCACGATCGCCGGCGCGCGATACGGAAAGAATCCGAACTGTTCGACCGTCGGGCCGAACAGGGCGACGACCGGCGTGCCGACGCCGGTCGCCATGTGCATGACGCCGGTATCGCCGGAGACGAGCACCCGGCAGCGCGCCAGCAGGGCGCCGGTTTCCTGCAGGGAAAACTCGCCGGCCGCGCTTTCGGCGAGGCCGCTCGCTCCCAGCTGCCGCGCCAGGCCACGGTCGTCCGGTCCGCCCACAGCCACCGGCACGAGCCCGGCGCTGCGCAGCCGCTGCGCCAGCGCGATCCAATGCGGCAGCGGCCACCGCTTGGTGGCGTGCGCCGCGCCAGGCGCCAGCGCCGCTAACGCCCGATTGCCCAACCCCTTTTCGACGAGCCAGCGGTCCACCCGGTCGCGGGCGGCGGGGCTGAGGAAGAACTCGGGCGGCTGTCCGTCGGGGTGCACATCGAGCGAGCGCGCCGCCTGGAAATAGCGTTCGGCAACCGGCACCAGGCCGCCGTAGAGGTCGACCTTGGTCGAGATCAGGGCCGAGCGCGCGAGCTTGTGCTTGGTGAAGCCCGACCAGCGGCAGCGCACGAGCAGGCGCAATGCGAGGCTGCGCAGGCTGGCATGGAGGTCGAGGCCATGGGTGGGCGCCAGGGCGCGCAGCCGGCGCGCCAGGTGCTGCACCGATTCATCGGGCTCGAGGCTCACGACCTGCGCCAGGCTGGGATGCTCGCTGACGAGCGGCGCCATCGAGCGCTTGGTGACGCAGATCAGCTTGGCGTCGGGGTGACGCCGGGCGAGGGCGCGGATGAGCGGTGTGGTCAGCAGGATGTCGCCGATCGAGCTGAAGCGGACCAGGAGAACGCACAGCACGCGGGCAATGTTAGCCTCGCGTTGCCCGGCTTCGCCAGTCGGGTTTAGCTTAGAAAACGATGTCGCGTCCCAAGAGCATTCTGTGGGTGGACGATGAGATCGAGGGTCTCGCGGCGCACCGCCGCTTCCTCGAAGGGCAGGGCTTTGTCGTCCAGCAGGCAGCGCACGGTGACGATGCCCTGGCCATGCTGCGGAGCCAGGCGTACAGCGTGGTCTTGCTCGACGAGCAGATGCCGGGACGGCGCGGGCTCGAGCTGCTTTCGGAGATCCGTGCCATAGATCCCGCCATGCCGGTCGTCATGGTGACGCAGAGCGAGGACGACGCGACACTGCGCGAGGCGATCGGCTTCGAGGTAGCGGACTACCTGGTGAAGCCGGTGCATCCGCGCCAGCTGCTCTCCGTGGTCACGCGTCTGCTGGACGGCGATCTCATCCGCCAGCAGCGGATGGCGCGCGATTTCGTGACGCGGTTCCGGGAGCTGGAAGCACGTCGCGGCGCGAACCTGGGGTGGCGGGAGTGGATCGAGCTCGTGGCCGAGCTGGCGCACTGGGATGTCCGGCTGGCGAACGCGGGCGTGCCGGGCTTGGCTGACGCGTTGCGTACGTTGCAACGCAGCCTGCGCAAGGATTTCTCCACCTTCATCGAACGCAACTATCCCCGCTGGCTGGCGAGTCCGGAAGGCGACCGGCCGCCGCTGTCGGTCGATGTAGGGGCGGAGTTTCTGGTGCCGGTGCTGAAGGCGAACGGGCGCGCGCTGCTGATCGTGATCGACTGCCTGCGGCTGGACCAGTGGGCCGGGCTGCGCGAGCTGCTCGAGCCGCTGTTCGAGATCGAGGAGTCGCACTACTTCAGCATCCTCCCGACCGCGACGCCGTTCTCGCGCAACGCGATCTTCAGCGGCCTGTTCCCGATGGAGATCGCCGCCCGCCATCCGGAATGGTGGGGCCACGCCTCGGACGATGAAAGCCTGAACGCGTATGAGGGCGAGCTGCTCACGGAGCAGCTCAAAGAGCTGATGGGGCGGCCGGTGCCGGTGCGGTACGAGAAGCTGTTCAACGCGGCCGACGGCCCCGATCTGCTGCATCGGCTCCCCGCGCATCTCTCGCAGGACGGCGTCACGGCGCTCGTGTTCAACTTCATCGATCAATTGACCCACGGCCGCTCGGAGAGCGCGGTGCTGTTCGAGGTGGCCCGGGACGACGCGGCGCTGCGGGGCGTGACGCGCACCTGGTTCGAGCGCTCGCCGGTGCTGGCCGCGCTGCAGGAAGCTGAGCGGCGCGGGGTGTCGGTGTTGCTCACCACCGATCACGGGTCGATCCACTGCGAAACTCCCGCCACGGTGTTCGCCAAGCGGGATGCATCGTCCAATCTGCGGTACAAGTTTGGCGAGGATCTGCGTGCCGAGGATCCCGACGCCGCGATTGCGGTCCAGGACCTCAAGACGTACGGGCTTCCGGCCATGGGCCTGGGCGTGCGATTGCTGCTCGCGACGGGCGATCGTTTCTTCGTCTATCCCACCAAGCTGCGCGAGTACCAGGCGCGCTACCGCGGCTCGTTCCTGCACGGCGGCGTGAGTCCCGAGGAGGTGATCCTGCCGGTCGCCCTGCTCACCCCGCGCGGCCGGCGCACAGGATCGGCGGGACGCCCCTGAATGGGCCGCGGCGCCCGGCTCCTTCAGCAGCTCCGCCCCTACACGCTCTTGTTCGTCGCCAACATCGGGGCCACGCTCATGGCCGCGGTGTTGGACGGGGTCACGTTCGTTCTGGTGATCCCGTTCCTGCGCGCCCTGTTCGGGCGCGAGGCGCTGCCCGTGGACGGCGCGTCCGCCGTGGAGCGGGTGCTCGGCGCCATTGCGGGCCCGTTCCTCTCCGGGGGATCGCCCGAAATTGCGCTCCGCAACGTCGTGTTCATCCTCGTCGGCGCCCTGGTCCTCAAGAACTCCTTCAGTTACGCCGCATCGGTGTTCAGCGTGGCGATCCAGGAGGGAGTGGTGCGCGACCTGCGCGTGGCGCTGTTCGAGCACCTCGAAACCCTGCCGCTCAACTTTTTCCAGCGCACGCGCGGAGGGCAGCTGCTCGCCCGCATCATCAGCGACACCGATCAGGTGAAATCGGCAGTGACGGCGGCGCTCGCGTCCGTGCTGCAGAACCTCAGCCTGATCGTCGTGTACGTGACGATCCTTTTGAGCCTGTCGTGGCGATTGACGCTGGTCGCCCTGGTATGCGCGCCGTTGCTGGCCCTCATCATCCGGCCGCTGGTCTCGAAGGTGCGCCGCCGCTCCCGCGAGCAGGCCGATAACCGGGGCGAGCTGACGAGCATGGTCAGCGAGCTGGTGGGATCGATCAAGCTGGTGCGCGCCTACGTCGCCGAGGCGTTCGAGGCCGACCGCTTCCGCAAGCTCGCCGATCGCTACCGCAAAGGCGTGCTGCGGGCGCAGCGCTACGCGCTGCTCACCAGCCCCGTGAGCGAGGTGTTCGCCGGCCTCGTGGTGGTGCTGGTGTTTTCGATCGGGACGCGGCTGGCGCTGGGCCCGGGCGCGGCGCTCCGCCCCGAAGTCCTGATCGCGTTCGTCGCGGTGGCGCTGCGCCTGATGTCGCCGGTGAAATCGGCGGCGAACTACCCCACCATCATGGCGGGAGCGCTTGCGGCCGCGGACCGCGTGTACGAAGTGCTCGAGCTGGCCGCCGATGAGCGGGACCGGCCGGGTGAGGGTCCGGCGCACTTCGCGCACCGCATCGAGTACCGGGGCGTGTTCTTCTCTTACAACGGGGAAGCCCCCGTGCTGCAGGATATCAACCTCGACGTGCGGCGCGGCCAGGTGGTGGCGGTGGTGGGACCCTCGGGAGCCGGCAAGACCACGCTGGTCGATTTGTTGCCCCGCTTCTACGAGCCGGGGGGCGGCGCCATCCTCGTGGACGACGTTCCCATCACACAATTCACCCGCCGCAGCCTGCGGGGCCTGATGGGCATCGTGTCGCAGGAGACGATCCTCCTGAACGACACCGTGTTCGCCAACATCGCGTATGGGCGCGCCGACTTCACGCGCGCGCAGGTCGAGGCCGCCGCGCGGGCCGGGAACGCGCACGTTTTTATAAGCGAGATGCCCGCCGGCTACGACACGCTGCTGGGAGAACGCGGCACGCGGCTCTCGGGGGGCGAGCGCCAGCGCATCGCGATCGCGCGCGCGCTGCTGCGGGATCCGCCGATCCTTATCCTCGACGAGGCGACGAGCGCGCTCGACACGGAGTCGGAGCGCCTGGTGCAGGAGGCCATCGAGCGTCTGATGGCGCACCGCACGGTGCTGGTCATCGCGCACCGGCTCGCGACCGTGCGCCACGCCGATTTGATCGTGGTGCTGGCCGACGGGCGCATCGTCGAGCGCGGCGACCACGGGGCCCTGTTTGCGGCCGGCGGTCTGTATCGCCGGTTCTACGACATGCAGTTCCAGGTTTAACAATGCTGTCGGGCTTCACCATCGTGCGCAACGCGGTCCGGCTCGACTACCCGATCGTCCCCGCCATCCGCTCGATTCTCGATCTGTGCGACGAGGTGGTGGTGAACGTCGGGAAGTCGGACGATGGCACCCGCGATCTCGTAGCCGCGATCGGCGACCCCCGGGTGCGGATCCTCGACACGGAGTGGGATTTCTCGCACGGCAGCGCAGTGCTCTCGGTCGAGACCAACCGCGCGCTGGCCGCCTGCCGCGGAACCTGGGGCGTCTACGTCCAGGCGGACGAGGTGCTGCACGAGAGCGGCACGTCCGTGCTGCGGGATGCCGTGCGTGCCGCGGACGGCGATGCGCGAGTGGAAGGATTGCTGGTCGACTATGTCCACTTCTACGGCGATTTCGGCACCGTCGCGACGGACCGGCATTGGTACCGGCGCGAGGTACGCGTGGTGCGCCTGGGGGGGGACCGGGATGTCCGCTCGTACGGAGACGCTCAAGGGTTCCGGGTCGGCGCCGGATTCCGGCGCCCGCGGGTACGGCCGACGGGCGCGCGCATGTTCCACTATGGCTGGGCCCGGCCGCCCGGCTCGATGCGTCAGAAAGTCGTGGCGTCGCAGGAGATTTTCATGCATGGCGGGGAGCGGTTGGAAGCGCGCGCGGCGCAGCCGGCCCTCTCGTGGACGCCGTTGCTGCGGCCGTTTAGCGGCACGCACCCGCGGGCCGCGCAGCAGTGGATCGCGGCCCGCCAGGCCGAGGCGGGGGGGGAGCCGGCCGTGGCGCCGCGCCGCTTCCGGATCGGGCACCTGCGCCTGTACGCCTCCGACTTGATTGAGCGCTGGACGGGCGCGCGCCCGTTTGAGTACCGGAACTACGTCGTCATATGACCGCGCGCCCGTTCGCCGGGCTGCGGGTCGTGCTGGTCGCGGCGTTCAACCGGCGCTATCACCGCAGCGGGCTCGCTCTGGCCGCCGCGTTGGAGGCGCTGGGGTGCGAAGTCCGCTGCTGCGAAGAGCGGCTGCGCGGGCTGAACGCGATCCTGCGGCGCCCGCTCGCCGCGCGACTGTCGTCATTGCTCAAGCGCGGGCCCGCGGACCTCGTGCTGGTGTTCAAAGGGGCGGGGCTCGATCCGTCGCACATCGCGGAGCTGCGGCGCCGCACGCGGGCGCGCTGGGCCAACTGGTTCCCCGACGATCCCCACGAGCAGGAGCTCTCGCTGCGGCTGGCTCCTGCCTACGACAGCTTTTTCACCCACGATTCCTCCAGCCTGGACCGCCATAGAAGCGCGGGAGCGCGGGTCTACTACCTCGCGTTCGGCTGCGACCCGGACTACCTGCGGCCGGAAGACGGCGGCGCACGTTGGCGCAGCGCGCTCGGGTTCGTGGGATCGCGCGATCCGCAGCGCGAGCGCGTGCTGCGTGAGGTCGCCGACCTGGGCGCTGCGATGTGGGGCCCGGGGTGGCCCAACGGGCCCGTGTACGGCGCCGACTTCGTGCACGCGCTGGCGGGTGCGACCGTGGGCCTGAACATCCACCAGCAGTTCGGAGAGGGTGGCGACCCGGCGCGCTACGGCACCGGCGCCAACATGCGGGTATTCGAGCTGGCGGCACTCGGCACGCCGCAGCTGTCGGACGCGAAAGCCGACATCGCGCGCCACTTTGTGCCGGGGCGCGAGATCGTGCTCTACAGAAGCGTCGCGGAGCTGCGCGAGCGGGCGCGGGAGCTGTTGGCCGACGCAGCGTTGCGACGCTCGCTCGCCGCCGCGGCGCGCGCGCGCGCGCTGCGCGAGCACACCTGGACCCACCGGCTGCACGAGCTGCTCACGGTGACGCTGCCGTAGGCGCGAACGGCGTCGCCCGCCCCGGCGGCAGCACGCCGCTGCCGAGGACGCCGGCGTACATCCGCAGGTATTCCTCTGCCATCACGAGGTGACTGAAGTACCGCTCCGCATGCGCGCGGCAGGCGGCGGGATCGCGCGTGTGGATCGTCTCGCTCGCCGCGATGATTTCATCCACCGTGTCGCACAGGGCGCCGACCTCGGGCGTCACGACCTCGGGCAGCGCCCCCCAGTGCGTGGTGAGCACCGGTGTTCCCGAGAACAGGGCTTCGATCGTGGTCAGTCCGAATGGTTCGGACCAGAGCGCCGGCATCCAGAGGCAGCGCGCCCCCGCCAGCAGGTCGGTTTTGCGGCGCCCCCCGACCTCGCCGACGAACCTGATGTTGCGTCGAAAGCTGGGACGCCATCCGCCGGCCAGCAGCAGGCGCCGTCCGGTGCGCTTGGCGCCTTCGATCGCCCAGCGATATCCCTTCACGCTGTGGATGCGGCCGAGGTACAGGTCATAGTCGTCTTTCGCGGAGCGAAACGTGAAGTCGGCCGGGTCGAGGCCGTTGTAGACGAACTCGCCGCGCCCCGAGCGGCGCGCGTGGTCCTGTGATACGAAGATGTTGTTGGGCGGCACGGGGGCGCCGGCGCGCAGATTGCCTTCGAGCGTCTGCACGAACGGATGCGACGGCACCCGCTTCAACGGGAAAAACGCGTGCAGGATGTCAACGCCCGGAGGCAGCAGCGTGGCGAGGTCTATCTCAGCGCCGGTGAGCGTCGCCGCCGGTACTTCGACCACGGCCGCCTCGCCGACGCGCGTGCCCGGGGCCGCGATCAGGGTCACGCGATGTCCCAGGGTGGCGAGCGCGCGCACCAACGCCACCACCACGCGCTCCGTCCCGCCGTAGCCTTTCACGGGCAGCCGGTAATGCGACACCACCGCGACGTGCATTACGCCGCCCTCGCGCCCTCGGCCAATTCCCAGAGATACGCGTACTTGAGGAATCCGGAGTACGCGGTCAGCGCGGACGTGATCAACCCGTAGCGACCGTCCAGTACGCTTCCGAACACGAAGTAATCGCGCACAAACCGCCAGCAGGGCCGGGCCACGAGATCGAGGAGCGTCGCGCGGCGGCCCCGGGCGTGCAGGTCCTGCGCGCCCCAGCGCGCGTACACGATCATCTTCTCGAGATGGTGCGTCAGGTCGCGATAGGGAACGTGCTGGAGGGCGGCCTTCAGGTGGCCGGGGTTGGGCACCGCTTCGAGCCCTTCGTGCACCCGCTGATCGACAAAGCGCCGCGCGCGCGGGAACAGGCGCAGCTGCCAGTCGCGGCCCCAACGGCCCCGCCGGCGCTCACGTCCGAGATAGAAGTTCTGGCGCCGGATCGCGTAGGCGGGATGTGCAGGAGCGGCGAGCACGGCCGCGATCTCCTGCCGCAACGCGTCGGTGACGCGCTCGTCGGCGTCGAGCGCCAGCACCCATTCGTTGCGGGCGGCCGCGATGGCGGCGTTGCGCTGCCCGGCGATCGTTTGCTCCGGGGCGTCAATCACGCGGGCGCCGCGCTGGCGGGCGATCCGTGCGGTCTCGTCGGTCGAGCCGCCGTCCGCGACGATGACCTCGTCGGCCCAGCGGAGCCCGTCGAGCACCTCACCGATTTGCCGGCCTTCATTGAGGGTGGGGATCACCACGGTGAGCGGCAGGAGGTCAGACATCGCGTCCTCGGGGTGCGGGGGCAACCGGATGTGGACTGGTGACTTGCCAAATGCGCCGTGTCGTCCCCTGATTATACAGCATGCCATCGCTCGCCAGCACGATCAGCACCCACACGCAGGAGCCGACCCGATGACCACGCTCCTGCTCGCGCAGGATTTTCCTCCGGTGGGCGGCGGGATCGCCCGGTTTCATGGCGAGCTGGCCCGCCGATATCCACCGGGAGAGCTGGTCGTCTCCACGTCGCAGGATCCCGACGCGGCCGAAGTCGATGCCGAGCTGCGCGGCGCCATTATCGACCGCCTGCCGGTCAACCGCCGCCTCACCAAGACTCTCCCCGGTTTGCTGCTGTGGGCGCGCCGCGCCACGAGCCTGGCACGCGAGCACCACGTGCGGTTCGTGCACTGCGGCAACGTCCGGCCCGCCGGCTATCCCACGCGCTGGGTGCATGAGCGACTCCGGGTCCCCTATTCCATCTTCCTATATGGCGCGGATCTGCTCAGCGAGCAGCACAAGATCCATTCCGCGTTCAAGCGGCGCACGTCGAAGGCGATTTTCGGCGGCGCGGCGGTGCTGATCGCGATCAGCGGCTGGACGCGCGACCTCGCGCTGGCCGTGCTGGGGGAGCTGGGGCTCGACCGGCATGGCGATCGGCTGCGCGTGGTGCACCTCGGCACCGACCCCGCTCACTTCCGGCCCGGCGTGGACCCGGCGGGGATTCGCGAGCGGTTCAAGCTCGAGAATGGCAAGGTCCGCTGGCTGCTGACCGTCGCGCGGCTCGAGCCGCACAAAGGCGTCGACATGGTGCTGCGGGCGCTGCCGGCGATCATCGCGGGCGCGCCGGACATCCGCTATGCCGTGGCGGGGAAGGGCCCCGAGCGCGAGCGGCTCAAGAAGCTCGCCCACAAGATCGGCGTGGCCGATCGGGTGCATTTTCTGGGAGAAGTGAGTGAGCGCGACCTGCCGGCGCTCTACAACCTGGCGTCGGTGTACGTTGGCGCCTCACGCCGCGCGGAGCGTCTGGGCGTCGAAGGGTTCGGCATCTCGCTGGTGGAAGCTTCGGCGTGCGGGCTGCCGGTGGTGGCGGGGAAGTCGGGCGGCATTCCGGATGCGGTGCGGGAGGGCGAAACAGGGTTTCTGATCCCGCCCGAGGATCCGGAAGCGATCGCCGCGGTGGTCGGCCGGCTGCTCGCCGACGCGAGCCTTGCGGGACGCATCGGTGCAGCCGGCCGGCGCGCGGTGGAGACGTACTACAACTGGGACCGCGTAGTGAGGGACCTGCGGGCGATTGAGGCAGAGCTGTCCTAGAAGGTTGACGTCATCCCCGCCAGTACGCGCCGACCGATCACTGAGCCACCGAACATCTGGAACCGCTGTTGATTGAGAACGTTGGTGGCGTTGGCATACACACGGAGGTGGGGATTGATGCGACAACCGGCTTTCACGTTCACGGTCTGGCTCGCCGGGACATCCCCTCTCCAGACACCCGACACCCATGAGTACCGGGCCACGATGCGCGCATCCACGCCGAGCGTAAGGCCTTGGCGGCCGGTGTACTCGAGCGCCAGGGCGCCCTTATGCTGCGGTGTGTTCGGGACCAGCGTGTCACCTACGACCTTCTGCCGGACGACGAAGCCGTACCAGGTGTAGCTCGCGCTGAAAGTCAACGAGCGGGTGAGCGACACGCTGCTGCCGAGCTCGACGCCCCACTCGTCGACGGTGCCTAGGTTCGCGTACGATTGGACGATGGCAGTCGAGTCGTTGGCCAGGCGCGTGAGGCCCCTCGCGGCGACCGGAAGCGTACTCCGTACTGCGGATTCCACCACGGGCCGGTCGGCGGGGAGCACCTGGTTCGGCGCGGTCCACGGCGCGTACGCCGAGTTCACTCCCGCCAACGCGGCCGTCGTGAAGTTCTCAATGTGAGCATCATAAGCGTCCAGGGTGAAGAAGACTCGGCGGCCGAACTGACCGTTGTAGCCAGCCTCGTAACTGAGCACGGTCTGTGGGACCAGATTGGGGTTGCCCAACGACAGGTCTGGTACCGCGGCGGAATTGGTGAACAGCATCCCCATTGGAACGGCGGTGAGCTTGGGGCCAACCAGGGAATCCGCTCGGAGCTTGGTTTCGGTGTTCGTCAGGTTCTGTACACCATTGCGGGCGGTCGTCGCCTGAAAGAGGGCGATCAAGTTGGGCGTGAGAAAAGCGCGGTTCACGCTCAGACGCAGCGCGTGGTTCTTGGCGGGGGTGAAGACGAGCG
>Ga0193727_1000215_pt1 | contig 20673 bp, 18 predicted proteins | sample H2c2metaG_FD_143051 | JGI IMG/M metagenome (GOLD analysis project Ga0193727, IMG submission 143051) | Soil microbial communities from a riparian zone of the East river system, Colorado, United States - H2c2 | ecosystem: Environmental > Terrestrial > Soil > Riparian zone | place: USA: East River...
GCGACCACGCGATTCATCGCCGAATCGATTGCCGGAACCCGTGCGTAATTCGCGGGTGAGCGATCAGGCGTGACCAGCGTGGTGTCGAGGCGCTTGGCCGCCATTACCGCGTAGTAGCTCAGCGGATCTTTGGAGACAATCGAGCGCCACCTCGCCTTGCTGTGGGTCTTGTCACCGAGGGCGGCGTATGAACGGCCGGCCCAATACGATGCAGCCAGGGCCTCGGTGCTGTTGGAATCGCGGGCAACCAGCGAGTCGAATTGCGCGGCAGCCGACTTTCTGTCGCCCTGAATGTAGGCGATCATCCCGGCGCGAAAGCGCGCGTTGGTCGCGTGGCGCCCGGTGGGAAATCGCTTCAGCAGTCCGTTGAGCGTCTGACGCGCGTCCTGATCGCGATTGTCATCGGTAGCGAGATCTGCCAAAAGCAGAAGCGATGACGCCGCACTAGTGTCCGTGGGGTACCGAGTAGTGATCGACCGGAGGATGGTCCTCCCTGCCTCAGTATTTCCGAGCGCGACCTGCGCTCTCGCCCGCTGGTATTGCGCCGCCGCGGCGAGCTTCGGCGGCGCCGTCACTTTTGCGAACTGGGCGTCGGCGTCGGCGTAGCGTCTGAGGCGGTAAAGCACCGATCCATATCCAACGTTGTCGTCCACGTCGCCGAGCCGGGCGCCGAGGGCCTTGGCGTACGCCGTCGCGGCCCGGTCGGGCAGCCCCGATTTATTGGCCGCGCGCGCGATGACGAGCTCCTCGGCCGGCGTCGTGGTCGTGAAGACCTTGTCGAAGAGATCAATCGCCTCGCGAATGTCGGGTGAGTTGTTCGAGCTCGAGATGAAGGATGCCAATTCTCCGCGCGCGGCCGTTCGTGAAGCCTCGTCAGCCGGAGGATTGACGCGAAGCCGCAGCGCGTCCAGTCGCGCGCCTAGTGCGTTGTACTCGCGTATCGCGCCGGCGAAATCCCGCGTTCGCTCGCGCGCGAACGCATCGGTCCAGCGCACACGATCCTTCGCCACGTCCGTTCGAAGCCTGGCGAAATATCCGGCTCTTGCACCGCTGTCAGCGGTGACACCCGCTGCTCTCAAGTACAGCCAGTCCGAGAGTTGGGGCAGCTTTTGCGCGGCCTGTTCGTAAGCGGAACGCGCGGCGTCGAGACTGTCGGCGCGATCCAGCTCTCGCGCGCGCAGCACGAGTGTCCTGGCATCTACCGGTAGAACGTGTTGCGTTGTGTCCCCAGCCAGAACGGCCGTTGAATCCTTGTGGCTCGGCGTTTGGTTTTGGCAGGCGGTCGACGAAACGATGAGCGCGACCAGTGGAAGTATCATCGGAGCTATCGCCAACGTGCGTGATCTCCATCGAGGAGTTTGTTCGCTTCTTCCGGTCCCCAGCTGCCCGCGGGATACGTTGGAAGCTCCGTTGCGGGATGGTTGTCCCAGTACTCGATCAGTGGGTCGATGATGCTCCATGCCATCTCGACTTCGTCACTTCGCGTGAACAGAGTCGGATCGCCGATCATGCAATCGAGCAGGAGCGTCTCGTACGCCGGGTGCGCGTCGTTGCCGAACGCTTCCGCGTAGGTGAAGTCCATGTCCACAGGTGTGATCTCCAGCCCCGGCGTGAGCTCGTGCATCGCGCCCGGAGTCTTCACCTGGAAACGGAGCGAGATCCCCTCATCCGGTTGTACGCGCAGCGTGAGCACGCTGGGTGACATCTCCTCTACCGCCTTCTGTCCGAACAACAGCAACGGCGGCGAGCGGAACTGGATCGCGATCTCGGAAATCCGGCGCGCCATTCTCTTTCCCGACCGCAGGTAAAAGGGGACGCCCTTCCACCGCCAGTTATCGATTGCAATGCGCATTGCGCCGAATGTCGGCGTGGTAGACCCGGGCGCGACATCCGGCTCGCTCCGGTAACCCGGAACCGATTTTCCATCGAGCGTCCCCGCGGCGTATTGCGCGCGCACTACTGGTGGCTCGCAATCGCCCGAAATGAGCGGGCGAACCGAGTGAAGAACCTTCACCTTCTCGTCGCGAACCGCATCCGCTGTAAAGGAGCTCGGTGGCTCCATTGCGGCGAGCGTGAGCAGCTGCAGAAGGTGGTTCTGGAACATGTCCCTGAGCACGCCCGCTTCCTCGTAATACTTGCCCCGCCCTTCCACCCCGACGGATTCGGCAGCCGTGATCTGGACGTGCGAGATGTAGTGACGGTTCCACAGCGGCTCGAAGATCGAGTTCGCGAAGCGGAAGACGAGAATGTTCTGGACGCTCTCTTTACCGAGGTAGTGATCGATACGATAGATCTGGTGCTCTCCAAACTCGTCGAGCACGAGCCGGTTGAGTGCCTTCGCCGACTCAAGGCTTCGCCCGAACGGCTTCTCGATCACGACGCGCGTCCACGGCCGCTCCTCGTATGAGTGAGTGCGCCACGCGAGCTTGCTCGTGCACAGATGCTTGAGAGTCGTCTCGAACACACTGGGCGGAATCGCGAGATAGAAGAGCCGATTCCTTTCCTGCACCGGAGAGCGTGCCTCGATCTCCTTGAGCCGCTTATCAATGTTCGCGTAGGCGTCGTCCTTCGAGAAATCGCCGCCGGCGTAGAAGGTCCTCTCGCAGAGCCACTGCCACACGTCGTCGTGGACTTTGTGGATCTCGTCCGAGTGGGTCATGGCCTCGCGCATAATCGCGCGGTAGCCCTCGTCCGTAATGTCATCGCGCGCGACACCGAGCAGCGCGAAGTTGTCGGGCAACAGCTTCTGCTCGGCCAGGTAGTAGATCGCCGGAATCAGTTTGCGCTTGGTGAGATCGCCCGCGCCGCCGAAGATCACCATCGTGCACGGATCGGCCTTGTCGCGGCTTCCCGGCTTTCTCGGAGCGCGTTGCAGCGGAACGGCAACCGGTGTTCTCATGATTTCTTTACCGCGTGGCCACCGAATTCATTGCGAAGGGCGGCGATGCATTTTGCCGAGAACGAGTCCGGCTGGCGCGACCGGAGCCTCATGAGGAGCGAAAGCGTGATGACGGGAGCGGGCACGTTCACATCGATCGCTTCCTGCACAGTCCATCTTCCCTCACCCGAATCTTCGACGTAGCCCTTCAAATCGCTCAATTCCACGTCGTTCTCGAATGCCTTCTCGGCCAACTCGTTCAGCCACGAGCGTACGACGCTGCCATGATTCCACACCGCGGCGATCTTGTGCAAGTCGAGCTTGAAGTCCTTCGACGCGTGGAGAATCTCATAGCCCTCGGCGTAGGCCTGAAGCATTCCGTACTCGATCCCGTTGTGGATCATCTTCACGTAGTGGCCGGAACCTGTCGGTCCCATGTGGGCATAGCCATCGGGCGGGGCGAGAGTCTTGAAGATGGGTTCGCACAATGCGAAGGCTTCCGGTGAAGCCCCGATCATCAGGCAGTAGCCGTTCGCCAGCCCCCAAATACCGCCGCTCGTTCCCGAATCAACGAACTGGATTCCCTTCGCCTGCAGTTCGACACCTCTCCGCATCGTGTCGTGGAAGTTCGAGTTTCCGCCATCGATGATCACGTCTCCTTTCGACAGCCCTGGCAGCAGCGCGGCGATCGTCTCGTCCACTGGGTTCCCCGAGGGAACCATGATCCACACGATGCGCGGAGTCTTCAGTTTCGCGGTAACCTCGGCGAGCGTCGCGGCAGGGGTTGCTCCTTTGGCGACGTACTTCTGTGTCACCTCCGCAGTGCGATCGAACACGACAACCTCGTGACCGCCCTTGATCAACCGCTCCGACATGTTGCCGCCCATTCGGCCGAGGCCGATCATCGCCAAGCGCATTGCCTATGCTCCGGGTATTTCCAGGTTGAGAACGCGCTCCAGGTCGGAGCGAAGTTGTGCAGCGGATTTGAACTGAACCACGTTGATTCCGAGGGTGCTCGCAGAGAGGATGTTCTGATGGCGGTCGTCGATGAAGACGGAACTCGACGGTTCTGCATGGGCGATCCCCAAGCCGCGACTATAGAATCTTCGGATCGGTTTGCGAACCCCGAGGAAACACGACGAAAGAAATGCCTCGAAAATCTGCGAGATCCCGAACTTCTCGATCCGATAAGTATTGAGCTCGAGCGCTTCGTTGTTCAGCGTCATGAGCGTGTAGCCGGGCTGACGGGAGAGAGCGCGCGCAATGCTGATCGTCGCTTCGTCGGGGACGCTCTGCGAGTACATGAACTCTCTGAATGCTTCACGCGTGAAATCTCTCTTCGTATGAAACACGGAGATGTCGAGATACTCATCCATCGTGATCCTTCCTTCTTCCCACTCTGCAACGACTTCCTTGTGCCGCCACTCGAAGTCTTCGGAGTTGAGGCCGAACTTCGTGATCGCCCGCTCGCGCTGCTCGTGGTCCCACCCATTCGAGCCGAGCACTCCGCCGATGTCGAAGAAGATGTGCCGAATCTCGGTCATGCGATGAGTACCGCGCGCGCCGGTGCGCCGTCGCAGCCCTCGATCCGGAGCGGCAGGCAAATGAACTGGTATTCGCCCGGCGGCGGGACCGAGAGGTCGAGACCCTCCACGATTACCACTGAGCGCTCGAGCAGAGTACGGTGGGTGAGATGGTGCCCCGAGTGAAATTGCTCGATCGAGAGGTAGTCGATCCCAACAAGCTCCACGCCCTGGTCCACGAGGTACTGCGCTCCATCGGGGGCCAGGTAGGTGTAATCCTTGACGAATTCTTTCTGGGAGACGAACGCCGAATTGCGCGTGCGGAGGAGGATTCGAGTTTGACCCTTGATGTCGTGCGGGCGGAGCTCCGCCACGCCCACCGACCGGACGTCGTCAGAGAAGCTCAGGAGAAGCGCTGGCCCAATAAGCCGCTCGAGCGGAATCTTGTCGACGGTCTGCCCATCGTCGAAGAAATGACGCGCAGCATCAGCGTGCGTGCCGGTATGAGATCCGAAATGGATCGTCGAAACGTTGGCGCCAGCCCCTTTCGCGACGGCCTGTTGCAGCTCGATGTCGATCTCGGGATTCCCCGGGTAGACGAGGCCACCGGAGCGAATCGGCACCGAGATGTCGTAGATACGGCTCACGGGCGGTTCCGAAGCAACAGTCGTGCGCGGCCTACGATGGAAGGCTCGTGGATTCGCTCGCGCTCAGTGTGAAGCGCGGGATCGCGGCCTCGAAAGCTGTCCCATCCTGACGAAGAAGGCCGTAATGCCCCTCCATCCAGCCTTCTCCCGACTTCAGAATGCAGAAGCTCTGGTACTCGTGCACCGCTCCAGGAGGGATTGTCGGCTGCTCCCCGACCACGCCCTCGCCGATGACCTCCGTATCCACCCCTTCACCGAAGGAGTCGTGAATCAACCAGCGGCGCGTGAGGAGCTGCGCGGCCATCGTGCCGACGTTTTCGATGCGGACAAAGTAGGCAAACACGTAATGGCTTTGCGATGGCTCCGAGTGATCCCTGAGATAGACGGGACGAACCGTGACGCGAATGCGTTCCGTCTCCCGGTAAAAGAAGCTTCGGGCAGTCATACTTCAAATTAGTCAGCAGGTCGCGGAACGCGCCACAAACGGCAACTGAACACGTCGTCAGCTTGAGCCTGAAAGCTAGCAGCTATCAGGCTTAGTACGTCGGGACGCCACCGCCGCAAATCAGGCCACAATCAACTGCCTGTGCCCTCATGCCACGTGTGGCGTCCCGACGATGTAAGCCTGATAGCTGAGAGCCGTCAGGCTCTGGCTGACGACGTGTTCAGTTGCGGTTCAAGCTGACGACTTGTTCAGTTGCAGTTCAAGCTGACGACGTGTTCAGTTGCAGTTAGCGGGCGCCCTACCAGATGACCGGCCTCACCGAATCCGGCCTGACCATTGGGTCCCCCGACTTGCAGCCGAACGCGGCCGCAAACTGCGGCAGGTTCGAGAGCGGCCCGTCTACCCTCCATTGCCCCGGAGAATGTGGGTCGGTATTGATCCGGACACGCAGCGCCTCGGGAGTAATGTTCTGCCTCCAGATCTGCGCCCAGGCCAGGAAAAAGCGCTGCTCAGGCGTAAAGCCGTCGATGAGCGGCGGCCTTCCCTTCGCGGCCAGGGCTTTCTCCATCGCGGCATAGGAAACAGAAAGGCCACCAAGATCAGCCAGGTTTTCGCCCAGTGTGAGCTTGCCGTTCACGTGAACGCTGTCGAGCACCGTGTAGGAGTCGAACTGCGACGCCACCAGTGTCGTGCCGCGGTGGAACTTCTCCAGGTCGGAAGCGCCCCACCAGTTGCGGAGATTCCCCTGAGGGTCGAACTGCGCCCCCTGGTCGTCGAAGCCGTGCGTCATCTCGTGGCCGATCACTGCCCCCATGCCTCCATAGTTCACTGCGTCGTCCGCCTTCGGATCGAAGAACGGGGGCTGCATGATGCCGGCCGGGAACACAATCTCGTTCATCGACGGGTTGTAGTACGCGTTCACCGTCGGCGGTGTCATACCCCACTCAGTGCGGTCGACCGGCTGACCGATCCTCGCGAGCGAGCGGCGCCGCTCGTACTCGCGCACGGCGACCGCGTTGTCCAGGAAGTGGCCGGGCTTGATGGTCAGCGTCGAATAGTCGCGCCACTTGTCCGGATAGCCAATCTTGTTGGTGAATGCCGCGAGCTTGGCCGTCGCCTGAACTTTGGTCGTATCGCTCATCCAGCCGAGGGTCTGAAGGCGGTCGTGGAAAACCGACTCGAGGTTGCGAACCATTTCCAGCGCGCGCGCCTTCGCCTGAGGAGTGAAGTATTGCGCTACGTACGCCTGGCCCAGCGCATCTCTCAATCCGTTGTCGGTCGCGCGGGTGCAGCGCTTGTCGCGCGGCAGCATCTCCTTCGCGCCGCTCAGCGTGCTTCCGAAACGGAAATCCTCATTCACGAACGCCGAGCTGAGACTCGAAGCAGTGGCGTCAAGCAGATGCCAACGTAGATAAGCTTTCCAATCGGCGAGCGGCACCGAAGTCAGCATCGCGTCCGCCGTCTTGAGGAATTCGGGATTCTGGACGTTGATCGTCGAGATATCGGACCGTCCCTCGCCGGTGAAGAAAGCCGGCCAGCCGAATCCTGGGGCGAGCTGCGCCAACTCGGCCGCGGTCATCTTGTGATAATTGGCATTCGGGTCGCGCATCTGAACACGCGTCATGGCCGGCTTGGCGAGACCGGTCTCGATCGCCAGGATTTTCTGTGCGTCGGCGGTGGCGTCGGGCGCCGTTTCGCCCAGCAGCTGCAACATACGCGCGACGTGATCCGTGTAGTTGGCGCGGATGTCCACGTAACGCTTGTCCGTGTTCAGGTAGTAGTCGCGATCCGGAAGTGAGAGTCCGCCCTGACCGACGCCCGCGATTACAGAGGTGCTGTTCTTGAGATCCTGTTGAGCGTTGAAGCCGAAGAGCAGCGGCACGCCGCGCGAGTGCAGGCGAGTGATTTCTTGCTCGAGCTGCGCGCGGTTCTGGATGGCGTTGATGCGATCGAGCTCCGCCTTCAGAGGTTGCGCACCGGCACGCTCCGCCCCGACGGAATCCATGCACGACGAGTAGTACACGCCGAGTTTTCGAATGTCAGCGCTCGCCTGGGCATTGCCATTTGCGGCCGCGTTACGAAGGATCGTGAGCAGGTTGCTCTGGTTATTCTCCCCCAACTCGGCGAAGCTGCCCCAGACCGAATACGCGGGGGGCACAGGATGGGTCTTCACCCAGCCGCCATTGGCGAACTGATAGAAGTCCGTACACGCCGCGACGGATCGGTCGAGGTTGGCGGGGTCGAGCGGTGTCGACTGCATCGGGACGGCGCCTTGTGCCGCGGCCGAGGTTGCGAGCCCGATCGCAAGGGCGAGCGCGCCTAGAACTGAACGCATGCTGGTACTCCGTAAGGGTTTTTTGACGACAAGACCATAACCGCCGTGCACGCCGGAAGCCAGAGCAGCTACATACGCCGCCGTGACCGGCCTGTGGCGCGCGATGGGCGCTTCCGCTTCTTCGCGGGCTTCATGATGCTCCCCCGACAATTGTCCGCGCCACACTTGCAGAAATAGAACTTCTCCAGCTTCGCGTCGTTCTTGCCCGTCCGTTCGTACTGGTAGTCGTAGGCGAGCTCGGTTCCCGGGTAGATCCCGCGCAGCGCGTGAATGAAGATCTTTTTTCCGGTGATTATCGCTTCGCAATTGGGGTCGCAGGAATGGTTGATGAAGCTTGCATTCCCTCCGCCGGTCGCGATCGCGCCGTCGATTACCGTTTTCTTGTCGAGGGTGAAGAGAAAAGTGTGATGTCTCTTCATGCCGGTGTCGTCGTAGCGTCGATCTGCTTCGCGATTGCTGATCCTCTCCCCCGTGTACTCCACGATGCGGGTTCCCTTCCGGATGTAACGCGCCGCGAAGACGCCGCGACCGTGGATCGGCGAATTGCGAACTACGTACAAAGGCTCGCGCCCGTTGGCTGACATCTCTTCGGTTGTGGCTGGCTGTGATCCCGGTTGTCGCTGGGTATTATCGTCGGGAAGATGCGACTATGAGGCCAGCGCTTTCCCCGAGACCGATTCGGGCGGCGCCCTCGCGCTGGAAGTAGGCGCGCAGGATTATCTCGTCGCCGTCGTGGAGGAACTTCCGCTCTTCGCCGGTGGGAAGCACGACCGGCTCCGTGCCCCTTCGCGTCAGCTCGAGCATGCACCCTTGCGAGCCCTTGTCGGGGCCGGAAATGGTCCCGCTCGCAAACAGGTCGCCTGGGCGGAGGTTGCAGCCGTTGCTGGTGTGATGCGTCAGCATCTGCGCCGCGGTCCAATACATGTCGGCCAGCGAAGCGGTGCTCAGTCGTGAAGGACGCAGCCGACCCTCGCGCATCAACATTGACCTGATGTAGACCTCGATCGTGAGATCGATCCCGCCTTCATTCCTGTCTTTTTCCGAATTGAGGTACGCAAGAGGCTGTGGATCCCCCGGCGGGCGGAAGAATGCGGGCACACGATACGGCTCCAGTGCCTCCCATGTCACCACCCACGGCGAGATTGTCGTCGCGAAGCTCTTGGACAAAAACGGACCGAGCGGCTGGTATTCCCATGACTGGATGTCGCGGGCCGACCAATCGTTGACGAGACAGATTCCGAACAACCGCTCCTCGGCATGGTCGATCGTCACGGGCTTGCCGAGGTCATTGCCGCGCCCGACGAAGAAGCCCACCTCTGCTTCGTAATCGAGCATCTGCGTCGGCCCGAACGCCGGAACCTTAGCGTCACCTGGCAACATCTGACCGTTGGGTCTCGTGACCTCAGTGCCGCTGATGACGATAGACGATGCGCGCCCGTGGTATCCGATCGGAACGTATTTGTAGTTCGGAAGGAGCGGACTGTCGGGTCGAAAGATCTTTCCGACATTCGTCGCGTGGTAAATCGAAGCGTAGAAATCCGTGTAGTCCCCAATTTCGGCGGGTCGAAACATCGCGGCGTCGGCCATCGGGACGAGAGCGCCGGGCGGAAGCGGGTTGATCACGCTGTCGTCGCCGGGTGTGCCCGTCAGCAGCTCACTCAGACGCGCGCGAAACTGCGACAGAGATTCTCGTGGCGCCTGCATCAGCTCGTTCAAACTCGGCCGGTCGCACCACCGGGCCACGTCGCGAGCCTTGCCGCTCCACAAATTCGCGCTCAGAGATTCGCCGATATCGACGATCTGATCGCCGATCGCCACGCCAACGCGCCGCTCGGAATCGCCTTTTCGGGAGAAGACTCCGAACGGGAGATTCTGGATCGGAAAATCGGTATCGGACGAGTTCGCGGATTCGATCCACGACGTGAGTGCCGGATCGTGTGTCTTGTTCACGAAGTTCTCGATCTCGTTCCGCGTGTGAGGGCTGCGAGTTCATCGATGGGCTCACGAAAAGAGCACGAGCCGAAGGAAATGCCGAATCGCGAACGAAAGTTCACGATTTGTTCGAGCGCGATTCGCTTCTCGCGCCACTGAATCGCGTCATCCGAGAAGGAGAACGCGGACGACTCCCTGTCTTCGAGCGAGGCGAGCGCCGTGTCTTCGCTCTCCCCGGTGTACAGGAGCGCGGCGGCCACAAACAAATTCAGAAACCCGTACATCATTGCCTTGGGAGTGCTGGGTTCATAGGTAAGCCGGTATTCCCCCCGAACTGCGTGATGAAGTCCCGCGGTCGCCTTGAACGCTACGCCTTCGCGTTTGCACGCGGCGAGGAAATCGACAACTCGCTCGGCGCTGGGAAATGCTTCGGGAGTTATGCCGCCGGTGCGAATCTTGGCGCGAGCGCCAGCGGAAGCAATCGCTTTCACGAGCGGTGAGACATCGGAAATGATGGGGATCTCGAAATAGGCGATGAAGCGGGCCGGCAGATCGTTTCGTTGATGTCCGATCTCATTCACTCCGCTTGCCTTCAACTCGACCATATCGATGACGGCGCGCCCGGCGTCTGATTCCGGCGAGTGACGGTCGTTGAATTCGAGCATCTCCGCGGCGGCGCCACGGACGTCATCGGCGACCAACACGCTCAAGCGCCAGGGCTCGGAGGTGTCACCCAACGGCATCAGATCGCTGCCCGAGTCCTCGAGCTCTTTGAGCCGCGAGATCGGCACGATGAACCGGCCGAGGGCCACCCAATCCGGGCTGTCGATGTACGAAGCGTAGCTCTCGAGGGCTGGCCGCATGTCTTCGCCTGCCGGCGGAAACAGCCCCGCATAGTCTACCAGTTCCGTGAGAAGCGCATTGACGGACTTCAATCCAGGGGCTCGCGCGATCAGGTCGATCATCGGAGAGAAGTTAACCGCCAACGCCAGCCTCGCGCGATATCAGCGATCCTTCAATCTTCGGACGAACTTGAGTCCCGACCATGTGTCGTCGATGGCGCACACCTTCACGTCGACGAGTCCGGATTCGAGGCCAAACGTTCGCACGACCCCTTCGGTGAGATCCGTCTCCACACCCGACGTCTTTTTGGGCCAAGCGACCCACAACATTCCGTTCGGCTCGAGACGGTCCCGCAGCCGCGCAAACCCCTTAACCAGGTCGGACCGCACCTTTGCGAACAGCATTGCAAAATCCAGCGGGCCGGTCGCCGGGAATCGGGATCCATCGGGAAGCTCACCCAGGAGCGAGTCAAAGCCCTTTGGCTCCGAAACGAATTTCACCTTCGCGCCTGGTTTGATACCGAGCTTGTCGATCAGTGGAGTGCCCGAGTATCCGAAAGTCCGGGCACTCCGAGGCTTCATCGTCACCTCGCCGCGATTCTCGCGTCGCGCGCCCATCGCGCTCGCAAGTACGTCTTAGACTTTTCGAGTAGAGCCTCGTATCAGCCTGAGGATGAACAGAAGCACGACCGCGCCGATGAAGGCGACGAAGATCGTTCCACCCATTCCGCCCATGGGCTGCGAAATGCCGAGGCTTTGGAAGAGCCAGCCGCCGATGAAGGCGCCGACGATTCCGATCACGATATCGCCGATGATGCCGTACCCGGTGCCACCCATCACGAGCGATGCAAGAACCCCAGCGACGAGACCAACTACAAGCCAGGCAACTAAACTCATGGTGTCCGTCCTCGAGAGATTGTTGAATGCTTACGGTACGGCGCGGCAAATTGTTGCATCTGCCGAGGCGCCATTGCGACCAAAATACGCTGAACCCTGCGAAACACCAGCGAAAGCTTTGTTCGGAGCGATACAATCGCTTGTGCACGACCATCGTGCACATCGAATTACCACTGCCGCCTATGACTGTCGCGGGCAAAAAAAGAGCGCCTAGAAGGCGCTCTTTCCCCAACAGAAATCGCCGATCTGCTAGCGCTTGTACTCGAACGACTGGAATACGCCATTGCCGCCATCTTCGGTATAGTTGACGGTCAAAGTGCCATTGGCATCGGCAGCAAGCGTCCCGGTGTCGAAGCGTTGCAGCGATTGGTCGCTCAGCGTGAAGTCCGTGCCATTCAGGGTCCACGTTCCGCTACTCACGAATTGGTGAGCAACGCCGCTTTGGCCTGTAGGAGTGATGGTATAGTTGTTGGTCTCCACAAACGCTCCGCTGTTCTGCAATACCAGAGTGCCATCGGTAACCACGAGCGTGCCGCCGTTCGGCGCCTCGGGGAATTGCGGATCTCCCGCCTGAATGATGAATGTTGCTGGCATGGTCTTGCCGGCATAGACGGTCAGCTGGTACGTGCCCGCCGCATCAAGCAACGGGTTGAAGACTCCGTTGTCTGTGCACGCGGCGAACAGCAATGGAGTCGCAGCGGTGAGCGTCAGTAGCAGTCTTGATTTCTTAGTGAGCATATTGCCTCGCGCGTTACTGGTTAAATAGGGAGCCGCTGAACGCGCGCGGCCCGCACAATTGTATGCAATTCCCGTACATAGTATCCACCGACGGCTCAGTAATGTTCCTCATTCCAACCCGAGTTAAGGTCTGCTGCATCGCCTCCGCGGCCGAAGCCGCGCTGGCAGTGCGAATGGGCGCCTCCGCCATCGGCCTGGTGTCACGAATGCCGAGCGGGCCCGGTCCAATCCCTGAGTCTCGCATACGTGATATTGCGTGTACCGTGCCACCAGGCGTTGCGACCTTCCTTCTGACTTGCGAAACGACGGCTGAGCCGATCATCGCGCAACAACGATTCTGCCGCACGAACACACTTCAACTCGTAGACGCCGTCGAGCCCGGGGTTCATGCGCGGCTGCGCGATTCGCTTCCCGGAATCTCGATCGTACAGGTGATCCACGTGCGCGATGACGATAGCGTGAGGGAGTCAGTCGCGGTCGCGCCGAACGTCGATGCGCTTCTGCTCGATTCGGGAAATCCGTCGCTGTCGATTAAGGAGCTGGGAGGTACGGGGCGCGTGCACGATTGGGCGCTCAGTGCAAGAATCCGCGAGTCCGTCGATGTGCCAGTTGTCCTCGCGGGAGGACTCAATTCCGAGAATGTGGACAAGGCGATAGCACGGGTGGCGCCCTTCGGCGTGGACGCGTGCAGCGGGCTGCGCACGAACGGTGAGCTCGACGAATCGAAGCTCGCCGCGTTCATGCTCGCCGTTCGTGACGCGCCCCTTCGGGCGCCGGCGATGCGTCGTCCCGAGTAGCCTTTCCGCCAAGCGAGAGCAGCTCGCTGCGTACTGCTCGGACGACCGCCCTGAACACCAGCTCGATCGGGGCGCCACCGCTGAACGCGCCAGCGATTGCATAGAGGGCGCGCGGCGGAAAACTCGCGCCTTCTGCGATGGCGTAAATCGGTTCCCAACTTTCGGGATTGAACTTCGCCTTGAACGCATCCAGGCCACCAAAGTTGTAGAATCTTCGGCCGCCTCGTCTCACGAGGCGAAGCACGAGTCGAAGCCACGATGGCTGCTTTGGTTGCGTGAGCCCCGCACGCTGAGACAATGGGGAGAGCCCGAGTGTGGCATAAGTAGACCCTGACGCCGCGATCGCGCGCATCGCAGTGTCCAGGAGTAACTCCGCGGTGCCGTTCGAGGCGCTGTTGCCACGCACGATTTGTTCGAAGAGCCATCCGTTACGCTCAGGCACCGGGGAGAGCACCGTAAACGCCACAACTCTGCCCTCGCGTTCGGCGACGAAGACACGCCGATCATCCAGATGACTGAGCGTCTCGGGCTCGACCATGAAATGGAGCGGCGGAAGGTTCCGCGTCTCGAGCCACTGCGCGAGAACCCGACGCAATCGGGTGTCATTCTCCGCTTCCATTCCCGGCCATTCCGCGACGGTCACGCCTTTGTTCCGCGCACGATTCAGCTGCGCGCGGAGTGAGCGGCGCTTCGCCAGCGCCTGGGGCCAGTGGTGCGGATCCCAAACTGGCTGGGCGCCGAGGAGCACTCTGGACCACGCTTCGTCAGCCTGGTAGCGGTCGTCGAGCCGTCCTCCCGCACCGAAATAACAGACCTTCTCGCCACGCGCGTGGGCTTCGGCAAGGAATTCTGCCGTGACCGCTGACAATCGATTCGGAGCACAAACCGGCGCTCCTCCAACGACGACCATCCCCCCGCTGCGGACGTAGCCGACGACCGCATCGCCCGCGTCAGAAAACCACAGCTCGATGCCCGGATTGAGAATCTGGTACGCGGTGGCGTTCCAGCCGAATCTCAGAACGAGCTCGCGGGCCCTGCTACGTGGGGAGACGATTGAAGAATTCGACAACGGGGATGACGCGGCGAAGGGGATTGGCACCTGACAGATCACACTGGCAGACACTGCGCCACCGATTCCCGACTCTCGCAAAACGTCCTTCACCGCGCGCTACAAGTCGCTCGCCCCAAACACGGGTTCTCCCGCCCGCGCGCGGGTCGTCTCCGGATATGATTGACGTACTTTCGTACGCAGTCGCGGATCCGTTCGTTCGCGGCTTACGCCAAAGGAGGCCTATATGATCACCTTTCGAATACGGAACATCACGCCGCTCGTCGGCATTGCTGCGCTAGGCATTGTTACTGGCTGTTCCAGCGATCTGACCGGTGGCAACAGACACTCCGTTCAGCTTTCCTTTACGACGAACACCGCTGTTGCTTCCGCGGCAAATCGCGTCGCGGCAGATCTTGTAGTGGGTACAGGAACTGACTTCGTCTTGCAGAAAGTTCAGCTCGTGTTCCCAAGGTTGGAGCTCGATCGCGCCGGCACCGCCGATTGCGTCGGCGATGTGGAGTCGGACGACGACCACGAGAACATGGGCGAAGACTGTGAAGATGTGTCACGGATTCCGCTGCTCGTCGATGTGCCGCTGGACGACGCGCTGCATCCCGTAATCAATATCCCGCTTGCCGAGGGCACGTTCTCGGAGCTCGAAGCAAAGCTGGCGCCGGCAAGAAGCACGGCAACGGATTTCAACACCGCGAACCCGAATCTCGTCGGCAAGAGCGTGCGCGTTGAAGGCACGTTCAAGGGCACGCCGTTCGTGTTCACATCGGCGGTGCGGGCAAAGGTGGAAATGGAATTCGAGCCACCGCTCGTGATCGATGCGACGACCAAAAACGCTACGGTCGCGATCGACGTCCGCAAATGGTTCCTAAATCCCGACGGGTCCGTCATCGATCCGACGACGGCTACGCCGGGAAGCACTGCTCTCATGCAGATCGAACAGAATATCCGCCGCTCATTTCATGCATTCGAGGACGACGACGAGCGCGGTGAAGACCATCACGAGGGTCATGACGGCAACGACGACGGCGAGCACCATTAAACCGGCGTCGGGGGTAGCAGGTACCTCGTCGGCCTGCTATCCCAGCCACCTCCTCCCGCACAGATTCATCTAATGCAGTTATTTGCTTCATCCCCGTTCGCGCCTCCCGAGAGTCTCCGCCTCAGGCGTGACAGGGCGGAGCGAATCCTCAACGGTCTTCGGGCCGTCGTGGTCTTCCTCCTCACGGGGGCGGCGCTCATGTACGCGCCGCACCTCTCGCAGGCGCTCAATACCGCCAACGTTGCGGTGCTCGGGCCAATGTTGGCCTGGACCGTCGTGCAGTACCTGGTCTGGTATCGCCGCCCAGAGCTGCCAGACTGGCTGTCGGCCGTCAACCCGATCGTCGATGTCACGGCAGTCACGGCAATCATCGGTGGATATGCAGTTGCGCAATCAGGTGTCCTGGCACTGCGGTCGCCAATCTTCCTGATGTACTTCGTGGTGCTGGCCGGCCGCCCGGTGGCTTCTTCCGTGAGGAAGGCGGCGCTGATCTCCGTCCTCGCTTTTGCGGAGTATGCGGTTCTTCTGGCGTGGCTCTGGGCAACCAATCGTGTGCCGGTGGTGATCGACCCGATCGATGCCGTCCGACTGGCGCGCATCACTCCGCTCGATGAAGGAGCGAAGCTCATTCTGCTCGGTGTCTTCGGTACCGTTTCCACGTACGCGACCTCCTGGGTGGAGCACCTCGTGCGCGAAGCGAGCAAGGAGTCCGCCGAACGTCAGCGCGTGGTCACCCGTCTCGTGCAGTCGGAGCTGGACACGCTCAAGCTCCAGCTGAATCCGCATTTCCTGTTCAACGCGCTCAACAGCGCGATGGCACTGATCGCGACCGACCCGCCCGCCGCCGAACGAATGGTGTCGGAGCTGAGCGACTTTCTCCGGCTTGTGCTGTCGACTTCGAGCGAGCAGGAGGTCCCGCTCGAGCGCGAGCTCGGACTTCTCGACCGCTACGTCGCGATCCAGCGAGTACGCTTCCAGGACCGTCTCACTGTCAGTTGCAACATCGAGGACGGTGTTCGCGCAGCGCTCGTTCCGAGTCTGCTCCTGCAGCCACTGGTCGAGAATGCCATTCGGCACGGCATCAGCCCAAGGGCAGGCGCTGGTTACGTTCAGGTCACCGCCAGACGACTTGGAGACAAGCTTTCGATCTCGATTCTCGACGATGGCGTCGGAGTGCGGGCCCGCAGATCTCGCGAGCGTTCGCGCGGGACAGGACTCGGCCTCACGAACACCATCACCCGGCTGATCCATCTTTACGGCGACAATCACGAATTCGAGAGCGGCCCGCGGGACGAGGGTGGCTACGCGGTTCGCATCACGATACCGTTCAGGCTAGGCCGCATTTCGCCGGCTCGAAACGGGGCTCAGATGGACGGCAATCTCGCAACAGTGGCTGAGGTATGATCGGACGATCGCTGCGTGTTCTTGTGATAGATGACGAAACTCTGGCGCGCCAGCGGTTGATCTCGCTGTTGGCACGTACACCGGACGTAGAGGTCGTAGGCGAGTGTCAGAATGGGCTCGAAGCAGTCGCGGCAATTCGGGCTCAACAACCTGATCTCGTATTCCTCGACGTACAGATGCCTGAGCTCGATGGCTTCGACGTGATCACAGAGGTTGGCACGGACAAAATGCCACCCGTCATCTTCGTCACCGCGTTCGATGACTACGCGGTTTCTGCGTTCGAGTTCGGCGCGTTCGATTACCTGCTCAAGCCGGTCGACCACGTTCGGTTTCATCAGACGCTCGACCGCGCGAAAAAGAGACTCAAGGATTCGCCGGAGCCGAGCGTCTCGACGCAGCTCGGCGCTTTGCTGAAGTACGTGGGCCAGCTGGATGCGCCAAAGAACAGAATCGGTGTCAAGGTGAATGGAAAGATTCTCTTCCTCGATCCCGACGAGATTTTCTGGATTCAGGCGCGCGATGACCTGGCGAGGATCCATCTCGCTGAGGTCGCGTACGATGTGCGCGAACCGCTGAGCAGGCTCGAGGCGCGTCTTCCGCACAACCGGTTTCTGCGCGTGCACCGCTCCACGATCGTCAACACCGCGCAAGTCAGAGAGGCACAGCCGTTCGATCAGGGCGACCAATTACTGATCCTGCGCAACGGCAAGCGCATCACGACTGGCCGGAGCTATCGCAAGGCGGTGCAGGAATTCCTGAAGCGCGCCACGTGAGATTCTTTCTCGCGGGCTAGGAAGGCGAAATTCCCCTAGCGCTTTCCGGCCCGCAGGGCGCGGATTGTGGCCCCAAGCTGGTCGATCTCGCGTCCGTAGTCTGCCCAGTTACCGGCTCGCTGCGCGGCGATAGCGCGATCATAATGCGTCTGCGCCTCGCGAAGCAGGTCGGCGACCGCGCCTGAGGAAGCCGCACCTGTAGCCGGGACCGCACCGCCTCCCACGACCGAGGGCTCGACGCCGAGCGTGCTGAGAGAATCCTGCACGTTGGTTCTTGCCTGGGCTGCCGCACCGGAGCCGAAGAGTGCGTTGAGACCCTCTTCCAGCGACTCTCCCATCACAACGCGGTTCTCGTGCGCCACCACAACGCGCTTGAGCTCTGGAATACTGCCGCCCTCAGCCCGAAGGTAGATCGGCTGCACGTAGATCAGTGATTCCTCTATGGGGATGACCAGAAGCTCGCCCCTGATTACCTCGGAGCCCTTCTGATCCCAGAGTGTCAGCTGCCTCGAGATGTCGGTGTCCTGATTGATCCGGTTCGCGATCTGCTTAGGCCCGTACACGAGGCTCTGCTTGGGGAACCGGTACACCGAGAGCTTTCCGTAATTCTCGCCGTCCATACGCGCCACCATCCACGCGGCCAGATTGTCTTTCCCTCGCGGCGTGAAGGGCGTCATGTAGATGAACTCGGGATCCTTCTCTCCGGGCAGCCGCATGATGATGTGGCGCATGAACGGATTCTCGTTCGTCAGCTTGTTGATCGTGCCCGGAATCTGCCACTGATCTTCCCGATGATAGAAAGCGTCGGGCTCCGTCATGTGAAACGTCGCGTGCAGCGCTGTCTGGATCCGGAACAGGTCGGCGGGATAACGGACGTGTCGCCGGATGTCGGCCGGCATGGCGCTGATCGGCTTGAAGATCCCACCGAAGATTTTCGCGTAGGTCTGGACTACCGGGTCGTTGGGTTGGGCGATATACGCGTCCAGCGTTCCGTCGTACGCATCGATCACGACCTTGACGCTGTTCCGCATGTAGGTCGTCCCGTCCGGCGTGCGCTGGGCGTACGGATACGCATCGCTCGTGGTATAGGCATCGAGGATCCATTTCAGTTCGCCCGCATCCGTGATCATCAGGTACGGATCGCTGTCGAAATCGAGAAATGGCATCGCCGTCGTCGCCCGTTCCATGATGTTCCGGCGGTAGAGAACCCTCGCGCTCCCCTTGATGTCGTCGGAGAGGAGAATCTTGAGCGAGCCGAACTGGAACGCGTACAAGACCTTTCTGAGGAAAGAACCAATCGGGACTCCACCGCGGCCCGTGTACTTGGTGTAGATGTTCTTGTCGCCCGCCGGGTAGTCGAACTCCGGCTGCCCCGTGCCGACGAATACGTACTCGTTTGTGAGCTCGCCATAGTAGATCTGCGGGCGGGTCAGCTTCACCGACACCGTCGACACCGGCGGCACATCCTTGATGAAGAGCACCGGAAGGCCTTCGCTCGTCACCTGATTCACGGGCGCCATCGTCACGCCCATGCCGTGCGTGAATGTCAGCCGCGAATTGATGAATGTGCGGGTGGGAAGCGACTCGGAATTCAGCTCTCGCGCGGCGAGATGGACCTGACGATACCTGCCGTCGATCGTGTAGCGGTCGTCGTCGACCGACACGAAATCGTAGTACGTCCGAATCTCCTGAAGCTGTTTGAACGTCTGCATCAGCAGGTCGCGCTCCCACAGCCGGACGTTGTCGACGGTGGCCGCGTTCGCCTTGATGTTCGCCAACGTCAGCTGCACTTCGCCCGAAAGATCTCTGCCCTCGACCTTGTCCAGACCCCACGCATTGCGAGTCGCTTCGATGTGTTTCCTGATGTACGGCGTCTCGCGCGTCAGCTCGTTCGGAGAAACGACGAGTTTCTGAAACGCGGCCGGCACGATGCCACGGGCCAACACACTGACTGCTACATAAAACACGGTCGCGGACACGGCTGACCATACCAGCTTGTCGCGGAGGATTCCGAACATGACCCAGGCTGCTGCGAGGACGCCGGCGACGGCGCAGAAATAGAGTCCCGGCAGCGCGATATGCACGTCGGTGTAGCTCGCGCCAATGAGTGGACCGGTCGTCGAGAAGAGCAGCCCCGAGGTATCCACGATCCAGGTGCGTATCGCGAACAGCACGAACAGCAGCACCAGGAGTCCTCCGAGATGTCGCGCGGCCCTTGGCTTGGCGGACGCGCGGCGCGGAGGCAGCGTGATCTCACTCCGCAGCCAGTACATCGCTGCCGTGGCGACAAGTGAAAGCAAAGTGAGTGTTATCAGCGTGCTCCGGAACAGATAGAACGAGATGTCTCGGTTGAAAAGCGGATCCCGCGCGCCAAGCGCTACGCCATTCATTCCTTTCAACAGCGTCAGCCACCAGGCGGACAGTGAGACTGCCGTAAGGAACGACAGGACAATCGCAGCGGGAAAAAAGAGCTTGGTGAACAGCCGCGACACATCGACGTTCACGCCGTCTCCGCGATTTACGAATAGCACTGGGAAACCGCTACCCGCCCCGCGGGCAACCCTGACGTTGCCGTAGAAGAATGCGAAGGCGAACGCGCCGCCTATGAAGAAGAGACCGATCCGCCACACGAGCGACGTGGCGAATACCGTCTGAAATCCGACTTCCTTGAACCAGAGCCAGTCCGTGAAGAAGCTGGCCAGCCACGGGACGACGATGAGTGCGACGAAGACTAGGGCAATGATCCCGAGCGCGATCCGGCGGACGGACCGCGGCAGTGGTGGCAGGCGCGCGGGGGCTGGGCGCTCAAATGGTGAACTCATCCAGACAAGAAGATGCCACAGACCGCAGAGCGTTGCCACCAATCCGGGAAATTATCGGCGCGGCGGTACACCATCTGCAATTACTGAAACCCATTCACCAGGAGGAAAAATGGCACGCGGTGACAAGAAGAAATACACAGACAAAGAGAAAAGGCAGGCCGAGCATATAGAGGAAGGCTACGAGAAACGCGGGACGCCCGAGGACGAGGCCAAGCGGCGCGCCTGGGCTACGGTCAATGCGGTGCACGGCGGTGGGGAAAAACCCGGGGGCGGCGGCTATGGCAAACCCGAGAATCACGAGCCGATGCGCACGGGTGGAAAAACATCGCACAAGGGCGGAGCGCACTGAAGTCTCGAACGACCGACGGGCTGGGATCCTGAAACACAAAAGGGCATCCAATGGATGCCCTTTTTGTTGTGCAGGTGGCAGGTCGGTTAATCAGATAACGAACGACGAGCTACAGCTGCCTTGGTCGTGATGACAACCACTCCGTACGAAGCGTCTGGTCCGTATTGCTTGAGCGCGGCGTGTCCT
>Ga0193727_1000216_pt1 | contig 20663 bp, 17 predicted proteins | sample H2c2metaG_FD_143051 | JGI IMG/M metagenome (GOLD analysis project Ga0193727, IMG submission 143051) | Soil microbial communities from a riparian zone of the East river system, Colorado, United States - H2c2 | ecosystem: Environmental > Terrestrial > Soil > Riparian zone | place: USA: East River...
GATGCCGTGAGCTTCAGCGTCACCAACGCGTCGAGCAATCCGGGAACTTCCCGCGATTCCGCGAACGGCACTTCTTCGCTCAACGCGCTCAACACGGGTTCGGAAAGCGTCGCAGGTTCCGCCTTCCCGAACAGTACCCGCGAAACCTCCTCGGCCACTCGCGCCGCTTCCTCGCCGTGGACACGCGCGGTGACTTCGCGCGCGAGCGCCTGCTGCGCCTCGCGCTTCTCCGGTGCCGACTCGACGAGCCCGTCGAGTGCCTCGATCTCCTTTCGCGAGAGGAGCGTGAACAGTCTCAGGTATTTACCTGTGTCGCGGTCGTCCACGTTGATCCAGTATTGATAGAACTTGTACGGCGACGTACGCGCCGGATCGAGCCACACTGCTCCCTCTTCCGTCTTGCCGAATTTCGCCCCGGTCGCGCTCGCAACGAGCGGCAGGGTAAGCGCGTGCGCGGTTTTCCCCGTGACACGCCGAATCAGCTCCAGCCCTGCGGTGATGTTTCCCCATTGATCGCTGCCGCCCATCTGAAGCGTTACGCCCTCGCGCCGATGAAGCTCCAGAAAATCGTACGCCTGGAGAAGCATGTACGAGAATTCGGTGAACGAGATTCCGCCTTCGATTCGCGACTGCACCGAGTCCTTCGCCAGCATGTAGTTGAGGGTGAAGTGCTTGCCGATGTCGCGCATGAATTCCACCGCCTTGAGCGGCTGCAGCCACACGGCGTTGTCCCGCATGCGCGCGGCCTGGGGCCCAGTAAAGTCGAGAAAGCGCTCGAGCTGCTTCCCGATCGCGCGCGCATTGGCTTCGATTTCTTCCACCGACGCCAACGGGCGCTCCGACGTCTTGCCGCTCGGATCGCCAATCATCCCAGTTCCGCCCCCAACCAGCGCGATCGGCCGGTGGCCGGCACGCTGGAGGTGCACAAGGCCCATCACCGGCACGAGACTGCCAATATGAAGGCTTGGGGCCGTGGGGTCGAATCCCACGTACGCGCTCACTTCGCCCGTTGCGAGTGCGTCCGCCAAACCGTCCGTGTGTTGGTAGACCATACCGCGCCAGGACAGCTCGTCCAGCAGAGAGGCTTTCCCCTCTTCAGTAGTGCGTAGCTTCTTCGCTTGCATGCGGAGAAGATAGGGACGCCCGCTCACGGTGTCACCTTCGGTGTATCACAGTTATCTTCTTTACTCCGCATGGCCGCCGACACCAACAACAAACTCCGATTCCATAAGCGGCACCCGACGTTCGTCCGGGTGGTAGCGCTTTCTCTCACTTTCCTCGTCGCGCTGGGTGCCGGGGCGGTGTACAGCACGTGGGCCCTCATCTGCCGTGGCAACCAATGCCCGTCGATCGAGAGCCTGGCTGAGTACACGCCCCACCAGACGTCCAAGCTCTACGCGGTCGACGGTCGATTCATAGCCGAGCTGGGTCTCGAGCGCCGCACGCTGGTGAAGATCGATGAGATCCCGAAGATCGTTCAGGATGCCTTCGTCAACACCGAGGACAAGCGCTTCTTCCAGCACGCCGGCATCGACTGGCACCGCGCCATCGGCGTGGTGCTGAAGTCGCCGCTGCGCGGCTACTCGCAGGGGTTCTCCACCATCACGATGCAGCTCGCGCGAAACGTCTTCCCCGAGAAGATCTCGCGCGAGAAGAGCATCATCCGAAAGGTCAAGGAAGCGAAGGTCGCGCGCGAGATCGAAGCGAAGTACGACAAGAAAAAGATCCTCGAGCTTTACCTCAACCAGATCGACCTCGGCCACGGCGCCTACGGTGTCGAGACCGCATCGCAGCGATACTTCGGCAAGTCGGTTCGCGATCTGAACCTCGCCGAAGCCGCGACCCTGGCGGCGCTTCCGAAGGCTCCCGCGCGGTACAATCCGGTGCGTTTCCCCGAGAGAGCGATCCAGCGTCGCAATACCGTCATCGAGCTGATGCGCCAGAACGGACGCATCAGCGACGCCGACGCGAGCAGGGCGAAGGCGTATCCGCTCCAGCTCGCCAACAAGACGATCTCAGGCGAGACCGCTCCGTACTTCGTCGAATGGGTGCGGCAGCAGCTGGACGCGCAGTTCGGCAAGCAGCTGTACGAGCAGGGACTGAAGGTCTACACCACACTCGACCTCGACATGCAGGGCTCGGCGGAACGGGCACTCGAGCGCCAGGCGCGCGCCATAGAATCCGGCCGCTTCGGACCTTACAGTCACGAAACGTACGAGCACTATCTCGCGCACCGCGAAGGCGACGAAGGGAGCGGCACGTCACCGTATCTCCAGAGCGCGTTCCTCGCGCTCGACCCGCGCAACGGCGCGGTGCGCGTGATGATTGGCGGACGCGACTTCGACGATTCCAAGTTCAATCGCTCCGTCCAGGCGCTGCGGCAACCGGGCTCGACATTCAAGCCGATCGTGTACTCCGCCGCGATTCAGAACGGCCGCTCGCCGTCGTACCTAGTCAACGACAGCCCGCTCGTGCTCCAGGTGCCAGGTCAACCGGAATGGGCCCCGCAGAATTACGATCTGAAATTCCTGGGGCAGATCCCGCTTCGGCAATCTCTCTACCTCTCCCGCAACGTCTCCACCGTCCGCCTCGGCATGGAGCTCGGCGAACAAACCGTCATTAACGAAGCGAGGAATTTCGGCATCACCACTGTGATTCCTCCGTATCCATCTATCCACATCGGCGCCGCCGACGTTTATCCGATCGAGTTGATCTCGGCCTACAGCGCATTCGCCAACTTGGGCGTTCGCGCGAGCCCGAACGCGATCATCAGGGTCGAGAACCAGAAGGGAGAGATCCTGTGGCAGCCAACTCCGACGCGGACGCAGGTGCTGTCGCCGGAGGAAGCGTGGATCATGGTCGACATGATGAAAGACGTGATCCGTCGCGGCAGCGCGGCGGGCGTCTGGGAATCGGGTTTTCATCTTCCCGCCGGTGGAAAGACGGGAACGACGAACGACGGCACCAACGTCTGGTTCGTCGGCTACACCGCCGATCTCATCGCCGGCGTGTGGTATGGACTCGACCGTCCGTCGAAGATCAAGGACAACGCGCAGGGTGGCGTTCTTGCCGCGCCGGCGTGGACGACATTCATGACCGAGGTGTACCGCCGCAAGCCGGCGCCACCGGATTGGCCGAAGCCGCTGTCGATCGTGACGCGTGAGGTGGATGTAAGCAGCGGATTGCTGCAGACGCCGTATTGCCCCCGGAATCTGGTCACCAGCGAGTTCTACATCTCGGGCACCGAGCCGACGCGCGACTGCGACAAGCACGGGCCCTATGCAAATCCGGGCCTCCCCGCGATCGACACTAATCCGATCCCGCTGGTGCAGCCGGGCGTGGTGCGAACACCGATCACCGTGACACCGCCCGCAGCTCAGCCGGGATACGAGCCGGTGCCGGGAGCGCGTCGGCCACCCACGGTCTTCGACACCACGCGCCGCGACACCGCGCGTCGTCCGACGGTTTTCGATACGACTCGCCGCCCCGCGCCGACTGCTCGCCCGCGAACCGATACGATCCCGCCACCGGTGCGCCCACCGGGCACGACCCCGCGCTGATGCGCTACCACGCGCGTTGGGTACTGCCCGTCACCCAGCCGCCGATCGAAAACGGAACCGTCGTCGAGAGCGACGGAGTGATCACCTACGTGGGACCGCGAGCCACCGCGCTGCCGGGCAAGGACTACTACCTCGGAGACGCGATTCTTCTCCCGGGCCTCGTCAACACCCACACCCACCTCGAGCTCACCGCAATGCGCGGTTTCCTCGAGAATTGTCAGTTCCCGGAGTGGATCGACAAGCTCCGACAGAGCAGGAATGAGATCCTGGATGACGCGATGCTGCTCGACGCCGCGCGATTCGGGATTATTGAAGGCCTCGAAGCCGGCATCACGACCTACGCCGATACCTGCTCGAGTGGAGTCGTGATGCAGGCGATGCGCGAGCTCGGCGTCCGCGGAATCATGTACCAGGAAGTCTTCGGTCCCGATCCTTCGCAGTCGGACGTGGCGATGCGCGAGCTCGAGGGCCGAATCGAAAAACTTCTGCGCGAGCAGACAGATCTTGTTGCTCTCGGCGTTTCGCCCCACGCTCCGTACACGGTGTCGGACGCTTTGTACAAGGCGGCGGCGAAGTTTGCAAACACCCGCCGGCTTCCGCTCGCGATGCATATCGCCGAGAGCGAGCAGGAGTACGAGATCGTGGTGAGCGGAAGCGGCGAATTTGGCGATCGCTGGCGGCGCCGTGGAATCGTTGTTGGCCGAAGAGCGCGCTCGCCAATCGCGCTGCTCGAGCAGCACGGCGCACTGGAGCGAGGGCCGCTTCTCATTCATTGCGTGCGGGTTGACGACGCCGACATCGAGATCATGGCAAGGCATCGCTGCGCAGTAGCCCATTGTCCCGCCTCGAACGCGAAATTCGGACACGGAATCGCGCCCCTGCTGCCGCTGCTGGCGGCCGGAATTCGGGTTGGCATGGGCTCCGACTCGGTTGCGAGCAACAACCGGATGGACATTCTCGACGAGGCGCGCCTGGCAGTCCTCATTCATCGCGCCGCTACCCGCAGGCACGACGCATTCGGTGCTCATCAGGCGCTGGAACTCGCCACGATCGGCGGCGCCCGCGCGCTCGGCATTGAATCGCGAGTCGGATCCCTCGAGGTCGGCAAAGATGCCGATCTCGCCGCGTTCCGAATCGACATTCCCAGAACGACCCCGGTCGGCGACCCGTACTCATCCGCGATCTTCGCGCTGCCCGGGCGCTCAGCCGAGCTCGTAACGGTGCGCGGCCGCCTCCTGGTGGATCGCGGCCAGGTTCTGTCGACCGACGACTCGCTCGGTGATCGTGTCCGAACCGCCGGCGATGCTCTAGCCAAATGGGCCGCCCGCCAGGAATAAGGAGGCCCAGGTCCCGCACGCGAGTATGAAAGCTCCAAGCGAAGCGGCGTCGTTCGCTATCAGCCCCCTGCTTCAGTATTCGTGTGGCCCTTGAGCGTCGGACGCTTTACCAGGCAGCGTACGGTAGCGTAGCCGCACACCAATCCTGTATCTTCAATCTCCACTCTGAAGGAAGCCCAACTCAATGCCGGCAGTAGATAACCACCACCGTATCTGGCGCGACGGCAAGTTCGTGGATTGGGATGACGCGACGATTCACGTCATGAGTCACGTCGTCCACTACGGTTCGAGTGTGTTCGAAGGCATCCGCTGCTACGAGACGCCCAACGGGCCGGCCGTGTTCCGACTCGGCGCCCACATGCGGCGCTTCGCGGACTCGTGCAAGATCTACCGGATGCCCCTCGACTACTCGATCGACGAAATGTCGAGGGCCGCCGTCGACACAGTCGCCGAGAATGGATTGCCGCACTGTTACCTGCGGCCGGTCGCTATCCGGACTGGCGAGCAGATGGGCGTGCTTCCCCACGATACCCCGCTCGAAGTCTTCATCATCCCGTGGACCTGGGGCACGTACCTTGGAACGGATGCGCTCAAGAATGGCGCTGACGTGTGTGTTTCGAGCTGGAGACGGCCCGCGCCCGACACCTTCCCGATGATGGCGAAGGCGGGCGGGAACTATCTGAATGGCCAGCTATCGAAGATGCAGGCGCGCGTCGACAATTACGTCGAAGGCATAATGCTCGATTCGTTTGGGCTCGTGTCCGAAGGAAGCGGCGAGAATCTGTTTCTCGTTCGTGACGGCAAGCTGTTCACGTCGACAATAAGCTCCGGAATTCTGAACGGCATAACGCGCGATTCCGTGATTCAGATCGCGCACGACATGGATGTCGAGGTCGTCGAGGGTTCGATTCCTCGCGAAATGCTGTACATCGCCGACGAGCTGTTTTTCACCGGGACGGCTGCCGAGATAACGCCGATCCGGTCGGTTGACCGCATTCAAGTCGGTGCAGGGAAGCCTGGAGCGCTCACTCTCCAGATCCAGAAGGAGTACATGGGGATCGCTACCGGGGTGATTGAAGACCGTTATGGCTGGCTGACGCCGGTGCCCCCGCGCAAAAGCGCGTCGGCGACCGCCCGCGGAAAAGTCGCCCGGGAGCCGGCTGGCGACCTGTCGGCGGCCCCGATCTAGGCGCGAGGGTAACGGGCGACACGAGCTAATCGTCGCATAGAAGAGAGTTGTACAGGCAGTATATTTGGGCAGGTTCGCCCAGGAGGGTGCTTGATCGTTGGTTGTCTGGCACTGAATGCTTCGTTTGAGCCGTTGACGATGGTCCCGCTGCGCCGTGCGCTGCGGTTGGTAATCGATGGGAAAGCGGAAATCGTCGAGGCTGATTTTGATCGCGTGGTTCGCTCCGAGAGGTTGACTCTCCCTCGCCCCGCGGTGATCCGACTCACGCGCTTCATCCACGTCCCTCGCCGGTTCCGGCGTCAGGTGACGAACACCTTCCTGTTCGCGCGCGACCGCTACCGCTGCCAGTACTGCGGACGGCTGCAGATCGAGCTCAAGCCCCGCGAATCGCTCACGCGCGACCATCTCATTCCGCTGTCCCGCGGAGGCGCGAACGACTGGACGAACGTCGTCACCGCCTGCAGCCCCTGCAACACGAGGAAGGCGAACAACCTGCCGAACGAGATCGGGATGCACCCGATGCACGCCCCGGTCGAGCCGCACTTCGTGCATCTGAGCTGGGCCGTGCGACGGCTGACGCCGACGCAGGCGAAGTACATCCGGATCTTCTACGGGGAAGAGACGCTGCACCATCTCGAGGATCTCGAGAACAGGCATCCCAACCACGGCGTCCAACGAATCAGTTAGCTGCAACTGAACGGGATCAAAGATCTGCCAACTGGGGAAAGAATGCGATCCGAGATCTGAGAAGCGCAGATACCAGGGTTTAGTAACTACGCTTTCGACGCATCCAGGTGGCGTTACGGTACAGGCGTTGGGTTGTAATAGGATACGCGCGCGATAGGGTCGACGCGCTGTGACTACCTACTCAGATCTATGCCCTCTCAGATCTCGGATCCCGTTCTTTTGCTGTCCTGTTCGATCCTATTCAGTCGAAGCTGCCAGATCTCGGATCACGTTCAGTTTGCAGTTCGCAGTTTGCAGTTGTCAGGGGCGGAACGTCCCGGTCCTAGCCTCGTAATGCCTCTTCTCCCCGCCGAGTAGCCGGACGACGAGCGTCCGCACCCCGCGCCCGACGGCCGTCCCCGGATTCTTCTTCCCGCTTACAGCCGGCTTGAGCTCCCCACGCAGCCACCGCTGCACCTCGTCCAAATCGCTCAGCGAAAGCGTTTCGACGTCGAGCAGCAGGTTGTAGTACCCGCGCTCCCCTTTCCTCGGGAGCCCTATCGTCACTTTGTACGCGGCCTCCACCGCATTCTCGGCGTCGGCTGCGCCCGGGTACTCGCCGAGCGATTCCGCCTTCTTGTTCACCACCCGAACCACCTGGTACTTCTTGCCGAGCACGTCGTATTTGAGAATGACATCCCACTCCGACGCGGCTTTGAGATCGTCGAACCAGCGGCCCGACGCCCATCGCTCGAGACGATAATGCAACCGAGCGGGGAATCCGTTCGCCAGCAGATCCCGCATCGACGCGTCGGACAACAGTCCCGCCGACGAGACCGCCGGAGTTTCGTCCGCCCAGGCCTCCTTCGGAGGCAGCAGCACCTCGAGACGCACCTTCTGGGCGGCCAGCGGGCCAGCTACCGCGAAGACGCCGGCCGCGACGAGTGAGAGCTTCACCACCGCTCGAGCGCCCCTGCGCGATCAGGCCGGATGCACAGAATCGGCATCTCTAGAAGCGCCGGTGTACCCGCAGAAACACGTTCGCCGGGTCCTTCGGGCTCGACACCGCCTTCGCTACATACACGCCGATGATCCCGAGATCGAGGCCAAGTCCGACGTCGGTTCTAAACGTCCCGAACCGTGGAAGGCTTCTGCTGGAGTACACGAGCGTTCCCGACGGCTGACCGACGAGCCATCCTCGCCCCGCGTCGACGAAGGCGACAACGGTCGGCTGCACCGTGAAGCCGATGCCACGCAGCCGGATCGGCCTCGCGTTCAGAAAATCGAACAGCGACGAGCGCAGCTCGTTCCGGTACTCCAGCTGCGCCAGCGCGACGCGCTCGCACTGCGCGGGATTGCCCGCTGGAGGCTGCCCTCCATCGCTGCACTGCGACACGTCGACCGTGCCCGGCTCGAACTTCCGGAAGTCCAATCCCGGCACCGTCCCTATCCCGCCGACGGAGAATCGCCGCTCGAGGGGAAGGTCATCGCCATGCAGCCAGCCCCCGAGTACCAGCCGCGCGTTGACCCACGTCGTCGGCGAAAGTCTGTTGTAGCGGCGAAGGTCGACCAGCGCTCGGCCGTATGTCACTCGCGGCGAGAAATTCGGGCGGGCGAGAGGAGACGTCGGACCGGAGTCAACAATCGTTCCGCTTCCACGCTCGTACTCGGCGACGAACAGCCAGCCAGTCGACGGATTGATATCGTCGTTCCGGGTGTCGACATTCGCGCGCAGTGTCCCGATATGGAATCGGCCCGCGTCCAATACAGGATTCGCGCGCCACGCCTGGCCGTTTCCGAAGACGGAGAACACGCGGCGCGCTTCGGGCGAGCCCCAGCGCTCATCGCTCCAGTCAGCGGAAAAACTGCTGCGCGCGCTCATGTGCAAGGTCGCGGTCGCTTTGGCGCCGTGCCGATTGAAGTAATCGCGGAAATCGCGGTGGCCGAAGAACGCGGCGAGCGCCGCGTCCGGGTCGGGTAGCTGCCAGGGTTCCACTGGAGTCATCACGTCATACGACGAGACGCCGAACCCGTAGCCGCGTCCACGACCGACCCGCATTTCCGCGTCGATGCGGTGGCCGAGATTCTGGCTGTCCCAATGGAACGTGTCGGCGCTCCTGATAATGCCGATCACCGACCCGTTCAACTCGGCGGCGCCCAGGCCTTTGTGGAAGACCGGTCCGAGATAAACCGGCAGGCCCTCAACGCGGTTGTACGTTTTCCCGGAGCTGAGAACGAGGCCGTTGGCTCGGCGGGTTCTCGCCCACAGTCCCAGCCGGTCGGCGGCCGTATCTGCCTGAACCGTGTCGACGCCCTGCGAGAGCGAGAGAGCGGGAGTGGCGCACGCGAGGAGCACGCACGCCGCTCGCATCCTCATGGCTGTATTTGTCATGTCTGCCTATACCCTCGTCGCGTTGATTCCGAGCCGCTTCATTCGGCGGTAGAGATTCGGCCTGTCGGTCTGCAGTCTTCGCGCGGCGTCAGCAACATTGCCACCCGCTTCCGCGAGCGCTCGCGCAATCACGGTTCGCTCGAAGCCGTCCAGCTTGTCCGCAAGCGAAGTCGGACCGCGCACCGTATCACCCACCGCCTCCCGCGCGCGAGTGGGTGTCGTGATGGGCGCAGGTTCCTCCTCCCGATCGACGATCAAAACATCTTCCACCTGTTGGCCGGTGATCTCCGCGCCCGGGTGAAGAATCGCGAGTCGCTCCACGATGTTGGCCAGCTCGCGAACGTTCCCGGGCCAGGGGTAGTCGCGCAGCAGCTGGAGCGCATCGCTTCGCCACCGGGGCTTGGCCTGACCGCTTCTCTGCAGGAACTGCTCGGAGAAGTGCTCGACCAGCTCGAAGATGTCGTCGCCCCGCTCACGCAGTGGAGGAATCGCCAGCGGGATCACCTGCAGCCTGAAGTACAGATCCTCCCGAAATGTTCCGGCGCGCACGGCGCGTTGAAGATCATGATTGGTGGCTGAAATGATTCGCACGTCGGTGCGGATGACTCTGTTGCCGCCCACCCGCTGGATTTCCTTCGCCTCTATCGCGCGCAGCAGCTTGGCCTGCGCATCGGGGCCAAGGTCGCCGACCTCGTCGAGAAACAGCGTTCCGCGATGCGCCAGCTCGAACCGGCCGATACGCGTCTGGGTCGCGCCCGTGAACGCCCCGCGTTCGTGGCCGAACATCTCGCTCTCCACGAGATCGCGGGGAATCGCCGCGCAGTTCACTCGCACGAACGGCTTCTCTCGCCGCGCGCTTCCGTCGTGGATCGCGCTCGCAACCAGCTCCTTTCCAGTGCCCGATTCTCCCATGATGAGCACGCGCGCGTCCGTGGGCGCGATGCGCGCGATCATCTGCCGCACGGTGTCCATTGCGGCACTCCCGCCGACCATCTGTCCGCCGAAACCAAGCTCCGCGCGCAGCGCGCGCGCGACGCGGCGCGTCTGCCGCAGCTCCAGCGCCGACGAGACCGCCAGCAGGACTCCCTCCGGCGTCAGCGGCTTTTCCAGAAAGTTGAATGCGCCGAGCTTTGTCGCCTTGACTGCGTCGGCGAGTCCGGCCCGCCCACTCATCATGATGACGGGAAGATCCGGCGCCACTTCACGGAGGCGGGCGAGTGTGGCCATTCCATCGAGCTCGCCCGGCATCATGAGATCGACCAGCGCTACGTCGGGCTCTCCTTCCCTCACTCGGGCTACGGCTTCGACCCCGCTCGGCATCTCCGCCACTTCGTAGCCTTCGCCCGAGAGCAACGCGCCGACCATGCGCCGAATGTTCGGCTCGTCGTCGGCGATCAGGACTATCGGCACCTATGTAGCGCGATCCTGGGGCGAAGCAGCGGGCGATTGGCCCTGGCGGGAATCGCCGGCGCCCCTCCCTTCCGAGAGCAGCTTCGTGGTGAATCGCTGACCCTCGGTGATTCGCTCGACTTCGATCGCGACTGCTTCGAGCGTCTGCTCCATGCGCTCGAGTCGCTGAGTGACCTCGTTCGGAAGACGCGGGTATTTCGACTCGGCGTCCATGCGCCGCGAGTAAGCGCGTGCCACCGGAACACCGATGGCGAGGATGATGGCGCAGACGAACGCGCCAAGCGGCACGACTATCTCTGGTCCCATTTCAATCAATCCTCTCGGCGCTGGCGCCGTTTGCGGGTATCGTAAACTGTATTTCCGTTCCTTTCCCCAACGTGCTCGTGGCGTTCACGGTTCCATCGTGAGCCCACACTGCCTGACGCGCGATCGCCAATCCGAGTCCAGTGCCCCCCGGCTTGTTGGTGACGTAGGGTTCCCAGATTGTCTGGAGATTCTCCGCGGCGATTCCCTTGCCGTCGTCGGCCACCGAAATGCGCACGGCATCGCGCCCACCGAGCTTCACGCCGCCGGCCTTCACAGTGATCCGGCCGCTCTGCCCCGAAGCATCGACGGCATTGAGCAGCACGTTGCTCAACGCGCCGGCAAGCGCGCCGTTGTGACCGTACACCCGGGGAAGATTCTCGTCTATCTGGAGATCGAGAGCAATGCCCGGCGGCACGCAGCTGCGCGCGGTGTAGCGAACGAGCTCTCCCATGTCGACCTCGGACGGCGGTCCTTCCGGCAACCGTCCAAACTCGGCGAAGCTCCGCGCCATGCGGTCGAGACGCTGCGACTCCATCTCGATGACGTCGACATCTTCCTGCAGCGCCTGCGGAGCCTGGCCCCGGAGACGGGCAAGCGCAAACCGGATCGGCGTGAGCGGATTCTTGATTTCGTGCGCCACTCGTCTCGCGCTTTCCCTGAATGCGTGCAGACGCTCTGCCTCGACCGCCTGCCGGCGACCGTGCTCGAGCTCCGACACCATCTCACGCATGCTTCGCCGCAGCGTCTCGAACTCGGGTGCGCCGCGCACTCTGCTCGTCGTGACCTCGATCGTCGCTCCGTCGGCATCAGCGTTCTGTCGGTCTCTGGAAACGATCGTCCGCTCTGGAGGAGGCGGAAGTGACTCCCCGTGACCAATCAGCTCCGTCCACCGTACGAGCTCGTCGAGCGGCCGGCTCAATTGCCGGCTGAGGTGACCCGCTACCCGCGACGCGGCCCCGGTGAGCACGAGCAGGGCGAGAAGCCCCGCTATCGCGATCACGCGAACCGTGCGCGCGGCCAGAAAGCTGTAACGCCGCGCCTGTTCCACCGACGTTCTCAGCTCGCGCTCGTGCGCATCGATTGCGCGGCGCTGGGACGCCGTCAGGGGGGCCTGGCGCGCCGCCGCTATTGCCTTCTCGCCGCTCGCCGCCACGCTGTCCCAGGCGGGACGCCCGGTCACGAACGGCAGGGCCGTGCTGACCGTTCCGCCCCACAAAAGCGTGAGCACGAGGGCCGGAACGATCGCGAACAGCGAGAGGATCAGCACCAGTCGCGTGCGGAAACGCAGTTGATTCATGGGGGATTGAGTATAAATTATACCCGTACGGCGCGACTTCGAGGATCCGGCGACCGGTCGACTGACGGTTGACTCGCTCGCATGGACCTGAAGACGCACCGCCTGCGGCATCCGTCGCAGGAATGACACGGCGTGCAGCCGTCGCGGCAAATAATCGCGGGCACGCAGCCTCGCACAGGTAATTCCCAAAAAAAATGAGTTCTCGACCACACCGGTCCGCGCCAGCCGCGCACCGCCATGTTGCCCCAGTGCACCGAGGGCCGCAGGCCAGCGCCCCAGTACATCGCGGCCCGCAGGCAATGTCCGCCGCCGCACTCGCAAGTCCCCACCACGCTCCCAACGCCGCACTGCTCATCGACTTCGACAACGTCACGATGGGCATCCGCTCCGAGCTTCAAACGGAGCTCAGGAACCTCCTCTCCTCCGACATCGTCAAGGGCAAAGTCTCCGTTCAGCGCGCGTACGCTGATTGGCGCCGCTATCCGCAGTACATCGTCCCGCTGGCGGAGTCTTCCATCGACATGATCATGGCGACCGCGTACGGCTCCGCCAAGAAGAACGCGACTGACATTCGTCTCGCTGTCGACGCCATGGAGCTCGTTTTCACCCGGCCCGAGATCGGCACCTTCATTCTCCTATCGGGCGATTCCGATTTCGCCAGCCTCGTGACCAAGCTCAAGGAGTACGGCAAGTACGTCATCGGAGTCGGCATCCGCGAATCCTCGAGCGACCTCCTCGTCATGAACTGCGACGAGTACTACAGCTACAACACGCTGGCCGGCCTCGTCAGGAGCGGCGAAGAGGAAGTCATCAAGAAGGATCCGTGGGAGCTGGTCACCGAAGCCATCGCCCAGATGAAGCGCAACGGCGATGTCATGCGCGCCGACCGCCTGAAGCAGGTGATGCAGCAGATCGACAGCTCCTTCGACGAGAAGAATCTTGGGATGTCCAAGTTCTCACGCTTCGTGACCGAAGCCGCGCACCGCAACTTGCTCACCCTCACCAAGCTCGAGAACGGACAATTCGAGATCGCTCCTCCACTGGGTGCTGGTGCCGCGCGCGGGTTGCCGGCCGGCCAGGAGAGCGCGACTACGCGACTCGCCGTGTCCCCTGAAGGCGAGGTGGCCGAACGTCCGCGTCGTGGACGCAGAGGTGGTAGAGGCCGTGACCGTGAAGTGCGCGGTCGCTCGGCTGCTGCCGCACCGCAGCCAGCGGTCACCGACACGGAGTCTCCCGCACAGCCCGAGGCACCGCGGGTTGCAGCACCCGCTGCACCAGTCGATTCCGCTGACGGCATCGGTTCCAGCGGAATTCGCCTCCGCAGAGAGGAGGCGTTCGACCTCGTCCGTCGGTCGGTCGGCGCCAACGGATCCGCTCCGGTTCGTGCCAGTCAGGTCCGGACGACCGCGCGCGAGCTGCTCGGCCGCGACAGCGAGAGCTTGAGCGAGCGAAACTTCACCCGCATCCTGCAGGACGCACACGACGCTGACATCATCGATCTCCGTCGTCGTGGCAGCGATTACGAGGTTGCTCCAGCGGCCCCATCGACTTCTGTCAGCGCGCAGCTTGCTGCCGCCGAACCGCCGAAGGCAATCGCTCCCGTAGTCTCGTCCACTCCAACCGGCATGGGCAATCGGGGAGGCGGAACCGCGCGTGGGCGCGGACGCGGACCAATCGGTGCGCGCGTCGGCATCGTTCCACCCGATCTGCTTTCCGTGGGCGTGGTCGAGACGTCGAGACCTGCTCCCGCGCCGGTCTTCACCGAGTCCGTTCCCGACCTCCCGCAGACGGGCGAGGACGCCCTCTCGGACAGTGATCTGAAGCCGCGCAGCGCCAGGAAGCGCCCGTCGGCCGACGACAAGAAGCCGCGCCGGCCACGCACCAGGACTGCGGCAGCATCGTCGGAAGACGGCGAAAAGCCCGCGCCCAGACGTGCCGCTCGCAAGAGCAAGAGCAAGACGGCAAACGAGTAGTGTGAGCAGGCAAAGACTCTCGGGCACGGACGACTCCACGGCGAGTCTTCTGGGCTCGAGGCCTCGCTCGCAGTTCCACCGGGGCCGCATCCTGCCCTCCAGCTTCTACGAGCGTGAAACCGAAATCGTCGCGCGGGGCATGCTCGGCACCGTCCTCGAATGCGAGACGGAGGAGGGAGTCGCCAGCGGAATCATCGTCGAAACCGAAGCGTACCTCGGCGAGCACGATCTCGCCTGCCACGCCGCGGTCGGACGCACCGCCCGCACCGAGCCCCTCTACGGACCGCCGGGAATCGCGTACGTCTACTTCATCTACGGGATGTACTGGTGCTTCAACGCCGTCACGCGTTCGAAGGGCTTGCCGAGTGCGGTACTCGTGCGCGCAGTGGAGCCGCTCGATGGGATCGCGCTGATGCACAAACGCCGAGCGCGCGTGACCCACACTACTGATCTCACCAACGGCCCCGGTAAACTCTGCACCGCTCTGGGAATCACCGGCTCACTCAACGGAATGGCGCTGCGCCGAAAGCCAATCGTGATCCGCGAGGGCGAGCCCGTTCCCGACGACGAAGTAGAAATCACTGCCCGCATCGGAATAACTCGATCCGCGGATTGGCCTCTCCGCTGGATTGTGAAGGGAAACCGCTTCGTGTCCCGCTGGAAGGTTAGTGGTCCACGGAGCAGCTAAGCTGCCCCAAGCGTTGTTGGCTATCAGCCCCCCGCTTTTGTATTGAAGATGCCAGTCCAGCACCCCGATCTCTCCCTGGGAGCAGTGAAAAAAAAACGACCCCCGAAAGGGCCGTTTGTCCAATAGCCAGGCGCGCCAAGAGCTGCTATTCCTGGTCGTTGGAGTTCCTGACTTACTTGTCGATCGAACTTCCGAAGTTGTAACGGACGCCGAACTCGAAAAACGACAGCACGCTCGAGAACATGAATTGGGAGTTGCTCGGCAGCATCGTTTCCTGAGCGAAGATTACCGCACGCTTCGTCTGTATCTGGACGCCGGCCATCCCCAGCACTGCGCCACGACTGCGGAGCTGATCTACCTTGTCAAAGAAAGAGTTGGAGGGAAACGTGTTTGCACTGTCGATGCCCACTCTCGCGTCACCAAGCACGGCGATCATATAGCCCAGGCCGCCGTACGGTGTGATTCCTCCAAAGTGCTTGGGGAATGCGACCGCGGCGACCGAGATGCGGCGCAAGTCGTTGACCCGCACCGTGCGTTGTCCCGTGCTCGACGCCTGGTCGGATATTTCGACGTCCTGCTCGAAGATCGACTGATTGCCGGATACGTAGAGGCCGCCCTTGGTTCGCGTGATCAACCAGTCGATTCCGAGGTCGACCGTCGACACGTTCCCGTGACCCGCCGCCGCGAAGGAGGTGACTCCCGTCTTGAATCCCCAGAACCACGAGTTGTCGAAGTTCCGCATTCCCTGGGCGCCGGCGCCCGCGGCAACAACGATCGTGGCGACCACTGCAACGGCGACTGCTTTGAGCTTCTGCATTAAGGCGTCCTCTAGATTATGCCTAGCTTCGTCCCGACGGTCCTGAAGGCCGCGATGGCCTGATCCAGATCGTCGCGTGAGTGGGCGGCGCTGAGCTGACAGCGCACGCGCGCCTGCCCTTGGGGAACGACCGGAAAGCCGAATCCCGTCACAAAGACGCCTTCATCCAGCAACATGTCACTCATTTTGATGGCGGTGGCCGTCTCCCCGACAATTATAGGGACGATTGGGGTCTCGCCAGGCAATGGCTTGAAGCCCGCCTCGGCGATCGCGCCGCGGAAGTATCGCGTGTTGTCGTGAAGCGTTTTCACCAGCTCTGGATGGTGTTCCAGCTGCTGAATCGCCCCGAGAGCGCTGGCTGCCACCGTGGGCGGAAGCGCGTTCGAGAAGAGCTGAGGTCGGGACCGCTGGGTGAGCATGTCGCAGAGCGAGGCTGGTCCGGCCACAAACCCGCCTGCCGCGCCGCCCAGGGCCTTACCGAGCGTCGACGTGATGATGTCCACCTCGCCCAGCACGCCGTAGTGCTCGGCGGGTCCACGCCCGTTCGCCCCGAGGACGCCGGTGCCATGCGAATCGTCAACGGCCACGATCGCGTCGTAGTCCTCCGCCAGCTGTAGGATCTCGGGCAGCTTCGCGATGCTTCCTTCCATCGAAAAGACGCCGTCGGTCCAGATGACGCGGCGGCGGGCGCTCTTCGCGCTCTCGAGCTTCGACTTCAGGTCGTCGAGATCAGAATGCTGGTAGACGGCCGTCGTGCACTTGGTGATGGCCTTGGCCAGCCTGATCGAGTCTATGATCGAGGCATGGTTGAGCGCGTCCGACACGACGAAGTCGTTCTGCTCGACGATCGTGGCCGTCAGTCCCTCGTTCGCATTCCACGCCGAGACGTAGCTGAGCGATGCCTCGGTGCCTACGAGGTCCGCGATCGCCTGCTCGAGATCGCGATGAATCGTGAACGTTCCGCAAATGAAGCGGACGCTCCCGGTGCCGGCACCAAACTTTTTCAATCCTTCCATTCCCAATGCGACGACCGCCGGGTCGTTGCAGAGGCCGAGGTAGTTGTTCGATGAGAGAATCACCACCTCTCCGCGTCCCTCCATCTGAACGCGCGCGCCCTGCGGCGACTCCAGATAGTTGAGCCGCTTGTAGATGTGCTCCTGCTTGAGTTTCTCGATGGCGGCCTGTTGCCCGGCATCGAAGTTCTTGTTCAGCGCCACAGCATCCTCACGTGTGATGCGAAAGTTGTCGGCTCAGGTCACTTCGAAGATCACCTTGCCGGCCTCACCGGACTTGATCGCGGCGATCGCCGCGTCGGCCTCGGCGAGCGGGAAACGGTGGGTGATGACGGGGGTTGGGTCGAACTCACCGGACTTGAGAAAGCGCGTCATCTGGTGCCACGTCTCGTACATGCGGCGGCCGACGACTCCGTAGATCGTGAGGCCCTTGAAGATGACCTCGGTGGCCAGGTCGAAGTCCACCTTCTTCGAGGGAATGCCCAGCATCTGCACTCGTCCGCCGACGCGCACCAGGGCGAACGCCTGGTGAATCGCCGCGGGCACTCCAGACATCTCCAGCACCACGTCCGCGCCCAATCCGTCGGTAGCCGCCTTCACTAGCTTCTCGGCCGCCTCCGGATGCACTGCATCGTTGGCACCCATGCTCTTCGCCAGCGCGAGTCTCGTATCGTTGACATCGGTCGCAATGATTCGCGATGCTCCCGCCGCCCTGCAGATTCCGACCGCGAAGATCCCGATCGGGCCGCAACCGGTGACGAGCACGACTGCTCCGGGAATCTCGGCTGTGAGCACGGTGTGAAAGGCGTTTCCCATCGGGTCGTGGATTCCCCCGACGTCGTACGAGATCGAGTCATCCAGGTGCCACACGTTCGTCGCGGGCATCGAGATGTATTCGGCAAAGCAGCCGTCGCGGTCGACGCCGATGATCCTGGTGAAGGGGCAGACGTGCGCGTTGCCCGTTCTGCAGAGAAGGCAGCGTCCGTCGACGATGTGACCCTCCGCGGTGACGCGATCGCCTTCCTTCACATCGGTCACGAGTCGCCCCACCTGAACGACATCACCCGCAAACTCATGCCCGACGACGAACGGCGGCTTGCAGCGGCCCTTCGCCCACGCGTCCCAGTCGTAGATGTGAACGTCGGTGCCGCACACTCCCGCGCGCCGAACACGAATGAGAACTTCGTCCTCACGGATTCTGGGCTCCGCGACATCCTTGAGTTTAAAGCCGGGCGACGCGGATTCCTTTACCAACGCTTTCACGAGCAACTACTCCGCTGAGAGTCGAAAAACATTTTTTCTGCGCGAGAGAATCTCAAACCTGCTTGTTGAGTGCCGCTTTTGGAAGTGATGGGTAGCCGAGCGATTCGAGTGCTCAAGCGATTGCACGCACATCTCTTGCATTCTATATTCGCGACGAGCTGCTCACGCTGATGTGACCTCGTCGTCGCACGTTTCTGTTGTGGTTCGCGTGCCGGTCAGGACGCGATGCAGGACTTGCCGGTTCCACCAGGGGAATCGGTGAGAGTTCTACTTCATCGTGGAGAGACAACATGGCAGCAGCGAAAAAGAAGGCGCCTCGCAAAGGAAGCAAGGCGGCCCGCAGCGCTTCGGCGCGCAAGGGAGCGCGCACGCGCGCGCGGAAGAAGGCAGCCCGCAAGGCCGCGCGCAAGCGCAGGTAGCTCGCTTAAAGACTGGCAAACGGAAAAGCCGGCGATGTCGCCGGCTTTTTTGCTTTCCTGTGGATCATCTCGAGTAACGTGCGCTCGCCAGCTCGACGATTCTCGCGATCAGCGCGGGATACTCGAGTCCGCCCTTCTGCGCCGCACGCGCAAACTCGCTGTTCTGCTCGAGGTAGCAGTTTGGATTCGCCTCGATCACGTAAACTTCTTCCTCCGGCGTGACCCGCAGATCGATGCGCGCGTAGTCCCGCAGGCGAAGCGCCTGGAACGAATCGATGGCCACTTGCTGGATCTTCGTCGCCAGCTCTTCGGAGAGATCGGTGGGAAAGATCGACTTCGTCCCTTCGAATTGCGCGCCCTTCTCGTCGCCGTCGTCGCCCCACTTCGCTTCCCAGCTGGCGATCTTCGGCAGTCCCGCCGGAAACTTCGAGAAGTCGAGCTCGATTATCGGTAGCGCCTCGACCTTGCTGTTGCCAAGCACGCCGACATAGAACTCGCGTCCATCGATGAACTCCTCGACGAGCACCGCGGATTGATACTCCTGCTGAGTGCTGCTGATCACGTCGAGAAGCTCCTTCACATCGTTCACGATGGACTTCTGGGTGATGCCGAGCGATGCGTCCTCCTGGGGCGGCTTCACCAGCAGAGGAAACTTGATGTCGCCCACCCAGTCGGATTGCCCGCGGTACATCGTAGCGAACTTTGCACTCAGGATACCATGAAAAGTCAGTACCTTCTTCGTCAGCGTCTTGTCGCCGGCGAGAATCAGCCCGGCGGGACTGGAGCCAGTGTAGCGCAAATCGAGAAGGTTGAGCAACGCAGCGACGTTCGACTCGAGCGCGCTTTTTCCCCTGAATGATTCGGCGAGATTGAAGACCAGCTCCGGCTGTTCTTTCGTCAGCTCATCGATCAGCGGTTGGACCGCGTCGTCGACCGCCAGCCTCCTGATCGTGTGACCATTCGCGGCGAGCGCGGCGTCGAGCTGATCGAGCAGCGGATCGACCGGTGGATCGAGAGCATCCTTGCTGTGGAGGACCGTTATCTTCACGAGTCGCCGGCCGCTTCGGTCCCGTCGATCGCGTTCGTGTGACGGTAGTTCATCATCACCGCCGTTCCGAACGCGGTGAGCTCGATCAACGTCGACGCCTCGAGCCCACCAAGCCGGAGGCCGAGCTCGGTCGCACGGTTGGCGAGAAAGTCCACGAACTGCTTGACGACGGATGCGTTTTCTCCGGTCCAGTAGGCGATGCGCGTGACGATCTCGCGCTCGTGGCGGGAGATGAAATCCGCGGCCAGGGCAGCGGCCGGAGCATGATCCACGGTGACGAAGATCGTCCTCAGATCGCCATCGAAGATTCGCGGATCGCGGATCGGGATTTTTTCGTCATTCTCCTCGTAGTGTTCCGCGACCGTGTATTGCATCGCCGTCACCGGGAGATCGTCCTCCGATGGCTCGGGAACCTCCGGGATCTGGTGCGCGATCTCTCTCATGACGCGATCCATGTACTCGAGCTTCGCGAGCGCACCCCAGCCTTCGTAGGCGCGGGCCCAGTCCAGGCCAGGCGTGAGCCAAACCGCAAATGTCTCGGCGAAATCCTCATCGGGATGCTTCTGCGCGTACCAGCCGTGGATGTGTCGTACGAACTCGTGGGAGAAAGGATCGGCGCGGTATCGCTCCCGGTACGGACGCGAATACGGTCCGAACATCTTTCGCCAATCGGGCCGGTCGTAGAGACGATACGCGTAATTGAAGGCGTGCCCAGCCTCGTGTCGCAAATACCGCATTGATTCCTCGGCGTTCTCGAGTGCCGATGAGTAATCCTCTTCGATTTTCGAAAGACGCGCATCCGCGAGGTAGAATGGAACGCCGATAAGGGGAGTCCCGTCCGGACACCCCCATTGGTCGCTCAAGTAGACCGGCGGACGGAATTCGAGGCTCTTGGCGGCCAGCTCCTCGTAGAGTTGGCCGACCAGCTTCTCGAGCAGCGTTCCACGTATCTCCAGTCCAATGTCGGAGATACGCTGCGACAGGAGCGCGTGACGCTCGCCTTCCCAGTTTGGGGCCGCTTCTTCCACATCCCCCGACTCGGGCAAGCTACGTACCCATCAGGCGCTGCTGCTCTACTAACTGCAACCGAAGACTACCTGCCAGGGGCGGTGAGCGGGCCGGCCTGAGGCGGCGAGCTACGTCCGCAAGGATTCCAGGTAACCCGGAACGCATCGAGATGCGTTCCCAGGTTTAGCTCGTAGCCACCTGCCGGCCCGCTGAAAGCCCCTGGCAGGTAGTCTTCAGTGTGCAGTTAGTCGTTGGATGCAAAAAGGCCCCGCTCAAA
>Ga0193727_1000217_pt1 | contig 20635 bp, 15 predicted proteins | sample H2c2metaG_FD_143051 | JGI IMG/M metagenome (GOLD analysis project Ga0193727, IMG submission 143051) | Soil microbial communities from a riparian zone of the East river system, Colorado, United States - H2c2 | ecosystem: Environmental > Terrestrial > Soil > Riparian zone | place: USA: East River...
GGTGCTGTCGATGACCATTACGGCAGCGGGTCGAGCCGGTGCGGGAGCCGGCGTTGGCGTCGGTGTCGGCGTCGGTGTCGGTGTCGGCGATGTCGGCTTCGGCGTTGGTGTCGGCGTTGGCGTTGGCGTCGGCGTTGGTGTCGGTCTTGGCGTAGGTGTAGGTGTTGGCGTAGGAGTTGGTCCTAACGTGCTTGCATCCGCTGCTCCACCCGCGATCTTCCCCATAGCGAGCGTTGGTTCAAACCAATCGGTCAACAGCTTTTCTTTGAAGAAGTCGAGGGCCCATTTCTCCTTATCTTTCGCATCCTGATCGGAAGTGAAGTCCGTGACCTCAATCTTGATCGCACCGTCCTGCACTAACTTCTCGAACGCAGCGTCTATGCCCAACTTGAAGAAATAATATTGTCCGGTCAGACTGGCACTGAAACTCTGGTAGATGCGTTTGAAGTCAGCCGTGATCTTTACGTCAAGCGCCGGGCGGATGCCGGTGAACTTCAGGTCATAGACGACGCCGACCGGCGCTGTGCCTTGCTTGAAAGCCTGCTCGATGATGATCGCCCCTTCCTGACTGAGGGTCAGACTAAAGGCAGCGGTGTTGTCACCATGCAAAGACGGTACCGAAGCACCAAGGATACTCTCTACCGCATTGAAGGCTCCCGCAGGCGCACCGGTTGCCTTTGTTCCGCCACTGCCTTCAATATTCAGTGCAATACACCTAACAGTGCCTTCATCGAATTGCGCGGCGGCCAAATTCGGCGTGCCTGTCGCAATACCCGCCAGTCGGGAGAGGATCCGTCGCTCGAGTTGTGGGTCGAGACGAAGGCCGACCTCGAACATGAGGAAGCCGCCGCCTTTCGCACCACCCGCAACTGCTGCGGGTTTGTATTTAATGAATGTAAAAGCTGCGTCTTGATCAGGTCCTCTTCGCCCCAATCCGACTGGGCCGGGCAAGTACCAGAACTGGTTGGGATCAGCATGATCCGGGTAGACTTCAATACCTTCAACTGTGATGCTTTTAGCGCCGAGCAGTAACATTTGCCTTCTCCCTATCTCTTCATGTCAAACAACTTTAATTGATGGGCACAATCAGATCGTCTTTATCGGTCTGCTGCCAGTCGGTTGCCTTGGTGAGGCCGTTGGTAAATAACAAATCTGTACGGTACTCGTAGCGAGACTTTGCCGGATCAACGTAATCGAACTCAAAGGAATTCTGATCATCTGCCGACGCGAAGTTCGCAACGTTGGCAAAACTCAACCCGGCTTCTGCATCCGCATAACGCGTTTCGACGGTCAGTTTCTTTATCTTGTTGGTTGCGAAACTGACCGGCTGCGGGCGGATCGTGACGATTTTGTGTCCGCGCATGTCGGCGCGCACGATGATGCGCCGTTCGAGCGTGAACGAGCGGGGGATTTCCGCTAAGCGGCCGTCCGCATACATGATGGTCACCGAATACGCAATGCGCCGCAGATTAGGATTGCGGAGCTCCACTACAAACGATTTGGAACTAGAGTCTGTCTGATTGAAGTGTAGAGAAGCTTCCTGGGTTATGTCGTTTTGTGGATCTTCGTAAGAAAGATCCACGAAGACGTCCTGGACAAGCGCCCAGGGAACGCTTGTCACGACATCTACCACGCGCTTCTGTGGAAACGGATCGCGAACGAAGACATGTTCTTCATCTGTCTCAATCCAGGTCTGTTCGATGTCGCGGTTGTCCGCAGCGCGGAAGACGAGCTTGTACTGAAACTTTGTTCGTTGCGGGTCGCGCACGAAAATCTTCCACTCCTGTTCCGGCTTGTCTTTGGTAAGCAGAAACGTTTCGTCCATGCGAATGCCGTTGTCTTCATCTGCATACTGCGTCTGCACCTCAACCTGCGGATAGCGATCAAATGGGAAGCTCAGAGCGATGATTGGCACGTGAACGATTCCGTACAACTCGCGCGGGTTGATCTCAAGATTGTCGAAAACTGTAGTTTGTTCCGGAGACTGAAGCGTACCCGGACGTTCCATGTTATCGACGCCCTTGAAGCTAACCTTGTAGCTGACCTTTACTTCGCGTTGCAGCGAACCATTGACCAAGTTACTGGCCCACTCGACGTCAGTCGACGTCTGTGCTGAGTCAAGGATTACATTCTTGGGGTTGTTGCCGTAACTCAGCCGCACGTCGAGTGAGCCGATTGAATCTTCAGCGAAGTCGGCGCGGGCAATGGTCTTTACGCGTCGACGTTCAAAGTACGGATCATCAAGATCGACCGAAATAACAAAACGGTCGAGATTCTCACCGCCATCACGTAAGGTGCGGAAGAGTCCACTCAGATGCCCCTGAGGATAGATGGTGCGGCGGACGGTCGTCCGCTCGCGCATGTTGAAATTGAGACTCTTCTTGTCTATTCGCGTGTAGTCAATCTTCTTGTAGCTAAACAGCGATTCCTTGGCATCAATACCACCAGTGGCAATGCCACGAATCACTTTTAATGCAGTGTCGGCGGTATCTTTCTGTTCCTTAACCGGGTCAAGGCTCGACTGAAAAAACGCGTTGGTAACCATCTCGCGCGCTTCTTCAACCGCCTTATCCCGTCGACCGGTAACGCCGCTGTCCTCTTCGCCCTCGGGAACGAAAGTGTCGACATTGATCTCGATATCTCGGCTTTCGATCAACTCATCAACGGCTTTTTCAATCTCCGAGGAGAAGATCCCCAAAAAGTTCGTTCCGAATTTTTCGTCAAGGTGGTGCTGGACGCGGTCCCATTTCACGTCGACGCTGACGTTATAGGCTGGACGCAATCCCAGGTAATCCAGCGAATAGACGATCCCTATGGGCGACATTTCCCCTTTCAGTGCCTGTTCCAGAACGGTGACGCCACTTTGATCCAGGGCTATGGAGAAGGCAGCCTGATTGTCACCATAAAGCGCTGGCTTCGCGGCTTGATCAATCTTGGTAACAAACTTCGGCCCTGTTGGACTGCCCGTGGGTGAAGCTGTGACAGTAGTTGATGTCGTGCTAGAGGGTGTGGTGGTGCCGCTCGTGCCGGACCGTGGGGGCGTCGGGTCGGGACTTCCCGCACCAAAGAGCAGTAACCTGACTGTGCCATCGATTAGCGGCACGGGACCTAGTCGAGGAGTTTCGCGCAAGCGCATAGTGTGTTTAATCTCCTCGCGAACGCTATCCAGCTTGTCTTCGTCCACGCCGATATTGCAATCGAAGTTTAGGAAACCGCCGTTGCCGGCCGCGCCGCGGTACTTGATTACTTGAATCTGTGGCACTTTTTCGCCCGTCACCGGATCGGGGATCTGCGTCAATTTGGGCATCATCGGCAGATAATAGAACTGCAACGGGTCTTCGTGATCCGAGAACACGCAGACGCCCTCAATCACCAGATAAGGTGGATTCAGGTAAAGCATATGACCTCCTTAGGCGGGCACTTCCAATACCAGAGTCGTCTCACCGGACGTAGCGGGCCCCGCATGGCGAGTGGTTCCGTCAGCCATGAAATAGGTCGCTTCCCACTCATAGCTTTTCTTGGTTTTATCCTGTAAGCGTACGACCCAGGGCGGCGGCACGGAAGTGTCCGTTTTCTTGATGACGAGATCCTTGCGGACATCGACGCCATTGCCCGCGTCGACGTAATGCAAAGCGACCTTGGCCAACTTGATCTGCGTGAAATCGAGCAGGTCAGGAACAATCTGTACCTGCAGAAACTCATTTTCATCGCGGGCCTTGCCGACCATGATGGTGCTCTTCGTCGTCTCGGTCTCTTTTATATCTTCCACTTTGCCGTCCTGAAACTGGATGCTCCCGGAGTAGCTAACCTTGCCGGTGTTTTCATCAATAACAGGAAACGACCAGTCGAGGAACGGACTCGCTTTGCTGAGCGCCATGGACGAAGTCTGGTTGTAATTATTTGTGCCATCCACGTATTTCAGGTCGAGGAAGATTGTCGCTATATCGCTTTGCAAATCACCGATGGCGCGCACGCTAATAGTCTTGTTGGCGCTGAATGGATCGTTGATGTAAAGCTGTGATGCCCGGCCCTGTTGCCAGTCGACCGAAAACTCTTTGCCATCTTTCATGAAGTACTTCACGCGATACTTGTATGGGTTCTTGGCGGGCGCAAAGATCAGGTGAGCAAATTTGTGTTCACGATGATCCTTGTCGAGCGTGAACGACTCTTCAAGCAACGGCACATTATTGCTCGTATCTTCATATTGAAGAGTCACCTGCGCTTCTTCGACTTGGTCGAAGTTGAGATCACCCGGCTGCACGTTAATGACCAGATAACCCGTGTCACCCACGTTGATGGTCAACGACTTGTCATCGGTTTCAATCTCTGGCGATTCGAAAACCCGATCAGAGCCTTTGTAGTTGACCTGATACCGGTATTTGTACTTCCACTCGTTGTTTTCAATGAAAGTATCAAACTTGGCCACGTCGTTTGTGTTCGTGAGCCGGAAATCCTTGACGGTGTGCGTGTTCCCCTGATGGTAGTCGACGTGTACTTCGATGCTGTGGATCGGCATGTTCTGGAAGTCCGCATTGGCCATAATGTTCAGGTTGAGTTGCTTGAAGAAGGGATCGTCAAGGTCAACCGTCCGGGCGAAATCCGACCATTTGAGCGGTTTGCCGTCAGGACCATTGATCGAGGTGATGTTCGGCAGTGTGCCGCGAGGAGCTGGATCCCATTCCATCACCTGGCCTTCGCGGAAGGTGCGGCGGAAGCTCGCAACTTTGTTTACTGACTGGTCCCGCCATACGTGTTCCATACCATCAGGAACTTTCCGATCGTCAGCCGAAACGTCTGGAATGTCGGCCAGTACCATGCGCTTAACGGCATCATCCAAAGACTGGAAGCCCCAATCCCGTACCGCGCTAATCACCTTCTGATCGGTAACCGTTCCCGGGTCGACATCCACGCCACCAGCTTCGGAAGTGCGCCACTCCTGTTGGATCTTTTCCCGATAGCTGTCGTCGCCCCAGAAGTTCCAGTCGATGTCCACCTGCTGATGAAAGCTCATAAACTTCTGCGCTTCGAACCAGACTGTTACGGTTAGCGGGGGCAGCTTGACCGGCGTAAACAGGTCATAGAGCACCTGGACCACACCGCCTTTGTCTTGCAGTGCCTGTTCGGCCAGCGTCGCCCCTTCAGGAGAAAACTCAACTGTAAATGGCGTGATCATGCGACCGTACAAAGACGGCGCACCGGGATTTTGAATCTTCTCAACCATTCCGCCGCCGCTGTCCAGCATCTGCAAACCCGCTGTGCCTTTCGTGTAACTGAGTTGGCCGACCTGCACTTGCGGTTTAGGATTCACATTGCGAAAACGCTCATCGAGCTGTTCCTGCAACTTGCCTTTAACCTTCTCCAAGACGTTATCGGGCACGACGAATTCCACGTCGAAGATGCAAAAGCCTCCACCTTTCTTACCACCGGGCCGGTCAATTGGATTTCTGTACTTCATGAACTTGAAGACCGGGAATCCTTGTTCATCTATGCGATAACGCGGGGTGTTCGGAAACACATAGAAAGTGTTGGATGATCTATCGTCTCCATACACGGTAACGCCTTCAACCATTTGTGGCTTGTCCCATATCAACATAATCGTAACCTCCTGTTTAATGCTGGGCGCCGGGGCGCTCAGAGTGTAATTGCGGTTTTGTCTTTCGTGACGGCTGAGTGGGTGACCACGGAACCGTCTGAATTAGTTTCAGTCCACCCGACCTTGAGCGTGCCACCAAGATCGGAACTTCGCGTGATGACATACCAACTGTCGGTCCAATCGCCGAAACGGAAGCGAATCAGGTGTTCGTCGGCAGTGCCATTGCCTGTCGGTTCATAACTGACTTGAATCTGAGCCTGGGTCGCTCCGGCCTTGCGCCGCGCGCTGGCGTCGATCATCACCTGCGCCAGGCCTATATCTGGTGGTGTCAGTTTCAGTTCATTGGCGGGCAACGACAGAAGGTTTGCTTCAAAAGGGGAACCTCCATCGGTATAGAAAGTTTTTACTAGCAGCGGCTTGTCCGTCTTGCCGTTAAGTGTGACCGGATTGAACGCTGGCGGACGAATCGTCGCCTGCTCACGATCCCAGTTAAGTTGTACGAAAGCCACGGGCACATCCTTCAGGTCGAAGCCAACCCCAACACGAATGCTGGCGGGTGCTTTACGCTCCGCAGTCGCGCCGTTCGTGCTGGGAGCAACAGTGACCGTTGCGCGGACGCCACCGGAGTACCATGAGCCCATATCCGTCGAGCGAGTCAAAGGAATTGCGGTCGGCATCGTTGCCAAAGCAGTCGCTTTGAGATTTGCAGTATCAGGGTTTAGTCCAGCTTGCGTTGTCATGCGCTGCAGTATGTCGATGGCTTTCTCCTTCGCCAATCCATCTGCTTTCTCTCTTAGTTCGGCCGGTGCATCGTCCGAGCCTGTTCTGACGAGCTGGAGGCGGCCGTCCGCGATCGCCGCATCGATGCGGGCCTGGCAATCGGTGCGAGATGCACTGGGTCCCAGTTCGGCAATGTCCTCGCTGACATCTCCGGTAATCGATGTTTCAACGCTGACTTCAGTCGAAAGCGAAAAACGGTAGCTGACCTTGAGGACACCGGTGCGCCCGTTCAGTGCCGAAGCGACGCGCGCCTTCTGTTCTGGCGTCAACGTCACGTTAAAAAGCGCGCTGTATGGCGGAAAGTTTGCAGACATTACCGTCTGCAAATTCTCTTCCTGACTTTTGTCAGTAAGTGTCAGTGTCACGCCTCCCATCGAGAGCGGTGCCGGACTGAAACGAATCGAGGCAGGCTCTGAATCGGGAAACTGCTCATGCAAAGGTTGTCGCAACGCTTCGAAGACATCCACAGGTACTTCCCACCGCGCGCTGAACTGCAACAGGGCCGTTTGATCGGTCACGAAAAAGTTAAGCGCAGGTTTGCCAGATGCATCTTTGTCCGGCGTTGGCTCGCCGGCGATGTAGTAGAACGTTTGCACGTCGTCCCGGCTGCGGTAAAAATGAGCGCCGCGGTAGTCAAGCCCGGACGGTACTGCTGTCATGCTGCCTCCTGGAGCAACGCGGCCTCAATGACCAGCCGCTCAAAAGGTGACTGCGTTTCAGACCACGCGCCGAGAGCCCCATCGGTACCGCCATGTAAGCGGTATTTGTATCCGGCATAGAACGGAGACTTGGCCAGCCAAATCCAGTCTCTTTTATTCTGTGCCGGAGTGAAATGAAGCGTGGTGATCTCCCCGGCTGTCTCTGCACGTCCTTCCGGTAAGAGGTCAATGGCGACGAGTTTTGCATCGCCGGTAAAGAGACATTCAATTTCCACCTTATGCGAGCCGTACTCACGAAAAGACGTTAAGCCAAGCCGAACCGTCTCCGCCGGCAAAGGTCCAAGTCGCAGCATTCGTTGTCCATCTTGCGAGTGGGCTTCAATCTCCAGCACCGTGGCGCTGGTATCTTTCGGTAGAGCGATGACGACTGACGCTTGTTCCCGATTTAGTGTGAACGATTGTTCAAAGGATGACCCGTTGGGTGTTTGCCGGCAGACAACCCTAACATCCGCAAGTTCGATTAACTCATTGGTTGCTTCGATCTGGACAAACGAAAGTGGGAAGTCGCCCGGTTGCAAATCCAGTCGATCGCTGCTGTGTTGAGTTGGCTGCCCCTCGTATTGTTGTTCCTGACCATCCAAAATCGCAAAGGTCGTGAAGACGTAATCCGGCGATTCGGTCGGCGAGAGCCGCAGCAACACCCGCGCGGAATCTTCAGGCTCAACCAACTCAACAGTTTTAATGATCGCTTGCGGGCGCGCCGGCGGTTGCGGGGCCGCGTTGATGGTCACGCCCAGTGAAAGAACACCCATTCTCTGCGCGGGCAGATTGGCCGAGATCATCACGGGGACTGTGCCCACATTGATAGGCGGAATGATCGTTTGCCGGATCACTGCGTCCGATCCAACATCGCGAATTAACTGCCGCGCCAGATCCAGAGGATCGAAGCTCAAGACCAGCGGACGAAGCACTGTCATCGGCTCGGACAGATCCCATTCGAAACTGCCGCTGCCCACTTCGGCGGGTGCGGGGAACGCGCAGTAGGGGTTTTGATCATCTCCGCTTGCCGGGACAAACTTTCCCCACCGGTGGCAGACGTGATCGGCCATGGACTCGGCAAACTCATCCATAGCCAGATTTTGATCTTGAGTTGTTAACTGGAGCGGGAGTATCTCGATATCCCGGCGAAAAAATTGTACCAGGTCTTGCCACACTATCTTCCGCTCCGAGTTTCCCAGCGCCAGTACGGCGCCGATCAATCGAGCAGGGTCAAACCGTACATTTACTGGCAACCGCGGCGACACGCCGGATAACATCATTTCAGCGATCGCTCTGAGTGGAAGTATTTCACCTAACAGCGCGCCTTTCAACAACAGCGCCGAGGACAACGGAAGTCTAAGCACGAAGCGCGCCACGCCAAGACCGTTCCAGGCCAATGCAACGGGCTGGAACAATTCTTGTGGCGCATTTTCCAAGTCACCGGCAGGAGACATGCGCATAAATCCCGATTCAAAAACTGCCTCGTCGGCAGAAGCATTCGGTCTCTTGTGGCGCAACAGTTCGAGCGCCTCCTGGACCCGGTATTGTGGTTGCACCCTCATATCAAGGACGCCGTAAGGCTGAGGAGGCAACAACGGGTTTTGAGGACGCACCAGTTCAAGCACAAAGTCCGGCTGGTTGCCCTCGCGCATCGCAATCTCCAATGCTTGCGGCAAAAGCCGGAAACGGTCCTCCTGTTCAAACGACCGAAAGATTGTCAGCCCCTGCTCTGTCAAGGGCTGTTGAAAATCTATGGCTCCCGGTAACGGCATTCTCCTATTTCAGGCTGGGAAAAAGGATCCCTGTGCTATCAGTTCGCCATTCCGTGTCTCTGGTCTCCCCGGATAGGCGTATGACTCTGACTTTGTAGCGATACTGTCCTTGATCGGCCTTGCGCAATACATAGTCACCGATTGGTAGCGGCAACGGGACGTCGCGTTCTTCAAGTTTGTCGGCATTGAGTTCGACCGACACACCACCTTCGAAGTCCACCACTACGGCCATAATCTGGTTATCAGCATTGTCCGGTGGCGGATCAAAATTCTGCTTGAACGTTTTGACCGTGATGAGCTTGGGATAGACTGCCAAAGCATCATCGAGGATGGCATTCCAGACTGCGTCTTTGTCAGGTTGCACCTTGATTCCCGTCAGGTCGAATACAGCGTGCAAAGCACCTGCACCGGGCAACGGGCTTGAAGGAACAAGCAGCAATCTCAACTCTTTGCCGGGTTTTAGCTCAACAGGCAGTTGATCCGTGTTCTCGGAGCTCACGAGTTTCCGAATCTGTCCGGGCGTCGCCGCCTCTCCCCGACGAATCTCTGCATTGAGCGCATTGATTATTATCGGACTCTCGATAGCGTTCTTCAGGCTAATCTTAAGTCCACCGGATTCCTCGTCCGGAAATTCTTCGTAGCTGAAAACTTCACCAATCAAATCGTCCATTCGTGCGGCGAACGGTATCGCCTCCTGTTCGCCTCCGAGATTCATCACCACATTCCCGGATAGAAGATTGATGGAGCCACCGAACAGTGCGTCGTAGACGGCTTGAAACTGGGACATGTTTAGCGAAAGCGAGTCGTGGATCCCGCTGCGCAGATCGATCATCGCTCCTTTACGATCATCAAATGGTCCACTTGAGGCGTCGGATCTGGGAATGGCGAGTAAGAGCTGCGTCTTGTCTGGAGGATTGAGCAGCGGCTCAAAGTCGAGCCCGTTAGCATCGGGCGGGAGCGGCTCAGTGATCTTCTGTTTGAGCTCACTGGCGGCAGCTTGTAAGCGAGCGGGATCAACGAACGGAAGGGCGATGTAGTCGAGGGACACTTGGACCGCATCGATCGAAGCGTCTGTCGTCGCGAACCGCACGGACATCGTCGGTTTATGGGGAGACTGCGGCAAGCGCGCGATCTTGAAAGCATCCGGCAAGTAGTAGAACTCATACGAGCGTACGGGATTCTGATAGTAGCTGTGGGATCGTCCTGATTTTGGATAGGTTACCTGGTGGCGAACGAGTTCAAAACGCTCCCCAGACGTTGCCGTAACGTCGCCGAAGATATAGCCATGCAGCGCCGGGGGGAACACAAACGGATTGGGAGCAACGCAATCATCCAGCACGCGATCCACCTGACGAAAGAGCGGTTCTGTTGGTGTCTCGGCCGCCGGAGTAACTTCTGCGACTGCCACGGGCCGCATTATTTCAAACCGGGCCATTCGCGACATAGCCATATCGTTAGTTCGATGGTCGCGAATAATTCTCGTTGAACTAGACTGAGTTCGATGGTCGCGAATAATTCTCGTTGGACTAGACTGAGTTTGTTCGTTAGTCCTTGGCACTGGCACGGCCACTGTCACCCAGTTTCGAACGATAAAAGTGGCGCCGTAAACTGGGTCCGTGAGCGTTTGATAAATCAGACCGAGTTCCGCAAGGTTGTTCCCTCGCAATACAGCGCAAATTCCATTCGGCTCATCGGTCCTCTCTGTGAGCTCCAGTTCTTCCTTTGCTATCACTGTGCCGCCAGCCAATTGGTTATGCTTTAGGAATACTGCGATGCGGTGATTCATCTCAGTGGCCTCCGGCGCACCGGCCGCAATTGACGGGGCACGGTATTTCTGCAAATGAACGGTGAGAGTCCATTCCTCACCGCTTTGTCGCAGAGCAACCTGGTATCGTTGTTGGCCACCGACCGACTGCTCTGCTAGGCGATAGCGGGGAATGTAGAACTTTAATGACGGATCGGAGGCTCCCTCAAAAATCAACTCGTCAGTGACATTTTCTGAAGGAGATACAGGGACGTTGATCTGACCGCGTGGCACTCCCCCCGTGGGTGTCCGCAGATTGATGATGTTCTGAGCGAAAGCCGGATCGATAAAGCGAATGTTCTGGATGGGCGTCGTAAACACGGGGCCAGCTACAGGCACACTCACTTCTTTGGCCTTGACCGGCTGGGCTACGATCGCTGTTTCAACGGCAGCTACCGCCGTGAAGGTCGGTTGAGTCACTCGCATAGCAACCGGCTGAAACACCGCGGCGCTCATTTTGGCGGAAGAAAACTTGGTTGCCATATCCCCCCTTGCCGATTGCCGCGACCGGAGGAACTAAAAAAGTAGCCGACCGGCGGGCGCCGTGTCAAGGAAAGATTTCCGAAAATCCACTGTGAAACCCCCAGTTCGTGCGGCGTTCCCTAAGCAATCCCTGATCAAGGATGGACCTAGCAATTTAACTGCGAGCTCTCAGGCTTCTGCTCTCGCCAGCGGCAGAAATTTCTCGCGCACAATCTTGCCCTCTGCTACCTACGGTGCCGCCGCCATGCGAGCGGCCTCGTCGACGGCGTACTTTGACTCCAGCATCGGCGATCGTCACGTCGCGCATCTGTCAACTTGCCATGAATCCACAGTATCCAGTGTCCCCACATGACCTGAGCGAAGGGGGAATCACCCTTGCCGGTGCTCAGGCGCCACCTCCCGGATCGGCCAACGAGAAGCGGGCGATCTCTTCGGCCGCCGCGCCGAAGTTCGCAGGATCGAGCGGGCTGCTGAACAGTGCGATGGTCCTCACCCCTTCGAGGCTGGGCACCAGCAGAGTGAAGGAGTCGGCGTGGTCTTCCAGAGTCTGGCGGTCGATCGGCGCGCCTTCGGTGTAGACCTCGGCTTCGTGGCGCATTGGGTTGTGGACCACTTGGCGGTAGAGGGTGGCGTTCTTGGCGTCGCGGAGCTCGTACCAGAATCCGGCCTCAGGGCCGTGGTGGATGGGGTCGGTGGGGGGCGAGGGCATCCCCTCGAGCGGCTGGATTTCGTCGAGGTGGATGCCTTTGCGGGAGTAGGAGAAGGTGAGGCGCAGCGCCCTCGGGGGTGCCGCCCCTCCTCCTTCTCGGGACTTCGAATCCATCGAGTGTCGATTCTCTCGCTTCGCTCAGCCGACTCCGGTGTTCGGGTCGGGTTGGGGAAAGTCGCCCCGCGGGGCGTAGGGGTTGAGCTTAACCGCGATGCGATTCTGGCAGACGGAGCAGAACGGCTTGCTGAGCGTTCGCATCTTGCAGTCGAACTCGGGGCGGTAGGCGCCGCAGTGATTGTAGAAGGCTCCGGTGAAGGCGCCGACCGTCCCCGCAGCCACCGGGCTCGCCTGCGGGTCGCACTTCGTGCAGTCGGCGTTGACGGTCGTGGGGAGGGCGGTGGAGGTGCCGACGAAGGAGCCCCACTTGAGGGTGTTGCGGTTGATGTTCGCGGTCACGTTCGGCTGCGCCGGCTCGGCGCCGGTGTAGTTATCATGGCCGGCCTCGCCCGTGCCGCAGCCACCGTAGTACTCGTACTCGTCGGCCAGACCGAAGGCGGAGTGGCAAAGCTCGTGGATGCCGATCTCGAAGGCCCCGACGGCGCGCGAGAAGACGGCGACCGCCCCGCCCGAGCCGCCGTAGGTGGTCGAGTTGACGATCACCAGGATGCCGTTCCAGTTCGGCACCTGGGCGTTCACCACCTTGCGCACCAAGGCGCTGTTGCAGCCCAGGAGGCGCGGCAGGTTGTTCCAGCAGAAGGAGGCATCAAAGTAGGTGGCGGGGCTGGCGCCCGAGCCGCCGCAGGCGCCGCCGGCCGGGTCCTTGGCGCCGCTGTCCGTCGAGGCGACGTCCACCCGATAGATGTTGAACCAGGCCTGGTGCGAGTCGAACGGGGGCGTCAGGAAGAAATTGTCCATGAAGTCCTTGGCGTCGGTGGCAAACGTCGGCAGCTCGGCCTGCTTGTAGCCCTCGCTGACGATCACCAGGTTGAAGCGTTTCTTGCCGCTGTCCTGGAGAATGGTGGTGCCGATGACGGTGCCGTCGCTCTCGCTCATGCCACACCTCCTTCCGTGGGTTTGATCGCCAGGCTGAAGGTGGCGAACTCGGCGGCCGCCTCGCCCAGCGTCTCCGGGTTGAGCGGGCTGCTGAAGAGCGCGATCTGGGTGGCGGTTTCGAGCGCCGGCGCCAGCAGGTCGAAGGTATCGGCGTAGTCATCGAAGACCTGGCGGACGATCGTCTCTTCGTCCTCCAGGTAGACCTCGGCGTCGTAGCGCAGCGGGTTGTGCACTACCTGGCGATAGAGGGTGGTGTTGTCGGCGTCGCGCAGTTCGTACCAGAAGCCGGCCTCTGGGTCGTGCTCCAGCGGATCGGACTCCGGTGTCGGCATCTCCTCGAGCGTCTGGATGAAGTCGAGGGTTACACTCTCGCGGTTGTAGGAAAAGGTGAGGCGCAGGGCGGTGTCGTTCGCCGCGGCGTCGCCGGTGGCTACGGGAGTCACGTCCTCGGGCTCCATATCGATGACCTCAGAGGGAGGTATGTAAATAAGGCCTGGATCGGCGCTCGAACTAAACGCCCAATTCAGTCCGCCATCGTTAGATACATTGCATCCGGTATTGCGGGCGAGGTACCAATTTACCTCTTCAGGTACATTGGTGTGGAAGTTAAAATAGATTAGGTCATCTACTTTTACATTATATTGCGCCGCGACGGAGGCCCAATCTTCTCCGTCGCCTACGCGATGGGTCGCAACGGTTCCCTCGGGCACAAAATCAACCGGCAGCGGATCTAGTGGGGTACTTTCGTTTGCCATAATATTTATTAGTAAGAATTTATTCTGGCGTCCTAAATACTTCAGCCCTCATTTATGCACGATCATTGCGTTCGAGCCTTCAGCCAGCCCCATTCCGCGTGCGTCGATCTGGAATAATCCCTAATCCCGACAACGGCACGTTTCGTCATCTTTTTCGTCCTCAGCTAGCAGTCAACGCGACGCTGGGGGGTGACAGCGCGTTCACACCCGGTTATAAATCTACCAAATCCGCCAGGTCGCGGAGCGTAACCCGTCAGCCGTGCGTCTGTCAACACGAAAAATCACTTCGCGCATCTTGCTTGCGCCCGCTGACGCGGCGTATCGACGACCGACTGATTACGAAGAAGCCCCGACGAGGCGACTCATCGCGTTCCTGGCCAGCCATTCGAGCCATCAGGGGAAGTCGAGGGACTCAGACCGAGGGTCAAGACTTCTTTCCAAACGCGTCAAAGCTTCTCATCGCCAAATTTGTTTTCACCATTCCCAAATTACATACGAGCGCCGATCCTCGCCGATTACAATGAGGCATGCTTAATCGCAAGCTTATCGCCGAAGGCCTCTGCGACCCTCGCGCGGAGATGCCTGCAAGGAATGATTCGCGACTTCTGAGGAATCAGTAAGCGTCGGCTCAAAAGATGAAGTCGATGCACTCGAGGAAAAGGTTGATCCGCAAACTTGGGGATGAGAAGCAAACCGCACCGCCAAAGCGAACTGTGAATCGAATTTCTTGATAAGGTTATCGTTTTCATAAACGAATCATACGATAATCCCGCCCGCCTTTGCGCTAAAAAAGATCGTAAATCGTCCGCCGCGCCGGAGCACGACACGGAAACGCGGTGAACGAAACCGTGCCGAATGCCCGGATCAAATCGGCCGCCGGCGATTTTGCCGGCGCGGCTGAAGACGTGAAGAAGGCGCAGGCCGTCGCCGTCTCCGATCAGCAAAAGCAAGCGCTGAAACCGTTGCTCGACCGGCTGCAGGCGAAGCAAGACATCAACAAATAATTCGCGAATCGCCCTGGTTTTCAGACGGTCGCAATATGTCGCCGTCCCGCGCGATTCCACTTTTGATGTTTTCTTTGTGCGCCGGCTGACGTTCTGGAAAGGCGATGTGCGTCTGCAACAAAGATCGTTCGCTCGTTGGAATCCACTGTTGCGACGCAGCGACAACTCCAACCGGCTTCGCTGAGATTGTGGGCGCTCAATCGTGAGCTTTGATCGGCCCTTCGATAATCTCGGGTTTCTGAGTGATAAGTTTAGACAGATGCTCTTGTACGTAGTCCGCAGCCAGATGCACCGACTCATCAGCACCGGCTTTGTCCTTAAAGACGCTGAGGGACGCGCCCTCGCCCTTACCAGTATCAAGCCAATAGTAGCGCACAAACCCCTTCGCCTTCTTAACGATTGGCACGAAATCCTCGCGTACTCGGCGGTCGATCTCTGCACTGTTCTTCGGATCAAAGTGGTAGTGGCGAATGACGGCAAACATAATATTTCTCCTTAGCTGAAATTTTCGATTGTAGCTCTATTTCTGAGCAAAAGCGATATGTCCCCCGCCCTCTCGTGTCAACCTCGAATCGCCGGATTCAAGTTCTATAAACGCGGTTAATTTTTTATCGGCATGTACAACAAAACGCTTTCCATCGTCGCGATGCGCCTAGAAGCGCTTCAAAGCTTCCGCTCATTGCGAAATTCGTTTTCGACCAGCACATAAATGGTTAGAGTCCCTGGCACGTGGCGCCGATGTGGCGAAATGGCAGACGCAACGGACTTAAAATCCGTTGGGCCGTAAAAGGCCCGTGCCGGTTCGAGTCCGGCCATCGGCAATCCTATTACGGCTGTTGGGCAGAAACTTGTTCGGGTCTGTTGGTCGGACAGTTGCGAGTATTTCGAACTTTCAACCGACCGACCGCATCACTGGGAAAAAGTTTTGGATAATACTAAATGATCAATGCTGAACCAACCGGGGCCGGACAGGGAAATCCACAGAAGAATCACGAGGCAGAGCACTTCGGGAAGATATAAAAATTCCGCGAGCCAACCGACGGGGGACGATGCTTTGATATTTCGCACGGCCATAGTTGCAATGGCCACAATCATTAGACCACCGAGCATCAGGCAGGAAATAGGTGTCAGTGCCCCGAAGATGAGTAACAGTCCGAAGACAAATTCAACCGTCGAAACAAAGAGAGCATTGAACTCGGGAAACGGAATGTGCGCTTCGAGCAACGTTTGACGCATTTGTTCCCGGCGCTCAGGCACAAAAAGTTTGCCGCGTCCGGAAAGAAAGAAAAGCAAACCGACTGCAAGCCGAGTCACAAGAATCGCGAGCCATTCCCAGGTGTGCAGCTCGCTTATGAATGTCCGGATCGATGACATGTTTTGGAAAGCAAATTAATCGAATGATTCGGCGATCTTGTTTATTACTTTGATCAATGCCCTGGCCAGCATGATTTTCTCTCACGCGACGGGCCCGGAATAAATGCTGCACCCGCAACTCAGATTATCCGCAGCTACGTTCATAAATAGGGAAAACAAAGACCTGCCAGATGAAAAAAGGTGAAGGCGTCTACAACGTCGTCGTAATCGGCGCCGGGACCGCTGGATTGGTCACCGCGGCAGGTACGGCTGGCCTGGGCGGACGCGTCGCGCTGATCGAGCGCAATCTGATGGGAGGCGATTGCCTCAACTTCGGTTGCGTGCCGAGCAAAGCGCTCATTTCCTCTGCGCGATTAATTCAGCAAATCCGCGATGCCGAGAAGTGGGGTCTGAGCCGACAACAGCCGCAGTTTGTTTTCGAAAACATTTTTGAGCGAATGCGCGCGCGTCGCGCGAAGATCGCGCCGAACGATTCGCAGGAACGCTTTGAATCGCTCGGTGTCGATGTCTTCCGTGGTGAAGCGCGTTTTGTTTCGCCTCACGAAGTCGAAGTTACGACTGCGCCCTCACCTCAATCCTCTCCCCAAGGGAGAGGCGGATCAGGCCCGCAACATCAGCGTCAAAGGCTGCGGGCGAAGAATTTCGTTATCGCTACCGGTAGCCGCGCGGTGATTCCGAAAATCGAAGGCATCGACACGGTTCCCTATTTCACTAACGAGACAATTTTCGATGAGCTAAAAGGAAAGCCTGAAAGCATGATTGTTCTTGGAGGCGGTCCGATCGGTTGCGAACTCGCGCAAACATTCCGCCGCTTGGGTGTCGAGGTGACAATCGTGCAGCGCGGTAATCAGCTCTTGCCAAGAGAAGATGAAGATGTGGCGAAATTTCTTGAGCGCCGCTTGATAAACGAAGGTGTGCGCATCATCAAGAACGCCGATGCGCGTTCGGTAGCGACCAGCGACGCCGGGAAAGTTGCGCTTGAATTCGTAGATCGACAGTCGGCCCGGCTGGCCGAACGGACTTTCTTTGCCGACGCGCTCCTTATCGCCATCGGGCGAACGCCAAACTTTCGACGTCTGGGTCTAAAAGCGGTAGGGATTCACGTCAATGATAGCGGCGTGTGCGTTAACGACTATTTGCAAACGTCTCAGCGGCACATTTACGCCGCCGGCGATGTTATTGGGCCATTCCTTTTCACACACATGGCCGATGCACAGGCGCGCGTCGTCGTGCGCAACATTCTTGTTCCATTCCAGTTTCTGCGGCAGAAGATCGATTATTCGGTCGTTCCTTGGTGCACTTACACCGATCCGGAAGTCGCGCACGTCGGTCTTGGCGAAAAAGAAGCGAAACAGAAAAATGTCGATTACGATTTGTTCGTCGTTCCGTTGGAGGATGTCGATCGTGCAGTGGTCGAAAGCGAAGACGCCGGTTTCGCCAAAGTACTGACCGCAAAAGGCTCCGATAAAATTCTCGGCGCAACAGTTGTCGGGCCGCACGCGGGCGATTTGCTGCATGAGTTCGTGTTGGCAATGAAAGCTGGCATTGGTTTGGGCACAATTGCATCGACAATTCACGCTTATCCGACATTTGCGGAGCTCGCGCGCAAGGCCGGCGACAAATACAACAAGACTCGTCTCACTCCGCGTGCGAAAAAACTTTTCAGCTGGCTCTATGAGCGCGCGCGCAAATGAGTAGAGAACCTGTTCCGGGGAGCACACGCGCCCTCGCGTGTTGGTTTCGGCGCCCTCGCCGAAACCCTCTGGGATCACAACAGTTGGGATCCACAGAACAAGAGAAGAAATCCCGGTGCGCGGACACAGCAAAAGTTCGCATTGGCGGGGGCGCCAATGCCAGCACGCGAGGCGCGTGCGCTCCCCAGACCGCACGCTGACGAAATGACTACTAGCAACAAAGACGCGCCGAAGAGCGCACTTAGCCGACTCATCGCGCTGATCGCGATTGTCATCGCGCTTTTTCTGGCGATGAGATTTCTGCCAGTCCAGCAATGGCTAAGAAATTTCAATGACTGGGTCGGCCAGATGGGTGTGGCCGGCATTTTCATTTTCATCGGCGTTTATGCCATCGCCGCAGTCTTGCTAGCGCCAGGATCAATTCTCACCATTGGTGCGGGGTTCGCGTTCGGTTTGTGGAAAGGTTTTCTGGCGGCTTCGGCCGGGGCGACCCTCGGCGCCTCTCTCGCATTTCTCGTCGCGCGTTTCATTGCACGCGACAAAATCGAGGCGATCGCGAAAGGAAACGAAAAGTTTCGTAACATCGATAACGTCATCGGCAAACACGGCGCCAAGCTGGTTTTCCTGCTTCGGCTCAGCCCAGTGATTCCATTCAATCTGAGCAATTATTTTTACGGCCTCACGGGCGTGAAGTTTTGGCCTTACGTGCTCGCGAGCTGGATCGGCATGATGCCCGGCACGTTTCTTTATGTTTACATCGGAACCGCCGGCAAGGCCGCTGTGTCCGCTGCAGCCGGCGGTGAAGCGATGAAACACGGCTGGCAATACTGGACATTCTTGGGCGTCGGTCTCGCCGCCACTATTATCGTAACCATCTGGGTAACGAAGATTGCGCGCAACGCGTTGCAAGAAAAAGGGGACGTGAAATGAATGACCGTGTTCTCGGAATAGATGCTTGCACCGGGATCAGCCGCGCATAGAATGCGCATATGCGCGAAGTCATTGGTTCGAGCTTGGCCGTGTCGAATGCCGGCGATCTTATGACTCATTCCTGGCGTTGGTGCCAGAGCGTCGCGCGGACCTGGTGGAGCTGATTTAGCAAGGTTCTGTAGCCGGGGTCTAAGCGTGCCGAATGGCGATTCGGCACTTCTGCCAAGGCGAAGGTGAACCATCCTCGGATCTAAATAACTTAATCTCTTTGTAACCATATGTTGATCGTAATGAAAAGCAGTGCCACCGCGCGCGAGATCGATGCCGTGGTTGAAAATATCGAGGTCATCGGCTTGCGGGCGCATCCGCTGGCCGGCGCGACACGCACCGCCATCGGGATCACCGGAAATACGGGCGTAATCGATGGCCGGCGGTTCGAAAATCTGGCCGGGGTTGCGGAAGTCATCCGTGTCACTAAACCGTACAAGCTGATCACGCTCGATTTGCGGCCGGAAAAGACAATCGTGCGACTAGGCGAGGCTACAATTGGCGGGGCCGAACTCGCAATCATCGCCGGACCATGCGCGATTGAAAGTAGTCAACAGGCTTTCGCAGTGGCCGAGGCGGTTAAGCAAAGCGGTGCGCGTTTTTTTCGCGGTGGCGTGTGGAAGCCACGGACATCGCCTTACACGTTCCAAGGTTTGGGCAAAAAGGCGTGGGGAATCCTGGCGGAAATCCGCGAGGCGTTCGGCCTAAAGATCGTCACAGAAGCGGTCGACGAGTCTCATGTCGATCTTATCGAGCAGCATGGTGATGTCATTCAGATTGGCGCTCGCAGCATGCAGAACTTTTCGCTCCTTAAGAGGGCTGGCCGGTCGAAGTTGCCGGTGCTGTTGAAACGCGGGATGGCGGCTACGCTCGAGGAATGGCTGCTCGCGGCCGAGTACATCATGGCCGAGGGCAATTATGACGTCATCCTGTGCGAGCGAGGCGTTCGCACTTTCGCGCAGCACACACGCAACACACTCGATCTTGCCTCGGTGCCAGCGATTCGCCGTATTTCCCATTTGCCGGTAATCATAGATCCATCCCACGCCACAGGTAGCGCCTACATGGTCACCCCACTTGCCCGCGCCGCCGTCGCGGTCGGCGCGGACGGTCTCATGGTCGAAGTCCACAATCAGCCGGAAGTCGCGCTTTCTGATGCCGCACAGGCGCTGACTCCCTCGGAATATGCAGAGCTCATTCGCCAAGTGCGCGCCATCCGTGCGTTTGTGGCACCCGCTGATGGAGGGGAAATTGCCTGCGAAAGTTCATCCCCATAACTCAAGACTAATGCTCCTGCTCATCGATAACTACGATTCTTTCGTCTACAACCTGGCCCAATATTTTGCAGAACTAGGATGTGAATTCATCGTTAAACGCAATGATGAAGTCTCTATCAGTGAGATCGCGGCATTAGCGCCAAGTCATATTTGTGTATCGCCCGGACCATGCACTCCACGCGAGGCCGGCATCAGTAAAGAAGTAATTCTGCGCTTTGGCGAGCAGACTCCGATCCTTGGTGTTTGTCTTGGACATCAATGCATCGCAGAAGCGTACGGCGGCAAGATCGTTCGCGCTTCCCGCCTCATGCATGGCAAAACCTCGGTTATTCGGCACCATGCCACATCGCTATTCGCTGACCTGCCACCGCACTTTGAAGCTGGCCGCTACCATTCGCTGATTGTCGAACCCGAGTCATTGCCGCCTTGCCTCGAAATCATAGCTGAAACCGATGATGAAGAGATTATGGCGCTGCGCCACCGCCAATTTCCAGTTTACGGCCTCCAGTTTCATCCCGAATCGATTCTCACGCCTCAGGGTAAAAACATTCTGGCCAATTTCCTCACGCTCGGAACGGAACTTTAGATGACGCCGCTCAATCCACCACTCGAGGAGTTTCGCCGACTCGCTGCCAGCGGAAATGTCGTTCCTGTTTTCGTC
>Ga0193727_1000218_pt1 | contig 20603 bp, 22 predicted proteins | sample H2c2metaG_FD_143051 | JGI IMG/M metagenome (GOLD analysis project Ga0193727, IMG submission 143051) | Soil microbial communities from a riparian zone of the East river system, Colorado, United States - H2c2 | ecosystem: Environmental > Terrestrial > Soil > Riparian zone | place: USA: East River...
TGGCGCGAACCCGCTCCCCGACCGCGATAACCGAGTCCGGCATCTTGAGATTGTTATAGGCCTCCGCAAGGCAGACTGCGACGATGTTCGCGGTGGGATAGCTGGCCAGCCCCTGACGCGCGGCGGCAACGGCCTCCTGGTTCTTGCCTTGAGCAACGTTATTATGGCAGGACTCTTCAGCGGGAAGCTGGCGGCGGGCATCCTTGATCGCCTTGGCGACCTGGTTGGCCGCGTCATCGAGCTTCGCCGACTGGGCACTTGGCAGAGCCTGACCCTTGGTCATGTCGCGGGAAATGATGAGCCGCGAGTCGATCTTGAATCCCGTGGGAGTCTTCGTCACGGTACCCTCGAGATACTGCGGGGCACGAACCAGAGTCGCCAGCGCCTTGGCATCGCCAGGAGCCAGGGCTTCGGTCGTCGAGTACCCGGACGAGGCCAGACTGTTATTGATGTCGGCCTTGGGGACGACAACGAGATCGCGAATATTGGTCTGTTTGGTCAGCTGGCTGCGGATGGCTTCCGCTGCCTGAACTCCAAGCTCCTTGTCGGAGCTCTGAAGCGTAGGGATCATCACCCGCTCGCCGGTTTTGCCGCTTTGGGCAAGCACAGGCGATGCTGCGAGTGCGAACAGCGCTGTGAGAACAAGACCTGAACTGAGTAAACGTGCCTTCAATGGTGTAACCTCCAGGACGGTAAACATTCTTACCCCACCTCCCAATTGGTGGGTCCCTTGCTTCCTTAAGTGGGCGAGGAGGGACTCGAACCCCCGACATCCTGCGTGTAAGGCAGGCGCTCTAACCAACTGAGCTACTCGCCCGGTGCAGAATCCGAGCCTCGTCTCACCGGAGGATCGCGAGCGGAACCAGCACGCAATACCCTATGACAAGCAGGATCGGGGCGAGTGTTTCGCCGCCCCGGGCAAGGTCGGCGAAGCCGGCGAGCAACACTACTGTAGCAATTGTCCAATAGACCCATGAGCGGCGCGGACCAGAATCGCGCATTGCTCGGGGGCCATTCGCAAGATCGGTTTTGGCCATAAGCGTCGTAGTGTAGGGCTGTATGAAATGCGTGTCAACCCAATTTGTCCTTCGGGGCGACCTCGGTAGCTGCTATTTCGCGGTCCGGCGCCCACTGGAATAGTGCAGCTCCACCCAGTCGCGGTAGCTCCCATCCATCACGGCGCGCCACCACTTCTCGTTGGCCATGAACCATTTGATCGTCTTGAGCAACCCCGTCTCGAACGATTCGGACGGTCCATATCCCGTCTCCAGCGTCGCCTTCATCGCATCGATTGCGTACCGCCGATCGTGTCCCGGACGGTCCTTCACAAAAGTTATCAGCTCGGCGGTGTCGCCACCGAGCGCGGCCGGGCACTTTGGAAAACGCTCGCGCGCCTTCTCATCCGCGCCAAAGATCTTGTTGATGTTCGCGCAGATCGCCTTTACGACGTCGAGATTCTTGCGCTCTGAATTGCCGCCCAGGTTGTAGGTCTCGCCCACCCTGCCCTTTTCCAGCACGCGCTCGATTCCGCGGCAATGATCTCGAACGTAAAGCCAATCGCGAATCTGGAGCCCGTCGCCATACAGGGGCAGCGGCTTGCCGTCGAGCGCGTTCACGATCGCGAGCGGAATCAGCTTCTCCGGGAAGTGATAAGGACCGTAGTTGTTGGAGCAGTTTGTCGTCGTAACCGGCAGGCCATACGTGTGATGATAGGCGCGGACGAGGTGATCCCCGCCGGCCTTGCTGGCGGCGTAGGGAGAGTTCGGTGAGTAGGCGGTATCCTCGGTGAACGGGGTCGCATGCGGACCCAGGCTCCCGTAAACCTCGTCAGTGGAAATGTGGTGAAAGCGGCGCGCTCCACCCGACCAGTCCTCTGTCCAGACGGCACGGGCGGCCTTCAGAAGCTCGTGCGTGCCTACCACGTTGGTCTCGATGAATGGATCCGGGCCGTGGATGGATCGATCCACGTGCGATTCCGCCGCGAAATGGACGATCGTGTCGATACCCTCGCGCTTGATGATGTCGCGCACGAGGTCTCCGTCGCGGATATCGCCTTTTACGAACGTGAACCGATCGTTCTTCGCGAGCGGCTCGAGGTTGGCGAGATTGCCGGCGTACGTGAGCGCGTCGAGTCCGACGATCGTGTCGCCCGAATGCTGCTCAGCCCAGAAATGGACGAAGTTGGTGCCGATGAATCCGGCAGCCCCCGTTACCAGCATCCTACGCATCGTTATTTCTTTCCTCGTTCATTCTGCAGTCCCGTGAATGGTGAGCGATCGGAGGTCGAATACGCGGCTCGCGTTTCGAGAGCGTTCCCCCGAGGACTTAGCGAACTTTACGCCACGATTGTTCATCCGCCAATGCCTCGCCCGTCAGCGGCGCAAAGAACGGCGATCAGCGGTGCAATCTCGTTCAACGTCACGACATTGTCGGTGCCTGCCGCCGCGAGCGCGGCCTGCGGCATTCCATAAATGATGGAGCTCTCGCGATCCTGCACGATCCCCCTTCCCCCCGCCTCGCGAATTCGTCGCATGCCTTCGGCGCCATCGCGGCCCATGCCGGTGAGCACGACGCCGATCCCCGCGCGCCCGAAAATGCTCGCGACGGAGAAGAAGAGCCGATCGGCGGCGGGCCGCACGCCCCACATCGTCGGCGACTCATCCAGCCGGATCGACGCATTCCCCGGCTCTCCGCTCAGCGTCATGTGGTATCCGCCCGGCGCGACGTAGACACGATTCTCGCGAAGCAGCTTGCCATCCATCGCCTCCGCAACCCAGAGCGGACTCATCGCTCGAAGGCGCGCGGCGAGCAGCTTCGTGAACTCTCGAGGCATGTGCTGAACCACAACCACGGCTGCGCCGAGATCCTCGGGAAGGTGCGGTATGATTTCGGCAAGCGCGCGCGGTCCGCCGGTCGAGGACGCGATCGCGATAACTTTGGTCGCCGCGTCCGGCGATTTCTTCGGTGGTTCGGTGTCACCGGCGGTCGCAACCGGTCCGGGTGCCCGCACTCCGCCCATGTTCATCGCGCGTGCCGCTTCCAGCGCTGACATTAGCTGCGCGCGGACGATCGAGAGGTCTATGCTGACGGGTCCCGACGGCTTTCTCACGAACTCGAGTGCTCCGCGCTCCAGCGCGCGCAGCGTCATCTCATTTCCGAGGTCCGACCCCGCCGCGCTCAGCATCACCACCGGTCGCGGCATCTCGGCCATGATCTGTTCGAGGGCTTGCAGTCCGTTGAGGCGCGGCATCTCGATATCGAGCGTCACAATGTCCGGCCGGAGAGAGCGTACTTTCTGTAGAGCCTCAATCCCATCGTTGGCTGTGCCGATGACGCGGAACGCGCCGTTCGACTCCACCATCTCCGCGATGAGCTTGCGCATGAATGCGCTGTCATCGACGACCAGGACCGTCGCGGCTTTTTCACTCATCACGCCGTAACCAACGGGCTAGATCTTCCGGAAGATGCGCTCGCGCGCATTCACCGGCGAAAAAAGGTTTCTGGCGTCGCCGAGGAGTGTCTCGACCTTGCCAAGCACCAGGAATCCGCCCGGAGCGAGCACGCGGTGAAACGCGGCAAAGAGCGCGTCTTGCGCCTCGCGCTCGAAATAGATGATCACGTTGCGGCACAGGATGAGATGAACGTCCGCAACCGGTGGCTCGTAGGCGAGGAGATCGTTGCACTCGAAGCTGGCCAGCCGCTTCACCTCGGGCAGCATCGTGTGCAATCCGGCTATCTGCGGGAAGTATCGCTCGCGCAGCGCCGGCGGCGTATCGCCGAGCGCCGTGCCCGCGTAAACGGCGCGCTCCGCCTCCCCGAGACAATCCGTATCGATGTCTGTGCCCAGGATCCTGATCGTTTCGAGGCGCTGCGCCTGGCGCTTCTCGGCGGCGTGCTTGTGCATGAGGATGCCGATCGAGTAAGGCTCTTCGCCGGACGAGCATCCCGCGCTCCAGATGCGGGTCTCGGGCTCGCGGCGGTCCCACAGCGCGGGCACGACCGTGCTTTCAATCACTGAGTACGTGTCCCAGTTCCGGAAGAACTTCGTGACGTTGACGGTCAACGATCGAAGCAGCCGATCGTACTCCCGCGGATCGGTGTCGAGGGCCTCCGAATACTCGTTGGCCGTCGTCGTGCGCTTGGCGCGCATTCGGACCGCGATTCGACGCCGGAGGCATTTGTCCTTGTAGCTGGAGCAGCGGAATCCGCGATCGCGCGTGATCTTTTCGACCAGCGCCTGGAAACCGGCGTCGTCCCCGTGGGTCAATCCCGCGCGCCCCGTCAGGCGCGACTCGACGTTTGCTTCGTGTTCTGTTCCGCGTGGGAAAGCCCTTCGAGCGCCGCCGAGAGATTGCGGCGGAGCTGCGGAAGCTCGGGCGCCAGTGCCACGCCTCTTTCGGCAACTTCCCTCGCGCTCTCGTAGTCTTCGTGCTTGAGATGAGCCGCGGCAAGATTGTTGAGCAATACGGCCGACTCGGGATGCGTCTCTATTGCGGCGGCGAGCAGCAGCATCTCGCGATCCGGGTCCTCGGTCATTGCGGCAACCTTTGCGGCATAGTGAAACCAGACCGCGGGAGGCGGATTCGTCGTCCACAGGCTGCGCGATTCACTCAAGCGGATTTTTGCCGACTGGAAATCTCCCAGCCGCATCGCGATGATTGCCGCCTGCAGCTGGATGAGCGGATCCGAGCTTCCTCCCGCGCCCAGTGCCCGCTCGATCACCATTCTTGCCTTTTCGAGCTGACCGAGCTGCTCGTAGGCAAGCGCGAGGTTGTGGAGCAGCGAGATCTTGCTCGGCGCGTTGGGCGCAGCGGTCATGAACGCATTCACGGCGCCCGCCCACTCTCTCTGCCTGAGCGCGATCAAGCCGACATGGAAAGACGCAACGGGGTCCGCGGCTTCCTCGACGAGCGCGCGGAATTCGCGCAAAGCTTCCTCGTGCATTCCCGCACGGTACAGCGCACTGGCGAGCTCACGGCGCTCGAGAGGGCTCGCATTACGGGGGAGCGTCGGCGTGGTTCTCTTCCGTCCGACGGGCAGAAGAAACGATGCATTCAGCAATCCGTACAGCGCCTTGCCGACCTCGAACTCGCCCAGGCCGGAGTCGCGAATCAGTCCATTGATGTCGCGGTGTCCGTCAATGATGGGAAGTAAGGACTCCTGTTCCGGAGACAGCGGATCCCTGTTCATCATGAGGCGCGGGCGATCGAGGCTGAACACGACATCGAAGCTCGGGATCTTCTTCTCGATGAGCGACCATTCGTCGACGCGCCGCGCGCCCTCGAGCAGCAGCGACTGCGGATCGACGGACACGCGCTCGGCGCCGTCTTCCGGCTCGACGTTGGGCTCGAAGTTGAAAGTGCCGCTGGTCCACGTGAACAGCGTGTAGACGGAGTTCTCTGTATCGAGCGGACGGTTCACGATTGCCGCGTGGCAGATGCGCCCGCTGTCAAAGTAGATCGAGCCGAAGCTGTCGTGGAACGAAAGACCCAGGCACCCGGTCTTCTTTCCCATCGAGAGCAGCTGGAGGACGTCGGGAAGGCTTGCTTCCTTGAGGCTGCCTTTGATGGCCACTACCGCACCTCCTCGATCATCCGGTCGGCGATGTTGGGCCACTCCGCGATGAGGCCGGCGTCCGTCGGAGCGGGAGTTTTCTTTTTCTCCTCCCGCGGCGGCTTCACCTTCGTGCCGAGCGACTCGACGCGCTGCGCGATTTCATGACTGATGTCAGCCATGAAGTCGGCGAATTCACCGCCCTCCTCCTCTGATCCATCTTCCTTCTTCGATTCGTTCGCCACGAATCAGGATTCCTTGGCGGCGGGAGCGCTCAGGCGTGACAGCACCAGCGACGCCACGCTGCGGAGGGTCTCAAAAACGCCGCCACCCGTGATGGCGGTCCCCGAGAAGTACGGCACGTCCCGAAAATTGAGAGTCTCGTCGAGATCTTCGATCGAGCTGATCTCACCCGCGGGCAAGTCGCGCTTGTTGTACTGCATCACGAGCGGGATCGTGCGCGGGTCGAAGCCTTCCTCGGCCAGATTCGCGTGCAGGTCCTGCAGGCTCTCGATGTTCTCGGCCAGCTGGCGGGACTGGCTGTCGGCAACGAAGACCACGCCGTCGACGCCCTGCAGCACGAGCTTGCGTGTGGCGGCGTAGTAAACCTGACCAGGAACGGTGTAGAGCTGGAATCGGGTGGCAAATCCGGAGATGGTGCCGAGATCGAGCGGGAGGAAATCGAAGAAGAGGGTGCGATCGGTCTCTGTTGCCAGAGAAACCATTTTCCCCTTTCTCTCCTCCGGCAGCTGCGAGTAGATGTGCTGGAGATTGGTCGTCTTCCCCGATCTACCCGGGCCGTAGTAGACGATCTTGCACGTGATCTCGCGCGTGCCGTAGTTGACGACTGACATCTCAGCGCTTTCCTATCGGTCCGAAGAGCGCGTCGAGGCTGCGATTGAGCTCGCCCTCAAAATCACCGGTCGGGCCGACACCCGGCGCCTGCGTCTCGGGATGCAGCCGCTCTAGCGCCTTTTGAAATTCAGCGAAATAGATCTCCACCACGCCGAACGAGCTCTCGCGATCGAAGACGCCGACGAACAGAAACTCCTGCGCGCCCGCGGTGGCTCGTGCCATGAACACCTGCCGATGCGCTCCAGCGTGGTGCATCTCGTAGAACGGCTTGCCATCGAGCTGGCGTCCCAGCTCGCGCGCCGAAGCATTGATGGCGGAAGTGAGCGCGCAGATGGACATCACGTCAGCCGCGTTGGCGAAGCCGAACTGTCCGACTGCCCGCCCGCTCGGATAAAGAAGAACACCCGAGATGAGGCGCGCGTCTTCCTTCAGCCGCGTCAGCGGACCAGCGACCCACGGCTCTGCTACAGTCGGATCGGTCATGAATTGTCCCTGGCTGCGGTCATCATCTCGAGCCTTACTCTTCCCAGGTTGGCGTCGGTCGTGACGATCGTTACGAGCACGACATCGCCGGCACCCACGACGAAGATATGACCACGCTCGGCCTCGAGGCGCATGAACGCCGGAGTGCCAAGCCTGGCCGCATCCGACGCGCGAATCACCTTTGAATAAAGATAGGCGGCGAGCGCTGCCGTATGCTTCCGCGGATCAGTGGCACCGGCTGAGCCCGCGACCGGGCTCGTTTCCACGATGAGACCATCGGTTGCGCCGACGATCATCGCCGCGACGACGCCTGGCACATGCGACAGTGTGGCTACGACCTGAGCCAGTGCCTTCATGCCCGCCCCCGCATCCAGTTGATCGCCAGCGCGACCGAGCGCGTCAGCACGCGCCTGACCAACCCAAGCGGAACCGCCAGAGATGATGCCAGAAGCACAACTGCGTCTTCGGTGGCGGGAGCGAGCGCGATCGTCGCGGCGTCCGTCTCCACCACGACCGCGGTCCATCGTCCAATGGAGAGCAGCCGCATGGATCTCGTCACTTCCGTGCCGACGCCGCTCAATGCGACGCCGATCTCGACGGAGATGTCGCGCCCGCGCTGGTCGATGTAGCTGCCGGCCAGAGGCTTGCCGCCCGAGTCGAGCAGCAGCGCCGTCTGCTCGGCTTCGCCGATCGCGGTGGCGAACAATGTGCGAGCGGCCTCAGACATTACCGGCATCGGACTCCTGGAGCGAAATGTCGATGAGGCCAGTGCTCAGCATTCCGTAGATGATCTTCGCAATCTCGAACTCGGGAAGCACCAGACGCTTCGCGATCTCGTGGAGGTTCCTCTCGCCGTCTATTATCGAGAGCACTTCCCATTCGCGGGGAAGCAGATCGATGAACGATTCGGGTCCGTCGTCGAGAGGCGCGAGCAGCGGAATGACGCGGGCATCCGGAATCTTGTCCGCCATCCGCGACCACTCGTCGATGCGCCTCGCTCCTTCCATGAGCAGCGATTCGGTGCTCACCCGGACGGCGATGTCCTTCCGAATGGGGCGCGGTGGCTCCTCGGTGAACGAGAAGAATCCCTCGGACCACGACATGAGGTCGAACACGACGGTCTCGATCTGCAGCCTCATGAAGCGATCGATGTCTCGCGGCGTCACGATGCCGTGGGCCACCAGGATCTCGCCGACGCGACGCTTGTCGCCGGCGCGCTGCATCGCCGTAGCGCGGGCGAGATCCGACGGCGTGGCTTTCCCGGATCGCTCGAGAATGGTGCCGAGAAGGTGAGGATTGCTCTTCATCGTCGCGGCGACGATCGTCCCCGCGTCGAAATAGACGCTCCCCTCGTTGTTCCTCTCGGGAGAGTACACGCGCAACGTTCCGGTCTTCCTGCTCAGGTCGAGCAGCTGGAAGACATCGTGAATGCCGAGCTCGCGAAGTGGTCCTTCGATCGCCATTACCTGCGCCCTCGCGTCAGCAGTCTACAGTAGCGCAACGCCTCGCCGTGATTGGGATCGAAGCGCAGCACGCGCTCGAACGCATGCATGGCGTCAACCTCGCGAGCGAGATCTACCAGGATCTCTCCGAGAGCTATCAGCGCGGCGAAGTGATAGACATCGCGACGTATTAGCGCCACGATCCGCGGCAGCGCGCTCCGCGACCGGCCCGTACGCCGGTATGGACCCACCAGCTCAACCACGGCTGCGTCGTGATTCGGTGCGGTGACGAGAACGGTCTCCAGCTCTCTGATAGCCGCTGAGTCGTCCCCGGCCTTCGCGAGGAGCCGTCCGAGTGCGATTCTCGTCTCCGCCTGACGTTCGTCGATCCCGAGGCTCGAGCGATACGCCGCAATCGCCTCGCCCGTGTCTCCGATCGCTGCGTAGAGGTCGCCCACGCGCTTCAACACGTTGGCGTTCCGGGCCTCGCTCTTCTTGAGCGTGACGAGGATCTCGCGCGCACCGGGGTTGTCCAGCGAAGCAACGCGTGCTTCGGCGGCCAGCAGCAGCAGGTTCACGTCGGTGCTGCCCGCCTCCACCAGCGCTTCCGCGTACGGCCGTGCCTGCTCAGCGCGTCCAAGCGCGAGCAGCGACCGCGCGGTGCCCTGCCGCGCATAGGTGTTCGTCTCCTCCGTGTCCAGCGCGCGCCGGTACCGCTCGAGTGCCTCGCCATGCAGACCCTGCGCCGCGAACCCGTCGCCGGCAAGCACCAGTCCGAGGACTTTGTCACCGCCACGGGAGAGCACCCGCGCGATCTCCGCCTGGGCGCGATCGTACAGGCCCTTGGTGATGAGGTCGCGCGCGAGCGAGAATCCCGCCATGGCGTCCTGCGACGCCGGGGTCGGCCGTGCGGGCTTTTCGGCGAACAGCGCCTCGATGATGGCGGGGTCGAAATGGAAATCGTCGACGTGATCGACCGTTTCATCCGATTCGGTGATCGGCGGAGCGACCGTCAGCCTGATCTCCTCGTGCGGGAGCTCGATCGCCAGTTCGAGCTTCTGCGGCGTGTACATCGGATCGAGCGACAGCGCGCGCTTGGTCTCGCGGAGTGCAGACTCGAACTCGCCCAGGTTCGACAGCGTGAAGCTCATGTTGTAATGCGCTTCCGCAAACTCCGGATTCGCCTGGATCGCTCGCGCGAATGCATTCCGCGCGTCTCCATACTTCTCGAGCTCGACGAGAATAAGCCCGATGCCATTCCACGCAACGGGATGCTCGGGCGCCGCGCTCAGCACCTGCCTGTATGCCTCGAGCGCCAGCTCCGTGTGCTTTCTCCTGAACAAGCCGAGGGCAAGGTTGAGCCGCGCTTCGACCGGAGGACTGGGTGCCTGCAAGGCACGCCTGAACGCGTTGATCGCCGCCTTCGTATCACTCTTGTGCCAGAGCAGAACGCCGAGGTTGTTGTGGGAGAACGGATAGGTCGGGTCGATCTCGAGGGCGCGCGTGTAGCTCTGCTCGGCCTCGGCGTGCCGGCCTTCGAGCTGCAGCGCAACGCCGCGTCCGTTCCACGTCTTGGCCGTCGGGGAGAACTCGCGAGCAAACCGTTCGGCCGTCGCGATCGCTTGGCCGGTGTCGCGCTGGAGCAGATAGAGCTCCAGCATCGCCTGCAGAACTTCGGCGTTCGCCTCGCCCCCCTCTATCGCTTTTTCGTACTCGCGGAGCGCTTCCTGGAAGTAGCCCTTTTGCCTCAGCGCCCGGCCGAGGGTGATGTGTGCGCCGGCGGGAGTCTTCTGCTGGTGGCTCGGTGTCACGTCGTGCCGGTACGCCTCGAGCGAAAGATTCGCCTGCGCACGGACGAGCGTGGGATTCAGCATCACCGCGCGCCGATTCGCTTCCGCCGCCTCGTCCCCGCGGCCCAGATCGCCGAGTATGAAGCCGATCAGGTAGAGAGCGTCGGGGTTTTCGGGGTTCAGCTCGATCGACCGCTTGACTGATCGCATCGCGTCTTCGTGCAGACCACGATTGTAGAGGGTCTCGGCGAGCAGGAAATGGAGCACGGAGCTGTCCTGGTCGAGCTCGATCGCGCGCTGAAAGAGAGAGTGCGCGCGCTCCAGGCGTCCAGCCGTCTTTTCCGCGATCCCGCTCTGAACGAGCGCCTCGAGGTCCTCGGGGTTGGCGCGCAGACGCTCCTCGAGCTCCCGCAGGCGGCGCTCGACAATGCCGGTGTCTCCGTAAGCGATTTCGAGATTCCGCCTGGCGACGCCCATCCGCTCGTCGAGCGCGAGCGCGCGCGAGAACGCGACGATCGCTTCGTCGGTCAGCCCCTTTCGAAAGTAGAGGACGCCGAGGTTGTTGTACGCGCCCGCATCCGAAGGATCGATTCGACGGGCGAAGGATCGCAGGATGTCGATCTCACCGCCGTGAGCGGCTGCCGATGGGCGGGCAGTTGCCGCTGCGCTCATGCCCTACTCCACGCGCACGGCGCGGAAGATGGCGTCGAATGCCTTCTGGTCGGGGACGAGCAGGAAGAAGCCGTGCAGGCTCTCGACCGGCTCCTCGAGAAAGAACTCCGTCTCCACGCAAAGGATCGGAGACTCGGCCCGGGGCGCGTGGTCGCCCAGCGTCTTCAGCGCTTCCGCGGTTGGTCCGGTGGTGAGCGCCGGCGGTGAAAGCATGAGGCGCATGTCGAGGAAGTCGCTGAGCGCGGTGAGGTACGCGCCGGCCAGAATGTTTCCCGCTTCTTTCAGCGCCGACTGCTCCAGCGTACCAAGACTCTCGGATGATCCGCGCTTCCGACGCAGCATCCGCTCCGCGAGCCTCAAGCCCGCGGGGATCTGGAGCAGAAAAACAGTCTGCCCGCTGATGTCTCCGCTCATTGCCATCTGGACGGCGACGATCTCCACACCAGGCGCGAGCTCCGGCACGAAATCACCGGGCGGTACGACGTTCACCATCGGGACGCTGATCATGATGCGCGTCCCGGTCAGCGTCGAAAGTGCGGTCGCGGCGTGGCCGGCGCCAATGTTGGCCACCTCGCGCAGCGCGTCGAGACGCGCCAGGCTGAGGAGCGTCGTTGAGCTGTCGCCGGCTGGTGTGTTGCGGGGATTGGTCATTTCAGAGGAGACTGGAGGCGTCAACGATGAGTGCGGGCGACCCATCGCCAAGAATGGTGGCGCCGCTAAAAAGAGTTTTGCTGCCGTTCACGCCGTCGAATTGCTTGACGACGATTTCCTGCTGGCCGATGAACTGGTCGACGATGAGCGCTGCCCGCCGCTCCGCCAGCTCGATCAGCACGACCTGACCGCTGGCGGGGGCTCCGGACGGGGGAAGACCGACGCGCTCCCGCAGCCAGATTGCCGTGAAAAGATCGTCGCGAATCGCGACGACCTGCCGGCCCTTCGACTCGAGCAGCATCGGCTGCGAGAGGCTGAACGTCTCGAGGACGTGCGTGAGGGGAATGGCGTAGACTTCGTTGTCTACTCTCGCGAGAAGCGCGCGGGAGATGGCGAGCGTCATGGGGAGACGCATGCTCACGCTCGTGCCGAGACCTGCATCGGTGTGCACCTCGAGCGATCCGCCGAGAGCGCGAACTCGGGTGGCAACGATGTCGAATCCGACGCCGCGTCCCGAGATCTCGGTCACCTTCTCCGCCGTAGAGAAGCCCGGTCGCGAAATGATCGAGACGAGCTCCTGCTCGGATAGCTTGGTGGTGCCCTTCTCGACCAGACCAAGCTTCATCGCCCGTGGAAGCACGCGCGATTGGTCGATTCCGCGGCCGTCGTCCGTCACCCGGATGAGCACTGTTGCGCGATCACGCTCGGCCGTGAGGATCAGGGTCGCCATCCGCGGCTTGCCGGCCTTCTCTCGTTCGTCCGGCGTCTCCACACCGTGATCGAGCGAGTTTCGCAGAAGATGAAGAACGGGCTCGCCCATCTCGTCGAGCATGGAGCGATCGAGCTCGATGCCTCGGCCCTCGATCTTGAAGTCAACCTCTTTCCCGAGTGCGTGCGCCGTGTCCCGCACGACCCGTGGAAAGCGCTCGAACACCTGCCACACGGGAACCATGCGGCTGGTCATGATCTCGTTCTGAAGATTGGCAAGGATCTGGGAGGCGCGGAGTGTCGCTTCGAGCAACGCCTCGTCACCAATCTTCTCGGCAATCTTGGCGATGCGGTCGCGCGCGATCACGAGCTCCCCGACGACGTTCATGAGGGTGTCGAGCCGTTTCGCATCGATGCGAATGTGCCGCTGTGTTTTTTGCGCCGCTTGAACCGGCGAGCCCGAAGGATCCCCTGTGCGTTTTTCGACGGGGACGATCGCGAACTCCGACGTGAACGTCTGGGGAGCCTCTTCGCTCGAGGCCTGTCGGACGCGGGCGAGGATCTCCTTCACATCGAGCTCCTGCGGCGGCGACCCCGTCGCCATGTCTACCGACTGCTCCAACGCGTCCACGCCGGCGAACAACGTGTCGATGATGGGCCGGTTCGCGACGAGAGTGCCGCTCCTGATCCTGTCGAGAAGCGTTTCCATCTCGTGCGACAGCTCACTCACGGCGTTGTATCCCATGGCGGCGCCCATGCCCTTCATGGTGTGAACCGCGCGAAAAAGACGCGCAACGGCCGTGTCGCTGCCACCACGCTCCAGCTCGAGGAGCGCGTTGTTCATCTCGGAGAGGTTTTCACGACTCTCCGTGAGAAAAAGCTTGGCGTAGCGGCCGGTGTCCACTTAGGCGAGCACCCGCTGGACGGCTTCGAGAACGCGGCTTGGCTGGAACGGCTTCACTACAAAGTCGCGAGCTCCGGCCTGAAGCGCTTCCTGCACCAGTGCCTGCTGACCCATCGCGCTGCACATGAGAATGCGGGCGCCAGGATCCATCTGCGTAATCTGCTTCACGGCTTCGATACCGCCCATCTCCGGCATGATGATGTCCATCGTCACCAGATCGGGTTTCAGCTGCTGATACTTCTCGACAGCCTGCTTCCCGTTTTCAGCTTCACCAACAACCGTGAAGCCGGCCTGGGAAAGGATGTCACTTACCATCGTCCGCATGAACACGGCGTCGTCGCAAACCAGCACAGTACTGCTCACCCTACCTCCCTTGTCCGATGACTTGCTGAACCACTGTCTTGATGTCGAGCACGAGGACGCGCTGGCCCTCGATCTCGACTGCTCCGGTTACCGCACCCACGAGCGGGATCTCCGTCTGTTCCGCCGCCCCAAACTGATCTATCGGTACATCCTGAATATCGCGAACATCGTCGACGCCAATGCCGATCCACCGGTCGAAATAATCGACCAGCAGGATCAATCCCTCGGCCCGCGCGTGCGCCTGCTTGCCGAGCGACGTGCCGCCGTCGATCACAGTGACGATTGTGCCGCGCAGATTGATGAGCCCGCGCACAGTATTCGGCGCTCCCGGCAGGCGGGTGATCTGCTGCATGGGAACGATCTCGCGGAACGAGTCCATGTCGCACGCGAAGGAGCTGCCGCCGATGTTGAACACGAGCAGGCGGCGGGTCGGTACGTGCGGCTCTTCCTCGACGACCGGTTCGGGAGGGAGCGCGACGGCGTCACTCATAGAAACCGAGCGTTGTGAGCGGGTCCGGGTCGTCCGGACGGGCGTGCTCCCCGGCGATCACGTTGAGCGCGTGGCGCAGATCCGGCGGCAGCGGTGAGCGAAAATCGAGCGGCTTGCCTGTCACTGGGTGGTTGAACGCGAGCCAGGCCGCGTGCAGGAAGTGCCGCTTGGGAGGAAGTCCGGCCACACGACGTCCTCCGCCCCCGCCATACACGTCGTCGCCCATGACAGGATGGCCGATAGACGCGAGATGAACGCGGATTTGGTGAGTCCGTCCGGAATGGAGATGAGCACGAAGAAGTTCCCCCGCATCGAACCGAGCAAGGCGTATGAGGTCGGTCTTGGCCGGCCGACCCTTATTGACGATTGCCATGCGCTTCCGGTCTCGGGGATCGCGGGCTATTGGCTTGTCGATCGTGAGAGTGTCCGACGCGAGGTGACCCCAAGTCATGACCGCATAGCGCCGGACCACCCTCCGAGCCGCTATGGCGGCGCTCAGCAGCCGGTGCGATCGGTCGGTCTTTGCGACGATCAGGAGCCCTGAAGTCTCCTTGTCCAGCCGGTGGACCATTCCAGCGCGCTCGGGCTCGCCCTCGGTCGAGAGACCGCCCCCCCGCCCAAGGAGGGCATTAACGAGCGTCCCGCTCCAGTTCCCGGGAGCCGGGTGCACGACCATCCCCGCAGGCTTGTCCACCACGAGCATGGCGTCATCCTCGTAGACCACGCTCACCGGGATGTCCTCACCCGAGATCGTCCGCTTCTCCGTCTCCGGGATCTCGACCCGCACCAATTCCCCGGTTTCGGGTCGGTAGCTCGCCTTTTCACGCCGTCCATCGACCTGCACGTGTCCCTGCGCGATCAGCGTAGCCGCCTGTGTCCGGGAGAGCTCAGCACGGCTGGCAATAAAGAGATCGAGGCGGACATTGCTGTCCGCCTCGACGGGATACTCTTTGACGTCGCTCAGAGCCTAGCTCTCCGCCGGCGTATCCGACACTGGAGTGGTTGCAACAGCGGGGGCTGCAGCTCGCTCTTCGCCCCAAAGGACCCAGGCGAGGAGGAATGCGCCCACGCTGACGGCCATGTCGGCGACGTTGAAGGTCGGCCACCGGAGGTCGCCCACACCGACATCGATGAAGTCGACGACTCCTGTTGCCGAGCGGACGCGATCGATCAGGTTGCCAACGGCTCCGCCGCATACCAGGCCCAGCGCGATCGTTCGAACGAAATCGCCCTGTCGTGTTGCCCGGTAGAGCCGCCCGAGAATCACGAGGGCCCCAGCCGTCAACGCCATGAAAATCCAGCGGGAGTAGATGCCCAGGTTCAAGCCGAACGCGGCGCCTGGATTGTACACGAGCGTCAATCGAAGATGATTGCCGATGATCTCGTGCGGGATGTGCAGGGGAGAGAGCGTCGCGGCGGCGATCAGCTTGGTCACCAGGTCGATCGCCACCACCGTGATCAGCGTGCCCCAGAAGAGGGGCGGATTAGGCTTTGCGCTTTCCATCTTCTTCGCGCTGCTTGCACTCAATGCAATATCTCGCGTGCGGCAGTGCGTCGAGGCGCTCGAAGCTGATCTCCAGCCCGCAATTGTGACACTTGCCGAACTGCTCGGGATGTCGATAGAGGCGGCGGAGCGCTTCGTCGATATGCCAGAGGAAACGGCCTTCCTGGCTCGCGAACAGAAACGCCTTTTCGCGCTCCATTGCGTCGGTGCCCTGATCGGCCATGTGGAAGGAGTACGCGCTCAGGTCGCCGTCCGCGCCTTGCGGCGTCGTTCCGAAAGTCTCGTCGTAGTGCCCCAGCTCCTTCAGGACGCGCTTTCGCTCCTCGAGCAGGCGCTTCTCGAAATGCGTAAGGTTTTTTTTCGGCATCGCCTTCGGTTTTGCCGCTGTCGGTTTTTTGCTGCTGGCTGCAGATGCCATTTCTATCCTACCCTCTCCAAGGCGACTTCAACGTTCTGCCCATCAAGGTCGAACGCATGTGTCGCGTGTGTTCCGTCGATTTTCTCGCCCACAGAAACCTTGAGAGCGAGCACTTCATCGGCGATCCATTTCTGGAACGCCTTCACCGCTTCCTGAATCTCCGCACCGCCCGCCACAACGAGCGTGATGCGATCACTCACGGCGAAACCCAATTCTTTCCGGAGCCGTTGAACGCGGCTCACCACTTCACGTGCCAGTCCTTCGAGTCTCAGATCGCGTGTCACCACCGAATCGAGCGCGGCAAAATAGCCTGCTTCCTCTTTTACCACCAACTCGCCCGAAGCGGTCCTTACAACCGTCAGGTCGTCGGAGCCAAGCTCCCGCGACTCATTTCCAACCGAAACGTACAGCGGCTTTCCCGCTTCGAATTCCCTCAGTGACTCGCTGCTCAGGGCCTGCACCGCCTCGGCCGCGAGAGGTGTATCCTTGCCGAATTTCTTGCCCAATGCCCTGAAATTTGGCCGAGCCTTCAAAGATACTAGGTCGTCGGCGCTTGAGATGAACTGGACTTGTTTTATGTTGAGCTCGGCCGCCAATAGGGGGCTCAGCTCCTCCAGCACCTCCTCGGCACGCGCCCGGCCCTCCCGGGAAACGGCACCGTGTATGGGCACGACACACACCAGCCGCGACAGGGGCTGGCGCACCTTTACGCCGGCTTCCTCACGGGACGCACGGCCCAGGGTGGCAAGGGTTCGAATGTGCCCCATCGCACGCTCCAGATCGACATCGATCGCGGCCGACGCGCCACGGGTGAAGGGCGCCAGATGCACCGAGGTGCCCGTGAGCTCGCGATGGACCCAGTCCGTGATGAAGGGCGCGAACGGGGCCAGCAGCCGGCAGGTGACTGCGATGATCTCGTGCAGCGTCGCGAACGCCGCGCGATTGTCGGTGCCACCGACGTCATAGAAGCGATGCCGGCTCTGGCGCACGTACCACTTCGACACGTCTTCATCGAAGAAAGTCATCACGGCCTTGGCGGCGTTCGTTGCCTCGTAGCGATCCAGCAGCTCGTCGGCCTCGCGCTCCACGGTGGCGAGTCTCGACAACACCCACCGGTCGAGCAGCGGCCGTTTCTCGGGCGGCGGATCCTGGTCGGACGGCGACCACCCGAAGTTCGCGTACTCCGCAAAAATGCCGGTGTAGACGTTCTTGAACGTCAGGAGGAAGCGCCCGGCAGTGTCGCGGATGCCAGCCTCGTCAAAGCGACGCGGCGTCCAGAGCTGGCTCGACGTCGTGAGAAAGAGTCGAACCGCGTCGGCCCCGTAGCGCGGAATCACCGACTTGGGATCGATGATGTTTCCGAGCCGCTTGGACATCTTCTGCCCTTCGGAATCGAGCACGAGATCGTTGACGACGACGGCGCGGAACGGCGCGGTGTCGGAGGAGGCCGCGTTCACGGCGATCTCGCCCGCGCCGCGCCTCGAGCCCGGGGTATGCGCCTCATGGGCGAGCACGTTGTTCGGCAGCGCATCACCGAGACCGGTCGCGATCGCCAGCAACGAATAGAACCAACCACGCGTCTGGTCGATTCCCTCCGCGATGAAATCCGCTGGGTAGTAGCGCTCGAATTTGTCGCGGTTCTCGAAGGGGAAATGCCACTGCGCAAATGGCATTGATCCGGAATCGAACCAGGCGTCGATCACCTCGGGAGTGCGAACCATCGTGCCGCCGCACGTGCACTTCCACTTGTAGTTGTCGATGAACGGCTTGTGCGGGTCGAAGCTCTCGGGGAGCGCGACCCCGGATTTCTCCGCAAGCTCCGCGTATCCACCGATGGCTTCGGCGTGCGCATCGTTCTGATCACACACCCAGATCGGAAGTGGTGTGCCCCAGTAGCGATCGCGTGAGACCGCCCAATCGATGTTGTTGGTCAGCCACTCGCCAAAGCGGCCGGACCCGGTTTCGGCCGGATGCCAGTCGACGCGCGAGTTGCGGACCAGCATCGCGTCCTTGAACTCGGTCGTGCGAATGAACCACGACGTGCGGGCGTAATAGAGCAACGGCGTCTCGCAGCGCCAGCAGTGCGGGTACGCGTGCTCGTGCAGCGTCGATTTCCAGAGTACGCCACGGCGTTTCAATTCCTCGAGAATGACGGCGTCCGCTTCCTTCACGAACATCCCGCCGACGAGCGGCATCTCCGCCGGGAACTCGCCACGGAGGTTCACCGGCTGGAGGAACGCAAGTCCGTTGCGCTGCCCCGCCGCGTAGTCGTCCGCGCCGAACGCGGGGGCCATGTGCACGACGCCGGTTCCCTCCTCGGCCGAAACGAACGACTCGCCAATGATTATTTCGTGCTTGCCTTCCTTGTACTCGATCCAGTCGAGCGGGCGCTTGTAGCGGTTGCCGACGAGATCGCTCCCGCGGAAAGAGCGTACGGTCTCCCAGCGGTTGGCGAAATCGTCGCCCAGCACGGCGGGAGTGCGAGAGAGAGCCAGGATGATCGTTTCGTCGGTCTCCGATTTCCTTTTCCGGAGCTCGACGTATTCGAGCGTCGGGTTTACCGCCAGCGCGACGTTCGAGACGAGCGTCCACGGAGTCGTCGTCCACAGCATGATGCGTCGCCGCGTCTTTGAGCCGCCCTCCTCGACGAGATCGAGAGCGACATAGGCGCTCGGATCCTTCACGTCCTTGTAGCCCTGCGCGACTTCATGGCTCGAGAGAGTCGTCCCGCAGCGGGCGCAGTACGGAAGAACCTTGTGGCCGCGGTAGAGTCTCCCTCGACGAAACATCGTCGCCAGCGCCCACCAGACGCTTTCGATGTAATTGTTCGAGTACGTGACGTACGGATCACTGTAGTCGAGCCAGTACCCGATCCGCTCGCTCAGCTCCTGCCAGTCTTCCTTGTAGCGCCACACGCTCTCGCGGCACATCTCGTTGAAGCGCTCGACACCGATCTTCTCGATCTGCTGCTTCGCGGTCCGAATGCCGAAATCCTTTTCGATTCTCTTTTCGACCTCGATCTCGACGGGCAGGCCGTGCGTGTCCCAGCCGGCTTTGCGCGCGACGTGATTGCCGCGCATCGCGCGATAACGGCAGAAGAGATCCTTCACCGTTCGCGAGAACACGTGATGGATTCCGGGCTTGCCGTTGGCGGTTGGCGGTCCCTCGAAGAAAACGAATTCGGGCTTCCCCTCTGCCTGCGACAGAGTCTGCTGGAAAAGGTTCTCCTCCTTCCAGCGGGCGAGCACTTCGTTTTCGAGTTCGTCGGGCGAGCGATCGGTAGGCAGCAGTCGGAAGCGTCTGCCCTTCTCGTCTCCCCCCGCCGCGGCCGGCACGGGGCGGACTGCGGTCATTCTCTGTTCGATCCCGAGGAGTTCGAGCCCGCGCCTCGCAGGGTGCTCGACATGACCTGGGAATCCGAAGCTTCGACCTCGGACAGCTGGCGCGCGATCAGCGTTCGCATTTGCGCCAGATACGTGCGCCGCGACCGGTCGAGGTTGTCGAGCTCCTCCTCCATTCGCCTCACATCGGACTTGGCTGCCTCGATGATCCGTTCGCCCTCACCCTGGGCCTCGCGCAGAATGAGCTGAGCCTCGCGCTCTGCCTGCTCCCTGACTTCGCCGCGAAGCTGCTGCGCCGCGATGAGCGCATCGTTCAGCGCCTTGTCGCGCTCGCGGAATGCGCGAAGCTGCTCGTGGAAGCTCCGGGCCTTCGAGTCGAGGTCCTGATTGATCCGCGTGAGCCGCTCCATCTCTTCGGCGACCTGATCCCGAAACTGATCGACGCGCGCGGGATTGTAGCCGCGCAGCGCCCGGCCGAAGTCATAGCGCCGCACATCCAGTGGTGTAAGATGAAATGATTCGTCGATCATTTATCCCTCGCTCCGAAGAGGGTGGTTCCGATCCGCACCAGCGTCGCGCCTTCTTCGACCGCGATCTCGTAGTCGCTCGACATTCCCATCGACAGCTCCTCGGCCGGATGTCCGGCCACTCTCAATTCTTCGCGTGCTTCGCGAGCGTCCGCGAACGTGCGATGGAGCTGCGACTCCGTTGCGCTAAAGCTAGCCATTGTCATCACTCCCCGAACCCGGATTCCAGCGAGCGACGCCAGCCGCTCCGCTTCCGGCAGTAGCTCGGAGAGAGTGTATCCGCCCTTTGAAGCCTCTCCCGAAAGATTCAGCTCGACCAACACGTCCACCGCTCTGCCGCGCGCGATTCCGAATTCAGAGGCCGCGTCGGCCAGCCGCGGGCTGTCGAGCGAATGCAGCAACACGAACTGCTCAAGCGCCTTCACCTTGTTCCGTTGAAGATGTCCGATGAGGTGCCAGCGCACCGGCACATCGACCAGCGCCATCTTCTTCAATGCTTCCTGAACCTTGTTCTCGCCGATGTCGTGCAGGCCTGCTTCGTACGCCGCGCGTGCGGCCTCGGGTCCGTGCGTCTTGGTGACCGCGACGATCGTGACCTGCTGCCCGTGGCCGCCTCGCGCCACCGCCGCGGCGATCCTGGCTCGCACATCGGCGACGCGCTCAGCCAGGCCGGGAAAAGCCATAAGTCGTGAAATTTAGCCGAGTTGCCTCTGTCGTTCAATTCATTCCGAAGGGCAACGTGGGAAGCGGGAAGCGGGAAGCGTTGGCGGCGAGGCGTCGTCTATTGCGGGCCCCAGCCCATCGTGCGGCTAAGCTTTGCCATCATGGTCTCATCCGGACCCTTCACCATCACAGTGACGGCACCCGCGTAGGCGGTCCCCGTGACACGAACCACCTTGTCG
>Ga0193727_1000219_pt1 | contig 20586 bp, 18 predicted proteins | sample H2c2metaG_FD_143051 | JGI IMG/M metagenome (GOLD analysis project Ga0193727, IMG submission 143051) | Soil microbial communities from a riparian zone of the East river system, Colorado, United States - H2c2 | ecosystem: Environmental > Terrestrial > Soil > Riparian zone | place: USA: East River...
GATTCCATCACTTGCCCATCCGCAACTGCCCGCTCGATTTTCGAATTCAACTTTCCAATGTTGGCTGACATCGCTGCCAACTGTTCCGGCATCTTGGTTGTAGGGCAAGCGCTTCGCTTGCCGGGGGCGGGCAACCGAAGCGGTCGCCCTACAACCTAATTCTCGGCAGCAGCCGCTCGATACACGAGTAAGGCAGCGGCAATATCTTCCACAGCCATACCAAGCGATTTAAAGATGGTCGTTTCACTTGCGCGCGATGGAACCTTGCCCGCGAGCGTGTCGCCGAGCTCGGCATAAATCTTCGCGCCAGAAAGAATCACGTCGCCGGCTTCTTTCATCGCGGCTTCGCGCGAATCGACGAATACGACATTTTGCATCGCCTCATCGTCAAGCTCGCGCCAGTCGGGGCGGCACGCTCCAACCGCGTTGATATGACAACCGGGCTTAAGCCATGAACCTTTTAAGACCGCTGCCTTCGAGTTTGTGGCTGTGACGACAACGTCCGCGTTGCGAACTGCTAGTTCAGCAGACATCGGCTTCGCGCTAATTTCTTTCGCGAATCGCGCCGCATGCTCGCGTGTAGGACTCCAAACGCGAATTTCTTCAAAATTCCTAACGAGCCGTAGCGCTTCCGCATGACTGCGCGCTTGCACGCCACTGCCGAGAATTGCGAGAAGTTTCGCGTCAGGCGATGCGAGAAGTTTTGTCGCAGCGGCAGAAACTGCCGCAGTGCGCATCTCGGTGATCAAACGTCCATCCATCACCGCGAGTGGCGTGCCCGTTTCCGGATCGACGAGAAAGATGGTCGCCATGTGCGTCGGGATGCCACGCTCCGCATTTGATGGATAGAACGTAACGGCCTTTAGCCCGAGTCCGTCCAGCGTTAGCGCCGGCATCAGACCCAGGAATCCGCCGGGAGGATCGACCTTGATGACCGAGCGCACCGGCTGCGTAACCTTGCCGGCTGAGAAATCGATCAGCGCCTTCTCCATCGCGAGGATCAATTCCTCCATCCGCAAATGCTGGCGAATCTGTTCCTCATTGAGATGCAACGGTTCACCGCTTTTCATTGGCTCTTCATATTGGAGGTTTAAACTCGAAATCCGAAGCTCGAATTGCGAAACAAGTCAGAATGAACAATGACGAAAGTCCAAAACGATTTGATCTCGAGGAACGGACATTCGCATTTGCGAAACGATCGCGACGGAACGAGACCAACTCGCGCAGGAAGCGCAGGAATTAATGAACATCTTCGGCGCGATCGTGCGGAAAAGCGAATGATGCGATTCGATCATTCGATTTTCAGCGATTGTTTCGAGCTTCGAACTTCGTAATTCGGATTTATGCTCGACACGGTGTCGAATTCAAAACGGAGCCGCGATAAGAATGCCTGAGAGATTAAAAACTCGTTGCATAATAGTAGGCGGCGGTCCGGCCGGAATGATGGCCGGTTATTTGCTTGCGCAGGCAGGCGTGCAGGTAGCCGTGCTGGAAAAACACGCCGATTTCATCCGCGATTTCCGCGGCGACACGATTCATCCGTCCACGCTCGAATTGATGCACGAACTCGGCTTGCTTGACGAGTTCCTGAAACAGCCGCATCAGGAAGTTCGGGAGCTGCGCGGGGTGGTCAACGGGCAGGTGGTGCCGATCGCAGATTTCACGAGACTCCCCACGCGCTGCAAATTCATCGCGTTCATGCCGCAGTGGGATTTTCTCAATTTTCTCTCGCGTCACGCCAAACGTTTCCCAACGTTCCAATTGCACATGGAAACCGAGGTCGTCGATTTGCTTATCGAGAATGAGCGCGTGGCCGGCGTGCGCGCAAGAACTCCGCGCGGCGAATTGGAAGCGCGCGCCGATCTCGTCATCGGCGCGGACGGACGGCATTCAATCGTTCAAGCGCGGGCTGGTTTTGAACGCCGCGAGTTTGGCGTGCCAATCGATGCGCTCTGGATGGGCATCTCCAAGAAACAGGATGATCCGGAACAATCATTCGGTTTTTTCCAGCAGGGTAAACTGCTCGTGTTACTCGACCGCGGAGATTACTGGCAATGCGGCTTCGTCATCCCCAAAGGCGGCTTCGACGAAGTCAAGGCGCGCGGGCTGGCGCAATTTCAAAAAGACATTGTCAGCTTTGCCGGATTTCTGCGCGATCGCGTAGCCGAGCTGAACGACTGGTCGAAAATCAAACTGCTCACGGTGCAGATCAATCGTTTGCGTGATTGGGGTCGCGACGGATTGCTTTGTATCGGTGACTCTGCGCACGCCATGTCACCAGCGGGCGGCGTTGGGATTAATCTCGCCATTCAGGACGCGGTTGCGACGGCGAACTTGCTCGCGGAAAAATTACGGAGCGGACCGGTCTCGGTGGACGATTTGCGAAAGGTTCAGGCACGTCGCGAATGGCCGACACGCCTGATCCAGGGAATGCAGGTTTTTATTCATCGGCGAGTCGTAACCGGTCGCGCGTCAAGCGACAAACAGTCCTTGCCGTTTGTCGTTCGTTTGCTGAAATGGTTTCCATTTCTCCGGCAACTTCCCGCCCGTTTCATCGGTCTCGGTCCGCGCCCCGAGCACTTCCGCAGCCCCACCTCCGTACAAGAAAAGTAAGTGTCGTTTCTGCGTGTGCCCCTTTAGAATCGAGCCAGTTTGAATTTTCGTCTGCGAGGATAGAACGAGCCATGTCGGTAGATCTCAATTGCATTCGCGCTGCGCATGAACGGATTCGTGCCTACATCCACCACACGTCTGTGCTGACGAGCTCGCGGCTGAATATGGCGAGCGGGGCGTCGCTGTTTTTTAAGTGTGAAAATTTTCAGAAGATCGGCGCATTCAAGGCGCGCGGCGCGACGAATGCGGTCTTTTCGCTCAACGACGCGACGGCGCATCAAGGTGTAGCCACGCATTCGTCCGGCAATCACGGGGCTGCTGTGGCGCGCGCGGCGAAATTGCGCGGCATTCTGTCGCATATCGTCATGCCATCGAACTCAGCGAAAGTGAAAGTACGCGCGGTCGAGAGTTACGGCGCGCAGATTGTCTTTTGCGAACCGACGGAAGAGGCGCGCGAAGCTGCTTGTGTAGATGTGATCAAGAAGACCGGTGCGACGCTGATTCACTCGTTCGAGAACGAAGACGTCATGGCAGGGCAGGGGACAGCGGCAGTGGAATTGCTCGAAGACATCGCCGATCTCGATCTTGTGATGTGTCCCGTCGGCGGCGGAGGCTTGCTCAGCGGCACGGCGGTCGCCGTGAAATCGATGCGACCAAGAATCAAGGTGATCGCGGTCGAACCGGCAAACGTGGATGATGCAGCCCAATCCTTTCGCGCCGGACGATTGATTCAGACGGAAAAGAAATTCACGATCGCTGACGGACTGCGAACAAATGTCGGCGCGCCAAACTTCGCCCTCATCCAGCGCTACGTGGACGACATCGTGACCGTGAGCGAAGAAGCGATTGTCTCAGCCATGCGCACCATTTGGGAGACGATGAAGATCATCGTCGAGCCGTCCGCAGCCGTTGCGTATGCCGTGATCATCGAGCGCAAGATCGACATCACCAGCAAACGTGTCGGCATCATTCTCACCGGTGGCAATGTCGATCTCGACGCGTTGCCCTGGAACCTGTAGCGCCACCCGTGCCGGCTCCAGGGAAGCGAGCCTGAATCGTGGAAACTTATCTCTTGTTTTTTGTGGTCAGCATCGTGGCGGGAACGATCAACGCGCTGGCGGGTGGCGGGGGACTGATCACTTTCCCGTTGTTAATGCTGGTCGTAGCGCCCGTGACTGCCGACGCCACAAGCGCGGCCGGCCTGCTCTTTGCATATCCCACGGCCGTTTGGCGCACCCGCGGCCAGTTGGCTGGAGTCCTGGATCGCAAATCGTTTTGGCTCCTTCTCATTCCGAGCGTCCTGGGCGGCTTCTTGGGAGCGCTGTTACTGAGTCGCACGGGCGACCGCAACTTCGTGGAGGTGGTGCCCTGGTTGGTTGTGTTGGCGACTCTGATCATTCTCCTGCGGCCGATTCTGGTTCGACGCAGAGAGTTCGGTCACAAGCAACCCGAGTTCGCGGCGGCTTGGTGGCCGTTGGTAATGGCGAGCATTTTTGTGGTCGCGCTGTATGGCGGATATTTCGGCGCAGGTATCGGTATTCTGATGATCGGCGCATTGAGCTTCATTTCGCCCGGCGATATCCGGCACGTGGTCGCGCTGAAGAACCTTTTGACGGGTTGCATGCGAACCATGGCGGTAGTTGTGCTCGTAATCGAAGGCAATGTGGACTGGAAGTATGGCGCGCCGATGGCGCTCGGCGGTTTGGTTGGCGGCTACGTCGGCGGACTCATCTCGCATCGCGCAAACCGCGTCCTTGTGCGTTCCATCGTCATCGTGATCGGTTTTGGAGTTGCAACCTATTACTTCTGGAAACTATACGGCCCAGCGGTCATGCGCATAGGCGGCGAGTAGTTGTTGAGTCAGTCGCCGAGGCTTTCGCTGAGAACACAAAGGGCTCGACGTTGGCCAACGATTCGGTCATAAGAATTGCTTATGAAAAAACAATTCATTCTTTTTTGCATGACACTGATCGCAGTCGCTCCGATTTGCCTCGGTCAAGCGAGCCCATCGAAGTCAGATAGGTCCGCTACCAAAGACGCGGCAATAACTGACTCGGAAAAATCCGCCTGGGAGGCGTACAAAAACAAACAGGCTGACGCGTTTAAGAAGTATCTCGCCACAGATTACAGCGGCGTTTACGCCGATGGAGTTAAGAATGTGGATAAAGAGGTCGCGGACATGGAGAAGTCCGAGCTGCGCGACTACTCATTGGCCGACATGAAAGTCGTATTTCCGAGCGCTGACGTCGCTGTTACAACATACAAGGCTACGCTCCAAGGCACCTCTGGAGGGCAGGACACGTCGGGTACATACAACGTCGCCAGCGTCTGGGCCAAAAAGGACGGGAAATGGCACGTTATCTTTCACACTGACGTCAAGAGTCAGTAAATACTTGCATATCAACGTGGGCGCTCGGGTTGGTTCAATTCGTGAGGCACTACCCTGCTCTTTCCAGGTAGGCGACCATGCAGATATATCCCTAGACATTCGTTATCGACCAGAATTTGCGGAAAGCGGCCGGCCAAGTGCGGTCGATCACGCTTTCTCGGGCGCGATTGCCCATGCGCTCGCGCAACGCAGAATCAACGACCAACATGCGAATGGCGCGGGTGAAATCATCGACGTCATGCGATCTGGTTATCAAGCCATTGGTCTCATCTTCCACCAACTCTTTGGGGCCGCCGGAATCGGACACCACGACCGGCACGCCCGAAGCTTGCGCTTCGATGATGACGTTGCCGAAGGTATCGGTCGTGCTTGGGAAGACGAAGATGTCGGCGGACGCATACGCTGTGGCCAATTCTTTACCCGTGAGGTAGCCGGTAAAAAATGCCTCGGGCACCGCTTCGGCTAACGCCTCGGAGTATGGGCCGTGACCCACGACAAAAAGCTGCACCGGAAGATTTTCACCGAGTAATCGCCGATAAGCGTCCGCCAAAACATCGAGATCTTTTTCTTTCGATATCCGGCCAACGTAAAGCAGGCGCACCTGAGCGTTCGTGGCGCCGAATTTTTCCCAAAAGGCCGGTTCACGTCGTGCTGGGCTAAACAGGTTAGTATCGAGACCACGCGGGAAAATCTTCAGCTTTGTGGGGTCGAAGCCGCGCTTGATCCAGCTTTGCCGATATTCTTCCGAGTTGACAAAGACGGTGTCGAGCTGGCCGTAGAACCAGTGCATGTAACGCCATGCAACGCTTTCGAGGAAGCCGTCCTCGGTCAGGATGCGGACGTATTGCGGAAAATCTGTGTGATAAATGCCGCTCGTTTGCAGATTGAGCATCTTGGCCGCGAGGAGTCCGGTCAAACCGACGGGGCCTGGCGTGCTGACGATGATCTCAGTAAATTTCTCCCTCTGAATGTAATCGAGAATCTGGAGAATCGGCGGGAAGCTGAGCTTTTGTAGCTCGTATTCGGGCAATTCGAATTCGCCGATCGGTTTGAAATTCTTGATCGGGATATCGTCTGTTTGCAGCTCCCCGCGCGAAACGACGACGGTTAATTCTTTTCCAGCAGCTGCACCGGCCGCGGTCATTTTGCGAATCGTCGTCGCAACACCATTGACGTCGTCGAGCGTATCGGTGAACCACGCTCGTTTGTGATTTTGCAGTGCGACCGGAACTTCGCCGGTCAACTCTCTGAAAATGCCGCGGAGCCATTTTCGCGATGGTGCCTGACTATGAAAACCGTAGATGTACGGCGTAAGGATCACTAGGATCGGCGCGATCGCGCTGAGAGCTTGGATGCTTTCGACCATGTTGCCGCTGCTGAGCTGCTGAACGAATTTTTTGAAAAACCGAAAGGCGAGCTGTTCGGCGACCATGTTTGCCAGGAGAAATGTGCGGCGCTCCGGTTCGCTCACAGCATCTAATTGCTTGGCGAGTTTCGCCTTCACTTCAGGTCGCGCGAAATAGCCGGAGAGCTCTTTCCAGAGCGAGACGTTTGCAGGCTTCAACAGTTCGAAAATCTTTCCAGACAAGACAGCTTGTCCGGCCAAGCCCGCTTTTTCTCCGAGCGTGAATTCCGTTGGATCGCGCCCCTCCATAAAACGCGAAAACATTTTTTCCAGCAAAGCAGCGCTCGGCCCGATGTTTTCATGGAGTCGGTCTCCGATGAAACACACGAGCGTGTTGTAAAAACCGTGGGAGAGGGCGAGGGGAGTTCCACCGCGGCCTCGCGCGCTACAATTGCCATTACGAATGGATGCAAGAAATTTTTTCGAGGAACGCGCCGGGGGCGTTTCCGTAAAGGCCGAAGCGGCAAATTGTCCGCCATGGTCATCCGAGCCGCCGACGAAAATCTTTCTCCATGGCTCCGCGTGCGTCGGCGCAAGGTTATGGCGATTTGCGAGCACCTCGATCTTGTCCGGCGTCAATTGACTGAAAAGAGTCTGGGCGAGATCGCTCAAGAGAGCGTCGCGCAGTCCGTTGATTCCCTCAAAATGCTTGAAAAGAAGGATGAGCCGCTCGAGATGGCTGGCTTCAAGTTTGCCGTTGACGCTATAAAGAGGATGCGCAACCGCATGCGCGATTTGTCCGGTTTCGAGGTAGTGCTGCAGTTCAAAAATATTATCGCGGACGCCTTCGATTTCGCGGTGTTGCTGTTCTGAAATTCCCCAAACGAGGATACCCAGCTTACACTGATCTTGCGGAAAATATGTTGTAACCTGCTCGCTAATAAAAGTGTGTGATAAATCCGCAATCTGCAGGCAGCCCTCGATCGAATCGTGATCGGTGATCGTTACATAATCCATGCCGCACTTGAGCAACTGCCGGTGCAGCTCCTTCGGATCCGAGTAGCTATCGGGAAAATCGAAACGACGAAACAGCCATTCCTCCGAGCGCGCACTGTAACGCGAGTGGATGTGAAGGTCGCATTTACTCATGCCTAGATTCCGCGTCCTGATCGTTGTTGAGCGATCCAGTCCTGGTATGTGGTCGTTGTTCTTGATCCAGCCGTCGCTTCGATAAGATCGACGATCTGCCGCCAAATCGCCGGATGAGAATGGTCGGGCGGATGAATGCTTATGCGCAAGAGCGGACTGCTCTGCAAAAGCCGGAAGAGCGTGGCGTTCCAAGCACGGCTGGCCGCACGTCGCCAACTGGCTCGGACGCTATAAACAAGCGACCGCGCGGCGAATTCTTCGCCCGAACGCAGATCGCGTACTGCGTGCAACCGCGTCGTGTATTCCAATTCGGCATCTCGCGCAGCGCGCTCGGCTGCCTCGCTGAGTAGCCAGGCGGGTGCAACAAAGCCGCGCGGCGCCAGCCCAGCCGCCCGGAACTCATCGCGCGCGTTCGTGATTCGCCGCAGAGCCTCTGCATAATCAAGGTCGTAAAATTCGCCTTCGTGATGCGTGTAAAATCTCGTCAAAAATTTGTCGCGTAAACTTTCCTCCGGGCGGCGAGGATGTTCATGAAAATAGCCGTGGATGACGGCTTCATGACCGTCAACTTCCAAATCGCGCAGCCACGACACGAATTGTCGATCTTTTGTGAACAATCCCTGATGATGATAATCGGGCACAACGAGAAGAGAACAGACGCGCACGCCGCGATGGCCCAAAATGGTAATCATTTCATCAACGAGCTCGCGATTGGAAGGGACCACGTCGTGGATCGAGACCACCAGAAAATCGCGGGAAACGCCTGGCGCCTCCACCGCTGGCAAAAATTCCATTGTCGCTGCCGATTCCATCCTGCCTTCTTTTGTAGTAATTTTCGGCCCCGGTGTAGCTTCCAACAAGGCAATTCGAGCAGGTGAATCGCTTGGAGAGTGGCCGATCGACCTATCCCATGCTCATCTTCATAATCTGGCGAAACGCGGCTTTAGCCAGCGGCATAACCGACAAACGTGATTGTCGAATGAGCGGAATCTGTTTCAGCCGGGGCTCGCTTTTGATTTGGCGTAGCGTTACTGGCTGAAGCAGAGATTTGATTGGCGCGAGATCAATGGCGCTCCAGTCGCCCTCCTTCGCCGTGGTGTCCGGATGAGCCGGTCGTGTAACCCTGGCGATGCCGACCACGGCTTTTTCCTCTCCGCTGTGATAAAAAAGCACTTCATCGCCGTTTTTCATTTTGCGTAGATTATTTCGCGCGGTGTAATTGCGAACCCCCGTCCAGGCGGTCTCGCCCTCGGCCACAAAATCGGACCAGGAATACGAGCCCGGTTCCTGTTTCACCAGCCAGAAGTTCTTCATGCGCTAACGTAGCTCCTTATTCGACAATTGCGCCCGCCTGTTTCACAATCGATCAAATGCCGCGGCTGCCATTCATTACATTCGAAGGATCGGAAGGGAGCGGAAAATCGACCCAAGTGCAAAGGCTTGCCTCGCATCTTAAGCGATGTGGCGTCACCGTTTTGGTGACACGGGAGCCGGGCGGCACTCCGATTGGCGAATCGATTCGCGAACTTCTTCAATTTGCGCCGCATAACGCTGGCATAACGCCGGAGACCGAACTGCTCCTGTTTGAGGCCAGTCGAAGCCAGCTTGTCCGCGAGATAATTAAGCCAGCGCTGGAGCGCAGCGTTTGCGTGATTGCCGATCGTTTCTCTGATTCCACGACTGTCTACCAGGGCGCGGCGCGAAAATTAGACCGGCAAATTGTCGAACGGCTGAATGCATTCGCGATCGGCGATTGCGTCCCCGATATCACTTTCGTGCTCGACGTCGATGCAGCAACCGCGCACTCCCGGATGCAACAACCGCGCAGAGCGGACCGGATGGAACAACAGCCTGCCGAATTTTACGAGCAAGTTCGCCAGGCGTATCGAGAACTGGCCGCGCGTGAGCCAAGTCGCATTGTGCTGATCGACGGATCGCGCGCCGCGAGCGAAATCGAAAACAAAATTCGGAAAATAGTTTCTTCGCGTTTCTCAGTGTTAGCAAAAACGTCAAACATCAAAAATCGAACATCGAACATCTAAGTGGCTTTTTCTCGCACAGCAGCGGTCGGTTATCTGCGACGCGCCCACGGCCAAAACCGGCTCGCGCACGCCTATTTGATTTCTGGACCGCCCGGCAGCGGAAAACAGATGCTGGCGGCAGAGCTGGCGAGCCTCGTAAACGGGACAGACGTGAACGACGTCTTCTCCGCGAAAGCTCGGGAGATTTTCATTGCCCGACCTGAATCGAAATCCCGGCGCATTGTTATTGAGCAGATTCGCGATCTCGAGCATGCGCTGCAGATGCGCGCCTCAAATGGCCGGCGCAAAGTCGTGATTATATCCGATGCCGACCGGCTTCAACCGCAGGCGGCGAACGCGTTTCTCAAGACATTGGAAGAACCGCCGAAGGATTCCTTGCTTCTTCTTCTAAGCGCCTTACCCGAAGCTCTCCCAGAAACCATTCTTTCCCGGTGCATCGCAATTCCGCTTGCCTCGCACGACCAGCGTCAAAGCAAGGCAGCAGAAGAAGAAAAGCTCGTGAAACTTTTGCAACAATCCGCCCGCGAAAAGAACTGGAATATTCAGCATGCGTGTCGACTCGCTCAGGAATTTCAGCGTCTTCTCCGGGCGGTTCGGGAGCAAATTAAGCGCGAAACAGATGAAGCATTGAAAAAGGAACAAGCGCGCTATAAGGATGCCACGGATGGCTCCTGGCTGGAAGAACGCGAGCAATACTACAAGGCGCTGACCGAAAGTCTTTACCTGCAACGGCGCGCCAGATTGATCGAAACGTTATTCGCCTGGTGGTCTGACGTTCTTCGGTCGAGTAACAATGTAGAGCGCCGTAATCTGCCGAGCGCAAGCAAGGAGACCGGTGCGCTCGCGACCCGTTTCAACAGCGCCGAAATTTTGCAACGCATCCGCTGTCTTGAGGAGCTGCGCGATCATCTTGGTCGCAATATTCAGGAAGCGCTCGCCATTGAAGTGGCCTTCCTGGCCATCTTCAACGATTAACCCAATTGGTGTTTGATCTGCATTAATGAATTCGGCTTGGCTCACTACCGCGTCTGCGTAATCTGCGGACATCCAAATGAGATTCGAAAACCAAAGTGCGATTGTGACCGGAGCGGGGCGGGGGATTGGGCGAGCAATCGCGGTTCGCTTTGCAAATGAAGGCGCGCGCGTGGCGTGCGTGAGCCTGACAGAAACAAATGCGAAAAATACCGCCGACAAAATCAACGCGATGCGACCGGATGCGGCGAAGGCTTACGCGGTAAATGTCGCTGATCATGCGACCGTGCAAAAAGTTGGGGCGCAGATTCTCGAAGACTTCGGCCGGATCGACATCCTGGTGAACAACGCCGGCGTGACACGAGACCTATTGGCAATGCGGATGTCAGTGGAAGAGTGGGACGCGGTTATCAACACGAACTTACGCGGCGCGTTTAGTTTTACCCACACGATTCTTCGCTCGATGACCAAACAGCGGAGCGGCCGGATCATTAATATCAGCTCGGTGATCGGGCTGATTGGCAATGCCGGGCAAACAAATTATGCAGCGAGCAAAGCCGGACTGATCGGTTTCACCAAATCGTTGGCGCGTGAACTGGCGAGCCGCAACATCACCGCGAATGCGGTGGCGCCGGGATTTATCACAACGGACATGACCGCGGGACTCTCGGACGAAATCAAGAAAACAATTCACTCGAAAATTCCGCTTGGCAGAACCGGCACGCCCGAAGAAATCGCCAACGCGGTCGCGTTTCTTGCATCCGCGGAGGCAAATTACATTACCGGTCAGGTGCTTTGCGTCGACGGCGGCATAGTGATGTGATCGCAGATTTGTAGAGAAGCTGTTCCGTCTTCGCCTCGCCCCGCTACGGCGTGGCAAGCAGCTTCCCTACAGCTACAGACTCACACGCGCAGCATGATGGTAATACGTCCCTCGGCCAAGAGAACGTCGCCGGCTGAAACCTGACATTCGTAAACAGTATTCGCCGCCTCTCCAAACAAGCGGTGTGCGCAAACCCGAAGTGGCGAAGCGACGTCATCCAGACGCATCACGTATAGATGTGCATCGCGTAGCGCGACCAGATAACCCGGTGGCGCCGTCACGCCGAGCGAGCGGGCTCGCAGTCCGCCATGGACAGCAGCAGCTTGAGCACCGTATTCAAAAGCATGCAGTGCCGATAGCCGTCCATCGCGACGCAATGGATTCTCCGAATCACGATGTGTATTACTGATGCAGGTAATCGATCGATCGTCCCACTCGGTTACGCTATCCAGTAAGCACATCGAACCGGAGTGTGGAATGAGGGTCCGGATTTCCGCTTTCTTAATCGGAATATCATTGACCATTTTTAGAACTTTCACGGAGCGGTGGTTGATCCCAGAGCGAGTAGAAATTAAACCAGTTGTAAGGCGCAAGGCGCGCGTAATACTCTAACCGATCCGCATAGCGTTGCATCCAATGCTGAACGTCTTTTGTGCGACGATCGCGATGCAAAGTGATCTCCTCGGCAAAATGCTCGAAATAAATTTCGTAACGCTTCCCGCCGCGGTAGAGACCGAAAAACAAGATGACCGGGCAATGCATAATAGCGGCGAGCAGGACCGGGCCCGCCGGAAATGTAGCCGGCGCACCTAAGAACTGACATTGCGTCGTCTTGTCACCGCTCGAGACGCGGTCGCCTAGCATGCCAACGAGGAAGCCCGCATCCAGGCTCTCTTTGACTCTGAGCAGGGTATCAGGTCTATCCGGCATGATTACGGTGCTAGCAATTTTCTCGTTAAGCGAATCGAGAAAGCGCGTGATGTTTTGGTTGTGTGCGGTGTCCATCAGCACCTTGAGCGGAAAGTTCTGCTGGGTTACTCCGAGCGCCCGCAACACCTCGAAGCTACCCAAATGCGAGCCCAAAAGAATGCAGCCTTTGCCGCTTTCGATTTTCCGGAGCAGGATTTCCTTGTCATGAAGAGCCACGTCAAAGTGCTCGAACTCGCTCCTAAGCAGATAAAGGCGATCTAAAATCGTAGCGGCGAAACAAGAAAAATGGAGGAAAACATGCCACCAATGGGCGGGACGATCGCGCACGCGTCTTAAGTATTCGTAAGATACCCGCCGCGCTTCACGTGCGCTGATTACGAAATACAGGGTGATCGGATATAGCAGCAACCTCGTTGTCCAACGCCCGACGTGCACAGCAATCCAAGCAATCAGGCGGAGCAACGCGGGCGTGCCGCGCTCCGGCAAGTCCCCCCAACGATGCGCGACCAAGGCTTCAGCCCCGAAAGGTTTCGGGGTCATTTGTGGTGATCGTGCTTTTGTGCGCAAATGGCGCCAGTGAAAAAATGCGGATAAATCTCGCGAATGCCGTCGATATCCGGCGCGATTTCGACGCCCTGAAAGCCTGCCCGCGTAAATGCGCGGCGCCAGTGAGTCGCAGTGAGGAAGCCGGGATTTGGACGAAATTCCGGATCTGTCTGGACCTCGGTAAAACTCTCCAAGATCTGAAACATCAGTTCCGGGTAGATGGGCTGATTGGCATGTGGCCGCAGGCATTCGCCGATCACGAGCCAGCCATCGTCCTTCAGGGCAGAGCGCGCCTGATTCAAGCTAAACAAAAGATCCCTGGAGATGTGTAGCACGTTGACGGCGTATACAAGATCGAACTCGCCAGAAGCGACGCCTTGAGTATCCCATGGTGAATTGATGTCGACGGCGTCCCATTCCAGCGCCAGGTCGGGATACTGCTTTGCCAATTCGCGCTGGCCGCGCCGCCGGAAGAACGCGTTCGGCTCTGTAATGAGATAGCGTTCTATGTGCGGCAGAAGCCCGCGTTCACCAAAACAGCGCAGCAAGGCTTCACTGGCGCTGCCAGAACCGGCGCCGACTTCTAAAATCCGCAGCCGGGGCCGCGTGGACAGACGATCAGCGGCAAGCACAGCACTGATCCAGTTGTTCACCGCGTAAGTTAAATTGTCGTTGTTAAAATAATTCAGCCACAGCCCGATTCCTTGGGGTCCGATCACTCTGTGATCGCCGCTCTGCTCGCCGCGAGCGACGGCTGGATAAAGGCTCGTTATGTGATCTAATAAATCTAAAGTTGCCGCGTTGGCGGGGCTAATAGCGAGCCCGACTGCACGCAGCTGCCCAAGCTGGGGTTCCCACGGCGCACGTCGCAGATGATACGAGCGGGTGTTGCCGTCGACTCGCACCTCCATGCAACCGGTCTCGACCAACCGCTCCAAAATCCAACTCAAGGCGACACTGAAACGTGGCTGAAAAGAAAGCACATCACAGAGCTCATCCGCCGATCGCCACTCGTCGAGTTGATCAATTACATCCAAGCGGCGCAACAAATCGATAGCCAGGTCGATACTGTATCGCTCAATCAATTCGATGCTTTGATACAACTGTTCGCTGAACACTGGCGCTGGGTAATCTTTGAGCAAACGCGCCAAGCGCGCATCGCGCGGCGGAGCAGTAAACGGAGGCGCGTCAGATGTTGCCGCGTTCACGAAATCAGTTTGAGCCGTAACGGACCTGAAGTCGACCTTCAACTATCACTCGATCCTCAACACGACAGCGAAAAGCAACCTGGCTCTCAGCATGCTCACTCACGACAAGGCAGATGGTAAATGGCTGGTCAGGCTTTAAGGGTGCGAGAAACTTGACTGCGCTTATGGCGGTTACGTGAGAATCTTCGCGCCACTCGGTCAAAGCTGCGAGGATCTCATTGAGAATTACTACGCCCGGCACAATAGCTGCCCCAGGGAAATGCCCGGGCAAGCTTGGATGATCAGCGCCGATCGTGCGTCGAACTTCAAAGTTCATGTGATGAAGTTTAAGCAGAACTTGCAAACGCTAAGTCGGGACCGCGCCGGCTTTTGCGGCGGGGATTTTAAATCCCTCGATTTGTTTCTTGATCTCGTTAGCGAAGCTGGCCGCGCCGACGCCATTCACGACTCGATGATCGAACGTGAGCGAAAGCGTGATCACCTCGGCGGTTTCATTTTTGTTTTTGTTTGGAATTAATTCGCGGTGCGCAGTACCGACGAAAAGCGTGCCTACTGATGGCGGCACAACGATTGGCGCGCCGGCTTTCACGCCAAATGCACCCAGGCTCGTAATCACAAGTGGTGCGTTCATGGCGTCAACGCGACCGCCGCGCGTAGCATCGACCGTTTCGTTGTAAACCTTTACGAATTCAGGCCAGTTCTTTCGGTTTGCGTTTGTGATCACCGCAGTCGCCAGGCGATCGCCCTCGAGCGCCACCGCGATGCCCAGATCGAAATCTTCATTCTGGACGATTTGATCGTCTTCGAGAATTAACCGGCGAAAGGGCGCGTGTTTTTCCATGGCGCGCACAACTGCCCACGCAATCATAACGGAGGGGGAGGGGGCGTTCGTTTCATCTTTCTTTTTAGCTGCATCACGTGCTTTTTGAATTGCCTCCCAGCGCGCATCGATTTGCAGGTTAGCAGGAATGACGTGACTGAGTTTGCGCGTAATCGTAGGCGAAAGGGCCGGCGCAATAGTTGACGCCTGGGTCGTTGACTCCGGTCGCGTGAACTCGCGCTGAGGTATCGAGCGGCTGCGGTCAGCACTCGTAGCTACGGCGCCATCGTCCGGCGATTCTTTTACAGCATCATGAACTTGATCTGCAAACGAAGCTTCCTCGGTAAGAATTGTGCCAAGTTCCTGACCGATCTCCACCGTGTCGCCCACTTTTGTTTTCCATTCGCCCATCACGCCGGCGAATGATGACTCGATTGGGTAGACCGCTTTATCCGTCTCGACTTCGCAAAGCGGATCGTCGAGTGCGATGGCGTCACCGGGCTTCTTCAAGAGCGAGACAATTTTCGCGTTGCGAATTCCTTCGCCCATGATCGGAACGGTGATGTTTTGCGACCGTTGTTTGCTCATTTCCGATGTAGCCGGCATCACTGATCGCGGCTGGAGATGTTCAGGCTCCGCGATTGCTCGGCCACGGTCAACGCTTGCGGCTACAATCGGGCGTTCCTCTTCGGTGGCAACAGAACGCCGGATTGCGGCGACGATCCGCTCGACATCCGGCAACGCGGCGTACTCATAGATCGGGTTGTAACCGATCACGACGTTGGTTTTGCTGACAAGAATCGGCGGGCTGATCATCTCATTCCATAGCTTCGCTTTGCCTGTCACGTGCGAAATGAGCATCTGACCGACGCTGCAATTCTCAGTGTCTTCTTGAACGACAATGAGTCGCCGGGTCTTTCCCACTGATTCTTCAATCGTGGCGCGATCCCACGGCACGATTGAACGCAGATCGATCAACTCAACGCTTATTTCGTTCTCTATCTTCTCGATCGCTTCGAGAGATTTCTCGATTGTGTTGCCCCACGCGACCAAAGTGACGTCAGAACCACTCATGCGCTTGTTCGCCTGACCCAACGGAACAGCGCGGAGTGATTCCGCGTATTCGTGTTCGGCCCAAAGCAGATGTTTGGGAATCAGAAAGATCACCGGATCCTCCGCGTGCATTGCCGTCCAAAGCAAGCCGGCCGCGTCCTCGGGCGTGCTAGGAATGACGACGCTTAGACCGGGATAGTGCGCAAGCGCCGATTCGTTTGCCTGGCTGTGCCACAAGCTTCCGCCGGGAAGGTAAGCGCCATAAGGCGCATAAATCACGGCGGGACATTTCCAGTTGCCGAAGGATCGCCAGCGCAGCGTCGAAATGTTGGTTACGAGTTGGTTGAAGCCTGGGTAAATAAAATCAATGAACTGCACCTCGAAGACCGGACGCTTTCCGTACGCAGCCAGACCACAGGCAACACCAAGAATGGTCGATTCAGCCAGCGGCGAATTGAAGACCTGCTTCGGAAACTCGGTCGAGAGCTTCTGGGTAAGCCGAAACACGCCGCCTTTCGGATCTTCAATGTCTTCGCCAAAGATGATGCGGCGCGGGTCTTCTTCGAGACCGACGCGCAATGTTTTATTCACCGTGTCGCCAATGCGATATTTGCCGGGCGGCAGTATTTCCTTGTCGACCTGAGGCGGCGGCTTGGCGACATTGGCAAGAAGCTCGTTAGGCGACGGATCCTCGGCCTTTTCTGCCTCGCTGTACTCGCGGCGAATACGCTCTTTAACTTCACTGTCGAGCTTCGCGAATTTTTCCGCCGTGATCACGCCTTCCTTAATCAGTTGATCTTTCCAGCACTTGAGTGGATCACATCTTTCCAAGGCCTCTAATTCTTCCGGGCTGCGGTAAAGTTTTTGGTCGTCGGAACTCGTGTGACTGGAGAGCCGCTCCATCTTCACCCAGAAAAAGGCCGGTCCATTTCCAGCACGGATTTTCTCGATCGCCGCACTTGTTGCGTCATAAAGTTTTCCCACGTCTTGCCCCTCGATTTGCTGCCAGTCGCTGGCTTGAAGGACTCCGAGCGCGAGCGGGTTTGTCTTCCGGGTCGGCATGCTGATGCCATAGGCATTGTCTTCGACGACGAAGAGGAGGGGCAATTTCTTTTCTTTCGCGAACGAGATAGCCTCGTAAAAGTCGCCTTGACGGGTGGCCGCGTCACCGACTGTGGTCACGACAACTTTTTTTTTGCCATCGAGCTGGATGCCCCAGGCAATGCCACAGGCCGGAAGAAGCTGCGAACCAGTCGGCGTTGGCACACTCCAGATGTGCAAATCCGCATTGCTGTAATGAGACGGCATTTGCCGGCCGCCGCTTCCGGTGTTGCGCTTGGCGAAATATTCGAGGCCGAGCTGGCGCGTCGTCATGCCACGCCCGAGAACAAGACCGCGATCCCGATAATATGGAACGATGTAATCGTCCGGCTCCATGAGAAATGAAATCGCCGCGAGCGCCTCGTGGCCCATTCCGGAAACGTGAAAGTGTCCTTTGCCCTGACGATTTAGATTCTGTTCGCGCAGATCTGCATGGCGGCTTTCTAGGATTGTTTTAAGAAGGCGAAACTTGGTTTCTTTGTCGAGCGCAGCCATACGATTGGATCTTGTACGAATAAGCGCGAGCGCGCGTTGCTAAAGGAAAGAGATTCAGGCACGCTTTGCAAAGCCTTTTCCGTATGCTGAGTTCGGAACATAGACCTGTGGCAGTGCGCGCGACACCGATCCCGGCGCACTCGACTAGGACGAGCCGTATTTATGAAGCTTGAACAGGGCAGGGGAGTCATCGCGCGCTATCGCGATTTGCTTCCGATCAGCGACAAGACCCCCGTCATTTCGCTCGCTGAGGGGGACACGCCGCTGATCTATTGTCGCGAACTAAGTAAACGGGTTGGGCGCGGCTGCGATGTTTTTGTCAAGAATGAGGGCGTTAATCCCACGGGCTCGTTCAAGGATCGCGGCATGACAGTGGCTGTGTCCAAAGCGATGGAACGCGGTGCACACGCGCTCATCTGCGCTTCAACTGGAAATACTTCTGCTTCCGCGGCTGCTTATGCAGCGAGGGCGGGAATTTCCTGCGCGGTAATCTTGCCTGCCGGAAAGATTGCGAGCGGCAAATTGCTGCAAGCTTTTGCGTACGGCGCAAAAATCGTCGCCATTGAAGGGAACTTTGACGATGCGCTTCGAATCGTGCGCGAGCTCGGCGAGCGAGGCGATTTTGTCATCGTGAATTCGATTAACCCGGATCGGATCGCCGGACAAAAGACCGCCGCGTTTGAGATTGTCGATGAAATTGGGGACGCGCCTGATTATCACCTGTTTCCTGTCGGCAACGCGGGCAATATCATGGCCTATTGGAACGGTTATCGTGGATATCATTCACAAGGCCGATCGAGAACGCTTCCGGTCATGCTCGGCTTCCAGGCCGCTGGCGCCGCTCCGTTTTTTCACAACCGGATCATCGACCGACCTGAGACGATTGCGTCGGCCATCCGAATTGGTAATCCCGCGAGTTGGAAACAAGCGCGAGCGGCGATCGAGGAATCGCGCGGTGCAGTTGATGTTGTCACTGACGAGGAAATTCTCGATGCCCAGATGTGGCTAGCGCGGCATGAAGGAATTTTTGTCGAGCCGGCGAGCGCGGCCGCCATTGCCGGATTTTTCAAAAGCTGCGACTCAAACGAGGCCGTGTATTCATTCAGAAAAATTCCGGAAGGTAGCCGGATTGTTTGCACAGTTACCGGGCACGGATTGAAAGATCCCGATGTAATCATGCAGCGCATGAAAGAATTGAAACCGGTCGCCGCGACTCTGGATGCCGTCCGACGTGCCATTGAACTGTAGCCGTTGACGCTGGCAGCGGCTCCCCCAACTGCCCAAAAACCTTCGCGGTTCGCGTTTTCTTCGGTTTAATGTGCGTCTGACATGCGCCTGGTTGTTCAAAAATACGGTGGCACTTCCGTCGGAACACCGGAGCGAATCCGTAACGTGGCGCGTCGTCTTGTCGAAACGCAGCGCGAAGGTTCCCAGGTCGTCGCCGTGATTTCGGCAATGGCAGGCGTGACCGATGAGTTGATCAAGCTCGCGCACGAGATATCGCCGCGCCCAACCGAGCGCGAACTCGATATTTTGCTCGCAACTGGGGAGAACGCCGCCACCGCCTTAACAGCGATGGCGATTAACGCATTGGGCGGAAGAGCCATTTCGTTGACGGGCGCCCAGTCAGGAATTTTAACCGATCGCAATCACACCAAGGCTCGAATCGCCAATATCAGTCCAAAGCAGATTCATGAACTGCTGTCGGACGATTATGTCGTCATCGTCGCCGGCTTTCAGGGTCAGACTCCTGAAGGAGAAACAACTACGCTCGGCCGGGGCGGGTCGGACTTGACGGCAATTGCGTTAGCGGGCGCTTTGAATGCCGATGTCTGTCAAATCTTTACCGATGTCGATGGGGTCTTTACCTGCGATCCGCGCGTGGTGACTGACGCAAAAAAACTCGGCGAGGTCGCCTACGACGAGCTGCTTGAGATGGCCAGCGCGGGGTCGAAGGTGATGCAATCGCGCGCGGTCGAGTTTGCAAAAAAATTCGGAATCGAATTCGAGGTGCGGTCCAGTCTCCGAGCAAGCGCCGGAACAATTGCGAAAGAAGAGACGCCGAGCATGGAGGACGTAGTGATTCGTGGAATCAGTCTCGACCGCCATCAGGCAAAACTCACGGTCGCAGGAGTGCGGGACGAACCTGGCAATGCCGGGCGGATCTTTTCGAATATAGCCGCCGCCCACATTATTGTAGACATGATAGTGCAAAATGCGTCGATCGGCGGAACAACCGACGTTTCATTCACCATTCACCAGGATGAATTGGAAAATGCCCGAACAATTTTGATGCCGGTCGTCAGCCAGGTCGGCGCCAAGCGCTTGAATACCGCCGGCGGAGTGGCCAAACTGAGTGTCGTCGGCATCGGGATGCGCTCCCATTCCGGGGTAGCGGCGCGAATGTTCGAATGCCTGGGTCGTGGCGGGATCAACATCCAGCTCGTCTCCACCTCCGAGATCAAAATCGCAGTTATCATCGACGAAAAGGACGCCGAGCGCGCCGCCCAACTAATCCACGCGGAGTTCGGTCTGGCGCGATTGATGCCCGCCGCCGGCGCCACCCAGCCACTTTCGACCGGAGAGCTTTCGGGGCCTAGACAGCGCGCCAGGCGCAAAAGAACGTCAAAAGTCTAGAATCCAGGGAGAGAATTGGAATCCAGCCTTCGTACTGGCGTCCTGGGATTCGGGCCACGATTGAGGCGGCCCCAAAAGGGCAAATTTACCGAACGCTGGTTTATACGCGACAACTAGTGTAAACCTCCCTTTGTCTGTATGAATGAGACAGTTGCATTCAATTCCTACAAGTAATTATTGGCAGTCTCCAGGACTCAGTCCCGGATTAGTTCAAAGCGAGAGGTTTAGGCACACCTTTTAACCCGAATGCGGTCCAAATTTGGGGATCCGGCGCTGTCGCGGGCGATCTCGAACCCGCAAGTCGCAATGATTCCGGTGTCATTGAGCGGTCGCGACGGTGGATGGGCGGTTAAGGCCGGCAATAACGGTTATTAGATTAGGGAACCTCCGATCTCTCCCTATCAATGGCCATCTATAACATCAGACAATATATGTCATATAAAGTCATAGAGTGTGCCCTCAT